>Ga0105857_1000012_pt1 | contig 77247 bp, 58 predicted proteins | sample OrgsoiDNA_201061_FD_89682 | JGI IMG/M metagenome (GOLD analysis project Ga0105857, IMG submission 89682) | Permafrost soil microbial communities from the Arctic, to analyse light accelerated degradation of dissolved organic matter (DOM) -... | ecosystem: Environmental > Terrestrial > Soil >...
ACGCCACCGCCGCCACCCAGGCGCTGAAGGGCGATGCGCGGAAAACCTTCATGAGTGATTGCTTGAAGAAAAAATAAACCCTCGGGATAAATACGATCAAAGTGTGGGAGCAGGCCTGCTCGCGAATGCGGTTTCCAATTCAGCACCCTAGTCGCCTGACACACCGCATTCGCGAGCAAGCCCGCTCCCACATTGGATCTATGTTCACGGGACTAATGTGGGAGCGAGCTTGCTCGCGATGGGGCCAATAAGCTCACTGAAAAAAACCGCCAGTCCCCCGACCAAGGTCGACCTACACATTCCCTAGTGCTGACCTCGGATCGCTGGCAGACTGCCCATCCTTTTACGCCGTTCGTTTTGAGGCTGTATGCCAACGTTTTCTCAACGTCACGTCTTGCTGTTAATCAGTTGGGTCATCATCTTCGGTGGTTTGCTACTGGTCATCCCTCTGCGCCTGTTGCCCAGCCTGTTGGCCGGGTTGCTGGTGTTCGAACTGGTCAACATGCTCACGCCGCAACTGCAGCGGCTGATCGAAGGTCGCCGCGCCCGTTGGCTGGCGGTGGCGCTGCTGGGCACTTTGGTGGTCAGCGTGCTGGCGCTGATCTTTGCTGGTGCTATCAGTTTTCTGCTGCATGAAGCGGAAAATCCCGGGGCTTCCCTCGACAAATTCATGCACGTGGTTGACCGCGCTCGCGGGCAATTGCCACCGTTCATCGATGTTTACCTGCCGGCCAGCGCGGCCGAGTTCCGCGTGGCGATCGGCGAATGGATGACCAAACACCTCAGCGATTTGCAATTAGTGGGCAAGGACGCGGCGCACATGTTTGTGACGCTGCTGATCGGCATGGTACTGGGGGCGATCATCGCCTTGCAGCGTGTGCCCGACGTGACTAAACGCCGGCCGCTGGCCGCCGCGCTGTTCGACCGTTTGCATCTGTTGGTGCAAGCCTTTCGCAACATCGTGTTCGCGCAAATCAAGATTTCCCTGCTCAACACCTTCTTCACCGCGATTTTCCTCGCGCTGGTCCTGCCGATGTTCGGGATCAAACTGCCGCTGACCAAAACCCTGATCGTGCTGACTTTCCTGCTCGGTTTGCTGCCGGTGATCGGTAATCTGATGTCCAACACGCTGATCACCATCGTCGGCTTGTCACTGTCGATCTGGGTCGCGGTGGCCGCGTTGGGTTATCTGATGTTTATCCACAAACTCGAGTACTTCCTCAACGCGCGCATTGTCGGCGGGCAGATCAGTGCCAAGTCGTGGGAGTTGCTGCTGGCGATGCTGGTGTTCGAAGCCGCGTTCGGCCTGCCGGGGGTGGTGGCGGGGCCGATTTATTACGCGTATTTGAAGAGTGAGTTGAAGCAGATCGGGATGGTTTGATTCGCTGTTGATCTATTGTGGCGAGGGGGCTTGCCCCCGTTGGGTTGCGAAGCAGCCCTCAATTCTCCAACACACCGCATGTGCCGGTTTTGCGGCTGCTGCGCACCCGAACGGGGGCAAGCCCCCTCACCACAAGGTGTCAGATCAGTCCATCGGGCCGTAACGCTTCATGGCTTCAATTGCCAAACCACTGCCGATGCTGCCAAAGATGTTCCCTTCCACATGCCGCGCGTTCGGCAGCATTGCCGAGATGCTGTTGCGCAGCGCCGGAATCCCGCTCGAACCGCCGGTGAAGAACACCGTATCAACCTGATCGACGCGCACGTTGGCATCGTTCAGCAATTGCGTGACGCTGTTGCGCACCCGCTCCAGCAGGTTGTCGATGGCCGACTCGAACAGCGCTCGGGTCAGTTCAACGCTCAGGCCTGGCTCGATGCGGTCCAGCGGCACGTGACGGCTGTCGGCGTGGGTCAGCTGGATCTTGGTTTCTTCCACTTCCATGGCCAGCCAGTGGCCGGCGCGCTGGTCGATCAGCTTGAACAGGCGATCAATGCCGCCGGTGTCTTCGATGTCGTAGCGCATGCTGCCCAGGGACAGGGTCGATTTCTGCGAGTAGACCGAGTTGATGGTGTGCCAGGTCGCCAGGTTCATGTGGTGGCTGGTGGGCATGTAGGCGCCGCTCTTCATCCGGCTGCCGTAGCCGAACAGCGGCATCAGGCCTTGCAGGCTCAGTTGCTTGTCGAAGTCGGTCCCGCCGATGTGCACGCCGCCGGTGGCGAGGATGTCATCGTGGCGATTGTCGTGGTCGCGACGCTCAGGCGACAGGCGCACCAGCGAGAAGTCGGAGGTACCACCGCCGATGTCGACAATCAGCACCAGTTCTTCTTTTTCGATGGTCGACTCGTAGTCGAACGCGGCCGCAATTGGCTCGTACTGGAACGACACGTCTTTAAAGCCAATAGCGCGAGCCACATCCACCAAGGTGTTTTCGGCTTCCTGGTCGGCCATTTCATCGTCGTCGACGAAAAACACCGGGCGGCCCAGCACCACTTCATCGAATTCCCGACCGGCGGCGGTTTCGGCGCGCTTCTTCAACTGGCCGATGAACAAGCCGAGCAGGTCCTTGAACGGCATCGCCGTGCCGAGGACGCTGGTGTCGTGCTTGATCAGCTTGGAACCCAACAGGCTCTTGAGCGAGCGCATCAGCCGGCCTTCGTAGCCTTCCAGGTACTCGTGCAGCGCCAGCCGGCCGTACACCGGGCGGCGTTCTTCAATGTTGAAGAAGACCACCGAGGGCAGGGTGATCTTGTCGTCCTCCAGCGCGATCAGCGTTTCCATGCCGGGGCGGAGCCAGCCGACGGTGGAGTTGGACGTGCCGAAGTCGATACCACAGGCACGGGCTGGGGATGCGTTTTTCATGTCTTTCAAGTTCCGGTTAAAAAACGGCCGCGCAGTGTATGCCAGTGCGGCGCAGAATCGAAGGCCGACTATCCGCTAAATCGCCACGAATAACGCCTTGATAAGCTGGCCGGATGCCCCAAACTTGTCTGCATCGACCCTGGCAGCCAATCGGCGGTCGCAAGAACCGACTACCGCTGCCGATAAACTTCTGATGCGCTGCCCGGTCACAACCTTGAGATCGGTCAACCTGGCGGCTGCCAATGCGTGCATGCTGGCGGTGGTGGCGCGATTTTGATAACGGATGGTGATCCTTAGATGGACTTCAAAGACTATTACAAGATTCTCGGTGTGGAGCCGACCGCAGACGATAAGGCGATCAAGGCCGCCTATCGCAAGCTGGCGCGCAAATATCACCCGGACGTCAGCAAGGAAAAAGACGCCGAGGAAAAGTTCAAGGACGCCTCGGAAGCTTATGAAGCGCTGAAAAGTGCCGACAAGCGCGCCGAGTACGACGACTTGCGCAAATACGGCCAGCACGGCCAACCGTTCCAGGGCCCGCCAGGCTGGCAGGGTCGTGGCGGCGGTGGTTTCGGTGGTGGTCAGGACTCGGGCGATTTTTCGGACTTCTTCAGTTCGATCTTCGGCAACCGGGGTCCGGGTTTTGGTGGTGGAGAGTCGCGTCGCAGTGCTGGACGTCGAGGGCAAGACGTGGAAATGGAACTTGGGATTTTTCTGGAAGAAACCCTCTCGAACGAATCGAAGAAGGTCACCTTCCAGGTGCCGCAGTACAACCCTGCCGGCCAGCATGTCAGCAATACCAGCAAAAGCCTGAACGTGAAGATCCCGGCCGGTGTGACCGACGGCGAGCGTATTCGCCTCAAGGGCCAAGGGGCTCCGGGGATCGGTGGCGGCGCCAATGGCGACCTGTTCCTGATCATCCGCTTCGCGCCGCACCCGAAATTCGATATTGAAGGCGAAAACCTGATAATCACTTTACCGCTGGCACCTTGGGAATTGGCGCTGGGCGCCGAAGTGGCCGTGCCGACCCTGACCGGCAAGATCAACCTCAAGGTCCCGGCCGGCAGCCAGAACGGCCAGCGCATGCGCGCCAAGGGCCACGGTCTGCTGAACAAGAAGGGCGAACGGGGCTTCCTGTTCGTGCAACTTAAAGCCGTCATGCCGAAAACCTCGGACGATGAGGTCAAGGCGTTGTGGCAAGAGCTGGCGAAGAAAGCCGCTTTCGACCCAAGAGAAAACTTTTGATCCGCTAGAACCCTGGAGCTACTGACTATGAGCAGTCCCCTGATCGTTCAACTGGACATGGCAGAATTCTGTGAGGCGACCGACTTGTCGGACGTCTACGTGATCGAAATCGTCGAACACGGCATCCTCGAACCTCAGGGTGCACTGCCCAAGGACTGGCGTTTCAACGATTACGAATTGGCCCTGGCCAAGCGCGCCGCCAAACTGCGGCGCGATTTGGAACTGGAATGGGAAGGTGTCGCCCTGGCACTGGACCTGCTTGAAGAAGTCCAGCAACTGCGGGCCGAGAACCGGATGCTGAAACAGCGACTTGGGCGGTTGGTGGTCGAGTAGCGGTAAAGCACCAAAACCTGTGGCGAGGGGGCTTGCCCCCGTTGGGCTGCGCAGCAGCCCCAAAACAGACACCTCAGTTCATCAGGCATACCGCGTTCGCAGGATTTACGACCGCTTCGCGGCCGAACGGGGGCAAGCCCCCTCGCCACAACACGGTCCTCAGGTCTCACACCTTCCTGGGCAACACCACGGTAAACAACGTTCCCTCGGCTTCATTGGAACTGACCTCAATCGTCCCCCGATGCGCAGTCACCACTTCCTTGACGATAAACAGCCCCAAGCCAAGGCTTGTCGACGGCTGCCCGAGTTCTTCGTCGGCGCTGCGCACCAGTGGGTCGAAGATCGTGCCGATCGCGTCTTCCGGAATCGGTGTTCCACCGTTATGTACGGTGAGGCGCACGGTGTCGGGCTCGCCGCTGAGGGTGACCGTGACATCACGCTTGTTCAAACCATGTTGCAACGCATTGCCAATCAGGTTCTGCAACAGCTGACTGACTCGCCCGGCATCCCAGACACCTCGGGTGTCCCCTGTCACTTCGAGTATGGGATTGCACTCGGGGTTGCCGGCACAGGCCAGGGCAATCGCCTCATGCGCCGCGTCGGTCAGGTCCATCGGCACCGGTTCGATCGGCAGGCTCTTGCCCAGGCGACTGCGCACCAACTCCAATAAATCACCGACCATCACCGCCATATGCCGCGTGCCACGATGGATGTGGTGCACGCAAGTCAGGGCGTCGCCTTCCAGATGTATTTTTCGCTGCAGCAGTTCGGTGGACATGCTCACCGCCTGCAAGGGCGCCCGCAGGTCGTGGCCGAGGATGGCCAGGAAGATGTCCCGCGAGTGGTTGACCTGCTCGGCATAGGCGGCGGTCGACTCGGCCAGGGCTTCGTCGATGGCTTCGTTGAACCGGATCATGTCCTGGAAGTGAGCCAGCTCTGGCGTCTGCAGGCTGTTGACCCACAGACGAATGACGCAGGCGCGCAAGTGGCGGAACTCGGAGGTCATCTGCACCAGATCAAAACCGAAGGTGTGCCGCAACTCGCCATGGCTGGCGGCGGCCTGATCCAGGCTTGGAGATTTTTCCGGACCGTCGCCCTTGGCCTTGGCGGCCTGCTCATGGGCGGTCTGGACGGTGGTCATGTCCCGCGCGGCGGCCAGCAGGATGGCGCGGGCATGATCGCGCAAGGTGGTGCGATCCAGGTTGTCGTCGGGCGTGAGCGCACGGGCGAACTGCTCCCATTCATCGACGATACGATCAACCTCTACCACGATGAATTCGCTTAGGCGCATGGACGGTGTTCCCGAGCAAGAATGGCAGGTGATGGAGCTGCATATTAGCGCCTTCACGTCCGGGTAAACACCGCTGAATACACGGATGCAGATGACCTGTCGGAGTGGGTGGTATTTATATATTTTCAGGATTTTAATAATTGAAGTGTTTATGAGTTTTTCGCGGGCTTGTCCGCAGGTTTTTGATCTTTTGTTTCAGTCGAACGTTGGATAGCCTAATCAGCCAACAATAATCATGGAAGATTGTTATATGGCTGATGCGCAAGAAGTTGAAGGGCGTGAAGAATCATCTGTCTCCGAAGTCAGTAAGCCAGGCATTCATTCTGATCGGATCAAACAGGCGATTCTGAACGCGAAAGAAATGGGCCCAACGCCAGCATTGCTGGCCTTTCAAACCTTGGAGAGCCCCTTTCCGGACTGGTACCTGAACGCCCGAAAGATAGATCGCGATGAATTGAAAGATCTGTTCGGTCGGCGATGGTTGCTTCAAGGAAAACTCGACAAAGAATTAGATAAACTGCAGCAGGATATCCGGGACTTTGCCGAGCCACTGTTATTAAAGTCCTTGAACGATCATTTAAATGTTCAGTTGGATGTCCGGGCGGCGGAGCTGCGATTGTATGTGCCCAATAAACTTATATTGGGCATCAACACGGGCGCTAATCATTTCAAACTACTGAGTCTGCTTGATGCGGCCCTGCATAACTTCGAGGCATCCGAGGCCGAGTCTGGCGCTTTCAGTGACGGTTCCGGCGTGTTTACCCAGGATGCCGAGGGCGCGCCCCTGCGCCATGCCATGACCGTCGAGCAATTTGTCACGTTGTGCCGCACGTTGGATATCGGGGCGCAGTATCAAACGCATCTCAAGGACATTCTGACCCCGCTTCAGGCCACGGCCCGGTTTGAGTTGCAAAAGCAGTCAGTAGCCAGCGACAAGGCCGCTTTCAAACTTGCGGCACTGGTGGCGCAACTAAAGGGCGATCTCACCTCCTACGGTTTCGGCCAAATGCTGCAGGTCCACGACGGTGCGCCGAACCGGGAGTTGTACGGTGCGCCGATGCACTGTCATCGTTTATCGTTGATGGGGTTCAGGCTCACCGGGATCGTGCTGTTCAGCGCCGTGAGCGATCCGACGCTGCTCAAAAAGTCCTTCGACGAGCTGACAACTCCGCTGCTGAAATTCTGGCTCGACTGGTCGCACCGGGTGCCGTTTCTTCCTCACCAGGGCTATGAACGGTTCAAATTGATCAAGGCGTTTTTGGCCAACGGTCCCAAAGGTTTGTCCGAGGAACTGCTGCGCAATGAAGACATTTATCAACAGAGCCACCTGACTGGAAAGCTGATCGCCTATGTCCCGGACGACCCCGAGCATCCTCTCAAGGAGTACGACTCTTTCATCGACTTTATGAAAACCCTGATCGGGCAGTTGCTCAGCCCTGATTATCAGCGGTTTTTCAGTCGGTTCGTCGCACAGAGCGACAAGGGGGTGTTTTTCAGTCGGCTCAACGAACGCCTCAATACCTTCACCTGGAAACAGCGCGAACCCTTGGACATGGGGCCATGGTGGCGAGAAACAGCCGTCGAGAACCCGACCCCGGAACCGATCACCAACCTCATCGACGGCAACCTGTGGAGTGCGGTTTTTACGGAACGACGGGATAAGGCGCTGGCCGACGCCCGCCGCATTGCCGTGCCCACCGGCGACGAGGACGCGCAAAGTCGCTGGAAGCGCCTGAGCAGCTACCTCGACATCGGCTGGAACGTCTTCAACTTCGCCGCGATGCTGGTGCCGGGATTAGGCGAAGCGATGCTCGGCATCATGGTTGCGCAACTGCTCGAAGAGTTGGCCGAAGGCCTCGAAGACTGGAGCAAGGGTGACCGTGAAGAAGCGTCGGCGCATCTCACCTCGGTGCTGATCAACGGTGCCCAACTGGCAATGATGGGCGCCGCGCACGTCTTGCCGTCGGGCATGCCCGCGCCGGTAAAAGCCTCGCCGTTTGTCGATAGCCTCAGGGCCGTTGAACTGCCCGATGGCAAGGTCAGCCTGTGGAAGCCCGATCTCTCGCCGTATGAGCGCAACCTGACATTGGCGCAGGCGTCGCGCCCAGACGAACTGGGACTGCACCGACACGACGGTCAGACGGTGTTGCCGCTGGACAACAAATACTATGGATTGAAAGAGGACCCGAACACCGGTCGGCAGCGCATCGAACACCCGACACGCCCCAACGCCTACCAGCCAGAGCTGGCGCATAACGGCGCCGGCGCCTGGAGTACCGAGCTGGAAGATCCGACGCAATGGGACGCCGCCCGAGTCTGGCAACGTCTTGGTCATTCGGTGGACGAGTTACCGGTGGCCACGCAGGCGCAGATCCGTACCGTCAGCGGGGTCGATGACAACGTGTTGCGCAGGCTGCATGTAGAACATGAACGCTTTCCCGCGCTGCTAGAGGATACGATCAAACGCTTCAAGACTTATGCCGAAGCCGAGGATATGAGTCGACAGATTCTGGATAACCGTGTCACCGAGGCGTTGGAAGGTTTTCTGCCAACCTTCGTCACTGAGTTGCAGGGATGGCCGCCCACCCGAGCGATGGCGCTGTTTGAAACGGAGTCGTTCGCCGGGCCGTCGATCAAGTACGGTAATGCAGAGGTTACGCCGGCGCAGACGATCAAGCTCAGCCGCGCCCGACTGCGCAAAGGCGAACTGGCTGAATGTGTGCTGGACGCCCTGCAGGAAAACGAGGTGCTCGACCTGCTGGGCAAACGAGTGTCCGCGGTTCGTTCCGAGCGTCTGGAAGCCTTGCGCGGTCGTCTGGCGATGCATGCCCGGCGCCAGACACGGCGGCTGTTCGACTCGCTGTCCAAAGCCGCCGACGTCTCCGACAATCCGCGACAGTTGCTGCTTCAGCGTGACTATCCGCATTTGCCGGGGAACGTTGCCCGGGACCTGTTGAAGCAAGCCGACCCCGACGATCTGCGCTTCATCGACCAAAAAAGCCGTTTGCCGCTGCGTGTCGAGCAGCAGGCGCGAGACGCCATGACGCAACTGCGTGTGGCCCGAGCCTACGAAGGCCTGTATCTGGCAGAACTGGAAAGCATCGACACCGCACGCCTGGCATTGCATAGCGCGGCCGCGTTGCCAGGCTGGTCGTCCACGGTGTGCATTGAAGTCCGTGAGCTGTCTTTCAGCGGGCCGTTGCGCGACCGCGTTGGCCCACTGGATGCGCCAGACCGCAAGGTGTTGGTGGTCAATGAAGAGGGGCTGTACGAGGCCAGGGATGCACTCGATCAGCACCTGCATGGCGCTGACGATTTGTACGGCGCGCTGCTGCACGCCTTGCCCGATACGGAACGCAGGGCGCTGGGATACGAGATCAACCAGGGAGCCCGGCTCAAAGCGACGGTCGTGCAAAAACCGCTGTCCCATGAGCAGCTGGAGCCGATCCTGGTACGTACTCCCGTTCGAAAGCCTGGCTACGATCCACGAACCATGCACCTGAAGGGCGGTATGCAGGGTTATCCACAACGTTTGCCGAGCAGCTATGCGCGTAATCGTCTCAAGTATCGTGTGCGCTGCCTCTATCCGACGCTGGTTAACTCCGGTGTTGAGGAGTTGCTCAATTCCTACGAGCTGACTGGCGGTTCGGCCGAAGCGGGTTTGCTCCAGCTTGAGTATGAGTTCAACACCTTCAACCACGATTTCCGTCGCTGGGTCGCGCTACCCACCGAGCATTGGCGGTTGTTACCGGAAGGCTCCCAGGAAATCCTTGAGCGCGAACGGATCTATCAGGCACTCAAGGAATGCTGGCAGCGAACGGGGCCCGCTCATTACGACGGTGCCAGTGAATATCTGGGGCAAACCCTGAGCCTCAGTGGCATTTCATTGCCGCGGCACCTGCGAAGCATGCCCCGTCTGAAGCTGAACTTCGATCACGTGACCGAACTGAATTTGCGCGACACCGGGCTGACCAACGACGAGGAGTCTTTCCTGAAGCCGTTCCGTCGGTTGCGCTTGTTGAATCTTGAAGAAAACCGCTTGACGCGTCTGCCCTCGAAAATCGGGAAATTGCGTCAATTGACTGAGCTTTCCGTTACGCGCAACCAGATTGTCTTGACCGCAGGCGACGTCGGCCAGCTCAAGCAACTGACCCGCCTGCGCACGTTGGGGATGGCCTCGAATCCGTTGGGGCGGTTGCCCGATATCAGCAGCATGCCCGAATTGCATACGCTGATTCTGGCCGACACGGGCGCCAAGACCTGGCCGCCGGGGCTGTTTGAACAGCGGCGTTTTCGGCATTTCTACCTGGAGATGCAACTGAACAAGTTGACCAGGATTCCCGTGGTCGCCCCCGGTTCCGCCAGCGCCGAGCTGTTGGCGCGTACGGTGATCAGCCGTGAGCCGCAATGGATCTCGGCGCAAAACCTGGAGATTCTCAAAGGCTACATTCGCTCCATGGGCATGGACCCTGATCGGCCGTTTCCGCCACGGGGCGTACGCGACAGTCTCGACTGGGAACAAGGCATGACCCGCCGGCAATGGACCAGAAAGCAAGACACCTGGAACGCGGTGGAAGATGAGTTTCACTCGCTGCAGTTTTTCGAGGAATTGAAGAAGCTGACCGGCTCGGCGGACTACACCACCAATCTGGAATACCGCGCCAACCTGACCAGCAAGGTCTGGCGAATGCTTGACGCCATGGCCGAGAACTCGGCACTGCGCGAGCGGTTGTTTGCAATGGCCACCTTACCGACCGCCTGTGTGGATGGGGGGACGGCATTGTTCAACTCGATGGGTGTCGAGGTGTTGATTCATGAAGCTTATGCACTGGGTAATGACGGTTTGATCGAAGCTGAGTTGGTGAGCCTGGCCCGCGGCAAATCGCGTCTGGATGAGTTACGCGCCATTGCCAGTCATTCGATTGATGAACGCTTGCTGGCGGGCGAAACGTTCAGGCGGGTGGGGGCGGACGGCAATGTCACTGGCACGATTGATGAAGTCGAGGTACATCTGGCGTTCATGACCGACCTGGCCGAGCGTCTGGAACTGCCTTGGCAGGCCCGCGGCATGCAGTTTCGACAGATCGCCGGGGTAAGCCGCGGGATGATCGACGATGCTTTTCAGCGTATCGAGGTACTGGAAACGGGCGAACTGCTGGCTGACTGGATTCTTCAGCAAAACATGTGGAAAACCTGGCTCGAACACGCGAACGCCGATGTCTTCAAGGTGCTCAAACGCAAGGTCGAAGCCATCACCGAGTACTGGACGGCCCTCGATGAGCGGGTGCAGCTTCAGGATCTGACCAGTCCGGAGGCCGTCAGCCTGGAACAGCAAATCAAGGTCCTCGCCACAGAGCTGGGCAAACCCGCTGAAGACATCGCCCCCGGTCGTGTCATGAGCGAGGGTGAATACACGGCGGAACTGGCCAACATCGACAGCGAACACCAAGCGCTGTTCAAGCGCCTGACCCAACAGGCGATTGACCGGGCCAAGCTGCAACGGGTCGAGATACCGTTTACGGTTGAGCCAATTCCGGTTCCGGATGAACCGGACATCAATACCCATCTGTAACCCGTTCGCCCGCGGCAAGGCACTGCGCCTTGCCGTGGATTTTTTCAGTGCATCAGAACAGGAAATAGCGCTGGGCCATCGGCAGGGTTTCGGCTGGCTCACACCACAGCAACACGCCATCGGCCTTGACCTGGTAGGTCTGCGGGTCAACGTCGATGTTCGGCAGGTAGTCGTTGTGGATCAGGTCGGTTTTCTGCACCTCGCGGCAACCTTTGACCACAGCGATTTTCTTCTTCAAACCCAACGCCTCGGGAAGACCGGCGTCCTGCGCGGCCTGGCTGATAAAGGTCAGGCTGGTGGCGTGCAGCGAGCCACCGTAGCTGGCAAACATCGGCCGGTAGTGCACCGGTTGTGGCGTTGGGATCGAGGCATTGGCGTCCCCCATCAGGCTCGCCGCAATGGCGCCGCCCTTGAGGATCAACGTCGGTTTGACCCCGAAGAATGCCGGGCGCCAGAGCACCAGATCGGCCCATTTACCCACTTCGATCGAGCCCACTTCATGGCTGATGCCGTGGGTGATCGCCGGGTTGATGGTGTACTTGGCGATGTAGCGTTTGGCCCGGAAGTTGTCGTTGCCTTCACCGTCCTGAGGCAGCGGGCCGCGCTGCTTTTTCATCTTGTCGGCGGTCTGCCAGGTGCGGGTGATCACTTCGCCGACCCGGCCCATGGCCTGGCTGTCGGAGCTGATCATCGAGAACGCGCCGAGGTCGTGGAGGATGTCTTCGGCAGCAATCGTCTCGCGGCGAATGCGGCTTTCGGCGAACGCCACGTCTTCGGCAATGCTCGGGTCCAGGTGATGGCAGACCATCAGCATGTCGAGGTGTTCGTCGATGGTGTTGCGGGTGAACGGCCGCGTCGGGTTGGTCGAACTCGGCAACACGTTGGCAAACCCGCAGGCCTTGATGATGTCCGGGGCGTGACCGCCGCCCGCACCTTCGGTGTGGTAGGTGTGGATGGTGCGGCCCTTGAACGCGGCGAGGGTGGTTTCGACGAAGCCGGATTCGTTGAGGGTGTCGGTGTGGATCGCCACCTGCACATCGTACTGGTCGGCCACGCTCAGGCAGTTGTCGATGCTGGCGGGCGTGGTGCCCCAGTCTTCGTGCAACTTGAGGCCAATGGCGCCGGCCTTGACCTGCTCGATCAACGGCTCCGGCAGGCTGGCGTTGCCCTTGCCGGTGAGGCCGATGTTCATCGGGAACGCATCCGCCGCTTGAAGCATCCGCGCCAGGTGCCAGGGCCCGGAGGTGCAGGTTGTCGCGTTGGTGCCGGTGGCCGGGCCGGTGCCGCCGCCGATCATGGTGGTGACGCCGCTCATCAGCGCCTCTTCGATCTGCTGCGGGCAGATGAAGTGAATGTGGGTGTCGATGCCGCCGGCGGTGAGGATCATGCCTTCACCGGCGATGACTTCGGTGCTGGCGCCGATGGCCATGGTGACGTTCGGCTGCACGTCCGGGTTGCCGGCCTTGCCGATGCCGGCGACGCGCCCGTCCTTGAGGCCGACATCGGCTTTGACGATGCCCCAGTGGTCGACGATCAAGGCGTTGGTGATGACAGTGTCGACCACTTCAGCGGCGAGCAATTGGCTCTGGCCCTGGCCGTCGCGGATGACTTTGCCGCCGCCGAATTTCACTTCTTCGCCGTAGGTGGTGAAGTCTTTTTCCACTTCGATCCACAGCTCGGTGTCGGCCAGGCGGACCTTGTCACCGACGGTGGGGCCGAACATGTCGGCGTAGGCTTGACGGGAAATCTTCATCGGAATTCCTTGCACAAATTTATTGTGGCGAGGGGGCTTGCCCCCGTTCGGGTGCGAAGCGCCCGCAATTTGGTTGATGAGGTTTATCTGATGAACCGAGGTGGCAGGTTTTACGACCGCTGCGCGGCCGAACGGGGGCAAGCCCCCTCGCCACAAGGACCGGCGTCAGTCGAGGTCGCCCATGATCCGCCCGGCAAACCCGAACACTCGTCGATGCCCGGCCAAATCCACAAGCTCGACCTCGCGGCTCTGTCCCGGCTCGAAGCGCACGGCAGTGCCGGCCGGGATGTTGAGGCGCATGCCACGGCTGGCGGCGCGGTCGAAGGTCAGGGCATCGTTGGTTTCGAAAAAGTGGTAATGCGAGCCGACCTGGATTGGCCGGTCGCCGCTGTTGGCCACTTTCAGGCTGACGGTGCGGCGGCCGACGTTGAGTTCGATGTCGCCGGGCTGGATCTGGTATTCACCGGGAATCATCCATTCACTCCTTGCAGAATCTTGTAGTAGAGGGCGGTTGGCCGGTAATTGCCGGCCGGGTCGCAAGCGTAGTCGGGGATTTGACCGGCGCGGGTGTAACCCAGGGCCTTGTAGAAGTCTTCGGCGGGGGAGCCAGCCTCGGTGTCGAGGTAGAGCATGCCGCGTTTGTGTTGGCGGGCGGCGAGTTCCAGGGCGCTCATCAATTGCTGGCCAAGGCCGCGACGGCGGGCGTGTTCGCGCACCAGCAGTTTCTGCACTTCGGCACGGTTCAGGCCGTTGGCTTTCTGGCACAGGGTCAGTTGCACACTGGCTTGCACCTGCTCGTCCTTGACCACCACCCACAGCAACACATTGCCAAGGTTCAGGTTGGCCTGGACGTCATCGAAATAGGCCCGGGCCTGGGTCGCATCCAGATCGGCCATGAAACCAACGCTGGCGCCATAGCCCACGGCGTCCAACAGCAAATCAATCAAACCCTGGCGATAGTGCGCAAAGCTTTCAACATTCACGCGGCGCAGTTGGGCGGCGTTCATCGGGTGTCACTCCTTGTTGGCGATTGGCGGCTCCGCGCCTAGGTTGAGGGTCAGTTGCATGAAGGTCAGGTCCAGCCAGCGCCCGAACTTGGTGCCCACCTGGGGCATCTGCCCGGTGATCGCAAAACCGGCGCGCTCATGCAGACGAATAGAAGCGGCGTTACCGCTTTCGATGGCGGCGACCATGATGTGTTTGTCGCAGCCTTTGGCGCGCTCGATCAGCACGCTCATCAGTTGTGGGCCGAGGCCGTTGCCGCGCTGGTCGCTGCGCACATACACCGAGTGCTCGACGGTGTGGCGAAACCCGTCGAACGGCCGCCAGTCCCCGAATGAAGCGTAGCCCAGCACTGCGTTGTCGCCGTCGACGATCACCAGAATCGGATAACCCTGGGACTGCCGGGCGCTAAACCACGCCTGGCGATTGCCCAGATCCACGGCTTGTTCATTCCAGATCGCCGTGGTGTTGAGCACCGCATCGTTGTAGATGTCACGGATCGCGGGCAGGTCGGCGTGCAGCGCATCGCGAATGAGATAAGTCATGACGCGGCCTCAGACGATGGGTTGGTGAACGGTGACCAGTTTGGTGCCGTCGGGAAACGTCGCTTCAACCTGGATCTCCGGGATCATTTCCGGGATGCCTTCCATCACTTGTTCGCGGCTGAGCAGGGTGGTGCCGAAATGCATCAACTCGGCCACGGTGCGACCGTCACGGGCGCCTTCAAGCAGCGCCGCGGAGATGTAGGCCATGGCTTCCGGGTAATTGAGTTTCACGCCGCGAGCCAAACGCCGCTCGGCAACTAGGCCGGCGGTGAAGATCAACAGCTTGTCTTTTTCGCGTGGGGTCAGGTCCATCGTTGGAATCCATATCGGCAGATAAAAAAGGTATTCGGATCTGTGAATACATAACCCCTGTGGGAGCGGGCTTGCTCGCGAAGGCGGACTTACATTCAACATTTGCGTTGTCTGATACACCGCTTTCGCGAGCAAGCCCGCTCCCACATTGGATCGTGTTTCAGGTGCTCCATATTCTTGGGGGCACGGCTTCTCGGCCGAGCAACGCCGGCCTGAGCAGTCGCCACAAATCGATTAGCCAACCCCGTGCCAACAACGCCTCACTGGCCAGGCATCGTGCGACTAAAAGTCCCGGCAACTGAGTCAAATCCCCGCGAACGTCATTGGGCAGCGCGCGACAGGTTTCCAGCAGTGCGCTGTCGATTTCCCCGGTCACCAACAACGTCGCAAACACCGGTTGCCCATCCAGCCCGATCGGCGAGTCGAGCAATCCATCAGCGCCGACAATGCGCTGGCGTTCGTGCCAGAGCAACTGGCCGTCACGGCGGATATCCAGCCGTGCCTGGAAATGCCCAAGGTCAAAACGTTCGCCACTGGCCGGGCGACCCAACGCCACCACGTCCCAGTAGAACAACCGGGCGTCGCCTTCAAGGTCGATCGAGGTGCTGAGTTCAGCCTGGGCCGCGCTGAAAATGATCGTCTCCTGGGGCAGCCATTCCAGTGTCGCACCGGCCGCCACTTTCAATTCCAGCTGCTGATAAGCGGGGCCGGCGGCGCGATACCACTTGGCGGCACCGGGGCTGGTGATTTGCGCCCAGGCATTGCTGCCGACACTGGCCGAAATGTCCAGCCGATCCCCCCCGGCAATCCCGCCCGGCGGGTGAACGATGATGTGCTGGCACACCTCGGGCCCTTCGGCGTACAGGTGCTTTTGCACCCGCAGCGGGCCTTTGTGTCGGCGCTGGACTGGGCGCGTGCTGTCGCCAAAACGGGCGTAGCCCAGCTCCAGTTCGGCGTGCCAACTTGGGGTGAACAGCGTGATAGGGGCAGGTAAATTCATAAGTTCTAATTATCGTTAGGACGCTACAGACTAGATCGTAACCAGCCCGCGCACACCCTCGGCTTCCATATTTTCTCCGCGACCCTGTTGCACGATCTCGCCCCGGGACATCACCAGGTACTGATCGGCCAGTTCGGCGGCGAAATCGTAGAACTGCTCTACCAGCAAAATCGCCATGTCGCCCCGAGCCGCGAGCTTCTTGATTACCGCGCCGATCTCCTTGATCACCGAGGGCTGGATGCCTTCGGTGGGTTCGTCGAGGATCAGCAAGCGCGGACGGCTGGCCAGTGCGCGACCGATTGCCAATTGCTGCTGTTGACCACCGGACAAGTCACCGCCGCGTCGTTGCTTCATTTGCAGTAACACCGGGAACAACTCGTAGATGAACGCCGGGACTTCCTTGGCTTCGGAGCCGGGGAATCGCGACAGGCCCATCAGCAGGTTTTCCTCCACGGTGAGGCGGCCGAAAATCTCCCGGCCCTGGGGCACATAGGCGATCCCGGCGTGCACCCGTTGGTGCGGCTTGAACGTGGTGATCGGTTTGCCTTCCCAATTCACCGCGCCTTCCTTGGACGGCAGCAAACCCATCAGGCATTTGAGCAGCGTGGTCTTGCCCACGCCGTTGCGCCCGAGCAGGCACGTGACTTCGCCGACCTTCACCTCAAACGAGAGACCGCGCAGGATGTGGCTACCGCCGTAATACTGGTGCAGCTTGTCGACTTGCAGCATTTCCAGAATCTCCTCAAATCCCCTTGTGGGAGCGGGCTTGCTCGCGAATGCGGTGTGTCATTCCGCATTGATGCTGGCTGATCCACCGCTTTCGCGAGCAAGCCCGCTCCCACATTGGATAGGTATTTTCAGGCCTAGCGACCGAGGTAAACTTCGATCACCCGCTCGTTTTCCTGCACCTGTTCCAGCGACCCTTCCGCCAGCACGCTGCCCTGGTGCAACACGGTGACGTGGTCGGCGATGGAGCCGACGAAGCCCATGTCGTGCTCCACCACCATCAGCGAATGCTTGCCGGCCAGGCTCTTGAACAGCTCAGCGGTGAATTCGGTTTCGGCGTCGGTCATGCCGGCGACTGGTTCGTCGAGCAACAGCAATTGCGGGTCCTGCATCAGCAACATGCCGATTTCCAGGAACTGCTTCTGCCCGTGGGACAACAGGCCTGCCGGGCGATTGACCGAGGCGCTCAGGCGTATGGTTTCCAGCACTTCGCTGATGCGATCTCTTTGTTCGCCGCTCAGTCGCGCCCGCAAACTTGCCCAAACCGACTTGTCGGTTTTCTGCGCCAGTTCCAGGTTTTCGAACACGCTCAGCGCTTCAAACACGGTCGGTTTCTGAAACTTGCGCCCGATGCCGGCCTGGGCGATCTGCACTTCGCTCATCAGCGTCAAATCCATGGTTTCACCGAACCAGGCCTTGCCGTGACTCGGGCGAGTCTTGCCGGTGATCACGTCCATCAGTGTGGTTTTGCCCGCGCCGTTGGGGCCAATGATGCAGCGCAGTTCGCCGACGCCGATGTACAGGTTCAGATTGTTCAGCGCCTTGAAGCCATCGAAGCTGACGCTGATGTCTTCCAGGGTCAGGATCGTGCCGTGGCGAGTGTCCAGGCCGGGGCCGGCACTTTGGCCGAGGCCGATGCTGTCGCGGCTGGTGCCAGCGTCCTTGTTCGGTTCTGGCGGAAAAAAGACCGGTTCGAGCATGAATTCCGCCGTCGCAGTGACTCTCATTGTTCACCTCTTTTTTTCAGCAGCCCGATCACGCCTTTAGGCAGGTAAAGGGTTACGACGATGAACAGCGCGCCAAGGAAAAACAGCCAGTATTCCGGGAACGCCACGGTGAACCAGCTCTTCATGCCGTTGACCACGCCCGCTCCGAGCAACGGCCCGATCAGCGTGCCGCGACCGCCCAACGCCACCCACACTGCCGCTTCAATCGAGTTGGTCGGCGACATTTCGCTAGGGTTGATGATCCCCACTTGCGGCACGTACAACGCACCGGCCAAACCGCACAACACCGCGCTCAGCACCCAGACAAACAACTTGAAACCGCGTGGGTCGTAACCGCAGAACATCAGCCGGTTTTCGGCATCGCGCAACGCGGTCAACACTCGACCGAACTTGCTCTGCGCCAGGCGCCAACCGATAAACAGACTCGCCACCAGCAACACCACCGTGGCGAAAAACAACACCGCCCGCGTCCCAGGTTCAGTAATGCCAAACCCGAGAATGGTGCGGAAATTGGTAAAGCCGTTGTTGCCGCCAAACCCGGTTTCGTTGCGGAAAAACAGCAGCATTCCGGCGAAGGTCAGGGCTTGGGTCATGATCGAGAAATACACGCCTTTGATCCGCGAGCGGAAGGCGAAGAAGCCGAACACCAAGGCCAACAACCCCGGCGCCAACACCACCAGGCACATCGACCAGAGGAAGCTGCTGGTGCCGGTCCAGTACCACGGCAATTCGGTCCACGACAGGAACGTCATGAACGCCGGCAAGGCATCGCCCGAGGCTTGGCGCATCAGGTACATGCCCATGGCGTAGCCGCCGAGGGCGAAAAACAGACCGTGACCCAGCGACAACAGCCCGGCATAACCCCAGACCAGATCCAGCGCCAGGGCGACGATGGCGTAGCAAAGAATCTTGCCCACCAGCGTCAGCGTGTAGGCCGAGACGTGAAAAACACTAACGGGCGAGAGCAGCGACATCAGCGGCATCGCCAATAGCAACACCAGAATGACGGCGCCGACAGCGAAGGTGATTTTTGGGCCGGCCTTTTGGGTGGCCGTGACTAGAAGAGGTTGGTTCATCAGTCGATCACCCGTCCTTTCAGTGCGAAGAGGCCTTGCGGACGTTTCTGGATAAACAGAATGATCAGCGCGAGGATCAGGATTTTGCCGAGTACGGCACCGATTTGCGGTTCGAGAATTTTGTTGGCGATGCCCAAGCCGAACGCGGCAAACACACTACCGGCCAACTGGCCGACACCGCCGAGCACCACCACCAGGAACGAGTCGATGATGTAGCTTTGTCCGAGGTCCGGGCCGACGTTGCCGATCTGGCTGAGCGCCACGCCACCGAGCCCGGCGATGCCTGAGCCGAGGCCGAAGGCGAGCATGTCCACCCGCCCGGTCGGCACGCCGCAGCAGGCGGCCATGTTGCGGTTTTGAGTGACGGCGCGCACGTTCAGGCCCAGGCGCGTCTTGTTCAGCAGCAGCCAGGTCAGCACCACCACAAACAGCGCGAAGGCGATGATCACGATGCGGTTGTAGGGCAGCACGAGGTTGGGCAGCACTTGAATCCCGCCCGAAAGCCATGCCGGGTTGGCCACTTCAACGTTCTGCGCGCCGAACACCAGGCGCACCAGCTGAATCAGCATCAGGCTGATGCCCCACGTGGCGAGCAGGGTTTCCAGCGGGCGGCCGTAGAGGTGACGAATCACCGTGCGCTCCAGCGCCATGCCAATGGCGGCGGTGACGAAAAACGCTACTGGCAACGCGATCAGCGGATAGAACTCGATGGCTTGCGGGGCGAAGCGCTGGAACATCAGTTGCACTACGTAAGTCGAGTAGGCGCCGAGCATCAGCATCTCGCCGTGGGCCATGTTGATCACGCCGAGCAGGCCGAAGGTGATCGCCAATCCTAGGGCCGCTAGTAACAGAATCGAGCCCAGCGACATGCCGCTGAACGCTTCGCCGAGAATCTCGCCGATCAGCAGTTTGTGTTTGACCTGCGCGAGGCTGGTTTCAGCGGCAGTGCGCACGCCGGCATCGGCTTCGACGCCGGGTTCGAGTAAACCTTCGAGGCGCGTACGGGCCAGCGGGTCGCCGGTTTCACCGAGCAAACGCACGGCGGCGAGGCGCACGGCCGGGTCGGTGTCCACCAGTTGCAGGTTGGCCAGCGCGAGGCTCAGGGCGGCGTGAACGCTTTCGTCTTTTTCGCCCGCCAGTTGCTGGTCGAGAAATTTCAGCTGCGCGGGTTTGGCGCTTTTCTGCAATTGCTGCGCAGCGGCCAGACGGATTTTGGTGTCGGCGGCGAGCAATTGGTGGCTAGCCAACGCGGTGTCGATCAGACCCCGCAGGCGGTTATTCAGGCGTAGGGTTTTCGGCTGGCCGTCGACGTTCAATTCGCCTTGTTGCAAGGCGTTGATCAGCTCGACACGGGCCGGATCGGGCTGCGCGGCCCAGGTTTCCAGAAGCTTGGCTTGCTGCACGGGATTGGCGGCGATGAAATCTTCGGCGTCGCCGGCGTGGGCTGCCATCGGCAATAAAAGCGCGATAGCGAGGATGAGGCGGTAAAGGGCGGTGGGCATAGAAAGTCGCCTTGCGCGGACAATGTGGAAGCAGACTCATGTGGCGAGGGGGCTTGCCCCCGTTCGGCTGCGAAGCAGTCGTAAAACCATTACCCCCGGTGTACCGGATACACCGCGGTTGCAGGTCTTGGGGCTGCTTCGCAGCCCAACGGGGGCAAGCCCCCTCGCCACAACAGCCCGCTCCCACAGGGAATTGCGTCAGGCCCGGGCTTCGTGCTCGGGCCCTGACACCCAGTGGCTTAGTTGCTCTTCACCGCATAATCCGGCTTCTTGTCGTTGCCATCGATAAACGGGCTCCACGGCTGGGCGCGGATCGGCCCTTCGGTCTGCCACACCACGTTGAACTGACCGTCGGCCTGAATCTCGCCGATCATCACCGGCTTGTGCAGGTGGTGGTTGGTCTTGTCCATGGTCAGGGTGTAACCCGACGGCGCGGCAAACGTCTGCCCGGCCAACGCTTCACGAACCTTGTCGACGTCAGTGGACTTGGCCTTTTCAGCCGCTTGCGCCCACATGTGGATGCCGACGTAGGTGGCTTCCATCGGGTCGTTGGTCACCGCTTTGTCGGCGCCCGGCAGGTTGTGTTTCTTGGCGTAGGCTTTCCAGTCCGCTACGAATTTCTTGTTCACCGGGTTCTCGACCGATTCGAAGTAGTTCCACGCCGCGAGGTTACCCACCAGCGGTTTGGTGTCGATGCCACGCAGTTCTTCTTCGCCTACCGAGAACGCCACGACGGGAACGTCGGTGGCTTTCAGGCCCTGGTTGGCCAGCTCTTTATAGAACGGCACGTTGGAGTCGCCGTTAACGGTCGAGATGACGGCAGTCTTGCCGCCGGCCGAGAATTTTTTGATGTTGGCCACGATGGTTTGGTAATCGGCATGGCCGAAGGGGGTGTAGACCTCTTCGATGTCCTTGTCCGCTACGCCTTTGGAGTGCAGGAACGAGCGCAGGATTTTGTTGGTGGTGCGCGGGTAAACGTAGTCGGTGCCCAGCAGGAAGAAGCGCTTGGCGCTGCCGCCTTCGTCGCTCATCAGGTATTCCACCGCCGGGATTGCCTGTTGGTTCGGCGCGGCGCCGGTGTAGAACACGTTCGGCGACATTTCTTCGCCTTCGTATTGCACCGGGTAGAACAGCAAGCCGTTGAGCTCTTCGAACACCGGCAACACCGATTTACGCGACACCGAGGTCCAGCAACCGAACACCACGGCCACTTTGTCCTGGGTCAGCAACTGACGGCTCTTTTCGGCGAACAGCGGCCAGTTCGAGGCTGGGTCGACGACTACCGGTTCCAGCATCTTGCCGTTGACGCCGCCCTTGGCGTTGATTTCGTCGATGGTCATCAACGCCATGTCTTTGAGGGAGGTTTCGGAGATCGCCATGGTCCCGGACAGGGAGTGCAGGATGCCGACCTTAATGGTCTCTGCGGCCTGGACAGTCCAGGTCATGCCCATCGCGGCAATGGATGCCGTGAGTGTGAAAGCCTTGATCAAGCTGCGACGCTTCATTGTGCGATCTCCATGAACGTTTAATTTTTTTTTGATTGGCAGATGCGGACTACTGAAAGCTGTTTTGCAAGGGCTGTGCCCGGTCGGCAAAAGGTAAGGAAATGTCGTATTAGAGCGGTAGAGCGACGAGGGTGGCGCACCATAAAAGGACGGGGCTGGGGCGACGGTGCGTCAGGATGCGCCACATCGGGGCGAAGGGCCGCAAATCTCCGTGGGCGCGAGCCTGCTCGCGATAGCGGTGGGTCAGTCACATTGATTCTGAATGTGCCGCCGTCTTCGCGAGCAGGCTCGCTCCCACAGGGTTTGCGGTGTGGCTAGGCCGGGACGACGTTGTCGAGGGCGCGGTTCACGGCCAGTTCTGCTTGCATGATGATTTGCTGGATCGCCAACGCGGTGTGGCGTTGCGGGCCGATCAGGTTGTTGGCGAAGTCGCTGGCCAGGACACTTGCTGAGGCCAGCGATTCACAGGCGTTGGCCAGCAGGCTTTCGGTGTCGACGTCCGGGGCGATCATGTACATGGTGCTCGGCCGGCGCGGTTTTTCGGCGTAGGGGGCGGGCGGATTGAGGTAGAGATCGATCGCGCGGTTGATGGCTTCGCGGTCTTTGAGCACGTTTTCGGTTGAGGTGTGAGTGGTGATGGGTGGGTCGGGTACGAGTTTCTTAGTCATTTGATTTCCCTGTTCATGTCTGGAGCCATCACTTTCCGTTTCTCACACGGAAAGGGGTGGCGGCTATGTGCAGGGTGAGAAAACCGGGAACAGAGAACCGGCCGGACCGAAGTCCGCCCGCACACAGCCGCCATAGAGCATTACAGGCAGCGGATAGCTGGCGGCAATTATGGTGGTACTTGCGCTTGATTCAAACAAATCTGTTTCCCGGGTTTCTCACACCCGATCGCTGAATGTTCAGCGACAGCCAAAGACTAGAGAATCTGCTTGCCACACGGCAACCTGAAAAAGCCGTGGGAAAGTTCAGGTGTTTTGGCATCCGCTTAAACACACAAAACAAACAGACGACCACAAATCCACTGTGGGAGCGAGCCTGCTCGCGATCGCGGTGGGTCAGTCACAGAGATGTTGGATGTGCCGCCGTCATCGCGAGCAGGCTCACTCCCACAGGGTTTTGGGGTGTGTTTGTGGGATTAGCGGCGGCGCATCAGGCCGATGAAGAACAGGCCGCCGATGGCAGCGGTGGCGACGCCAATCGGCAAATCTTCGGGGGCGATCAGGGTACGGGCGGCGACGTCGACCCAAACGAGGAAGAGGCTGCCGAGCAACACGCAGACGGGTAACAATCTGCGATGCTCCGCGCCGACCAACCGCCGCGCAATGTGCGGCACCATCAGCCCGACAAACCCAATCGACCCACTGATCGAAACAAGCACGCCGGTCATCAGCGAAGCAATCAAAAACACCCGCAACCGCACCGTGCGAGCATTCAAACCCAACGTCACGGCAGTCTGCTCACCCGCCATCAACGCATTCAACGGCCGTGCCATCCCCAGCAACAAAACCAATCCGAGCAACACACTGGCCGCCGGCACCGCCAGCAATTCCCAGCGCGCCAACCCGAGCCCGCCAAGCATCCAGAACATCACCGCGGAACTCGCGCGATGATCCCCCAGAAACAGCAGCAAATTGGCAATCGCCATCATCACAAACGACACCGCCACACCACACAACAGCAACCGATCACTGTCCAGCCGCCCATTGCGATTGGCGATCATCAGCACGATCAACATGCTCGCCAACGCGCCAATAAACGCCGCAATCGGCAAGGTCAGCAGGCCGACGATTTCCCCGACATGCAGCACCACAATCACCGCGCCAAGGGTCGCACCTGAAGTGACGCCAAGCAGATGCGGATCAGCCAGCGGATTTCGCGTCACCGCTTGCAACACTGCGCCGATCAACGCCAGCCCGGCCCCGACCAACGCCCCGAGCAACATGCGCGGCACGCGGATCAGCCAGACGATATGTTCCTGCCCGGTAGCCCAGTCCGGAGCGCCGACTCCCAACATCTTGTGCAGCAAAATCCGCCACACCACGTCCACCGGCACCCGCGCCGGGCCAAAGCCCAGCGACACCACGCACGACACCAGCAACAGTGCGCCGAGGGCGGTCAGCAACAAGGCATAGCGACGGTCGATCATTCGCCGTGGAACCCTTTGGCCAGGGTTTCCACCGCCAGCACGTTGTCGATCCCCGGCGTGGCTTGCACGTACGGAATGACGATAAAGCGCTGGTTCTTGATCGCGTCCACCGATTGCAGGGCTTTGTTGTTCAGCAGGAATTGCTCTTTCTGCTCGGCCGTAACTTCGCCGTAGTCGACGATCACGATCACCTGCGGATTGCGCTCGACCACGTTCTCCCAATTAACCCGCGTCCAACTGGCCTCGACGTCATCTAGAATATTTTGCCCTCCCGCCGCATCGATCAGCGCTTGTGGCATGCCGAGGCGCCCGGAGGTCATGGCCCGGTCTTCGCCGCTGTCGTAGAGGAAGACGCGTGGTTTGTCCGCCGGCAGATCCTTGCGCACCTCGGCGACTTGTTCCTGCATCTCGGCGATCAAGGCGTTGGCGCGATCCTGCACGTCGAAGATTTTGCCGAGGTTGCGCAGGTCGTTGTAGGTGTCGTTCAGGCTGGCCGCCGGGCGCTTCATGACGAAGGCGCAGGATTCGGTCAGCTCGTAGACGTTGATGCCCAACGGTTGCAGCGTTTGCGGCGTCAGGTCACCGCCGACGCGCATGCCGTAATCCCAACCGGCGAAGAAGAAATCGACGTTGGCGTTGAGCAGGGTTTCCACCGACGGGTACTTCGCCGCCAGTTCCGGCAGACCGTCGAGGATGGTCTGCATCTCGGGCGTCACCGACTTCCAACCGGTCACGCCGCTGTAGCCGGCCATGTGCGGTTTGAGGCCGAGGGCGAGCATCATCTGGGTCATGTTGATGTCGTGGCTGACCGCGTGTTTCGGCGCTTGCTTGAACGTCACGTCGCGGTTGCAGCTCTGAACGGTCAGCGGGTATTTCGTCGCCTCGGCAACGGCGTGGGCACTGCCCAGCAACAGAGCGACACAGAGCAGGGAACGCACAGTCATTATTGGGTTATCCAGGTGATTCGGGGGTAGCCGTGGAGGGGGTGTTCGTCGATCAGCGCTTCGACGCCGAAAACTTCGCGCAGCAGCAGCGCGGTCAGGACTTCTTTCGGTGTGCCGCTGGCGACGATACGGCCGTGGTTGATCACGTACAAACGATCACAAAAAGCAGCAGCCAGGTTGAGGTCGTGGATGCTTGCCAGGGTGCCGATGTTCAGGCGTTTGACCAGTTGCAGCAGTTCGAGCTGATAGCGCGGGTCGAGGTGGTTGGTCGGCTCGTCGAGCAGCAGCAGTTGCGGTTGCTGGGCCAGGGCGCGGGCGAGGATCACGCGTTGTTTTTCTCCGCCGGAAAGGGTGGCGAAGGCGTGGTCTTCGAAGCCTTTTAGGCCGACCGATTCCAGCGCCTGAGTGGCGAGATTTCGGTCTTCGATGGTGTCGCCGTCGAACAGGCCTTTGTGCGGCGTGCGGCCCATGGCGACCACTTCCTCGACGGTGAGGCCGAAGGCGTCGGGGAATTCTTGCAGGACCACGGCAATGCGTTGCGCGCACCAGCGCGAGGATTGCTTCCAGACGTTGTGATGCTCGAGTTGAACCTCGCCGCTGTCGGGTTTGCTGAAGCGATAGGCGCAACGCAGCAGGCTGGTCTTGCCACTGCCGTTGGGGCCGATCAACCCGACAAACTCACCGGCGGCCACGTGCAACGAGGCGTCACGCAGTTGGAACTGGTGATGGCAGTGGCCGAGGCCCAGGGGTGTCCAGGCGAGGTTTGTGAGGTTCAGCGAGGTCATGCGTTTACTCTAAGATTTTTGGTGTTGCTGATGACGCCTTCGCGAGCACGCCCGCTCCCACATTTGATCGCATTCCAATGTGGGAGCGGGCTTGCTCGCGATGAGGGCTTTTAGGCTGCGATTAATACGGCATGCGTGCGTTATACAGTAACACCAAAAGTGACCGGGAGATAAGCGCGCGAAGTCTACAGATCCCTCTAACGCACGCATCTCGCCTCACTCATGATGAAGATGAAGCAGATTCAGTTTGTCGATTGAAGCGCGACAGCAGCAGCCGATCCAGCACCCACACGACAATCAACGAGGCGCCCACCAGCGGAAAAATCACCGCCAGCACCAGCATGATAGCTACGCCGGTTTTCCATTTCGGCAGGTCGTGGCGCAGCGGCGGAACACCGAACTGGCCGTCCGGCCGACGCTTCCACCAGATCACCACGCCACTGACCGCGCTGAGCAGAATCATCAGGCAAATCAGCAGCACGATGATCTGATTGAACGCACCAAACATCTTGCCTTCATGCAGCATCACGCCAATTTCCGTGGCTCGGGCGACGGCGCCGTATTGCTCGTAGCGCACGTCGGCGAGAACCTTGCCGGTGTACTGATCGACGTGCAGGGTGGCGTCGTTGCGCGGGTCGTCGGCGAACACCGCGATGGTGAACACGCCGGTGGCGGTGGTCGGCAAGGTGATGCTGTAACCCGGTTCGACCTTGCGTTGCACGGCTAGGTTTTGTACGTCTTGCAGGTTGATGGTCGGCGCCGCAGGACCGGCCGGCGCGGCACCGTGAGCCATGTGCTCGGCGTGGTCGCCGGACATTGGCATCGGCGTGTTTTCCATGGCCCAGGGCACGGTCTGGCGGGTGGCGCTGTTGAGGCTGCGGGCCTCGACGTCGGACTTCGGCATGTCGTTCCACATTGCCGCCGGGAAGCGGTTCCAGACTTCGGCGTATTGCTTGCCCCAGAAACCGGTCCAGGTCATGCCGCTGAGCAGCATCACCAGCAAGAATGCCGCGCCCCAGAACCCGGTTACGGCGTGCAGGTCGCGCCACAGCACACGACCGCGACGGCTGAAACGTGGCCACAACACGCCAGCATACTGACCGCGCGGCCACCACAGAAATACCCCGGACACCACCAGCACTACGCCCCAGCCAGCGGCGAGTTCGACCAGTCGATCACCGACGGTGCCGATCAGCAACTCGCCGTGAATTGCCCGGGCGAGGGCTTGCAGGTTTTTCTTGGCGTCTTGCTCACCGAGGATGTCGCCGTGGTACGGGTCGATGAAGACGTTGTGCTCGTGACCGGCATTGATCACGACAAACTGTGCGCTGCGTTCGGCGTTGACCGGCGGCAGGTATTGTTTGATCTGGCCTTGTGGATAGGCCTCTTTCACCCGCTTGGCCAGGTCATCGGCGGACACCGTGTGATGCCCGGCCGGGACGTTCATCAGGCTGGCGTACATCAGCGGGTCGAGTTGCGGTTTGAACAGGTAAAGGGTGCCGGTCAGGGCCAGCATCACCATGAATGGCGCGACGAATAGCCCGGCATAGAAATGCCAACGCCAGGCCAGGTTGTAGAAATTCGGTTTGGGTTGTTTCATCAGGTGCTCCGCTTGGCTTGAGTCTTTTGTTGTTGTCCGGTGACTGCTGCGCAGTCAATCGCGAGCAGGCTCGCTCCCACATGGCCGGTGTTGGACCTGTAGGAGCGAGGCTTGCCCGCGAAGCTTTTAGAAGCTCATATCGACCTTGGTCCAGAGCGTGCGGCCCGGTTCGTTGATGGCTTGCGGGTCATTGGCCGGATAGCCGAAACCGGCGTTACCGGCCAGGTTCAAATGCTCGGCGTACGCCTTGCCGAACAGGTTGTCGACGCCGCTGCTGACCTTCCAGTTCTTGTTGATGCGGTACGCGCCGTTAAGCGAGAACACGCCGAACCCTGCGCTCTTGTCGAAGTCCTTGCCGACCACGTTGCCCTTGTTCTGGTCGATGCGGTTTTGCGCCGCAACCACACGCCACAAGGCTCCAGCACTCCAGTTGTCTTCGCTGTAGGTCAGGCCGAAGCGCGCATCCAGCGGCGGCATTTGCGGTAGCGCTTTACCGTCGCTGCTGTTCTTGCCCCAGGCATAGGCCAGGGTCGCGTCGGCCTTCCAGTTGGAGGTCAACTTGTAAGCCGCACCGAGTTCGCCGCCCATGATTCGCGCGTCGATGTTCTGCGCTTGCGAGGTCGTGCCCATCATCCCTTGTGTGTAGTTGAACAGGATGTAGTCGCGCACTTGGCCGACATAACCCGATGCCCAGGCTTCGAGGTCTTCGGTCTTGTATTGCAGGCCGAAGTCGAGCTGGGTGGTTTTTTCCGGTTTGATCGAATCAAAGGCATTCACTGAACCGGCCGGGCCGGACTTGGGCGAAAACAGCTCCCAGTAATCCGGGAAGCGCTCGCTGTGGCCGAGGCCGGCGTAGAGCGTGGTCGGGCTGTTGGCCAAGTCATGCTCATAACGGACGAAGCCGCTCGGCAGGGTGTCGGCGCGGGTCTTGTCGGCGGTCGGGTTCGGCATGCTCATCATCCCGGAGCCGATGGTCTGCCGATAATCCTTGGCCGAAGCACGGTCCACCCGCGCGCCGGTAATCAGCCGATCACGGTCGGCGGCGTACCAGGTCAGTTCGCTGAACACCCCATAGTTATGGAAGTCGGCGTCCTTGGTGTATGGCTGTTCCTTGTAGGCGTCGACGCCCATGGCGCTGCGTTGACGGTGTTCGTTGGTCTGCGCGTCGAGGCCGCTGATCAGTTGCAGATCGGCCCAGTGCCAAGTGGCTTTGATCCGTGCGCCGAGAGTGCGCCGGTCGACGTTGGAGGCCATCGGCCCGGACATCATCCCGGTGCCGGACGGTGTGCGCAGGGTGTAGTTGTCCATCACGTGGTCGGCGTAGTTGTAGTAGACCTGCGCCTCGACCTTATCCAGCACGTCGCCGATGTTGGATTTCTCGAACCGCAACCCGAGGCTTTCGCGCTTGAATTGCGTACCGTCCATGCCCCGCCCGGCGTAACGCGCTTCGCCATCGCCCTTGCCGGCGGTCAGCTCCAGCAAGGTGTCGGCGTCCGGGGTCCAGCCCACCGCCACGTCGCCGTTCCACTTGTCGTAACGCGACGCTACGGTGTCGTTGTTGCCGTCCTTGTAGTCGTCCGAATGCGCGGTGTTGCCGATCACCCGCACGTAGCCCAACGACCCGCCGGCAGCGGCGTCCACCACTTTGTCGAAACGGCCGTTGGAGCCGGCCAGCACGCTGGCGTTCACGCGGGTGCCGAGTTCACCGAAGTGTTCCGGTTCGCGGTCGAAGAGGACTGTGCCGGCTGATGCGCCCGGTCCCCAAAGCACGGTTTGCGGGCCTTTGATGACGGTGAGTTTGTCGTAGGTTTCCGGCGAGATGTACGAGGTCGGCGCGTCCATCCGGCCGGGACAGGCGCCGAGCATCATGCTGCCGTTGGTAAGGATGTTCAGCCGCGAGCCGAACATGCCGCGCAGCACCGGATCGCCGTTGGTGCCGCCATTTCGGACTAAAGCGAAGCCGGGAATGGTCTTCAGGTAATCGCCACCGTCACTGGCCGGCACCGGTTGGCGCGGGTCCTTGGGGTTGGTGACGATGGTCAGCGGCGAGCTCGGCGCGATGGCGGTGATCACGGTTGGGCTCAGTTCTTCGGTGTGCTCGGCATGTTCATCAGCCAGCACTATCGGGGTCAGCAAAACGCCGCAAAGGACGGCAATAGCGTGCCTGAAACGCAGTCGGGATTCGTTCAGGGCAAAGGAGGTCGGGGTGCAGCTCAAGCGTGTGTCAGCAGAAAAGCGGGACATGACAATTTCCATCGAACAGTCGTAAACGACACGGCCGGCAGCGTGCGCAATCCTTGTGGGAGCGGGCTTTTGTGGCGAGGGGGCTTGCCCCCGTTCGGCTGCGAAGCAGTCGTAAACCAATGCACGCGGTGTACCTGGTACACCGCGATTGCTGGTTTTGGGACCGCTTCGCGACCCATCGGGGGCAAGCCCCCTCACCACAAAAACTCATTCCCACAGGTTGCTTTGGCTGTCTTCTAAACCGTGTGAGATCAAGGTGCGTGTTTACGAAACGATAGGCGGGGCGCGGGTTCGGGCGCCGGGGAAGAAGGTTTGCCGGGCATGGCCCAAGCGGGTGGCAGGAGTGGTGAAGGTCGTGGCGTGCGGTGTATTGAATGCCGTGAAAGACTGCCCGCCTGTAAGCGCCGGGCAGTTGAACAGCAGGCTGCAATAGCCGCATTTTTCCCAGAGCGGGTGGTGCTCTGCGGCGGGTGGGCAATGTTCGGCGGCTTGTTCTTCAGCGTGTTCGCCGTGGCCGTCCATGCTCATGTCCATCGACATGCTCATAGACATTGAGGCGCGTTGATCCATCGGCATCGACTGAGAAATCAGCGGACCGATAAAGATCATCAGCATGGCGAACAGGCTGATCCAGCTGCCACGGGTCAGGCTCAAGGGCTGACGGCGGCGCACGGATAACCTGGCGCTAGGGGCGCGCACGGGCGTTTTTTGGGTTGGCGATTACTGGGCGTGCATATGCTCTTGCATGCCGTCCGGGGCCTTTTTCTGCACCGCGACTTCAACCGTCACGTCGCCGGACTTCTCGAAATGCATGGTCAGCGGGAAGCGTTTGCCGTCGCTCAGCAGGCTACGATCTTTCAGGTTCAGCAGCATTACGTGATAGGCCATCGGCGCAAAAGTAACGTTGCCGCCGGCAGGGATTTCGACGCTTGGCACCTGCTGCATTTTCATCAAATCGTTCTGCATGACGTGCTCATGCAATTGGGCTTCGCTGGAAATCGGCGAGTCGACGCTCAGCAAACGGTCAGCGGTTTTGCCGTTGTTGTGAATCACGAAGTAAGCCGCCACGGTCGGCGCGTTCGGTGGCAACTCTTGCGACCACGGGTGAGCGATTTCGAGCTCGCCGGCCTTGTATTCGTGAGCATTGGCAAAACAGGCAGGCAGCAGCAATGCGGCCAGAACGATGAGTTTGTTCAACATGGCAGTTCTCCAGAACGATTCAATACGCAGGTCAATTGCGAGAAGGAATCACACCAGAGGGGACGCGCGGGGGTTGAGACTCGGCCATTGCTGGCGCGGTGTCGGCGTATCGAGAGAGGCGGCAGGCAGGCTTCGATTGGCCTCGTACCGCGCGAAATACAGCTGCGGCACATGCCCCGGCAGCGCCACCAACGGCGCAGAGCCCGAGCAGCACCAGCAATGTTGCATGTTGGAGTGATCATCGTTCTGCGGGGCTTTCTGCTCAAACGTGCCCAGGGAAATCGCCACCATCTTGGTGCCGCTGGACGTGCAGAAACTGCCCCACAGCAATTGCTCGGCGGGTGATTTCGCCGACTGCGCCATCGCTCCGGTCAACGGCATGGCGAGCATGTTGAACAGCACTGCGAAGCAGGCGATCCAGGCAAATGCGAGCCGTTGTCGGGACATGGGATAAATCCGGTTGGGTGGGCGATCAGGCGCGGCTATTTAGCCTGATCAGGGCCGATAAGTAAAAAAGCGGCGTGCGGTGTGGTGTCGCAGCGAACTTTCAAAAGAGTGTAGCGGCTTCGATTCGGAGTGCCGGAAGAGTTGAGGCGAGCCCACAATCCTGTGGCGAGGGAGCTTGCTCCCGTTGGACTGCGTAGCAGTCCCATCTTTTGTGAGCGCCACGCACTCAAGCGGGGGCAAGCCCCCTCGCCACGAATTATTCATTCGTCAGTCAGATGGCATTTGCCAGTGCTGCCAAGACATCGGCCACCGCCCCAAACTCCCGCTCAACCCCCGCCAACACCGGCCGCTTCAACACCAACACTGGCACCCCACGTTCCCGCGCCACTTCCAGTTTCGGTTCGGTAGCGGTGCTGCCGCTGTTTTTGCTGATTAGCACATCGATCTGTCGCCGTTCGAACAGTTCGCGTTCATCTTCGATCACGAACGGCCCACGGGCGCCGATGACTTCGCAGCGTTCGTTGCCGGGGTAAACGTCGAGTGCGCGCAAGGTCCAGAATTGCTCCTGCGGGATTTCGTGCAGGTGCTGCAAGGGCTCGCGACCGAGGGTGAACAGCGGTCGTCGGAATGGTTTTAGCGCTTCGATCAATTCTGCCCAGTCGCTGACTTCCCGCCAGTTGTCCCCAACCTGTGGTTGCCATGCCGGGCGCCGCAGCGCCCAGCATGGGACGCCGCTCAACTGCGTTGCGGTCGCAGCGTTTTGGCTGATTTGTGCGGCGTAGGGGTGAGTAGCGTCCAGCAGCAGTTCAATGCCTTGATCGCGAATGAATTGAGCCAGGCCTTCAGCGCCACCGTAACCGCCGACGCGAACCTGACAGGTCAGATCCGTCGGCACTCGACCGACACCGGCCAGGCTGTAAATGTGTTCCGGGCCAAGCGTCCGGGCAATGGCCAAAGCTTCCGTCACGCCACCCAGCAACAACACGCGCTTCATTGAAAGTCTCCCGGTCAGTTAAAAAAGCTAAGGCCAACCACATCACCTGTGGCGAGCGAGCTTGCTCGCGTCGGGCTGCGCAGCGGCCCAAAAATTCACGCAATGCCACCCATTTTGTGAGTGCTGCGCACTCAAGCGGGAGCAAGCTCCCTCGCCACAGGGGGGGCGGCATGGCCAACAATCCCACCCTGGCGATCAATCGCAAACACCTCAACCTGAACCTGCGCCGGCACCACGCTGCGAGCAAACTCCAGGGCATGCCGACACACTTCATCCCCGAGCGCGATCCCGACAGCGCTGGCCATCGCCAACGCCTGCTGACTGGTATTCGCCTCACGGATCGATTGCTGCAAAGAGGCATCAGCCCCAATCGCCGCCGCCCACTCAGCCAGTTGCGGCAAGTCGATGCTCGAATGCCGACTGTGCAAATCCATATGCCCCGCCGCCAGTTTGCTGATCTTGCCGAAGCCGCCGCAAATGCTGAGTTTATCCACAGGTACTTTGCGCAGGTGCTTGAGCACGGCGCCAACGAAGTCGCCCATTTCGATCAAGGCGATTTCCGGCAAGTTGTAGACCCGGCGCATGGTGTCTTCGCTGGCGTTGCCGGTGCAGGCGGCGATGTGCAGGTAACCGTTGGTTTTGGCGACGTCGATGCCTTGGTGGATCGAGGCGATGTAGGCCGCGCAGGAAAACGGCCGGACGATGCCGCTGGTGCCCAGGATCGACAGTCCGCCGAGAATCCCGAGGCGCGGGTTCATGGTTTTCAGCGCCAGGGCTTCGCCGCCCTCGACATTGACCGTGACCTCGAAACCGCCGCGGTAATCGAGTTCTTCGGCCAGCAAGGTCAGGTGATCGGTGATCATTTTGCGCGGCACCGGGTTAATCGCCGGTTCGCCGACGCCCAACACCAAACCCGGCCGGGTGACAGTGCCGACGCCACGACCGGCGATAAAACGAATGCCCGGCTCGGTACTCAGCCGCACGTGGGAATAGAGCAACGCCCCATGCGTCACGTCCGGATCATCACCGGCGTCCTTGATCGTTCCGGCCTCGGCACCGTCATCGATCAATCGGCAGAATTCCAGGCGCATCTGCACCTGCTTGCCTTTGGGCAGGATGATCTCGACTGCGTCCGCATAAGAGCCGCTCAGCAACAAACGTGCAGCGGCGAGGCTGGTGGCCGTGGCGCAACTGCCGGTGGTCAGGCCGCTGCGCAAGGGCGCGGGTTGTTCGGCGGTTTCGTCACGCATCGAGCGGCTTCGTCACATCGAGCAAAGTGATCGGCAGCGCCTGGCGCCAGGTGTCGAACTCGCCAAGCGGTTGCGCCTGAGCGATATGAATGCGCGTCAGCTCACCGCCATGCAGTTCGCGCCAGGCCATCAGGGTCATTTCGCTTTGCAGGGTGACGGCGTTGGCGATCAGTCGACCGCCGGGTTTCAGCGCAGTCCAGCAGGTGTCGAGCACGCCGTCGCGGGTCACGCCGCCGCCGATGAAAATCGCGTCCGGCCGTTCGAGCCCGGCCAAGGCTTGCGGCGCGCTGCCGCGAATCAATTGCAGGCCTGGAACGCCAAGGGCATCGCGGTTGTGTTCGATCAACAGTTGCCGACCGTCATCGGCCTCGATGGCCAATGTCCGGCAACTCGGGTGAGCGCGCATCCATTCGATGCCGATCGAGCCGCTGCCGGCGCCGATGTCCCACAGCAGTTCGCCGGGTGTCGGTGCGAGGCGGGCGAGGGTGATGGCACGCACGTCGCGTTTGGTCAGTTGGCCGTCATGCTGGAAAGCTGAATCCGGCAGACCGGCCAGGCGTGAAAGCCGCGCGGTGCCGGGTTCGGCGATGCATTCGATGGCGATCACGTTGAGATCGGCAACGGCTGATGAGGTCCAGTCGCTGGCAACGCCGTTGATTCGCCGTTCGGTATCACCGCCCAAATGTTCCAGGACGCTCAGCCGGCTCGGTCCAAAACCGCGTTCACGCAGCAACGCCGCAATCGCCGCCGGGCTCTGTCCGTCATTGCTCAGCACCAGCAACCGCATGCCACTGGACACGTGCGCATTGAGCGCGGCGACCGGGCGCGCCACCACCGAAAGCGTCACCACCTCCTGTAACGGCCAGCCCATGCGCGCCGCCGCGAGGCTGCAAGAGGAGGGCGCCGGCAGGATCAGCATCTGCTCGGCGGGCACTTGCCGCGTGAGGCTGGCGCCGACGCCGAAGAACATCGGGTCGCCACTGGCCAGCACACAAACAGGCTCGCCATGGCGCTCAAGCACCGGGGCCAGGGAAAACGGACTCGGCCACAACTGCCGCTCGCCGCGAATGCACACCGGCAACAAATCCAGTTGGCGCTGGCCGCCAATGATCCGCGAAGCGCCCAGCAGAGCCCGTCGGGCGTTTTTGCCCAGGCCCTTGAAGCCGTCTTCACCGATTCCTACTACTGTCAGCCAGGGTGACATCTACAGTCCTCAAAAATAGTCCTCAAACGGACTGTTCCGACGGGCAGGCTTTTCATGCCGCCTGACAAAGCAGGCATAATACCGCGCCTTCGCCCGCGAAGCGCCTTTCCCACTCTGCCGGTCGCCCCCTTGAACGAACGCCCGATGTCCACCGCCCTACGCCCCTCGGCCTGCCCGGGGTTGCTGCGTATCGTCCCGGCGCTGGATGGCGGGATCTGTCGGATCAAGTTGAATGGCGGCTCGATCAGTGCCGATCAGGCCGTCGCCGTCGCCGATGCGGCTGAACGCTTTGCTGGCGGGGTGATCGAGGCGACCAACCGCGCGAACCTGCAAATTCGCGGGATTGGCAGCGAGCAGTCGGCCTTGATCGACAGCCTGCTGGTCGCCGGGTTGGGGCCAAGGACGGCGGCGGGCGACGATGTGCGCAACCTGATGCTCAGTCCTAGCGCCGGGATCGACCGGCAGATGCTGCTCGATACGCGTCCGCTGGCGGGCCAGATCCTCGACAGCCTGCAAAGCCACCCGCGTTTCCACGAGTTGAGCGCCAAGTTCGCCGTGCAACTCGATGGCGGCGAAGCCCTGGCGATGCTCGAACATCACCACGACCTGTGGTTGAGCGTCGGCGAACAGGATGACGAGTACGTGCTGGCTTTCGGTCTGGCCGGTTGCCCGACGGATGCGCCGATCAGTGCGGTGCGGCTGAGGGATGGCCACGCGCTGGTGATCGCAGTGCTGGAATTGTTCCTCGATCTGGCACGTCCCGAGCAGACACGCATGCGGCATCTGCTGGAAGAAATTCCGGTGGCAGCGTTTGTCGCGCAACTGGCTGAGCGGGTGCCGCTGGTGTCCCTCGCTTATTGGTTGCGTTCAGCGTCCTCGGAGGCCCTGCACATCGGCGCGCATCCGCAGCGGGAAACTGCTCGCGTTTACATCGGCGCGGTGCCGCCCTTGGGCCGACTCGATCCCGCCATGCTCCGAGGCGCCGCCAAACTGGCCCTTGAACACGGCGATGGCAGCCTGCGTTTCACACCGTGGCAAAGCCTGTTGCTGCCCGGTGTCCAGGAACACGATGCCGCTCAAGTTATCCACAACCTGGAAAATCTGGGCCTGCACTGTTCGGCGGACGATGCCTTGGCGCACCTGATTGCCTGTACCGGTTCCGCCGGTTGCGGCAAAGGCCTGTCCGACACCAAGGGCGATGCGCTGCAACTGGCGGCGCTGCTGCAACGCCACGGCCAAATCCTGAATGTGCATCTGTCCGGCTGCCCGCGTTCCTGCGCCGCTGCGCACATCGCACCCGTCACTTTGCTGGCGGTTTCGCCCGGTTACTACGACCTTTATTTTCGCGATGCCACGCTGCCGGGTTTCGGCGCGTTGCACGCACGCAATCTTACTATTGAAGCGGTCGCAGCCTTGCTCGACGCCCGCTCACGGAGCCCCCTAGATGCTTGATTACATCCGCGACGGTCAGGAGATCTATCGCAACTCCTTCGCGATCATTCGTGCCGAGGCTAACCTTTCGCGCATCCCGGCTGACCTGGAAAAACTCGCGGTGCGGGTGATCCACGCGTGCGGCATGGTCGAGGCCATCGACGGTCTGCAATTCTCCGAAGGCGCCGGCAAGGCCGGGCGCGATGCGTTGGCGGCCGGTGCGCCGATCCTGTGCGACGCGCGGATGGTCAGCGAAGGCGTGACTCGTGCGCGTTTGCCTGCGAACAATCAGGTGATCTGCACGCTGCGCGACGACAGCGTTCCTGAGCTCGCTCGCGAGTTGGGCAACACCCGTTCCGCCGCCGCGCTGGAGCTGTGGCGTCCGCACCTGGAAGGCAGCGTGGTGGTGATCGGCAACGCGCCGACCGCGTTGTTCTACTTGTTGGAAATGATCGACGCTGGCGCACCGAAACCGGCGTTGATTCTCGGCTTCCCGGTGGGCTTCGTCGGCGCCGCCGAATCCAAGGCGATGCTTGCGGCGGACAGCCGCGGTGTGCCGTTTGTCATCATGCAAGGCCGGCTCGGCGGTAGCGCCATGGCCGCCGCCGCCGTCAACGCCCTCGCCACGGAGATCGAATGATGCAGCAACCTGGACGCTTGATCGGCCTGGGCGTCGGCCCCGGTGATCCGGAACTGATTACCGTCAAAGCCCTGCGCTTGCTGCGCGAATCGCCGGTGGTGGCGTACTTCGTTGCCAAGGGCAAAAAGGGCAATGCGTTCGGCATCATCGAAGCGCACCTTCAAGAAGCGCAAAACCTGTTGCCGCTGGTGTACCCGGTGACCACCGAAGCGCTGCCGGCGCCGCTGTCTTATGAACAAGTAATCAGCGACTTCTACGACACCGCTGCCGAGCAGCTTGCCGAGCATCTGGATGCCGGCCGCGATGTGGCGGTGATTTGCGAGGGTGACCCGTTCTTCTACGGTTCCTACATGTACCTGCACGATCGCCTGGCCGAGCGTTACATCGCCGAAGTGGTGCCGGGCGTCTGCTCGATGCTCGGCGGCGCTTCGGTGCTGGGTTCGCCGCTGGTGTATCGCAATCAGAGCCTGTCGGTGTTGTCCGGCGTGTTGCCTCATGAAGAACTGAAACGACGTCTGGCCGATGCCGATGCGGCGGTGATCATGAAGCTGGGGCGCAACTTCCCCAAGGTTCGTCAGGTGTTGGAAGAACTCGGTATGGCCGGGCGCGCGCTGTACGTCGAACGCGCAACCATGGCCAATCAGAAAATCGTCCCGCTGGATGAAGTCGAGCCGATGTCCTCGCCGTACTTCTCGCTGATCATCGTACCCGGCGAACGGTGGCAAGGTTGAAGGGCCGTCCAGCTCCGGCGATTGTCATTCTGGGCAATGGTAGCCTCGCCACGGCGCAGCGGATTCAGCAGCGCTACCCGGACGCGTTGATCCACGGTTTGGCCGAGCGGGTTGAAGGCGCTGACCGTACCTATCAAGAGTTCGGCGTGACCCTGCGCGAGCTCTATCAACAGGGCACGCCGATCATCGCCCTGTGCGCGGCCGGCATTGTCATTCGCACCCTGGCGCCGTTGTTGCTGGAAAAAGGCGCCGAGCCGCCGGTGCTGGCCGTCGCCGAAGACGGCAGCGCCGTGGTGCCGCTGCTCGGTGGCCTGGGCGGAGTGAATGTGTTGGCGCGAGAGATCGCCGCAGCGCTGGACGTCGCAGCAGCCATTACCACCAGTGGTGAATTGCGTTTCGGCACCTGCCTGCTCAATCCACCGAGCGGCTATGCCCTCGGCGATCTGGAACTGGGCAAACGCTTCGTTTCGGATTTGCTCTCGGGTGAGTCGGTGCGCATCGAAGGTCTGGCCCCGTGGTTGGCCGAGGCGCAATTGCCGGAAGATCAACAGGCGCGATTGGCGATTCATGTCGGTCATGCCGAGCGTCAGTCGAGTGCCAATGAACTGCTGATTTATCCGCGCAATGTGCTGGTGGCGGTGACGGCGGGAACGGCTGATCTCGCTGGCGTCATTCGCGCGGCGTTGCATGAAGCGAACATCGCGTTGCAGTCGCTTGCTTGCCTGTTGGCGGATGAAAGCGACATGGCCAACGGCGCATTGCGCGAGGCCGCGCTTGAACTGGCCGTGCCGCTGCGTTTTGGCGCTCGGTCCGGCAGTGTGTTTGAACAGGCCCGGAGTGCCGCACCATCGCTGCTCACAACGATCGAGGTCAATGACTCGATGACCATCGCGGTCGCTGCCGAACCGCTTGATCCGATGCTGATCGGCCGTCCTCGCGGACGGCTGGCGGTGATCGGTCTAGGCCCCGGCGCGGCTGAATTGATGGTGCCTGCGGTGAAGGCCGAACTGGCTCGAGCCAACGACGTGTTGGGTTATGAAACCTACGTGCGCATGGCCGGCCCGTTCCGCGCCGATCAGGTGATGCACTGCACCGACAACCGCGAAGAGATGCAGCGTGCCCGCCACGCTTTCGAACTCGCGGCCCAGGGGCGTTCGGTGGTGGTGGTGTCGTCCGGTGATCCGGGCGTGTTTGCCATGGCCGCTGCGGTGCTCGAAGCCCTGCACGAATCGAGCGATGCGAACTGGCACAACGTCGACCTGGAAATTCTCCCCGGCGTTTCCGCATCGCTGGCCACGGCTGCTCAGGCCGGAGCGCCGTTGGGCCATGACTTCTGCGTGATGTCGCTCTCGGACAATCTCAAGCCGTGGTCGATTATCGAGAAGCGTCTTGATCTGGCCGCCCAGGCGGATTTGGCCCTGGCCTTCTACAACCCGATCTCCCGTTCTCGGCCATGGCAATTGGGTCGCGCGCTGGAGATCGTCGCGCAGCACCGTACCGCCGAAACGCCCGTGGTGTTGGGACGTGACATTGGCCGCCCGGGTCAGACTCTGCGCGTGACCACGTTGGGGCAGTTGACCCCGGATCAGGTTGACATGCGCACGATGGTCCTGGTCGGTTCGTCAACCACTTGTGTGTTCCCTCGTGCCGAGGGAGGCGAGTGGGTGTATACGCCGCGGTGGTATGGCGACAAGCCTGTTGGTTAATTAAAAAAACGCCTCTTTTGAGGCGTTATTTATTTGTCTGTCGTTATATCTGGCATTGATTGTTCAATGCCAGATTGTCCCTGCTTGAGTTTCAAGTTGTGTAGACATTAATTGAATATCTTTGCGATTTGATAAGTTCGGTGTGAGTCGTTAGTTTGACTTCAAATAACGTGTGTTGCTGCCTGATGGGGCGGCTGTAAGTGTCGTCTTGTCGAAGCGCTGTCTGTTTGTTCGGTTTCGCTTGATTAATATGTTTCGTTAAATATGGATGTTTAACTATGAGTCAACAGGAAGTTGTCAGTGGTCACGCGTATGTCGGTATTGCCGATCTCTTAAAGCGTTCCGATCTGGAACGCCTGCTTGAACCCTATAAGAAGGCTGATCAGTACGAAGCCATTCTCCGCTATTACCAGGGTTGTATCGATGCGCAGGATGATCAGAGCCTGCTTCGCCCGCTGACATTGCTGGATGAAGCATTGGGGTCACTGGTCCCACCGGTACGCCGACGGCGAGACACGGACGAGCCGTTGTCCCCCGGCAACGGTGTGGAGGCGATATCTGAGCTCCAACAGAAGGTCAGCGACTACGGCAGTCGTGTGGCCCAGAGTGTCGAAACCCTGAAAAGCGCGCTACCGGAAGTTCCGAAGAAACTGCACTTTGTCTGGCTGGGCGGTGGCATTGGGGATATCCAGCGCGACTACATCAATGTCTGGAAGCAAGTCATGGTCAAGGACGGCCATAAACTGATGCTGTGGTATGACGCCGATGCGCTGCTGGCGCATGAGACCAACCGGATCATTGTCCAGGCGGCGAAGGCCAGCGCGATGGCGGCTGGTGGCGAAAGCCTTGCCGTCGCCATCGACCTCAACAACGTGTATGTGGAACGGTTGATACCGCTCAAAGAGCAACTTTATGCCCATATCCTCAGGGCTGGGGAGCAAGGTAAAAGTGCCGATGAGGCGCGTATCGACCTGCTGGTTCGCGGCTATGGACAAGACGAAAAAGCACTTAGGGTATTACGGGAGAAACACCTTCTCAGTATTGAAGCCTTGAAAAGTGAAGACCTGCTGTTATGCGATCTTCAACTGTTGAAAGAGCCGCTGCGCGTAGAGGATATCTATCAGCAGGAAATAAACTTGCGCGGTAACTTTGCCGGCGCTTCCGATGTCGTGCGTACAGAAGTTATGTTTATTGAGGGCGGATTGTATTCCGACGTGGACAATCTTCCACCTCTGATGGAAACATTGGGCGAGGTGGACATCAGCAAGTTTGATGAAACTAAGCGCCTGGGCGTTTTGCAGTTACTGCTGGATCACAACCCCGATTGGATGCCGGGCCGGCAAAACGTAGCGAGTCGGTATAAAAAGTATGTCGACTCCATTGCGCACGATCAACGTGCCGCTCTGGAGACGTTCGCCAGAAGCCGACCGGCGTTGAATGATGTGTTTCATGTTCCGGAAAATCGTCAAGTCCGGCTCGATGGTTTGCGCGCCGTGGCAGTGGGCGCTGCGGTCAATAACTCCTTTCTGATGGGGCATCCTGGCTCTGCAACGGTCAATGCGGTCATCAATCGCTTCCTGATCAATTACGAGGTGGTCAATACCACGGCACGCAAGGCTGTTGAGCAAAACGTCAGGTATTCCGATTTCCCGGTAATTGACAGGCTGGCACTGGAGACCGTCGTTGAACAGTTCGGGCCGCTGGACGAGCTGTCCGACATGGAGGCGTTTACCATCCAAAAATTGGCACAGGGGGCTGCCGACTACTACAGCGATGGCATCTACCCGGGTAGCGAGAACACCATTTTTTTAACCGGGCCGATTGCGATGCTCGAAGGTATAAGCGATTACGAGAAAAGTAACCTGACGCCGAGGACGGCCGAAAAGTTGCGTCAACTCGTCGGGATCAGGGGTAATGGCACGGTCAATCGGCAAACCGAAGAGGAACAGGATCATTCCTGGAAGGAGCAGACCGATTCGAAAGACCAATGGCTGATCGATGAGAAAAAACGCTGGCTGGAGGGCCGGTTCCAGGCGCGCTACCAAGGCGATATTACGCAACTGCTCGAACGCCATGCCATCGAGTTCGAAGCAGGCTGGCCGCTGATCGAAGGGCGGCATGTGTTGTCGACCGGCGTCCTCCAGCGTCTGCTGGATCACTTGGGCGAGCCATTCCTGAAGGCGATGAGTCAGGGAGGTGATACCCGCGTGACGTTCGACAAACTGTTGCCGCTGAGTTTTGATGACCGCCAGGCCATCATCGCTCAGGACATCAGTGCTTTCCCGCCCGCCATGCCAAGTGATGTCACAACCCAAGGCCTTTCCATCATTGAAGTGCTTGAACGCCTGGCCAGCGGTTCGCTGCTGACGGAACAGTTGAGCGCTGCGCAACGCCTGTCGTTCGGCCAATTGCTGGGGCTTGAGTCGCTGGACAACCGCAGCTTCGAAGCGGTGGCCGACGAACTCGAGAACCTGGCGAAAAGGGTTAGCGATAAAGGCGTCGCGGGGCGCTACGGAGTTATCGAGGAGCAGTTATTCAAGCACAAGGCCTCTGAATTCATCGCCGGACTTAAAAGCCCGGTTGAGGGCCTGCTGTCTCACTCCGAGACGGTGCTGGCCCTTAAGCAAAATGCCATGCAAACACCTATGAGCCTGCGTCAGTGGGGGCGCCAGGTGGCCACGATCCAGCTGGCGGCAAAAGCCGAATTCCGTGATCACCTTGCCGAGCGTTCCAGTGAACTGCTGGACAGTTTCACCGAGCCTTGCAAGTTGGTGCCCCAGGATCTGTTGTTCGATGGCTTCGGCGACACCATCGGCCGTCGGTGTTATCCCCTGTCACTGGCGATGGCGGCTGCGATTGCCAAGGGCGAGGCTGCGGTCACTCAACTGCGTGAGCGTTTTTTTGTGAGCGTGCTTTCACCTGATGACAGTGATTCGCGAACTTTTGTACAGGCCATCGAAACACTGCACAACGTGCAGGAGAGTGATGTCGGCACTGTCCTGGCTCGTTCCAGCCTTGAGCAAGTGGTGCAAATGCTGAAGTCCAGGACTACGACCAGCACGCTGATGCTTAACTCTGACAACCACTCCATGCTAATCGCCAAGACCGTTGTCGAGGATCGCAGTCGCTATCACTTCTACGATCCGAACCTGGGTGTTTTTCAGTTCAATCAACTCACGGAGATGCACCGCTCTCTCGAAGTTTTTTTCGAGGAGAAGGGCATGGCTACCTTTTATGGCGCCTATGTTGAGGGCAATCGAAGGACCTTCGACCTGATCGAACTGCAAGGCACGCAGATCGAGAAGGTGGAACTGTCTTCGGGCGTGCGGATTGCAGACGTACTGTTGCCTGGCGAATTGAAAGGTGCGGACATTGCCCGCGTGCGACAACGACTGGCCAGTGCCCGGGGCCAGTCTCTGGTGAACAACTCGCGACTGGGCAAAAGCCTGATGGAGCTGGACAGTCATTGGTGGAGCCAGCAAATCACCCAGGCGAGCAATGACTTGCTGAGCAAAAGCAAACTGACCTCCGACTTTATTCCGTTGTTTGAAACCCTGGAAATAAATCCCCAAGGCGAATATCTGCTGAGTCTGATCAAACCTGAAAAACCCGGCATCCCCGAGCAATTGGTACGCGTCACCACCGACGATGCGCGGTTCTTGCGCATCAAGAATCATCTCACCGAACTCTTCGACAAATTGACCACGCGCCGGGTCAGCCCGCTTGATCCAACCAGCGTTGGCGCCGTACACACCCTCAACGCCGGTTTCGCGATTCAGGCCTTGATGAATGCATTGCGCAGCCGCGAGGGGGAGGACCGGAGCCTGACCCTGGCGGTGCGTCTTCACGCCTATGTGAACTACGCACAACTGGTCCATGGTCTGGTGATTGATATCGTCGGCGTTGTAAGTCTGGTACGTCAGGGGCTGGCTCAGGAACGGTTGATCGCGCAGGCCAGTTCCACGGTCGTGGGCGAAGCGCTCGGTCATGTGGCCGGCGAAGGCGTAGGCACCGTGCTGGGGATGGCCAATGTCGGTTTCGACGTCTACCAGTTGAGTCAGGCGGACAACGATGTGGACGTCGCCCGGTTCAGTACCCAACTGGCCTTCGACTCGGCCAGTGTCGTGCTGGGTGCCGCGGGCATGGGCGCGGGCCTGGCCTCGGCAGCCACGGCGGCAGCGTTCCTGGGCGGAGCGTCAGTGATCGTGGGTGGGCTGGCCGTCGGTGTCGGTGCATTGGCCCAGGGTTTCGCCATGGTGGCCGAACGATCCAAGCAGGTCGGGGCGTTTTTCTATGAGCTGGATCAAGCGTATCGGGGTGCGCCCTTCAGTTGGAACACGCAGCAGAACGTTTGGCAGGCGCATCCGAAACTGGTGATCCAGAGCCTGAATTTGCGCGACGGCGTGGTGATGTATGACAGTCAGCGCCTGTTTGCGCTGCGAGATCATTTAGGCGTCCCGGATTTCGACGTGGACTACGATCGGGCGATCAATCTGCGTCAAAGCCTCGGGCTGCCTGGCTCAAGCAGGTTCCACCCGGCGCCTGGCGAGGTGATTATCCTGCCGTGCACACCTCAAGCGTTTTACGGTTACGACTACCATTCGCTGCCCTTCGCTTCGACGCGACATGACAAGGGGTTCGATATTGCCCGCCGCCTGGAGAAGAAAAACGAGAAGGGGCAGTGGCGGTTTCTCTTCACGTTCTACTCGTTCCCGGGCGAATACATCGTCCAGGGCATTCACCCGGCTTACCGCCCCCACACCAGGACGGTCATCCGGGTAACACTCGACGACAAACCTCGTACGCTAGTCGTGCCGGAGTTGCTCGATAGCTGGCATGGCAAGATCGCCTATGAGATCGAGGCGGGCACTGAACCTTGCACGCTGGTGCTCAACCAGGGCGTAAATGTTGAGCTCAAGTCTTCGGCTCTCAAGACCTTGCAGTGGACACTGCTGGCGACCTGGGCACAAGAGAGCGACATACAGTTCGTGCGCGGTGAAGGCCTCAAAATCGGTGAGGTCAGCATCAAGTACAGCGGCCACGCCGGTTTCGATGTCACGCTGCATCTGGCGGGTAACAATCGCTATCGGATCGACCATCACCAACAGGTGTTGATTCTGGATGAGGTGGATGCGGTGCCGGGTACAGATGCGCAGACATTGCGCGCGCACTTCAAGGCACTGGCCCGCGAGCACCGACTGGAACAGCCCTACACGCCGGTGCACAAGTTTCTGATCCCGTTCGACAACCCCGAGGAGCAGCGCTACACCACTGCTTACTACGATTCGGCCGCTGACCGTTTCCTCTACATCCAGGACGATGACATCCCTGTGCCCGTCAATCCGCTATTGGGCGCCGTGGTCGATGGCTGCGCGTATTTCTATCATCCGCAGAGTGTTGAGGTACTCAAGACCGACGTGGCGAGCGGCCTGATCAGTCATCGCTATCGGCTGATGCTCAAGAGTGGAGAGTTCGCCGTCACGCAATGTACGGCGGTGCCCGGCGGCGGGGTCAAGGTTGTCCAGGAAGTCGTCCAGGGTAATCAGGGCTTCACCCTGGAATATTTGCTCACTGATGAGGGCGTATTTCTCAGTTCGCTGACCCGCGGCGTTGATACCTTCCTGGATGAGGTTTTGGACCAGTCGCCGATACTGGCCGACTGGAAACCGTTGCTCGGCGACTATATCGCCTGGCCCGCAGTGCCCTCGCCGGAGCGCTTCAAAACATCGACCTGGCAGCTGGCCGCTTTCGTTTCCGTTCATTGGAAACCGGAGGAAGGCCGATCTGACATGAGCTGGGTACGCAGCAGTGATGGCTTGATTATTCGACCGATACCGCAGCGACATCACGCCCGGGGCTGGAACGACTCGGACAAGGACAAGAACCAACTGAGCCTGCTGGCACCGGCGGGTCCTGAGGGGGATGTGTTTGTCGTGTACAAACGCAACAGTTCGCGTCTATACGTGCAACGACGTTCCCTCGTGGGTGAACAGGTAGAGCTGTCGGTCGAGACGAAGACGCTTAAGGGACTCAAGAGCGTTATGGCGACGCAAGAAGGCTGCCTGGCCGTGACCGAGGAAGGGCTGTTCTATGAGGTGACGCCTCAGGGCGAGTTGCAGTTGGGCGGGCTGACCGAATTCTGGTTCAAGGACCGGCCGCAATGGTGGTCGCAGTTGCCAACCTTGGTTGCCGATGTCCCTTTCACCACGCTGGGGCTGATCGGATTGAGTAATGCTCGCGGTGACGCGCGCTTGTCTGCCTGGTACCTCGACGGTCGCCTGGTGCTGGCTGACCTGGGGCATGGCAAGGAAGTGCGGCTGCTAGGGGCGACTCCGGATAACGCGGCGGCGTGGCTGTTTGATGTAGCCACTGGCGAGATCTACCGCCAACCCTTTATCGACGACAATCAACTGTCGAAGGCCTTCGGCGATGGTGCTCAGTTGCTGGCACCTGAAGCATTGCCAACGCCACAACCGCTATGGAACCCATGGATCTTCATCGACGTGACGCGCCGTGGCGCCGGCCTGCTGGCCACGACCGTGGAAGGCATACAGATGGAACTGAACCACCAAGAGCCTGCGCTGATCACCGGCGTCGACAGCCAATGGGTGCGGGAACACGACGATGCTCTGAGCGAACACCTGCGCGTGTTGGTGGATAACACGCAGCGTTGCGCCCCGTTACTCAACGTGGCTCACCCTTGGCGCCAACAATGGTTTGTCAGCAGCAGCGGGCGTTTGATCGACGCGGCCACTGTGCCTCGTCCTGACTCATCTGTTGCGGTGGGCACCCAACGGCACACCAACGTCTTGTTGTTCGATGCCGCCGACGGATTTCTACGCCGCTACCCGGTCACTGACAGCGTAGGCCCGTTGGCCTACGTGCGACGCAACGTCGATACGCTGACAGTCGAAAGCAACCAGCAACTCGATGACGTGTTGCCATTAATTCCCGACGACGTAAGTACCTTGATCCTGCGTCTGGGCCATACCGGCGCGACGTGCCGATTGTCACAGGCGGCCTGGCGTCGGCTGGAATCGGTGATCGTCGATTGCAGGCCGCCCCTGGGAAACCAAGTGTCTGTACCGGTCAAACTGGACTGGGCACTGGACTCGCCGGAGCAATTGATCGTCAGCCTCGTGGATGAGCACTTGGTGATGCTCGATCCAGTCACGTGTCATAGCCTGATCTTCCGTGAAGCCTATGCGAAGGATGTCACGCTGCGCGCTCGCGTGGTCGTTGCCATCGGCGGTTATCGTTCTACGTCAGTATCGGATCTGGTCAGCGCTCTGATGGCTAAACCGGTGCCGGCGGGCAGTGTCCTGTTCAAGGATGTTATGCAGGATGACCCCGTCATGAGCTGATTGCGGCGAACCATGGCGGTTGCGCCACCTCAAGAACCACAAACAACAGGGCCGCGGGTTTTTCAACCCGCGGCCCTGTGCATTCCGGTATCAGGGCACCAGGTAGCCCTTGACCCCGGTAAAGATGATTTGCGCCGCCAAGGCACACACGAACAAACCCATCAACCGGCTGACAATCTGCAACCCCTGATCGCCCAGAATCCGCTCGATGCGGTTGGACAGATAAAGCACCACCCCCACCGTGAAACTGGCCAGGGCAATGCTGAGGATGGCGGTGAGCTTGTCGTCCCAGTGTGGCTGGCTCACGCCCATCACCAGTAGCGCACCGATGGTGCCGGGGCCGACCGTCAGGGGGATGGTCAGCGGCACGATCGTCACGTCTTGCTGCACGTTGTCGGTCTGTACCGCGGACTTGCCTTGGGCCATGCCCAGCGCCGAGATGAACAGCACACTGCCGGCGCCAATGCGGAACGCATCCACTGTGATCCCGAACACACTGAAAATCACTCGCCCGAACAGGTACAGCAAAACGCTGGACACCAGCGTCGCGACGGCCACTTTCCAGGCCAGACGGCGTTGTTCCTTGCGCGAGTAGCCACGGGTCAGGCTGATGAAACAGGACAACACGAAGAACGGGCTGTAGAGCACCAGCATCTTCAGGTAAACGCTGAACAACACGTGGAGCATGGTCGGAGCCCGCAGCGATGGAAGTGGCTGGGAGTCTATCAGGCGCCGGGTCGTCTGTCGGCTTGGCAAGCCCGATTGGATTTCCATCATGCAACCTCGCTTGTTGATTAACGTTAACGGGTATTTCTAATGATTGGTGAGGTTGTTAGTTGTTATTTTTGGGGTTTTTATTAGTTGTTTGTTTTAAATAAAATGAAGTTACAGGTGCGAGCTTGTTAAGTGTTTGTTGGTTGGGTGGTTTGTTTTGTGAGTCCGGGATGGACTCTAATTTAAATAAGGGAATATTATGAATATCGAATCCAGTGCCGTTGTAACCCTGGTTGATCGTCTTGAGCGACTGAGCGCTTATGATGTCGCTGTTGATGAGGTTTTTATTGCGCCACGTGGTCTTTCAGTTAATGCACCTCGACTGGTGGCGGAAGTGCAAGCACCTACACGTGCTTCTATTGTAGGTGATGCGATTCTGGCTTTTGTTTCGGGCATGAGTCCGCAGAATCAGGCCGATGTTCAACACGCTTATCTGTTTGCTTCGCTAGTGGCGAACAAAAAATATCCGCGTGATGAGCAGAGTAAAGAGTGGTATCAGCAGTTTCTTCAAGTGATGCAGGATTGCGGCTGGAACATCCTGAGCCGGTACTACGACAGCGTTTCGGCTTCTGGCAAGAGCTTCAAGGTAGACCAACTGGCGCTGAAAATTTTGGGTTCGGCCGTGGCCGCAGCCGCGGTTCCGGGACCTACCTCGGTGCTGATGCTCAAAGTGGCGGGCGATGCCATCGCGGCTCTGCAAACCAGTGACAAGCCGCTTCAAGTCTTTGACCGAAACACCGCCGAGTCTGGCACCGGTGGTGTGGGCGTTGCGTCTTGCCTTGAAACGCCACAGGGTGAAGTGATCATGGCGCTGGGCGTGGTGCGCTTTATCAAGCGTGCCAATCAAACCAGGGTTCTGTTTATAGATTGGGACGCCAGCAAGGTTGACCTGTATCGAGGCGAATGCCAGATGGTGATGGTTCCTTCGATTACAGCGCGCACTCGAAACATGATCCTCGATAAATTGGGTGATCGTGCGCAGAGCAAAATCGAAGAATACGAGATCTAATACCGTGTCCTGTATGGCGGCTACTGTGTAGTCGCCATTTATGAAAGTTATAGGAAAGTCATATGAGTGAAAGTTATTCGGCTTTTGTAAGCGCCGGGGCGGTTGTTTTGCTGTCGCCTGATATGACCGTGCAAGAGCGTCAGGATGTTTTAAATTCAACACTGTTTGCGCAGTTGGTGGCTGACAAAAAGTACCCCGGTTCGCGCAATGCAAATGGGTGGTATGAACGTTATCAGGAGGTCTTGAAGGATAGTTGGTTGCAGCGAACAGCGGCCTGGCACGACTGGTCGCTTAAGGCAGATTCAAACCTCACAGTGGCGGACTGGGTTAACAATCAATTGGCGCAGTCAGTTCCTCAAACCGTGTCGTCCCCGGCCGTGCAAGCCTTGAACATCATGGCAGAGCTGCCTGACGCACACCCGGCTATTGAGCTACTGCAAAAAAACGTCCTGAAAAATAGTGAAGAGCACCCTTCGAAAATAACGTTCGGCTGCCAGGTTAGCGTGCTCGTCATTCTGGCGCAGCGAGGCCCGACCCTGAATAGCGTCTACTTGGCGTTTGAAAGTGCAGCGTCAGTTGCGTCGAATCCGCTGAAGCAGGTCCTTTCCCTGGATAACGTGAAAGGCAATATTGTGCTGAAGCGCTTGCAGGCTGACTTGTCAGATGCACTCTACCGGCCCGTTCGCGAGCGGATCGTCAAAAAACTGGGCGATAAGGCGTCGCAAAATATTCTTGAGGTTTTAGAACCTGCAAAGAATGAGTCGCCTCCGAGTTCTGAGGCGCATTGATGAATCACGACAAGTTTCAAAGCAGCCAACAAGCATTCAGTGGCGGCAATATCCCGGATGCTGCCGTCGTGGGTGGGAGTGTCGTGTCATTCAGTGCCGGTATGTCTTCCCAGGATCGAGAGGACATTTATCTGAGCAACCTGTTTGCGCAAATGGCTACCCGTTCGGCTTATCGGGACGGACTGGTCGGCAATTGGTTTGATTACTACAGGAACAAACTCCGGTTCCTGGGATGGGATTCGGCGAGCCCTGTCCGCCCGGTGCCGGTGACCGCAGCGTTTATGGCTGACAACGTTTGCCAGCAGATATCGCATTCGTTCGGCGAGCGTTTTTCGAGCCCGGCCAGTCAAGCCTTTGAGTCCCTCAGACGCAACCCCATTGCGCTGGATGGTTTTGAAGGGGCCAGCTTGTCACGGGACAGTGGTCTCTTTCAGATCATTCCCTGCGTCCAAAGTCGCCCTGGGAAAATCGAAATAGCCCTTTATCACAAGCAGTTCAGCACTCGCAGGAGTGGGTCACGGTTTTTGTACTGGCCGATGGACGACATCGTGAAAACCAGTGAGGAACAAATGGCGCTGGTTACTTTCAGTACGCTGCATTACGCCACGTTCAGGGAGAAAGTTGCGGCGGCCGTTCTCAGTGAGTCCATGCGCAATTTGCACGCCCTGGAGATTTGAGCCGCGTCGCCGAGTACGCAAAGGGCTAGAAAGGGCTCAGGACGTTTGCGTCGTGACACGGTTTTGCTGATCACGCTGAGCCACCCAGTGCTCGATCAACTCGCGCAACTGCGACAGCTCGACCGGTTTGGCCATGTGTCCGTCCATACCAGCCTGTCGCGCGCGCTCTTTATGCTCGGCGAGGATGTGCGCAGTCAGCGCCACCACCGGCGTGCGAATCCGCTGATTGCCAACTTCCCACGCGCGCAATTGCTGGGTGGCGGAGAAACCGTCGAGAATCGGCATTTCGCAGTCCATCAACACCAGGTCGTAACGTTGGGCTTTCATCGCCTGCAAGGCTTCTTCGCCGTTGCTGGCGGTGTCCGGTTGCAGGTTGAGCTTGCCCAGCATGCCGCGAATGACCTTGGTCGAGATGCTGTTGTCTTCGGCCACCAGGATGCGGAAATCGCTGGGCACCTTGACCGGCAGGGGCGGGCCGGAGGGCAGGTGATGCGACACGGCCAGGCCTTTGTTGCGCTGGTTCAGCTCGTCCGCCAATGTGGTCTTGAGGGTGTAGCCGGCCACCGGTTTGGCGAGGATGCGCTTGATCCCCGAGTTGCGTGCAATGATCTTGCTCGGCGCATTACTGATGCCGGTGAGCATGATCAACAGAATGTCGTGGTTGAGGCTCGGGTCTTCCTTGATCTTGGCCGCCAGTTGCATGCCGGTCATGCCGGGCATGTTCTGGTCCAGCAGGACCACGTCGAAGTAGTCACGCAAATGAGCCTTGGTGCGCAATAGCGCCAAGGCTTCCTTGCCGGAAGGCACCGCGCTGACATTCAAGCCCCAGGCGCTGCACTGTTGTACCAGCACTTTGCGGCAGGTGTCGTTGTCGTCCACCACCAGTACGCGCGCGCCTTGCAACGGGCTGTCGAGGTCGGAAGTCGGGTGTTCGAGACGGTCGGGGTCCAGCGGCAAGGTCAGCCACAGGGTGCTGCCCTGATTGGCGCCGCTTTTGATCCCGAACTCACCTTGCATCAGGCGGATCAGTTGGCGAGCGATCACCAGCCCCAGATTACCGCCCAGGCGAGTGGCCGACAGGAAGTGTTTGCTGTGCAGTTCGGCGTGCATCAGCGCATCGCGCTCTTCGGGTTCCATCGGCACGCCGCTGTCCTGCACGGCGATGCGCAGGCGTGGTTTGGCGCTGCGTTCGTCGAGGGCGACGACAATCAGGATCTCGCCTTCGTCGGTTTTTTTCAGGGCGTTTTCCAGCAGGCTCAGCAGGGTCTGACGCAAACGGGTTGGGTCACCGCTGATCACCCGTGGCACTTGCGGCTGGATAAAACTGATCAGCTCGACGTTTTGCTGTTCGGCCTTGGCGCGGAAAATACTCAGGCAATCTTCGATCAGGGCATTGAGGTCGAATTGCACGTCGTCCAGTTCAATCTGCCCGGACTCGAGCTTGGAGATGTCGAGAATCTCGTTGATCAGGGTCAGCAGTTCGTTGCCAGCGCTGTGGATGGTCTGCACGTAATCACGTTGCTTGACCGACAATGGCGTGCCCAGCAGCAGTTCGGTCATGCCCAGTACGCCATTCATCGGCGTGCGGATTTCATGGCTGATCTTCGCCAGGAATTCAGCCTTGGCGTTGATCTCGGCATTGCTGGCCGCCAGGTCGCGGCTGACGCTGAAACGGTCTTCGGTGATGCTGCGCTGGCGCTCGCCCAGAGCGATGCTCATCAACAGGCCGCTGATGCAGATGAACGCCAGCAGGGTGATGATCAGGCCTTGCGGTGCCACCAGGGTCAGCCCCAGCAGTGCCGGCAGGATGATCAGCGCGCCGATGTTGAACACCACCATGGCGGCGACGAACAGCCGGGCCGGACGATAGCCTTTTTGCCAGTGGTAACCGCTGACGAACAACATGCTCAGGCCCGCGAGTGCGACCAGGACGTAGGTGATGATGTTCAGCGGCAGGGTGTTGACGAACAACAGCAGCAGCCCGGCGACCACCGTGAACAGGATGTCGCCAAGCAGCAGCTTGTTCAGTGGGTGCGGGCCCAGCGGGGCAAAAAAGCGGTAGGCGAACATCAGGCCGCACGGTGCCGTCAGCAACAGGGCGAGGTAGGCACCGGGAGTCTGGATGGCGTGCCAGTTCGGCAGCCATGGCCCGGCCAGGTTCAGCAGCAGAACCAGACTGAGCAGCAGCAGAAACTCGCAGGCCGCCAGCCAGAGGCTGCTGCGCGAACGGGTGTAGGCGTAACGAACGACGTTGTGCAGGATCAGCATGCCGATGCAGCCGAACAGTAGGCCGTAGATCAGCGTGAGGTTCTGATTGGCCGCCGTCATCACCGCCGATTGCAGGGTGATGTAAGGCCGCAGCTGGTGCTCGGAAACCAGTCGCAAGTAAACGTCGAGGGTTTTATCGCTTTGGGGCAGCGGCAACATGAAGTCGCTGCTGGGCAGTGGCCGCTCAGCCTGAGGCTGCTGGGTGCCGGTGTTCAGTTGCTCGATCAGCTTTTCGCCGTCCAGCACATACAGATTGAGGTGCGACAGGTCGGGGGCGAACACGCGCAGCACTTGTTCGTGCTTGCCGGGGGCCAGCCTGAAGCGCAGCCATAACGCGCCGTCGGGCTCGGCGGCCGTGAGGCGGTCGAGTTCGATGGGGCTGAATTGATTGGTGAAGCGCGTGGAGCGGATATCGCTCAGTTGCAGGTCGCCCTGTTCGTCGAGCAAAACCGACCAGCCACTGCCTTGCGCGGCTTGGGCCGGGAGCATGCAGAGCAAGGTCAACAGAGTGACGGTAAGACCTATGGCAATCCTGAGCCAGCGCACGGCGAAATCCCTTCGTAGGTTGATGCCAGAATATAACTATGCGCGGCGCCGGAATAGTCCGGCAAGGGCATCACGCCCTTGCCTGGCCGAATGGAGGGCTTATTCCTGATTTTCGCCACGCTCGCGGGCAATGGCGCGGTAGCCGATGTCCTTGCGATAGAAGCAACCTTCCCAATCGATCTTGGCTGCCAGCTTGTAAGCTTGCTGCTGGGCAGCATCAACACTGGTACCCATCGCCGTAGCGCACAGCACCCGACCACCGGCCGTTACAACCTGACCGTCCTTGAGCACAGTGCCAGCGTGGAAGACTTTGCCTTCCAGACCAGCGGCTGCGTCCAGACCGTTGATCGCCACGCCTTTGGCGTAGTCACCAGGATAGCCGCCGGCGGCCAGCACGATGCCGACGCTTGGACGTGGATCCCATTGTGCTTCGACTTTGTCCAGGGCTTGCGCCAGGGCCGCTTCGACCAGCAATACCAGGCTCGACTGCAAACGCAGCATCACCGGTTGGGTCTCAGGGTCGCCGAAACGGCAGTTGAACTCGATAACTTTTGGGTTACCGGCTTTGTCGATCATCAGGCCGGCATACAGGAAACCGGTGTAGACGTTGCCTTCGTCAGCCATGCCACGCACGGTTGGCCAGATCACCAGGTCCATGACACGTTTATGGACTTCGGCTGTTACGACCGGGGCAGGGGAATAGGCACCCATACCGCCGGTGTTCGGGCCGGTGTCGCCGTCGCCGACGCGTTTGTGGTCCTGGCTGGTGGCCATCGGCAGTACGTTCTTGCCGTCGACCATGACGATGAAGCTGGCTTCTTCGCCGTCCAGGAACTCTTCGATCACGACGCGCGAACCGGCTTCGCCGAAAGCGTTGCCCGCCAGCATGTCGCGCACGGCGTCTTCGGCTTCAGCCAAAGTCATCGCGACGATCACGCCTTTACCGGCGGCCAGGCCATCGGCCTTGATCACGATCGGTGCGCCTTTCTCACGCAAGTAAGCCAGGGCCGGCTCGATCTCGGTAAAGTTCTGGTAGTCGGCAGTCGGGATCTTGTGGCGAGCCAGGAAGTCCTTGGTGAACGCTTTCGAACCTTCCAGCTGAGCAGCGCCAGCGGTCGGACCGAAGCAATCGAGGCCGCGCGCGCGGAACAGATCGACGACGCCGGCAACCAATGGCACTTCCGGACCGACGATGGTCAGGGAAACGTTTTTCTCGGCGAAATCCGCAAGTTGCTCGAGGGCGAGCACGTCGATGGCGACGTTCTCGCACTTGGCTTCAATGGCGGTGCCGGCGTTGCCCGGAGCAACGAAAACCTTCTGCACGCGCGGATCCTGAGCCACTTTCCAGGCCAGGGCGTGTTCACGGCCACCGCTGCCAATGATCAAAACATTCATTTCAAAAACCTCGGATGACGCTAATTCTGGAGGCAGCACTGAAGCTGCTTTTCTGTGGGAGCGGGCTTGCTCGCGAAGACGACGGCACATCCAGCATCAATGTGACTGAAAGACCGCTTTCGTGAGCAAGCCCGCTCCCACAGTTGATCGAGTTAATCAGTGACGGAAGTGGCGCATGCCGGTGAATACCATGGCGATGCCGGCTTCATCAGCTGCAGCAATCACTTCGTTATCACGCATCGAGCCGCCTGGCTGGATCACCGCAGTGATGCCGACCTTGGCCGCGTTGTCCAGGCCGTCGCGGAACGGGAAGAACGCGTCGGAGGCCATTACCGAGCCTGCCACCTGCAAACCGGCGTGTTCAGCCTTGATCGCAGCGATGCGGGCGGAGTTCACGCGGCTCATCTGGCCTGCGCCGACACCGATGGTCTGACGGTTCTTGGCGTAGACGATGGCGTTGGACTTAACGTACTTGGCGACTTTCCAGGCGAAAATCAGGTCGTGGATTTCCTGTTCGGTCGGGGCACGCTTGGTCACGACTTTCAGGTCATCGGCGCTGATCATGCCGATGTCGCGGCTCTGTACCAGTAAACCGCCGTTGACGCGTTTGTAGTCCCAGGCAGCGGCGCGGTCAGTCGACCACTCGCCGCAGGTCAGCAGGCGCACGTTGGCTTTGGCTGCCACGATGGCGCGGGCTTCTGCGCTGACGGATGGGGCGATGATCACCTCGACGAACTGACGCTCGACGATGGCCTTGGCGGTTTCAGCATCCAGTTCGCGGTTGAAGGCGATGATGCCGCCGAACGCGGATTCGGTGTCAGTGGCGTAAGCCAGTTCGTAGGCCTGACGGATGCCGCCTTCGGCGTCCGGGCTTACGGCGACGCCGCATGGGTTGGCGTGCTTGACGATCACGCAGGCCGGCTTGACGAAGCTCTTCACGCATTCCAGCGCGGCGTCGGTGTCGGCCACGTTGTTGTACGACAGCTCTTTGCCTTGCAGTTGGGTTGCGGTGGCAATACCGACTTCGGCAGGTTTGGCTTCCACGTAGAACGCCGCGCTCTGGTGCGGGTTCTCGCCGTAGCGCATTTCCTGAGCCTTGACGAACTGGCTGTTGAAGGTGCGCGGGAACTCGCTGCGACCTTCGGTGCTGAGAGTCTCAGCAGCCTGGTTCACGGTGCCCATGTAGTTGGCGATCATGCCGTCGTAGGCAGCGGTGTGTTCGAAGGCCTTGAGCATCAGGTCGAAACGCTGAGCGTAGGTCAGGCCGCCGGCCTTGAGGCCGTCCAGCACGTTGGCGTAGTCGCTGGCGTTCACCACGATGGCCACGTCTTTGTGGTTTTTTGCTGCCGAGCGGACCATGGTCGGGCCGCCGATGTCGATGTTCTCGATCGCGGTCGGCAGGTCGCAGCCTGGCTTGTTGATTGTGGCTTCGAACGGGTACAGGTTGACCGCAACCAGGTCGATCGGCTTGATGCCGTGCTCGTTCATGATCGCGTCGTCGATACCGCGACGACCGAGGATCCCGCCATGGATTTTCGGGTGCAGGGTCTTGACCCGACCGTCCATCATTTCAGCGAAACCGGTGTAATCCGCGACTTCCACTGCGGCAACACCGTTGTCGCGCAGCAGCTTGAACGTCCCGCCGGTGGAGAGGATCTCTACGCCCAGGGCTTCTAGCTCCTTGGCGAATTCGAGGATCCCGGTCTTGTCAGAGACGCTGATCAAGGCGCGGCGGATCGGCAGGCGGGTAGTCTGGTCGGTCATTTCAATTTCCATCAAAAGCAAAGGAGTCAGCAAAAAAGGCGACCGGTTTTACGCGGGCGCCTTTCTGGTTTGATTGAATGCTTACAGCAAATCGTACTGCTTGAGTTTCTTGCGCAGCGTGCCCCGGTTCAGCCCGAGCAGCTCGCTGGCCTTGGTCTGGTTGCCCTTGACGTAGTTCATCACGCACTCGAGCAGGGGAGCCTCGACTTCGGAGAGCACCAGGTTGTACACATCCGTGACGGCAGCGCCCTCAAGGTGGGCGAAATAATTGTGCAGCGCCTTCTCGACACTCCCGCGAAGGGTCTGACCTTCTTCGCTCGGCGTATTGAGGTGCTGTTTCAAATTCACGTTGTCGCTCACGGGTGTTGTTCCACTCACTAAAGTCTCGGTCATCATCGTCATGCGGCCACCCCTTCTCCGTCCCCTGTCAGGCTCTTGTAACGCTCGGCGAAGAACTCCCGAACGTTGGCGCATTGTGTTTCCGTACCATCCAAACGATTGAAGTGGGCGCGGAACTCCCTGGCGCCCGGCAGGGTTGCGAGATACCAGCCCACATGCTTGCGAGCAATGCGTACGCCCATCACGTCTCCATAGAAGGCGTGCAGCGCGGCCAGATGCTCAAGCAGAATACGTTCCACCTCGATCAGCTCCGGCGCCGGCAATTTTTCGCCAGTACGCAGGAAATGGTCGATCTCACGAAAAATCCATGGCCGCCCCTGGGCAGCCCGGCCTACCAACAGGCCATCGGCACCGGTCGCGTCGAGCACGTACCGGGCCTTCTCGGGTGAATCGATATCGCCATTGGCGAAAACCGGGATCGACACCGCCTGCTTGATCGCGGCAATGGTGTCGTACTCGGCCTCGCCGGTGTACAGGTCGGCACGGGTGCGGCCATGGACCGCCAACGCCGTAATACCTGCCTGTTCGGCAATCTTTGCCACGGTCAGGCCGTTCTTGTTGTCCCGGTCCCAGCCTGTGCGGATCTTCAGGGTGACCGGCACATCAACCGCAGCCACCACGGCCTGCAGGATCTCGGTCACCAATGCTTCATCTTTCAACAGCGCCGAACCGGCGGCCTTGTTGCAGACCTTCTTCGCCGGACAGCCCATGTTGATATCAATAATCTGTGCGCCCAGTTCCACGTTGGCCCGGGCCGCATCCGCCAGCATCTGCGCATCACCGCCGGCGATCTGTACCGAGCGTGGCTCGGGATCACCTTCGTGGATCATGCGCATCCGCGATTTGCGGGTGTTCCACAAGCTCATATCGCTGGTGACCATTTCCGAGACTACAAGCCCTGCGCCCAGTCGCTTGCACAGCTGACGAAAGGGCTGGTCGGTGACACCCGCCATGGGGGCGAGAATCAAGCCGTTGTGCAATGTATATGGACCGATGCGTACCGCCGACATAGGACTTCCCTGTTGTGGGGCCGGATCATGAGAGTTCGAAAAAGGGTTGGCATGATACCCGCTCTCGATGACTGGATAAAGGCTGAATTGAACAAAATCTGAACAGTTATTCTGTTATCGCCAGCGGTTTGGTCCGTACAGGCAAAGTCAGAAAACCGCCGTCAATCCCTGAGCACTGAAGCGTTTCACTCGGGCGAATGGAAGCTCAGGCTGTAGTTCACCGCTTTAGGGCCTGGATCGAGGATATCCAGCGCGATGTGGATCGGCGTTTGCGGGGGCATTTCCGCCAGGCCTTCGAGGTCGCCGTTGAGGTACTCGCCGGGCTTGAAGCGACGGCTGGCAATCAGGTGGCCGTTGAGGTCGGCAAAGCGCAACTCCAGCAGCGGAAAGGGCTGGGAGAAGGCCGCGCGGTTATAGATGATCGCATCCACCACCAGTGCCCCGCTGAAATCAGGATGGCTGCGCACCACCAGGTTGCTGCTTTTGATTTTGGCGATGTCAACTTTGGACGGCACCGTGCAGCCGAGTTGCGGGCACAACTCCTGGAACCACGGACGGTATTGATCCTGACGGGCCAACTCGTCGAAATGGTAAGCGACGTATTGCCCGACGAGGGCGCCGGCGCCCAGCAGGATCAGCAACAGCCAGAAAAACCGGCGGCCCCAGGGCGAGCGGCGTTTCTGCCAGTCCAGTTGCAGCGGGTCGTCAGTCAGGTCTTGCAAGGCTTCGTCACGTTCGGTCGCCTCGCTGCGTTCGTGTCGCTTGCGCAAGGGGGCAATCGGGGGCAGGTCGTCGTCAGTTGTATCGGTGGCTGACAGATGATCATGGCGTAGGGGCATGTCGAGTGGATCATTCAGGCGCAGTTGCGGCACCTGGGGCTCGTCGTCCAGATCAACCGGTTCCAGTGAGAATGAAGGTTCAGTGCGCGAGTGCTTGCCCGGGTCTGTCTGCGATTCCCGTTGGTCGGCTTCGACGGCCTGGGCGCGATCAGCCGCCGATTCGCTGAAGAGGCTGTCGGACCAGGGTTCATCCTCGTGCTCGACAGAGTCGCGGCGAGCACTGAGGCCGTTTTCACGGTGCCGGCCAAACTCCGTGGTCGGCTGTATTTCCCGATGTTCGAGCCGGGCGAGCTCCTGGTCCAGGTCAAGGCTGTCCAGATCCATCTCGGCGGCGGACCACTGCTTTTGGCTGATCGCCCGCTGTGCCGGCGGCTCGACGATGGCCGGGGCGACCGGTTTGACCGATTCCTGGCCGGCCCGTTGCTCAAGCAGTTGCTTGGCGGCGTTGAACACCTGCAAGCAGGAGCCACAGCGAACCACTCCACGGGCCACGCTCAATTGAGCGTGGCTGACGCGGAAGCTGGTTTGGCAATGCGGGCACTGGGTGACGAAGCTGTCGGTCATGCGGCGATCCGGATTATGCAGGTGCTCATTCTAGCGCCGACGGCCAGTGATGCGCACCCAGCCATCGCGATTGGCAATCGGGTCCAGATCGAAGTCTTGAGCGTAGGCCTTGGCGACGTCTTCACCTTGCTCGGCGAGGATGCCCGACAGCGCCAGACGGCCGCCCGGCTTGACCAGGCTGGACAGTTGTGGTGCCAGGGACACCAGCGGGCCGGCCAAAATGTTGGCGACCAGCACGTCGGCCTGAACCTGCGGCAGGTCTTCTGGCAGATACAGCGGGAACAGCGCTTCGGCAATGTTGTTGCGCCCGGCGTTGTCGCGGGAGGCTTCCAGCGCTTGCACGTCGATGTCGGTGCCGACGGCTTCCTTGGCGCCCAGCAGCAGGGCGGCAATTGCCAGAATCCCCGAGCCGCAGCCGAAATCCAGCACGTTGCAGTCCTTCAGGTCCTGGCCATCGAGCCATTCCAGGCACAGCGCGGTGGTCGGGTGGGTGCCGGTGCCGAACGCCAGGCCCGGGTCCAGCAGCAGGTTCACGGCGTCAGGTTCGGGCGCGGCGTGCCAGCTCGGGACAATCCACAGGCGCTCACCGAAACGCATTGGCTGGAAACCGTCCATCCAACTGCGTTCCCAGTCCTGGTCTTCGATGATTTCGCTGTGATGCTCGGGCAGTGGACCGCCGGTCAGCAATTCCATGTGGGCCAGCACGCTGGCGGCTTCGGTGCCGTCCTCGAACAGGGCCAGCAGATGGGTGTGGGACCACAGCGGCGTGGTGTTGAGTTCCGGTTCGAAGATCGGCTGATCTTCAGCGTCCATGAAAGTCACCGATACGGCGCCGACTTCAAGGAAAGCGTCTTCGTAGGTTTCGGCTTGTTCTGGGCTGATGGCGAGACGGACTTGCAGCCAAGGCATGGCGGGCACCTTTGAAAAATATTGATTGCAGCCTAGCGGGCTGCGAGAAGCGCGCAAGTTTACGCGAGCGCGCGGCAGAAGACGACCAACTCGACAGGGTTCGCAGGTGAACGAATAACCTGTGGCGAGGGAGCTTGCTCCCGCTGGAGCGCGAAGCGGTCCCGAAATGGCAGATGCGGTTCTGCCTGGCACAGCCGCGTTGAATGGTTTTGCGGTTGCTGCGCAACCGAGCGGGAGCAAGCTCCCTCGCCACAGTGGAGAGGTGTGCGGCAATCTCCAGAAACAACAAAGCCGCTTGAAAGCGGCTTTGTTGGTCTGGATCACATCTTAATGCTGACTCATCGCATTATTGCCTTTACGCCATTGCAGGCCTTTGCTGGTCAGGCGATAGCGTTGCAGGCGGCTGTTAGGTTGTCCTGGTAATGTCATTTCAAGGACTTCGGCAGCGATGGCCGGCAATATGTAAGCCTTGCGGAAGTGGTCAGCGTTTTTCAGAGTCATAGCGGTTTGTAGTTCTTGCCTGCTCATTTCACCTTCCACGACTTTCAGCAGTGCAGCGACTTCCATGGTGACTTCCATGGTGACTTCCATGGTGACTTTTCCTGTCCTTGTTTCTGTACTTCGTGTCAGTGGGTGCGCTGGCAACCGTACGACGTATGAAATCCGTTCATCGTCCGTTTCAAATAGTGGAGCGGGTGAACCATTGACGGCCATGACCTTGAGGATTTTGGGAATGCCTGTCGAGCGGCCTTCAGTCAGGTCCAGTTCTTTCAGGAACTCGCCAATTCGCCGGTTACGGTAGCGACGGCTCACGGCGCGGCCTGTTCGCAGGTCCTCCATTCGAATCGAGCGGTCTGGTCCCGGAAAGCTCAATATCACCAATTCTTCCTGACTGATGCGGACCTCGATAGGCTCGCGCTCCTCATAGGATCGATGGTAGACCGCGTTGACCAATGCCTCTTCAATCGCCGTGAAAGGGAAGTTCCAGGCTCGCGTGGCCTGCGCGCGGTCTGGGTGTTTGATCACCGTTTCATGTAGAAAATTGCGCTGGATATAGGCCAAGGCCTCGCGGGTAATGGTGGCCAAAGGGCCCTTGAAGATTTTTTCGTCAAAGCGATCTCCATCAGCACCTTCGGGAAACCACAGCACATCAATTTGTGTCCCGGGAAAGAACCGCTCAGGGGTGCTACTGAAGAACATCAAGCCTACGTTCTTGGGCCATGGCGATTCGGTCGGGCCGCCCACGATGTTCATTTGGCGGCCCAGCGCCTCAATAGGCAGGTTGTCAGCATCTTTTGCGAGGGCGCTGCCAATCTCTTGCAGAAAGCTTTGCATTAACGGTTTGGACAGATCGCTGACGCGAGCGCTCAGGTTGAAGCGATCATCGAATGGAACCTTGGCAGCAAGGCTCAAGAGTTCCTGCTCGGCTTCGCCCTTGGCCTCGACTGTGCTGCTGTAGCGACGGATGTAGTAGTGCAGGCTTCTGTGTTTGGCTGTCACTGCGGTCGGGGCTTTATAGGGGCGATTTTGCCCGCCCGGTGCCCACAGTACGATTAGCTTGCGGCCTTCGACCTCTTCCACACTCAATACTGGAAAATAGGCGGGCTGAATTGATTGGCAAGCCGCCAGTAGTTCGAGTTGGATCTTGTCGAGTTGCTGATCGGCAAGGCCTCTCGGAGGAAAGATCGGCTGACCGTTGTCGTCACACTCCTGCCCAATCACCACATAACCACCGCCCAGGTTTTCAAAGTCATTGGCAAAGGCGCAGAGCGTACGAATGATCGGGTCGGGGTTCCAGCCGGTTTTGTATTCGATTCGTTCACCCTCGACTGTCCGCTGGCGCAGTAGATCATTGAGGTTGATGGGTAACTTTTGAGGCATGGGCAGGCTCTGGTTCGTCAGCGTTGCGCTGATCAGAGGGCGATTATAGTCAGCCCGGACAGGCCAGTGCCTGCCAGTTAAGCGCCATAGGGAGCAGATGAAACCTTCAGAAACAACAAAGCCGCTCGAAAGCGGCTTTGTTGGTTCGGATCACATCTTAATGCTGAGCAGCCAGCTTGTGTTCCAGGTAGTGGATGTTGACTCCGCCTTTGCAGAATTCTTCATCACGGACCAGATCGCGGTGCAGCGGGATGTTGGTCTTGATCCCGTCGACAACGATTTCGTCCAGCGCATTGCGCATGCGCGCCATGGCTTCGTCACGGGTTGCGCCGTAGGTGATCAGCTTGCCGATCAACGAATCGTAGTTCGGCGGAACAGCATAGCCACTGTACAGGTGCGAATCGACGCGAACGCCGTTGCCGCCTGGAGCGTGGAAATGCTTGACCGTGCCTGGGCTTGGCATGAAGGTTTTCGGGTCTTCGGCGTTGATCCGGCATTCCAGCGCGTGACCGCGGATGACGACGTCATCTTGGGTGAACGACAGCTTGTTGCCAGCGGCGATGCTGAGCATCTCCTTGACGATGTCGATGCCGGTAACCATTTCCGAAACCGGGTGCTCAACCTGAACGCGGGTGTTCATTTCGATGAAATAGAACGCGCCGTTCTCGTACAGGAACTCGAAAGTGCCCGCGCCACGGTAGTTGATGTCGATGCAGGCCTTGACGCAGCGTGCGAGGACTTCAGCCCGTGCCTTCTCGTCGATGCCCGGTGCTGGCGCTTCTTCGAGAACCTTCTGGTGACGACGTTGCAGCGAGCAATCGCGGTCGCCCAGATGGATGGCGTGGCCCTGGCCGTCGGAAAGAACCTGGACTTCCACGTGACGTGGGTTGGTCAGGAATTTTTCCAGATAGACCATCGGGTTGCCGAACGCCGCGCCTGCTTCGGTGCGGGTCAGTTTTGCGAAAGAAATCAGGTCTTCTTCTTTATGCACAACGCGCATGCCGCGACCACCACCGCCGCCAGCGGCTTTGATGATCACCGGGTAACCGACTTCGCGACCAATGCGCAGAGCGGTTTCTTCGTCTTCCGGCAGTGGACCGTCAGAGCCCGGAACGGTTGGAACACCAGCAGCGATCATGGCGTGCTTGGCCGATACCTTGTCGCCCATCAGGCGAATGGTGTCGGCTTTCGGGCCGATGAAGGCGAAGCCGGAATTCTCGACCTGTTCGGCGAAATCGGCGTTTTCCGCGAGGAAACCGTAGCCTGGGTGAATGGCGGTAGCGCCAGTCACTTCAGCAGCGGCGATAATCGCAGGGATGTGCAGGTAAGACTTTGCAGCCGATGCCGGACCGATGCAGACGGATTCGTCCGCCAGACCCAGGTGCATCAGCTCTTTGTCAGCCGTGGAATAAACGGCGACGGTCTTGATGCCCATCTCTTTGCAGGCACGCAGGATCCGCAGGGCGATCTCACCGCGGTTGGCGATCAGAACTTTTTCCAACTTCGCAGTCATCAAAGTCTCTCCGCGGTTCAAACGATGGTGAACAGCGGTTGGTCGTACTCAACCGGCTGGCCGTCTTCGACGAGGATGGATTCGATCACACCGCTGGTTTCAGCTTCGATGTGGTTCATCATCTTCATGGCTTCGACGATACACAGGGTGTCGCCTTTCTTCACGGTCTGGCCAACTTCAACGAAGGACGGCGAGGACGGGGAAGATTTGCGATAGAAGGTGCCGACCATAGGCGAACGGGCAACGGTGCCGTTCAGAACAGGTGCGGCTGGAGCTGCAGGAGCGGCAGCAACGGGAGCTGCAGCAACTGGCGCAGGCGCCGGAGCGTGCATCGGAGCCGGAGCGTAGTACTGCTGAGCCGGGGTCTTGCTGTGACGGCTGATGCGTACGGACTCTTCGCCTTCCTTGATCTCGAGCTCGTCGATGCCGGACTCTTCCAGCAATTCGATTAGTTTCTTAACTTTACGGATATCCATGAATCATCAACTCCCAAGGGTCGGTCAGGGGCGTATAGCTTGTTGTTCAAGCTGTTCCAGGGCAGCCTCCAGGGCCAGTCGATAACCGCTGGCGCCAAGGCCGCAGATCACTCCCACCGCTACATCGGAGAAGTAAGAGTGATGGCGGAAAGGTTCGCGTTTGTGCACGTTAGACAAATGCACTTCGATGAATGGGATGCTCACCGCCAGCAGCGCGTCACGTAATGCGACACTTGTGTGCGTAAAAGCTGCTGGGTTGATCAAAATGAAGTCCACACCTTCGCCACGTGCGGCGTGGATGCGGTCGATCAATTCATACTCGGCGTTGCTTTGCAGGTGCAGCAAATGATGACCGGCTTCACGGGCACGGCGTTCCAGGTCCTGGTTGATCTGCGCCAGTGTCGTAGCGCCATAGGTGCCCGGCTCGCGGGTGCCGAGCAAGTTCAGGTTGGGTCCGTGCAGAACCAGTAGCGTCGCCATCTGCTGTTCCTTGTTATCTGTGTGCAATTGTCAGAACCCGGCGACTATGCCGCAAAGCCTTTGTGACTGTCCAGTTCTATGCAATAGCCAGCACGATGGCCGATGTTTGCGCGAAATATGTGACCGAGTGATTAAATCCGGTCATTTGCTTTCGCAACACGTTCGGCGAAGTCCGTGGCATTGATCTCGCCAATCACCCGCACATCGACGCGTTCGACGCCGTCCGGGCCGAAAAACATCAGCGCCGGTGGACCGAAAAGCGTGTACCGGTCGAGCAGGGTGCGCTGTTCTGCATTGCTGGCGGTGATGTCGAAGCGAATCAACCGATAACCCTTGAGGCGTTCGACGACTTTCGCGTCGTTGAGCACTTCGTGTTCGATGACTTTGCAACTGATGCACCAGTCGGCGTACCAGTCCAACAGCAGCGGGGTGCCCGAGGCTTTGGCTTCGGCGAGGACGCGGTCCAGGTCGGCCGGGGTGCTGACGGTTTGCCAGGCGCTGTTGCTTTGCGGCTGATTGCCGGTGGCAACGACGGCGGTTCTGCCGAGTGGATTCAGCAGGTCGCTCTGGCCGCTGAAAGCGCCGTACCAGCACGCCATGGCATAAAACAGCAGAAACAGGCCTAGCAATTGGCCAAGACGTTTTCTCGGCGGTTTATAAACAAACTCCAGCGCGCCGAGAAACAAGCCGACGCCGCCCAACAGCAAACCGACCAGCAACAACGTCACCTGGCCCGGCAACACGCGGCTCAGAAGCGCGATCGCCAATGCGAGCAGCAGCACCCCAATGGCGTTTTTTACATAAACCAGCCACGGGCCACTTTTCGGTAACCATGCCGCGCCACCAGTCGCCACCAGCAACAGTGGCGTGCCCATGCCCAGACCGAGCAAGAACAGTTTCAACCCGCCGCCAAAGGCATCGCCGCTTGCGCTGATATACAGCAATGCACCGGCCAGTGGCGCCGAAACGCAAGGTGAAACCAGCAGGCTGGAAACCACGCCGAGCACCGCTGCGCCCCACAGTGAGCCACCTTCGGTGCGACCGGCGATGTGGTGCAGTCGATGGCTGATGGCGTGGGGCAACTTGAGCTCGAACACGCCAAACATCGCCAGCGCAAACACCGCAAAAAACGTCGCGAACGGCACCAGAACCCAAGCCGATTGCAGGCGCGCCTGAAGATTGAGCTGCGCGCCGAACATTCCCATCAGTGCGCCGAGCAGGGCGAAGCAGGCCGCCATCGACAGCACGTAAGCCAGGGACAAGTTGAAACCACGCACCCCGCCAACCTGGCCGCGCAACACGACGCCGGAGAGGATCGGCAGCATCGGCAATACGCAAGGGGTAAACGTCAGGCCGATACCGGCGAGGAAGAACAGCGCCAGTTCGCGCCAGCTCCAGTTCGCTGTCGTGGTGGCGACCTTGTCGGCGACAACCTTGTCGTTGCCTTCAATGCTCAACCGCTCGGTTTCGGGCGGGTAGCACAGGCCTTTATCCGCGCAGCCTTGATAGGTCACTGCCAGGGTAAATGGGCGTTGATTGGTGCGCGGCAACTCTACATCGAGAATCCCGTGGTAAACCTCGACATCGCCGAAGTACTCATCGTGCTTTTTTTCACCGTCGGGCAGTTGCGCTGCGCCCAGGCCGACATCGGCCGGATCGGCGCGAAACTGGAAGCGGTGGCGGTAGAGGTAGTAACCCTCGGTGGCAACGAAACGCAGCTTGATCGACTGCGGTGTGCTTTCTACCAGGCTTAATTGAAAGGCTTCGCGCACCGGCAGAAAATCGGCGCTGTTGTTGATCGAACCCAGCGTGGAGCTGGGCCGATTGTCCAGCAACCCGGTGGCAGAGGCCGGCAGGGCGAGCACTAAAAGCAGCAGGCAGAGCAAACGGCGCATGACAATCTCGCGAATCGGAAGTGGGGGCATGATAGCGGACAGTCGGAGGGAGTGCAGGCCTGGGGTTTTGTGGTGTTTGTTCTGGCGCCTTCGCGAGCAAGCCCGCTCCCACAGGAGGACGCATTCCTAATGTGGGAGCGGGCTTGCTCGCGAAGGCGATCTATCAGACGCGGAAGGCTTGAACGGCTGTGTGCAGTCGCCCACCCAACACCAACAAATTCTCCCCTTGCTCACGCCCTTCACCGATACGAAGCAAGTTATCCCCACCCAACTGGTGAATCCGCTCACTGTGATCACGGATCTCGCTGACGGCGCCGCTTTGCTGGGCCGTGACATCGGCAATGCGCACCGCCGTGTCGGCAATGGTCTGAATCGCCCCGACGATTTTATCCAGCGCTCCATCAGCGTCTTGAGCCTGATTGGCAGTGGCTTCGGCGTGCTCGACCTGGGCGCGCATGCCTTCCACCGATTGCCGTGCCGCGGTTTGCAGGCCGGCGATCAAGGTCTGGATCTCTGCCGTGGCGCCAGCGGTGCGTTGCGCCAGCGAACGCACTTCTTCGGCCACCACCGCAAAACCTCGACCCATTTCCCCGGCCCGGGCCGCTTCGATGGCGGCGTTCAGGGCCAGCAGGTTGGTCTGGTCGGCAATCGAACGGATCACTGTCAGCACGCCGCCGATGGTCGCGGACTCTTCAGCGAGGTGTTCAATCATCTGCGCGTTGCTTTGTACTTCGCCCACCAGCGCATGCAGCCCGGTGAGGCTCAGGCCGATGACTTTCTGGCCATGCTCGACCGCCAATCCTGCGTTGCGACTGGCATCTGCAGCCTGGCTGGCGTCGCCGGCCACTTGTTGAATGGTGGCTTCCAGCTCACCGAGGGAATCGCGGATCAACGCCGTGTCGCCGGCCTGATGTTCAGCGCCAGTGTGCAAGTCGTTGCTAAGCTCGGCCAATGTCCGACTGCTGCCGGCCACTTGTTCGGCATTGAGGCGAATGGTCCCCACCAAATCCACCAGATAGGCGCGCAATCGGTTGAGAGAAGCCTGGATGTCGTGCAGCTCGCGGTTGGTCTTGCCCAACTGAATGTCCTGGCTGAAGTCGCCCTCGGCCCAGGTCGACAGCGCCGGCGCCAGGTTGGTCAGGGTTCGGGCCAGGCGTCGTTGCAAGGTGTCGATCAACAGCGCGATCAGCAGAATCAGGCCGATCATCAGCCCTTGCATCAATCGCACTTCGCCCTGGATCTGCCCGTGCTGGGCGCGCACCACCGGTTCCAGCCCGGCGATGGCCTGCTGCACGGCGGTGATTTTCAGGTGTGTCGCGGCACTCAGGTCGGCGCGCTTCTGGATTTGATCGCGGGTGCGCGCAAGCTCAGCCGGGTAGCGCGTGAGCAGGCTGTTGAGTTCGCGCTTGAGGCCGACCCCGGCATCTTCGGTCGCGGCTTTTTCGGTGTTTTCCAGGCCCATCATCGAGGCGAAATCGTCGGTGCTCGACTCCGTGCTGGCGGCCACGCCGAGCAGCGGCAAGGCATCCAGTTGCGTCGCTTGGGCGCGGATGCTGGCGACTTCTCGCTCGACATCGGCAGCCAGTTCGCTGCGACCGCTGCTGACCAGTTTGTCCCGGGCCAAGGACAGTTTGCCCAAGTGCTGGGAGGCGGCGAGCAGCGGCGTCAGATAGGTTGCATTGGTGCTGGCGTATTGGCTGAGCTGGTCGAGGCTGGCGCCCAACTCCCGTTCGGCCTGGAGCAACAGCGCCTGCGGATCCCCCGCGAGTTTGCCGGCGGCCAGCAGGTCGGACTTGCTGAATTCTTCGAGGCTGGACAGGCTCGGGCGCAACGTGTCGGCCAATGCCGGGGGCAGTTCGGTGAGTTCTTTTTGTAAGCCGTCGATGGCCTGGCTGGCACTGCTCAGGTGCAGGGCATCCCCGCTGGACAGATAATCCTCGACGTTACGCGCCACTTCATTTTGAAATTGCTGGGACCGACCCAGGTAGCGCTCCATCAACAGATAGGGCCGCTCCAGGGCTTTTTGCGACCACCATAGCGTGGCACCGAGGGCGACGCACACGGCGACCAGCAGGAGGGTATTGAGGTTGGTCAGCAGCTTCAGGCGCATAACGGGTCTACCAACGGCAGAATGGTAAGCGCCTGAATTTATTGCGTTTGTATTACAGCGTTATGACCGAATCGGTGGGTTCCGATGAAAAAGTGGCACTTTGCTTTGACTCCCGCGCTGCTTGCACGCGATTGCGTCCGGCGTCCTTGGCGCGGTACAGCGCCTCGTCCGCCTGGCTGGCCATCATCAGGCTGTCGGAATCTTCGCGCAGCTCGACCACGCCAGCGCTGAACGTGCACCAAAGGTCTTGCGGCTGGGCCGGATAGTGAATCTCGGCAAAGCGCTGACGGATTTCGTCGAGCACCTTGTGCGCTGATTCGACATCAGTGTCCGGCATGACAATCGCGAACTCTTCGCCGCCGTAACGGCCAATGAAATCGGTCTTGCGAAGTCGCTGCTTGAGGAACAGCGCCAGGCTCTTGATCACCCGGTCGCCCATGGGGTGGCCGTGGCTGTCGTTGACCCGTTTGAAGTGGTCGATGTCGAGCATCGCAAAGCTCAGCGGCTTGCTCTCGCGGCGGGCGCGGAACGAGCAGTCTTCGAGCAATTGCAGAATGTGGGTGTGGTTGTACAAACCGGTGAGGCTGTCGCGGACCATCCGCGCTTTCAGGTTGCGTGCCCGGGCCGCGCGGTTGCGCACGGTGGTGATCAGGTGCCGCGGCTTGATCGGTTTGGTCAGAAAGTCGTCGCCACCCTCGCTCATGGCGTCGAGTTGCTTGTCCAGGTCGTCTTCGGCCGACAGGTAAATGATCGGCACGCTGACGTAACGGTCGTTATGGCGGATCACTTTGGCCAGTTCGGTACCGGTGCAGGCCGGCATGTACATGTCGAGGATGATCAGGTCGGGCTGGAAGTCCGCCAGTTCAGCCATGGCCTGGATCGGCTCGATCAGCGTGCGCGTGACAATGCCGGCGCTGTTGAGCAGACGCTCGGTGTGCAAGGCCTGGGCGCGGGAGTCGTCGATGATCAGCACTTTATACGGTTCGTACTGGGCAACGCAGGTCAGGACTTCGATCTTCTCCAGCAGGCTCGAGGCTTCGAGGGTGCCGGTGAGGAATTCCTGGCCACCGGCGCGCACGGCGGCGAGGCGGGTAGGGGTGTCGGTTTCGTGCAGGCTGAAGAACAGCAGCGGCAACGGTTCATCGAGACCAACCTGGGCTTCGGCAGCCAGTTTCAAGCCGATGCCCGGACCGCTGAAGTCCACGTCCATGACAATCGCCGCCGGCAGCCGCTCGACCATCGAGGAGCGAAACGCCGATACGCTGTCCAGCGACTGGGCGCTGAGCCCGAAGAATTCCAGTTGCTTGGCCAAGCGTTCGGCACGATCGTGATCTTGCAGCATCACGTAGATTGGCTTGCGCAGTGGCGGCAGGAAGGTTTGGTCCAGTTGGTCGCCGTGACGCAGGCCGGTGCGGGACAGGCGCTGCATCAAACGGTTGAGGTCAGTGATCAGGCCGCTGCTCAGGCGTCCGCGATTAGCATCGACCGCCTCCAGCGACTGGCCGATGTGGCGCGCCAATTGCGAGTGTTCCGGTTGTTCAAAGCGTTCGGCAAAGCGCAGCAGGCGCAGGTTGGCCTCGCTCAGCTCGGACAAATCGGTAGTGGACCACTCGCTGCGTTGCAGGCGCTGCCATATCTCAAGAATTTGACGTGCCTGATGAATTACCCGCTGGGCAAAGTGGTGCTTGAGGCGCTCACGGCTGGGGTCTTCTGGCTCGGTCATATCCTGACTACTAGTTAGGGTGCATGCTGAGATCGACTGGTGGCTCTATGCTAGCACCTCTTTTCAGTCACATCAGTGTCGTATGTCAATAATCTGCAAAGCGACATCATTCAGTTTCTGACCGACTGGTCGCATAGGCTCGAAGGCTATGCTTCATTTATAGTGTCGCCTCGACCGATGCGATTGCATGGCTCGTTGTTTCGCGCAGATTAATGCGCGGCAAATTGAGGCACGATGGCGTAGGGTTGTGGTCGAACCGATGAACTCAAGTGATTGAAAGGATATCGCCATGCTGGACTGGAAGAACCGCGCGGGCAGCGCACCCGAACGTGCCGCTGAACCGAAATCGGCCACCCGCAGTTATTTCGGCGGCCTGCTGTTCAGCCGGGCGCTGGCCACTTTGATCGGCCTGTACCTGTTGGTGACCATCGGCCTGGGCTGGTACTGGAGTGAAGAGCCTGACTTGTTCCCGGTTCAGCAAAACGCCCAGGTCGCTGCCGAGAAAGAAGGCAAGCAGATGGTCGTCGGCTACACCATGGTGGAAACCCTCAAGACCGTCGCCGGCACCTTGCTGAACAAGCCGGGCGGCTACATTTCCAACGACCGCTTCCCGCCGGGCCTGTGGATGGACAACATGCCGAGCTGGGAATATGGCGTGCTGGTCCAGGTCCGCGACATGACCCGCGCCCTGCGTAAAGACTTTGCGCGCTCGCAGTCACAATCGGCCGAAGACTCGGATCTGGCCAAGGCCGAGCCGCGTTTCAACTTTGATAACAAGAGCTGGGTCCTGCCATCCAGCGAATCGGAGTACCAGGAAGGCATCAATTCCCTGAGCCGTTACCAGGCCCGTCTGTCTGATCCGGCGCAGAAGAATGCGTTGTTCTATGCCCGCGCCGACAACCTGAACAACTGGCTGGGCGATGTCGGCACCCGTCTGGGTTCGTTGTCGCAACGCCTGTCGGCCAGCGTTGGCCGGGTCAAGCTCAACACCTCGCTGAAAACCGAAGTGGTGATGCCGGGCCAGGTGCCGCAGGTTGACGAAGAAATCGTCGAAACTCCGTGGATGCAGATCGACAACGTATTCTACGAAGCCCGCGGTCAGGCCTGGGCGTTGTCCCATCTGCTGCGCGCCGTCGAAGTCGACTTCGCCGATGTGCTGGCCAAGAAAAACGCCACCGTCAGCGTGCGCCAGATCATTCGTGAGCTGGAAGCTTCGCAAGCACCGGTCTGGAGCCCGATGATCCTCAATGGCAGCGGCTTCGGGATTTTGGCCAACCACTCGCTGGTCATGGCTAACTACATCTCCCGGGCCAACGCTGCAGTGATCGATCTGCGTCAACTGCTCAATCAGGGCTGAGTCATGGTCGATAGCGCCAAAGAGGCCGCCCACCGCGCGGCCTCGGATGCCGAACGCATCGCCTGGGTCGACGAGCAGGACAACCTGCTCGGCGCCCTGGTCCGCAGCGACCTGCGTGAGCGCGGGCTGATCGGGCGCGGCACCTACATCATGCTGTTCAACTCGGCCGGTGAGCTCTGCGTGCACCGCCGCACCCTCAGCAAAGCCATTTATCCCGGTTATTGGGACGTGGCGGCGGGGGGCATGGTGCAGGCTGATGAGAGTTACGCCGAGTCGGCCGCCCGTGAGCTGGAAGAAGAATTGGGCGTGAGTGGTGTGGAACTGAGCGCTCATGATCACTTTTTCTTCGAGGACACCGGCAATCGGCTGTGGTGTTCGGCGTTTTCGGCCGTGTGGGACGGTCCGTTGATCCTGCAGCCGGAAGAAGTGCTTGAAGCGCGCTTTATTCCGATTGATCAGGTGATGCAGGAAATTACCCAAAAGCCTTACTGCCCGGACTCTTTGGCCGCGTTGAAGCGTTATCTGAAGGCTCAGCAAACCGACGTCGCAAAGAAGGCATAAATTGGCGCCGATTGGCTCTTAGCAAGTCGGCTATTTGCCGTTACACTGCGCGACCTTTTGTAGGAGCGAAGCTTGCTCGCGAAGGATGCATGGACGACTCGTTCTGTCTGATGCCGCGCGTTATCGTTGACGTCCTTTCGCGAGCAAGCTTCGCTCCTACAGGTCTGTACTGTTTCAGTAGCGCTGCCCCTGCCTGAGTGGGGCTTCGCGGTCGATAGCCTTGCCTAAGTGCTGCGACCAGTCTTTGTCCTCCCAAGAGGATTGCCGGTGGCCAAAAAAGCCGCATCCTTCGCCGCCCTTGGTGGCCTGGTATTTTCCACCGACGCAGGTCGTCATTGCCCGGATTGCAGCAAACCGGTGGATGCCTGTATCTGCAAACAAACCGTGATCCCTGCCGGCGACGGCATTGCTCGCGTGCGTCGCGAAAGCAAGGGCCGTGGCGGCAAGACGGTGACCACCATCACCGGCGTGCCGCTGGCCCTTGATGCGCTCACGGCCCTGGCCACCACGTTGAAGAAACGTTGCGGCACCGGCGGGGCGTTGAAAGACGGAATCATTGAAATCCAGGGCGATCATGTCGAGCTACTCTTGGCCGAGCTGATCAAACTTGGTTTCAAGGCGAAGAAGTCCGGCGGCTAGCAGCCTCTGTGAAAACCACCCTCGGCTTGATCCAGTCCTGATTTCATTCTGGCCTGGCGTCGCCAACATGGTTTTCACAGAGCCTGTTCTGACCGGTTTCTAAACTCACTGCGGTCAGCGAGGTCTATCCCCTCGTTGACGAACCGTCATTTTCATTCTTTAGACTGCGCCGGCCTGAACCCAGGCGACGCTCTATGACTTCTTTATAGGGGACTTCAATGTCCGTAAGACGCACACGCAAAGACGATGGCAGCCAATGGACAGTTGCGGACAGCCGCAGTGTTTACGGGATTCGCCATTGGGGGGCCGGATATTTCGCGATCAATGACGCCGGTCGCGTCGAAGTTCGTCCGAACGGTCCGACCAGTTCGCCTATCGACCTGTTCGAGCAAGTCGACCAACTGCGCAAAAGCGGTTTGTCCTTGCCATTGCTGGTGCGGTTCCCCGATATCCTGCAAGACCGCGTGCGTCAGTTGACCGGCGCCTTCGATGCCAACATTGAACGCCTGGAATACCAGAGCAAGTACACCGCGCTGTACCCGATCAAGGTTAACCAGCAAGAAGCGGTGATCGAGAACATCATCGCCACCCAGGACGTGTCCATCGGCCTGGAAGCCGGCTCCAAGCCTGAGCTGCTCGCCGTTTTGGCCCTGGCACCGAAGGGCGGCACCATCGTCTGCAACGGTTACAAGGACCGCGAGTTCATCCGTCTGGCGCTGATGGGCCAGAAGCTCGGTCACAACGTGTTCATCGTGATCGAGAAAGAATCCGAAGTTGGCCTGGTGATCGAAGAAGCGGCCTCGCTGAAGGTCAAGCCACAAGTCGGCCTGCGCGTGCGTCTGTCGTCCCTGGCCTCAAGCAAGTGGGCTGACACCGGTGGCGAAAAATCCAAGTTCGGTCTGTCGGCGGCGCAACTGCTGTCGGTGGTCGAGCGTTTCCGCGCAGCGGGCCTGGATCAAGGCATTCGCCTGCTGCACTTCCACATGGGTTCGCAGATCGCCAACCTGGCGGACTACCAGCATGGCTTCAAGGAAGCGATTCGTTACTACGGCGAACTGCGCAACCTCGGCCTGCCGGTGGATCACATCGACGTCGGCGGCGGTTTGGGCGTGGACTACGACGGTACGCACTCGCGTAACGCCAGTTCGATCAACTACGACATGGACGATTACGCCGGTGTCGTGGTCGGGATGCTCAAGGAATTCTGCGACGCGCAGAACCTGCCGCACCCGAACATCTTCTCTGAGAGCGGCCGCTCCCTGACCGCTCACCACGCGATGCTCGTGGTGCAGGTGACCGACGTCGAAAAGCATAACGACGACGTGCCGCAGATCGACAACAAGGAAGAACTGCCGGAAACCGTGCAGTGGCTGGTTGACCTGCTGGGCCCGACCGACATAGAGATGGTCACCGAGACCTACTGGCGCGCCACGCACTACATGAGCGACATCGCTAGCCAATACGCCGATGGCAAGCTGACCCTGGCAGAAAAAGCCCTGGCCGAGCAATGCTACTTCGCCGTCTGCCGTCGCCTGCACAACTCGTTGAAAGCCCGTCAGCGTTCCCACCGCCAGGTGCTCGACGAACTCAACGACAAGCTCGCCGACAAGTACATCTGCAACTTCTCGGTGTTCCAGAGCCTGCCGGACACTTGGGCCATCGGCCAGGTACTGCCGATCCTGCCGCTGCACCGTCTCGACGAAGAGCCGATGCGCCGTGCGGTGCTGCAAGACCTGACCTGCGACTCCGACGGCAAGATCAAGCAATACGTCGACGAGCAGAGCATCGAAACCAGTCTGCCGGTACACGGGTTGAATGACGGTGAAGACTACCTGCTGGGGATCTTCCTGGTCGGCGCTTACCAGGAAATTCTCGGCGACATGCACAACCTGTTCGGTGACACCGATTCGGTGAACATCTACCAGAACGCTGACGGCACCGTGTACCACGCCGGTATCGAAACCCACGACACCATCGAAGACATGCTGCGCTACGTGCACTTGTCGCCGGAAGAACTGATGACCCACTACCGCGACAAGTGCGCGAGTGCGCGCATCACTGCCGCCGAGCGTACCCAGTTCCTCGACGCGTTGCGCCTGGGTCTGACCCGTTCGTCTTACCTGTCTTCTTGAGGTAAGGCACTGCTCCCATCAGGTTGTCTGAAAATGTTCCGCACCCTCGCGGAAGTTTCAGATGACCTGGTGCGACACCTCTCTTTTTTTATCTGAAATGACTGACATCACGGCTATTAAAGTGATGTGGTCTTCTTTTCTCGTAGGTCATTTCCTAAGTTGTACTTCGGCACTCTACTCGGCCATGTCTCTCAGCGAGAATCCCCGGCCGCCCCTCCTGTAGAGAATCGCCGATGTTCGATCCAGTCAACGAGCCGTCATTTCGTCTGGACGTAGCGGGCCTGCCCGACGCCTTTGAGGTCCTGGCCTTTACCGGTAATGAAGCCATCAGCGAACCGTTTGTGTTCGACGTGGACCTGCTGATCAATGATCCGACGCTGGACCTTGCTAGCCTGCTTTATCGTGCGGCGTTCTTGCAGTTTGAAGCTGCTGGTAACGGTATCCACGGGCAATTGCATGAACTCGTCCAACGTGAGCACGGCAGCTCATCCCGGCTTTGTCGTGTGCGTCTTGGGCCGAAACTGGCGTGCCTGGCCCAGCGCTTCAGCCAGCGCATTTTCAGCGGGCAGTCGGTGCCGCAGATTCTCGGCCAGGTACTCAAGGAACACGGCATTGCCGGTAAGGACTGGCGTCTGGCGTTGAGTGGTGAATATCCACCGCGTGATTTCTGCACGCAGTACAGCGAATCGGACCTGCAATTTTTCCAGCGTCTGTGCGCCGAAGAGCGTCTTCATTACCATTTCGAGCACTCCAGTCGTGGGCACTGCTTGATCGTCGGTGACGGTCAGGGGCCATCGTGCCGCGCGCAAACGCTGGTGTTTCAGGACGACAGCGGGCCGCCAGCGTTGTGTCGGTTCGAGGTTCAGGTCAGCGCGCAGACGGCGCCAGTCGCCAGGGGCCGCACGGACCTGACGACGTTGCGCAGTGGTCAGTTGATGCCGCTGTCCGGTCATCCGGTCCGCGAGTGGAATCATCTGTGGCGGTTGATCCGGGTCGAGCACCAGGGCTGCCAGGATCCGTTGTTGCCCTATTCCAACACGATCCGCGCCGTGCCGTGGGAGGCGCCGTGGGTGGCGAGCCCAGCGGTGGTGAAACCGAAGATGCTCAGTTTGCAACGGGCCTGGGTGGTTGAAGTTGCACAGGCACAACCCGATCCGTCCCGCCCGGTTGCGGTGCAGTTCGACTGGCTCTATCAGGGCGAAGGGGCGAAGCCTGGACACTGTTGGCTACCATTGGCCCCTGAGCTGAAAGGCGCGGCCGTTTCGCAATGGCGGGCGGGGGCCGAGGTGGTGGTCAGTTTCATCGAGGGCGATCCGGATCAACCGCTGATCACCGGTCTGCTTCGGAACCAATCGGCTGTCGATGTGGTTGAAATGCCGCAACCGCATCCCACTCACGTGCCGCCGGCGATGGACGGTTTGCTGGCCTTGCTGCAATCCAGTGAGCCGTTGGTGTTGCTGTGCCTGCTGCCCGGTGGCGGAAGTTTCAGTCATTGTCGGGAGACGATTTGCACCTGCCGGGCGGCGACGCTATTGGGTCAGAGCGGTGCAGCATGAGCGACGTTCAGGCGCCTGATCCGACCTCACAATGGCTGTTGCTGGATGTGCCGGGTGCACCTAGGGCGGCGGCGACCTTGCAGCAGCGGTTTGCCGATGTTCGCCGGTTCTGGTTGTTCGAAGGGACGGAGTTGCACCCGTTGCGCGAGCAAGGCCCCGCCCTGGTCGAGTTGCAGGACTGCCCGGCGTTGATCGAACTTTGCTACAGCGAGCCGCATACCTGGCAAGGTTTACTGGTGGTCAGTGAGGCGTCGGCAGCGCCGTTGCTGGCGCATTTACGTCGCATGCTCACGGTCACGCTCGGCCTGCATCACCGGGCGCTACTGAGTTATTACAACCCGCACTGCGCCAGCTACTTTTTCGATGCCTGTGATGCCGAGGAACTGAGCCGCTGGCTCGGGCCCATCGCTCAGTTACGCTGGTTCGGCGGAACCTGGGCCGACCGGGCGATTGGCAGTCAGGGCTGGCAGCAGTTGCTCAATCCGGGGCTGGCGGTCCGCCCGTTGGCGGTCGAAGAAACCCTCAGCCCTCGTCAGCGGGAAAAACTGCAAACCTGCCTGCTGGAACAACATGCCTGGTACTGGAGCCGATCCACCGGCACCGAATACAACCGCCTGTGGTCCCATGTGCAGGAGGGCTTGGCGCTGGGTTTCAGCGAACGCCCGGTTCTGGATGGCTGGTTATGGCTACGCTTGCAGTACCCCGGTGCTTTGCCTGCCCAACCTTTGCCGGGGCTGACCCAGCAGGAGCGGCTCGATAACCTGCGCAACCGGTGGCAGAGCGATCAACCCTGAACACGAGGTTTCACCAATATGGCGAGCACAACCCTGCGACTGTTCAAGGTGTTGATCGGCGGCTTTTTACTGGCTGTGATGACCGCGTGCTCGCCACTGAAAATGCTCAACGCGTTGACCCCCGACGGCACCTTCGACAAGACCGAAGGCATTGCTTATGGAAGTGATGCACGGCAGAAGCTCGATGTGTATGTGCCCCGGCACGCGGTGGAAAATGCTCCGGTGGTGGTGTTTTTCTATGGTGGCAGTTGGAACAGCGGTTCTCGCAGCGATTACAGCTTTGTCGGCGAAGCGCTGGCGTCCCGTGGGATTGTCGCGGTGCTGGCGGACTATCGGTTGTATCCGCAGGTGCGCTATCCGTCATTCCTTGAGGATGGCGCCAAGGCTGTGGCCTGGACGCACGAACACATTCGCCAGTTTTCCGGTGACCCTAAACGGTTGTACCTGATGGGCCACAGTTCCGGGGCCTACAACGTCGCGATGTTGGCGCTGGAGCCGCAATTGCTGGGGGCCGTGGGGATGTCGCCACATGATCTGAGTGGCTGGATCGGTCTCGCCGGGCCGTATGACTTCCTGCCGATCAAGAATCCCGAGGTGCGCCCGGTGTTTTTCTGGCCGGACTCACCGCCACAATCCCAACCGATCAATCACGTCAGTCGCGGCGCGCCGCCAGCCTTGTTGATGGCGTCGAGGGACGATGACGTGGTCAACCCAACCCGCAACACTGGCGGTCTGGCGAGCAAACTGCGCGCCGCCGGGGTGCCGGTTCAGGACCTGTACTATTCGCGCACCAGCCACGCCACGCTGGTGGCGACGCTGTCCCGGCC
>Ga0105857_1000017_pt1 | contig 68605 bp, 62 predicted proteins | sample OrgsoiDNA_201061_FD_89682 | JGI IMG/M metagenome (GOLD analysis project Ga0105857, IMG submission 89682) | Permafrost soil microbial communities from the Arctic, to analyse light accelerated degradation of dissolved organic matter (DOM) -... | ecosystem: Environmental > Terrestrial > Soil >...
GGCACCTCCCGGGCCCAGGTGCTCAAGCGCGAATACAACCCGCGCTACTACGACATGATGAAAGCGCTAGAAGTGCTGACCGGCAACGGCGTGTCGCTGAACACCTCGCTCAACCGTCGTGGCGAGCCGATGATCTGCTCGCCGACCGACGCCCTGAACATGTTCTTCGGCTCCGACCTGCAATACCTGATCATGGAAGACATTCTGGTGGTCAAAGAAGGCGCGGACGCTTATGACACGCTCGGCTGAACGCCATGTGTTGCAGTTCTGTCACGGCTATGACGGGCCGTTCCTGGACTGCGCCCGGCAGTACGCCAGCCTGTTCGCGGGGACTGGCTATCGGGTGACTACGGTCTTTTTGACCGGGGCCGCCGATGCCGAGGTCGCCGCGGGCTGCGCTTCCGACGAAGTGCTGTTCATGGAATACAGCTCCAAGGCTATTCGTGGCCTGAAGCTGGGCGCCATCGGCGATCTGCGCAAGATCGCCGCTTCGCGCAATTTCAGCTTCTGTATTGCCCATCGCTTCAAGCCGATCTACATCGCCTTGCTCGGCACTTCGTTGCCGGTGATTGGCGTGCACCACGCGTTTGGCGATTACAAGCGCGGCACCCGCAGACTGTTCGCGCATATTTTCCGCAAGCGCCTGAGCCTGCTCGGGGTGTCCGATGCGGTGCGCGACGACATGCGCAAATGCCTGCCGAAATGGCCGGCGGCGCGGATTCAGACGCTCTACAACCGTATCGATGTGCAGTCCTTGCAGGTCAGCCAGGTATCGGTTCGTGAGGCTCGGGAAACCCTCGGTCTGGCGGCGGATGCCTGGGTGGTCGGCAACGTCGGGCGGCTGCATCCGGACAAGGATCAGGCCACGCTGTTGCACGGTTTTGCTGCGGCGTTGCCGGGTTTGCCAGGTAACAGCCAACTGGTGATTCTCGGTTCCGGTCGCCTGGAACAGGACCTCAAGTCGTTGGCCCGCGAACTCGGGATCGGCGACCGTGTGCTGTTCCTCGGGCAGGTGCCTGACGCCCGGCGCTACTTCCGGGCTTTCGATGTGTTCGCCTTGAGTTCCGATCACGAACCGTTCGGCATGGTGCTGCTCGAAGCCATGGCCGCTGGCGTACCGTTGCTCGCCACCGCGTGCGGTGGGGCGAAGGAAGTGGTTGAAGGTGTGGGCATTCTGTTCCCGCTGGGCGATGCCGAGCACTTGGCTCAAGGGCTGCAACATTTGGCCGCGATGGATGAGCAGCAACGTCGTCAATGCGCCGAGATGATGCTCGACCGTTTGCGAGAGCGCTTCAGCGACCGGGCGGTACGCGACGCTTTCTGGCATTTGCCACACGTTACCGAACTGGCACAGAGGGGCTGATGCTCAACCGATTTCAAGGCTGGCGCGAACGAGGCTGGGCGTCGGTTGACGCCTCGACGTATGCCGATGCCTGGCAGCGTTTTGGCGGCAGCGTCGCCACTCATCCGCTGGTGGTCGAACGCTTGGCGCAGTTGGCCGGGATCCCGGTGCGTTACCTGGCCTGGGAGCAGGATGGCGAAGTCAAAGCCGCGATTGCGACCTGGGGTCGCGACCTGGCGCTGTCCAAGGATGTGCTCAAACGCAGTGGCAAGAAAGGCCTGTTCGACCTTGGCAATGCCGAGCTGATCCTGCCGGCCGCCGCCGATGCCCAGGCACCCTTGCGTCATCGCGGGCGCTATTTATCAGCGCTGAACGAAGGTCGCTTCACCGGCATCAAGTTGCAAACCGAGCAACTGGCCATGGCCCGGACCCCGGAAGAACTGTCGAAGAAGTTTCGCTACAACCAGCGCCGCGAACTGCGTCTGCTGGAAGAGGCGGGCGGAGTGGTGCGGCCGGTGTCCGAGTTTTCCAGTGCCGAATTAGCGGCGATCTACTGCGACTTGTTCCAGCGCCGCTGGGGTTTCCCTGCCACCGGTGCGGCGCGCATGGGCGAGGTGATCGAGTTGCTGCGCGAGCTGCTGATCGGCTCGGTGATTTTCCTCAACGATGCGCCGATTGCGATTCAACTGGTGTACCGGGTTGAAGCGCCTGCGTGGATCAGCGTCGAGTACATCAATGGTGGCGTCGACCCTGAAACCCGCGAATTCAGCCCAGGCAGCGTGCTGAGTTTTCTCAACACCCAAAGCGCCTGGGAACACGCACGAGCCCTGGATAAGCCGCTGAGGTTTTCCTTCGGTCGGGCCGACCGTGAATACAAGGACCGCTGGTGCAATCCTGTGCCGGTCTTCACCGTATGAGCCAACCCATGAGTCGCAAACAGCAACTGCTCAAGCGTCACCGTCGCACCAAACGCCTCGGCCTGCTGATAGCGCTGGTGCTGTTGATTGGCGTTGGCATGCTGGTGGCCTGGTGGTTGCCGCTGGTGCTCGCGGTTTTGGGCTGGATCGCTCACGAGGCGTGGTTCGCCGACCATTTGTTCTATTCGCCGAAAGACGATTATCAGTACAGCTTCCCGCCCTACACCCAGCGGCCCAAGGTTCATCTGGTGGGCGAGCATTTGCGGCTGGACGAAGGCGTCATGCTGGTCGACGACGCCACGCTGGTGTTGGCGTTGCAGGTAAAAAGCACTTGGTTGGGCCGTTTTATCGACCCGGTGGTTGAGCTGGCTGGGGGCAACAACCCGGATCGGCAAACCTTCGAGCGTGGGGTGAATGGTCTGCGCTACCTGAACCTCACTGGTCAGGCGCACGTTCTATCCCAGGGCCAACTGCGCTTGCGCGGGCGCTTCTGCCGGATTTCTGGCGAGCCGGTGCTCTGGGCTTTTGAACAGCCGGATTATCACCGTCAGCGGGTGATGGTCATCGCGCCACACGCCGACGATGCCGAACTGGCGGCCTACGGTTTGTACAGCCAGGCCAATGAGGCCTGGATTGTCACCCTGACGGCTGGCGAGATCGAAGCCGAGCACTATCAGCAGTTTGGGCTGAACAAGGTCGAAGCGGCGCGTCTCAAGGGCCGTCTGCGCACCTGGGACAGCATCGCGGTACCGCGCTGGGCCGGAGTGCCAGAAGCGCATTGCGTGCAACTGGGTTATTTCTGTCTGCAACTGGCGGCCATGAAAGCGGCGCCGTCGCAGCCGATGGGGTCGCGAGAGGCGGAGTTGAATGACACCCGCCTGTTTCGCCAGTTGAACCCGTTTGCCTTGCCCGGTGATGCCGACGGTGCGCCGACCTGGAACAATTTGCTGGCCGACCTGCGCGAAGTGTTGCTGCGAGCACGCCCGGACGTCATCGTGCTGCCGCATCCGACCCTCGATCCGCATCCCGACCATATCTGCGCTCAAGAGGCGGTACTCGAAGCTTTGAAAGGCCTGGACTGGCAGCCAACCCTGCTCGGCTATGCCAATCATCTGCATGACAATGATCGCTGGCCGATGGGCGATGCCGGCCATGGCATCGCGCTGCCCCCGGCGTTCGATTCGAGTCTGGCAATGCATCCTTGCTGCTTGCCGATGTCCCTGGAGCAACAGCGCGACAAGGCCATGGCATTGGGTATGATGCATGACCTGCAACCGCCCATGCCGTTCAAGCGACGTTTGCGTCGCTGGATACAACGACTGCTGGCCGGGCGGGTCCCGCCAACCTATGGCGAGAACGAGTTCTTCCGAAAAGCCGTCAGGCGCCATGAATTGTTTTGGGTTTTGAAGCATAACGATACATCTACACCGCAAAAATGAAGCACGACGCGGTTTAGCATGTCGGCAATTTAACCAGCCGCAGTGAAGTACCTGTGATGAGTCCATGTCCGCGTATTCTTTTTCTGATTCCTTATTTTGGCCAATGGCCATTTTGGATGCCGTTCTTTCTGGAGAGTTGCAGGCGCAATACGGACATTGACTGGTTGTTGTTCAGTGACTGCGGCATTCCCGAGAACCTGCCGCCCAACGTCACTGTCGAGACCATGAGCTTCGGCGATTACTGTGGGCTGGTGTCCCGGCGCTTGAATATCGACTTTGCTCCCGATGCGGCTTACAAGCTGTGCGACATCAAACCGGCGCTGGGACACATCCACGCCGACCGCCTGCAAGGCTATGATTTCTGGGCGTTCGGCGATATTGATCTGGTGTATGGTGACCTGCGCAGTTATTTCACCCCGGATCGGCTAGCTGCGTGTGACCTGTTTTCCACCCATGAGCGCAGGGTCGCAGGGCATCTGTGCCTGATGCGCAATACCGCGCGCAAGCGCGAGGTGTTCATGCAGATCAAGGGTTGGCAAAAGCGCTTTACCGATCATGAACATCACGCGCTGGACGAGGGGGCCTTCAGCCGCATCTTCCTCTGGCGCAAGAATTTGCCCGAGCCTTTGTTCACGTTTGTGGGCAAGTTCAATCCGTGGCGTCGTCGCAGCGAGTTCATCGAGGCATTCAGCACGCCGGGTGGCTGTATCAAGTGGCACGACGGCACGGATGATTTTCCGCACCAGTGGAATTGGCGCAATGGCTGTTTGAGCAATGATCGCGATGGCGATCGCCGGTTTCCGTATTTCCACTTTGTTTGCTGGAAACGCAACGAGTGGTCACGGTTGCCCCAACCCGATCCGGCCGAGGTCAGGCGCATCGCCGCTGACCCGGCCTGGGTCATCGATGCAACTGGTTTCCACGGGGAGAGTTATGAGTCAACGGTCAAAGGTCCTGCAGCTGCAGCCTGACTACAACGTCAAAGCCCATGATTTTGCCGACCTTGCAGAGCAGATCGTCAAGGCGCTGCCAAGCGATCGCTATGAGGTCACCGCGGCGTTCCTGCGTGGCAAGCCCGGGCCTGGCGAGGCGGTAAGCCGTGCCGGCCGTTCGGTGTATTTCGAGTTTTCCGACAAGTCCCTCAAAGGTATGCGCTTGCGCGCAATGTGGCAGTTGTACAAGTTCTGCCGCGCCGAGAAGTTCGACGTGGTGATCTGCAACCGCTTCAAACCGGTGAATATGATGCTGACGCTCAACCGGTGGCTGAAAGTGCCGCTGTGCATCGGCATCTCCCACGGTTTCGGCGAGTACGATCGGTTCTACCGGCGTCGCCAAACCCAACGCCTGATCGATCGCCACTGGCGCTTCGTCGGCGTCTCGCCGGCGGTCAAACAGTACCTGCTGGACTGCGACTGCGGCTTTACCGACCCGAACACCTACGCCATTACCAACGCCATCGACATCGAGCAGGCCGAAGGCTTGCAACACAGCCGCGAGCGCGCTCGTGAGTTGTTGGGGATCGATCCGTCGGTACGGCTGATCGGCGCGCTGGGCCGTTTGGTGCCGGTCAAGGGGCACACCTACCTGTTGCAGGCTTTTGCTGCGCTCAAGGACAAATACCCGAACAGCCATCTGGCGATCATCGGTGCCGGCCGCGAAGAGTCGAAACTGGCGGCCGAGATCGAACGTCTTGGCCTGACTGGCCGTGCGCACCTGTTGGGCTTCAAGGAAATCGCCTTGCAGTACATTCGCGCGTTCGATATCTGGACCATGCCGTCCCTGGCCGAAGGCCTTGGTCTGGCGCTGCTCGAAGGCATGAGCGGGCACCTGCCGGTCATCGCCTCGAACGTGCCGGCGATGCTGCCTCTGATCGAGGGCGCCGGAGGTCTGACGATTACGCCAAAGGATGTGCCGAGCCTGATCGCGGCGCTGGATAACTACCTCGCCCTGTCGGACGACGACCTCAAGGCCAAGGGCGAACAGGCGTTCCGTTACCTGCACAAAGAACACGACATCGAGGTGTTCCGTCAGGAGTACCTGAACCTGATCGACTCCGGCCTGGAACAGGCCCGCAAGGAACAAAAATGAACGACGCGCAGCCAATCGTTACCGTCATCATCGCGTCGTACAACCACGCTCCCTATATCGAGGAAAGCATCCTCAGTGTCCTCAATCAGACCTACTCGAACATCGAGTTGCTGGTGGTCGATGACGGCTCCAAGGACGACAGCGTCGAGCGCATCAAGGTGTTACAGGCACAGCACGGCTTCGATTTCCGTGTTCAGCAGAATCAGGGGCTGACCAACACGCTCAATGGTGCGATCGCTCGCTCAAAAGGCAGCCTGATCGTGCCGTTCGGTTCCGATGACATCATGTTGCCGGAGCGCATCGCGACCCAAGTTGCGTACATGGACGGCAAGCCCGAGGTTGGTATTTGTGCCGGCAACATCGAACTGATCGACGCCGACGGCAATCTGTACCCGGAGAAGCGCCAGCGCCGGGATGTGCCGTTTCGTCGTCTGGACTTCGATGACATGTTCCTGGAGCGCAAGCCCTACCCGCCGGCGCCGACCCTGATGATCCGCCGCGAGGCGCTGGACAAGGTGGGCGGGTTTGATCCGAATATCCGTCTGGAAGACCTGCTGATCGAGCTGAAGGTGACTCATGCCGGTTACTTCATCGACGGCCTGAATGTATTGATGGCGCGCTATCGCAAGCACGCCACCAACTCCTACAAGAACCATCGCTTTATGATCGACAACATCCTGCGCTCCTACGCGTTGTTCAACGATCATCCGCTGTACGACGAGGTACGCTACAAGTTCCTCAGTTCGATGTTCCTGAAAACCGCCAATCGCGATCGCAAACTGGCGCGGGAACTGCTGGCGCAGATCCCGCTCAAGGCCTGGAACAAGAAGACTTGGCGTGGGCTGGGCCGACTCTACTTCTCGCCCCTGGAAAAAGACTGACGGCTATCTCAAGGGTCGCTCGTGCTTAACGAGCGATCTTTTCCTTCAGGCTCTTGTCCGCGTTTTTGCCCTGGCGCAGCCACTGCAAGACTTTCTTGCCAGCGGTAATTCCCGGTTTTTCGATGTACAGGAATGTCATGCTGCTGATGATGATCAGCAGGCATGCGCACAGGGCCATCAACGGCAGGAAGGTCCAGGTTTCACGGGTATCGATAGGTAGTAGATGTGGCAGACGCTGCACCAACAGCCAAAGTACGAAACCGTGCAGCAGGTAGGTGCTGTAGCTGATTTCTCCCAGCCAGCGAATGCTGCGTGGTTTCAGGGCGCCGAACAGCGTATTGCCTGACGCGACGATGACGAAAAACGACGAGAGCAGAAGCAGTGGCATCAAGCTGAACGCACGATCGAATGCAATGAACGCAATGATCAGCGCCAGCAAGGCAATGATGCCGGCCAGTCGCGTTTGACTCCAGGCCACCAGATGCGGCCGGCGAACCCAGTACGCGGCACCGATGCCGCCGAGGAAGCTGGACAGAAAGTGCTTCTTGAGCGAGTGTTCCCAGCCAACCAACTGGTACAGGGCGTAAATGCCGATCAGGCATAGCACCACTTGCAGCCAGTTACCGCGATAGACGAACACCATGGCGGCCAGCGGCAGCGCCAGATAGAAGAACACCTCGTAACCCAGAGTCCAGGTGACGTTGGAGATCAGCATGCCGGTCTGGTGATACTGGTTGACGTCCGGTCGCTCGAAGGTCAACCAGGACAGAATCTGGCTGACGAGCTGCATGCCAGGCTCCTTCAGCTCCCAGTTCTGCAGATGGAATACCGAGATAAACACAATCAGCATGAGCGGCAAATACAACGGGTAGAGGCGAAACACCCGGGAGACCGCAAACGCCAGCCAGTCGTGTTCACGACCTTGGCTGAGTAACCGGCTCCAGAACAGAAAACCGGTGATCATGAAAAACAGCGCAACGCTGCCCTGGCCGAGCTGTGAATAGAAGTTGCTCGGTGGGAAATCAATCACGCCGGTGCGCAAGAAAATCCAGGTAATGATCGAGTGGTGAATGAACACACCAAAGGCCAGATAGCCACGCAGGCCGTCGATGCTGGCGTACCGACTTTCACCTGAATGTTGCAGGTGCCGGGCGATTTTCGGTACGGCCCGCAACAGCAATGCTGAGGTCGCGATGGCCAGCAAGTAGGCGACCAGCGCAATGAGGGGGTTAGTTTCGTTCATCAATTAGCCTTGGCCGAACTGCTGACGGCCAGCACTTGTCTGTGCAGGTTACTTACGGCGGATTTTGACGCCGTCACGGCGTATCCCTGGAGCAGTGCTTCGAAATGATCCTCGAACAGCCAGCGCCGGTCCACTGTGTAGCGTTGCATGTGCCGCAAATTGCGTTGGCGCAGCGACAGACTCAAGGATGACGGGTAGATGCGCATATCCGCCAGATCGATCAGGCCGAACTCACCATCCTCCAGCACCAGTACGTTCCCCAGGTGCAGCGAGCGGAAGTACACGCCTTGTTCATGCAACAGCGCCATGAACTTGCCGAAACGCTCTACCAGCGCCTGACGCACCGCAGGAGCCGTTATCCCTTGCAAGACCTGCCGCAGGGTATTTCCCGACAACGGCGAGTACTGCACTGCACTGCTGCCGTCTTCGAGGCGATACAGGTTCAGGGTCTGTGGGGTGGGAATGCCCATATTGCGCAATTGTTCGCTGTTGACGGCAAAGCGTTCGGAGTAGGGGTTGAAGCTGCCCGAGGTGTACCAGCGACGACGACGAAACAGCTTGAGGAAGCTGCCGTCCGTCAGGCGCAGGACCTTGGGGCCCAGGCCGTCTTCCTCGATCACTTGGGCGTTCGCGGTCAGTTGCTGCATCACAGTCGGTGTCAGCGTCTTGACTGGCCTGGCCAGTAAGCGTCGGGCGCGCTGGTTGATGCTCAGTGCGGCGATCAGCGCCAAAGGAATCCACAGCAGGAACCAGTGCTCCTTGGGTCTTGAGATGATCCCGCCGCCTTCTGTCAGGCCGGCACCGATGCCGAATATCAGCCAGGTCGAGGCGACGATAAACAGGGGTTGTACGCGATACCGCCAGCTACTGAACAGGGCCCATGCCTGAAAGAAAAGCCACGGTATAAACCCGAAAATGCCGACGTAATACAGCACGCCCAAGGCAAAGCTATGGGGCTCCTGCAAGGTGTAACCGATGCCGGCATCGATAGTGAGGCTAGCGTTGAAACCATGGCCGACCCATGGATGTTCGGCGATTCTTTGCAGTGCCAGCTGCCAGATTTCGAAGCGATAGGAGTCGCCTCGTTGAGTGATCATCTGTAAAAACAACACGGCAACGGCGGTTCCGCTGACGAATAGCAAACTCAGCAGCACGACAGACCGTCGGTTCCAGCAGATAAAACTGAGCCATAGCGCCGCCAGCGTCAGGGCTACAAGTGGGGTTCTGGAGCCAGTGGCAATTACCGCAGCAAACATGATGACCATCGCCGGAAGGCTGAGCCAGAGCATCTGGCGACGCTTGCAGGTCATGCTCATGCTCAACCAGTAAGCGCAGAAGAAGCCGAAGACGTGGGAGCTGAGCAGCGGGTTGTCGAACGCGCCGCCACCGATCAGGCGCATGCCCGGCTGATAGATATGGGCAAACATGAACAGGTTGTAGACCGAAGCGATCAAACCGACCATTGCGGCACTGAACAGCAAGGGCTGGATGATTTCACTGCGGTGGCGCACCAACAAGTAGCACCCGGCAAACAGCAGCAGCGTATGAAGCACTGGCTTGAACTGGCTGGCGGCGCTTTCGTCATCCGGTGGCCCCCAGCCCAGGCTCAGCATGGCCCAGGCGGCGAACAGCAGCAGCGCAATGAAAACCGGCTCGCGCAGCAGCTCCTTGAGCTCCCGTGGACGCAGGCAAAGGGCAATCAGCGATGGAATGCTGAACAAACCGTAAAACAGTTTGTGGCTTATGTTGCGTCCCGGCAGAAAAAACAACGCGCACAGGAGCAAGAAATAGCCGAGTGGAAGAATCCACAGGCAAATGAAATCGAAGATTCGATTGGTCGTGCTATTGAAACCGCTGAGTTGCATGCTGAGAGATTCAATCCTGAAGTTGATCGGCCATTTTTGGGTGATGGCTATTTGATGCTGAATGCAGTGCCTAACAATAACAGCCTTTATGCGTTTGCCAGAACCCTGAAGAAGCTGTGCTAAAGTCAGCGTCCTTTTTATCGACAAACGCGTGATATGACCGACTCCAGTCTCTCCGCAAGCCCATCGAGCTTGAAAATCTACTTCCGTCTGCTCGGCTATGTACGGCCGTATATCAGTCTGTTCCTGATCAGCATTGTCGGCTTTCTGATTTTCGCTTCGACGCAGCCGATGCTCGGCTACATCCTCAAGTACTTCGTCGATGGCCTGTCCAATCCCGAGGCCGTGCTGTTCCCGACGGTGCCTTACCTGCGCGACCTGCAGCTGCTGCAGGCGGTGCCATTGCTGATCATTCTGATCGCGGCGTGGCAGGGTTTGGGCTCTTATCTGGGCAACTACTTTCTGGCCAAGGTTTCCCTCGGGCTGGTCCATGACCTGCGGGTGCAGTTGTTCAACAACCTGCTGGTTTTGCCTAATCGCTACTTCGACAAGCATAACTCGGGTCATCTGATTTCGCGTATCACCTTCAACGTGACCATGGTGACCGGGGCGGCCACAGATGCGATCAAGGTCGTAATCCGTGAAGGCATGACAGTGATCTTCCTGTTTGCCTCGCTGCTGTTCATGAACTGGCGCCTGACGCTGGTCATGGTCGCCATCCTGCCGCTGATTGCCGTCATGGTGCGCACCGCGAGCAAGAAATTCCGCAAACAAAGCAAGAAGATCCAGGCGGCCATGGGTGACGTGACCCATGTGTCCTCGGAAACGATCCAGGGTTACCGCGTGGTCCGCAGCTTCGGTGGCGAAGTCTACGAACAGAAGCGCTTCCTGGCAGCCAGCCAGGGCAACACCGACAAGCAACTGCGCATGACCCGCACCGGCGCGATCTACACGCCGCTGTTGCAGTTGGTGATTTACACCGCCATGGCTGTGTTGATGTTCCTGGTGCTGTACCTGCGCGGCGATGCGTCGGCCGGTGACATGATTGCCTACATCACCCTGGCCGGCCTGCTGCCCAAGCCGATCCGCCAGTTGTCCGAAGTCAGCTCGACCATCCAGAAAGGTGTGGCCGGTGCCGAGAGCATCTTCGAACAACTGGACGTTGAGCCAGAAGTCGATACCGGCACCATCGAGCGCGATGCGGTCAGCGGTCGCCTCGATGTGCGCAACTTGAGCTTCACCTACCCGGACACTGAACGCCAGGTACTCAACGACATCAGCTTTTCGGTCGAACCGGGGCAAATGGTGGCGCTGGTGGGGCGTTCGGGCAGTGGCAAATCGACCCTGGCCAACCTGATTCCTCGCTTCTATCACCACGACAAGGGCGAGATCCTGATCGATGGCGTCGAGGTGGAGCAGTACAAACTGCTGAACCTGCGCAAGCACATCTCCCAGGTGACCCAGCATGTGACGCTGTTCAGCGACACCGTGGCCAACAACATTGCTTATGGCGATCTGGCTGGCGCGCCCCGTGAAGACATCGAGAAAGCGGCGAAAGATGCTTACGCCATGGACTTCATCGCGCAATTGCCAGAAGGCCTGGACACTCAGGTTGGCGAGAACGGCGTGTTGCTGTCCGGTGGCCAGCGCCAGCGTCTGGCGATTGCCCGTGCCTTGCTGAAGAACGCGCCGCTGCTGATTCTCGACGAGGCCACTTCGGCCCTTGATACCGAATCGGAGCGGCACATTCAGGCGGCACTGGATCAGGTCATGAAAGGCCGGACCACGCTGGTGATCGCTCACCGTTTGTCGACCATCGAGAAGGCTGATCTGATTCTGGTCATGGATCAGGGCCGGATCGTCGAGCGCGGCACCCATGCCGAATTACTGGCGCAGAACGGTTATTACGCGCGCTTGAATGCCATGGGCCTCGATGCCCCGCAAGTCGATATCGCCTGACCGGCGGTGAGGGTGAGCCGGTCTCATCCTCACCTTGCTCACCGTACGTGCAATGCGCTCGGTGATTTGTATCAAAATATTTACCTTTCTTGACCAAACCAGAATAAAACTTTGCGCTGCGCTTGCTAAGGTTCCTGAACGAACTTTGATTTCAATCGAGGGGGCCATCCCTTTCGCGCGGGTACTGCGATGTTGCAACGATGTCTTTGGAAACTGTTGCCCAAGCAGCAACGAGCTTTCCTGTTGGGGCGCCTGTCGGTCGTGGATCGTCAGGTGGTGAACAAGTCGATGTCAGGCAATTTACAATTCCCCAAACCCTTCGCACAGCAAAAGTGCCTGTTCATTCACGTCCCCAAATGTGCCGGGAGCAGTGTCTGTGCGGCGTTGTTTGATGACTGGAGCCCCGGGCATTTGCCGTTGTACTGGTACGAGGCGCAGTTCCCCGAGCAGTATCGCACCAGTTTTAAGTTCGCCTTTGTCCGGGATCCGCTGGAAAGGGCCTACTCCGCTTACACTTTTTTACGGGGTAACGAGCTGGGTCGGCGCGATCAGGCTGCGCAAAGACTGGTCAATCAGTACCGAGACTTCGACGATTTTGTTGCGCGCTGGCTGCATGCGGATACGATCAGTCGACAGCTGCATTTTGCCGCGCAAACAGATTTTCTCACTGACGCCCTGGGGCACCTGGACCTGGACTTCATCGGTTATCACGAGCACATGGCGCGGGACTTCGGGCTGGTTTGCGAGCACTTGAAGCGCCCGGTGATGCTGCCCCATGTCAACAGCTCGCAACAGCGACAGCCAATGCTTGCCCGGGATTTCTGTACGGTTCGGACCCGGCGACTGGTGCGTCGGGTGTATCAACGCGATTACGAGATGCTCGGTTATGAATAAATCCCAATCGATGTCCATGGAAATGCCTGCCATTCGTCCCTACGGGCTGGCGCTGTCGAATGAAGCCCGGGCCGCGCTCAAGTCGCAGCGCCCGCGCTGCATCTGGTTGACCGGGTTGTCCGGGGCGGGCAAGTCGACGCTGGCCAATGCCCTGGAAGTGCAGCTGAATCAAAGCGGCTTTCACACCTTTATCCTCGACGGTGACAACCTGCGCGGCGGACTGTGCAGCGACCTGGGAATGGGGGCTGATTGTCGTCGGGAAAACATCCGGCGCATGGCCGAGGTGGCGCGATTGATGGTTGATGCCGGCCTGATTGTAATCGTTGCGGCGATATCGCCGTTTCGCGCCGAACGGGAGACCGCACGGCGGTTGTTCGCCGAGGGCGATTTCATCGAAGTGTATGTGAGCACGCCTTTCTCGGTGTGCGCGCAACGTGACACCAAAGGTTTGTATCAGGCTGCACTGGAAGGACGGATCAAGGATTTCACCGGCATCGACAGCCCTTATGAGGCACCGCTGGCTGCAGAGTGCAGTATTGACACCCAGGATCTGGAACTTGATGACGCCTGTGCCCGGTTGTTGGCGATTTTGCTCAATAAATGATCAGAAAACCCTGCCAATTCATCCTGTTGCAGCCGTCGCACAAGCCTGCGCCAACCCTGTGTTAATATCGCGCCCCTGTTCATTTTGTATGTGGGTTGCTCCATGAAGTTGTCCATGCCGCGATTCGATCAAGCCCCTGTCTTGGTGGTCGGCGATGTCATGCTCGACCGTTACTGGCATGGTGGTACCTCACGGATTTCCCCTGAGGCGCCGGTGCCGGTGGTCAAGGTCGAGCAAATCGAGGACCGCCCGGGCGGTGCCGCCAACGTTGCGCTCAACATCGCTGCCCTCGGCGCCCCGGCCTCGCTGGTCGGTGTGACCGGCGACGACGAAGCCGCCGACAGCCTGGCCAACAGCCTGCGTGGCGCTGGCGTGCGGGCGTTGTTCCAGCGCATCAAGCACCAGCCGACCATCGTCAAGTTGCGGGTCATGAGCCGTCACCAGCAACTGCTGCGTATCGACTTCGAAGAACCCTTTGCCACCGACGCCCTGGCGCTGGGCGAACAGGTCGACGAACTGCTCGAAGGCATCAAGGTGTTGGTGTTGTCCGACTACGGCAAAGGCGCGCTGAAAAACCATCAGGTGCTGATCCAGGCCGCCCGCGCCCGTGGCATTCCGGTGCTGGCCGATCCCAAGGGCAAGGATTTCTCGATCTACCGTGGTGCGAGCCTGATCACCCCGAACCTCAGCGAATTCGAAGCCATCGTCGGCGGTTGCGCCGATGAGCACGAATTGGTGAGCAAGGGCGCGACCTTGATGCACGACCTCGACCTCGGCGCCTTGCTGGTGACCCGTGGCGAACACGGTATGACGTTGCTGCGCCCGGATCACCCGGCGCTGCACCTGCCGGCACGTGCCCGTGAAGTGTTTGACGTGACCGGTGCCGGTGACACGGTGATTTCCACGCTGGCGGCCGCGATTGCCGCTGGCGAAGAACTGCCCCACGCGGTGGCCCTGGCCAACCTGGCGGCGGGCATTGTGGTCGGCAAGCTCGGTACGGCGTGCATCAGCGCACCGGAACTGCGTCGCGCCATCCAGCGTGAAGAAGGCTCCGAGCGCGGTGTGCTCGGTCTTGAGCAACTGTTGCTGGCGGTCGACGATGCGCGTGCGCATAACGAGCGGATCGTCTTCACCAACGGTTGCTTCGACATCCTGCATGCCGGCCACGTGACCTACCTCGAGCAGGCGCGGGCTCAGGGCGATCGTCTGATCGTCGCGGTCAACGACGACGCTTCGGTGAGTCGCTTGAAAGGGCCGGGTCGTCCGATCAACAGCGTTGACCGGCGCATGGCGGTACTGGCCGGTCTGGGCGCGGTGGATTGGGTCATCAGTTTCCCTGAAGGCACCCCGGAAAACCTGCTGCGCGAGGTCAAGCCGGACGTGTTGGTCAAGGGCGGGGACTACGGGATCGACCAAGTGGTCGGCGCGGACATCGTGACCGCTTATGGTGGGACGGTGAAAGTGTTGGGGTTGGTGGAAAACAGCTCAACTACCGCAATTGTCGAGAAGATCCGCAATAACTGATTGGGGCTGAGGGATTGTTGTGGCGAGGGGGCTTGCCCCCGTTCGGCTGCGAAGCAGTCGTAAAACCTGAAAGTGCGGTGTAACTGGCAGAATGCTGGGAGCTGCTGCGCAGCCCAACGGGGGCAAGCCCCCCCCTCGCCACAACAAGCGTCATGACCGGTTAATTGCAACATCAAAAGATCGCAGCCTCCGGCAGCTCCTACAGGTGTACACATAACCCTGTAGGAGCTGCCGGAGGCTGCGATCTTTTACTTTCAGGAGCTGACTTTTTTACGCGGCACGATTTTCTTCAGCAGTTGCTTGGCCTTGCCACGCAACCGCGCCAACCCCGAATCTTTCCCCGGCGGGGCCAGTCCTTGCTGGCGCACCCAATCCTTCCAGCGAATCCGCTCATCGCGCACCAGCCAGCCTTCCTGTTGGGCAAAGCTCTCGGCCAGGTACAACCCGCGCGTACTCGCCGGGTATAGCTGATCCTTTTTCAATGTGTAGAGCTCGGCCATTGGCTGGCCATCCTGCAACGGCATCAAGTACAAATCCGGACGCTTGCGATCCAGTCGCGCCACCAGTTGATCACCTTCCAGTCGCTCGTCGACATGAAACAGACTCAGCGACTTGGCTTCCTTGGGCACGTCCAGACGCAAGTCATAGATCAATTGCAGGGACGCGGTCGGCAAATGCACGTAGGCCCTTGGCCGCTCGATCAGTTGCATGTTGGCACACCGCACCGGTCGCGCCGCGCCGGACAACGGGGTCAGTCGAAATGGCAGCGCTTCGCGATAATGCAGGGCGGTGGAATAGGGCGCCGGCAGCCAGGTGTCGTTGAAACGCCCGCTGAGCCAGCCTTCCGGGGTTTCCAGCAGGCACTCTTCGGCAATCTCCTGGATCGCCGTGTGCAGTGGCAGGTTCAGTTCATGGGCCGGCACGTAACCGGAAATCAGCTTGAGGACCACATCGCCACGGTCCTGCCGACGCTGACGCACCAGCACCCAATAATCGCGGCTTTGCCAATGCAGGGTCAGGCGCACCGAGACCCCCAGATTGGCCAGCTCAAGCGCAAAGCGCTCGGTGTCGGCCACTGCCACTGGGCGGCGGCGTTGCAGGGTCTGGGAGAAATTCAGCGGCATCCCGACGCTCTGATAGCTCAAGCCTTCGGGAGTCGCTTCGACGTACAACGGCAGGGTCTTGAAGTTGCTCGGGTTCTTTCTAATGAGCGTACGCGGCATGTCGGCTCCTGCTTAAGGCCGCGTGGGCGGCATCAGTTTCTACGAAGGACTTGGGCAACGGTCGCGACGTTGTGGGCGAGGTGCAGCGGATTGATGGTCCCGACAATAGCACTGGCAACACCCGGATGTTCAAACAACAACTCGAAGCTGGCGCGCACCGGGTCGACGCCGGGGCTCAGGCAGACGTGACCGCTGGCGAGGGCTTTTTTCACCAGGATGGCTTTGCCGTGAGCAGCAGCATAGTCAATGACGGCTTTTTCGTTTTGTTCGTTCAAATTGTAGGTGACCATGGCGCAATCACCTTGTTCCAGAGCCTTCAAGCCGCCTTCAACGGTTTTGCCGGAAAAACCGAAACCGCGAATCTTGCCTTCGGCCTTGAGCTCGGCGAGAGTCGCGTAGACCTCGCAGTCGTTGAGGATCGCAAGGTCGTTGCCGTCGGAGTGCACCAGCACCAGGTCGATAAAATCCGTTTCCAGGCGTTGCAGGCTGCGTTCCACCGAGCGGCGTGTGTGAGCGGCGCTGAAATCGTGGCTCGACTGGCCGTTGGCAAACTCTTCGCCGACCTTGCTGACAATCACCCAGTCCTGACGCTGACCGCGCAGCAACGGGCCGAGGCGTTCTTCGCTGCGGCCATAGGCCGGGGCGGTGTCGATCAGGTTGATGCCCATGTCGCGGGCGAGTTTGAGCAGCATGCGCGCTTCGTCATCGTCCGGGATCTGGAAGCCGTTGGGGTATTTCACCCCTTGATCGCGACCGAGTTTGACGGTGCCCAGGCCCAGCGGTGAAACCAGCAGGCCGGTGCTGCCCAGCGGGCGATGCAGGTCGTGCAGGGTCGGTTGGCTCATGGCAGCAGTTGCTCCCACGCCGCAACACCCATCGGTGGTTTTGGCAGCTCGGGCAACGGCGCAGCAGGGCCGGGTTGAATGCCGTCGCGGTCAAGGCTGGCGATGACCCGGTCGGCGAAGTCCGGCGCCAGCGCCAGTTTGGTAGGCCAACCGACCAGCAGTCGACCTTGCTCGGCGAGGAAGGCTTTGTCCGGTCGGGTCAGGCCTGTTTGCAACGGCTCGGCGCGATCCACGCGTAAGGTGGCCCATTGCGTGGTGCTCAAGTCGATCCATGGCAGCAACTGGCCGAGTTCTTTCTGCGCCGTGGCGATTTGCTCGGCGGGTTCGCGGGCAACACCTTCGGCTTCGGCAATGTCCCCGCCCAGGTACCAGATCCATTGGCCATCAGCGGCCGGATGGGTGGTCACGGTGATGCGCGGTTTGGTGCCGCCGCCCAGGCAGTGGGCGTACAGCGGTTTGAGGCTCGGGCCTTTGGCGATGATCATATGCAACGGCCGGCGCTGCATGGCGGGCTGAGTCAGCCCCAGCGCTTCGAGCAGCGCAGCGGTCCCGGCACCGGCGCTAAGGACGATGCGCTGGGCGCGAATCTCGCGGCCGTCGACTTTCAGACCGACCAGAATTCCACCTTCCAGAAACGGTTCGATTGTCTGCCCGGCGAGCAAACCATCACCCGCCAGATCCGCCAGGCGCTGGATCAGGCTCGGGACGTCGACCACCAGTTCTGCCAGGCGATAAACCTTGCCCTTGAAGCGCTTGTCTTGCAGGGCTGGCGGCAGTTGGTCGCCCTTGACCTGATCGACCCGCCCGCGCACGGCTTTGCTGGCGAAGAAACTGGTGAGGTTGCCGGCAATCGTGCCGGGGGACCACAGGTAGTGGGCTTCGGACAACAGGCGCACGCCGGTCAGGTCCAGTTCGCCGTCACCGGCCAGCGCCTCACGCCAGCGGCGCGGCATGTCGGCGATGGCCTCCGAGGCGCCGGTCAAGGCGCCGTGCAACGCATATTTAGCGCCACCGTGGATGATGCCCTGGGACTTCACGCTTTGCCCGCCACCGAGGCTGGCACTTTCCACCAGCACGGTCGAAAAACCCTGACGGCGCAGGCGCGCATTCAGCCAAAGGCCGGCGACACCAGCGCCGACAATCAGAACGTCGGTGGAAATAACAGATGGCATGCGGCGACCTCAGTGTTCAAGACGAGGGCGCAGTATACAGACTCGAAGATTAGAGGTTTTGCTGGCGATCAATAGATGGCCAGACACCACCGCACCTGTGGCGAGGGAGCTTGCTCCCGCTGGGCTGCGTAGCAGCCCCAAACCCTGAGCATGCGGTCTTTCAGGCAGACCGCATTGTCTGGTTTTACGACTGCTTCGCAGCCGAGCGGGAGCAAGCTCCCTCGCCACAGGGGATTGATGCCGCAGGGATTGATGTGGGCAGTTAGTGCCCGGCGGTTTTGGAGAAAAGCTGGATCACCACAACGCCGAGCACAATCAACCCCATCCCCAGCATCGCCGGTACATCCAGCTTCTGCCCGTAGATAAACAGCGCTGCCACGCTGACCATCACAATTCCCATGCCGGCCCATACCGCGTAAGCGACGCCCACCGGAACACTGCGCACCACCAGGGTCAGCATCCAGAAAGCGATGCTGTAGCCGACGATCACCAGGATCAGTGGCAGGGGCGTGCTGAAGCCTTTGACCGCTTTCATCGAAACAGTGGCGATCACTTCGGCGCAGATGGCGATGGCCAGGTAGTAGTAAGCGGTCATGGGGTAATCCTCGTGTGAAGTGTTGCTTTCTGAGGTCGGCATTCTAGAGATTCTCCAGATGCGGTAAAGTCATTACCTATCTGCCGTGGAGATGGGTTTGGCCATGAACATGCAATGGAATCTTGAGCAACTGCGTTTGTTTGTCAGCGTAGCGGAACAGCGTTCGTTTTCCGCGGTGGCGCGGGATCAGCGCAAGGCGCAGTCGGCAGTCAGCAGTTCGATTGCGTTGCTGGAGGAGGATTTGGGCGTGAGCCTGTTCGACCGCAGCAGCGGCCGCCAGCCGAAGCTGACCGAGGCCGGCAGTGCCTTGCTGGAAGAGGCGCGGGAAGTGCTGCGCCAGTGCGAACGCCTGAACGGTCGGGCGTTGGCAATGATGCGTGGTCAGGAGGCGCGTCTGCGCGTGGCGCAGGATGAGGCGATGCCTTATCAGCCCATCATCGAAAGCTTCGAAGCCCTGGCCGAGCAATTCCCCAGCCTTGAAGTGCAACTGACCAGCGCCGCCCAGGGCGATGTCGCGCGCAAACTGGTGGAGCGTCGTGCCGATCTCGGCTTGCTGTTCTATCACGACCAGATCCCCGAAGCGCTGGAGCGTCGGGTGGTGGGTAGCGTCGAAATGGTCACGGTCTGTGGCATAGGACACCCGTTGGCGGCGGCAGCTGAAGTGGACTGCCAGCAACTGGCGCAGCATCGACAGTTGCTGATGTCTACGCAGTCCAGTGTCTATCCCGGCAGCGAGCCGGCGAGCCCGCAGGTCTGGCGTGCGGACAGTTTCTACGTGATGGCGGAATGGTTGGTGCGTGGTCTGGGTTGGGCCTGGTTACCGCGCCATGTGGTGCAATACCCGGCCTATCAGGATCTGATGGTCGAACTGGTCAGCGAATGGACCCCGCCGGCACTGGTGGTGGAACTGGTCTGGCGTCGTGACGAACCGCTCGGCCCGGCGGCGCGTTGGTTGGCCGAACGTTTTGCCGTGCACTTGCAGGCGATCGGCTTAAAAACCGATAAACTCCGCCGCCATGAATAGAACTCTCTACACCGCGCTGTTTTACCTGGGGCTGCCACTGGTAGCGATTCGGCTGTGGCTGCGCTCGCGCAAGGCGCCGGCGTATGCCAAACGCATTGGCGAGCGGTTCTCCTACGGGATGCCGGTGATGAAGCCGGGCGGCATTTGGGTGCACGCGGTGTCGGTGGGCGAAAGCATTGCCGCCGCGCCGATGATTCGCGCCTTGCTGCAACGTTATCCAGCGCTGCCGATCACCGTGACCTGCATGACCCCGACCGGTTCGGAGCGTATTCAGGCGTTGTTTGCCAATGAACCGCGCATCCAGCACTGCTATTTGCCGTACGACTTGCCGTGCGCAGCGGCGCGGTTCCTTGATCGGGTTCAGCCGACGCTGGCGGTGATCATGGAAACCGAGCTGTGGCCCAACCACATTCATCAATGCGCCAAGCGCGGGATTCCGGTGGCGCTGGCCAATGCGCGACTGTCCGAACGTTCGGCCAAAGGCTATGGGCGCTTTCATAAACTGACCGGGCCGATGCTGGCCGAGATGAGTCTGTTTGCGGTGCAGACCGAGGCTGAGGCCGAGCGCTTCCGCTCGCTCGGCGCGCGTCCGGAAACCGTCGAGGTCACCGGTTCCATCAAGTTTGACCTGACCATCGACCCGCAATTGCTCCTGCGCGCCACCGAGTTGCGTGGGCAATGGCAGGCGATGGAGCGTCCGGTGTGGATTGCCGCCAGCACCCACGAAGGTGAAGACGAAGTGGTGCTGGCTGCGCATCAACAGCTGCTGGCCAGTCATCCTGATGCGTTGCTGATTCTGGTGCCGCGGCACCCGGAGCGTTTCAATTCGGTGTTCGAGTTGTGCAAGCAGCAGGGTTTTGCCACGGTGCGTCGTTCCAGTGGCGAGCCGGTCACAGCCGCTACTTCGGTGCTGCTGGGCGACACCATGGGCGAGTTGCTGTTTCTCTATGCCTTGGCTGACAGCGCTTTTGTCGGCGGCAGTCTGGTGCCCAATGGCGGGCATAACCTGCTGGAACCGGCGGCGCTGGCCAAGCCGGTTTTGAGTGGTCCGCACCTGTTCAACTTCCTCGAAATCGCCGCGCAGTTGCGCAGCGCTGGCGCGTTGGCCGAGGTCGATGATGCTGAAGGTTTGGCGTTGGCGGTGCAGCGGTTGTTCGAATTGCCGCGCGATGCGCAGCGGATGGCAGAAGCGGGATTGAAAGTGATGCGTACTAATCAGGGCGCGTTGCAGCGGTTGCTTGATGGGTTGGGAAGATTGGTCGACAAAACCTGAATCTGTCACTGATTCATTGTGGCGAGGGAGCTTGCTCCCGTTCGGCTGCGAAGCAGTCGTGAAATCAGCCAATGCGGTCTCCCTGTCAGACCGCATGCTCAGGTTTTAGGGCCGCTTCGCAGCCCAGCGGGAGCAAGCTCCCTCGCCACAGGAAAGCCCTGCGGCGAAATCCCTTATGGGCGGGCCTTGAGTTGTTCCGCCGCAGCCTTCGCCAAATCCGGTGGCAGAAAGTCTTTGTCCGGATTGTAGTCAGCCTTGAGATAGCGCGACAAATCCTGCAAATCCCCCGGGTTTAACGTGCCCGCCGCCTGCTTCAAGCGCAGGTTGTCGAGGATGTAGTCGTAACGGGTGTTGTTGTAGTTACGTACCGAGGTGTACAGCTGACGCTGGGCATCGAGCACGTCGACGATGTTGCGCGTCCCCACCTGATAACCGATTTCGGTCGCTTCCACCGCGCTCTGGTTGGAGATGATCGACTGCTTGCGCGCCTGTACCTGCTCGACGTCGGTGTTCACCGCGCGGTGCAGGTTGCGGGTGTTTTCGACGATTTGCCGGCGTAGGCCTTCACGCTGTTGTTCGGACTGGTCGAGGCGTGAGGAAGACTCGCGCACCTGGGAGCTGGTCAGCCCGCCGCTGTAGATCGGAATGCTCAGCTGCAGGGCCAGCGTGCGTTGCTCGACGTTGCCGCCGTAAGGCGTACCGAAGGCACTCGGGTTGCCGAAGCCCAGCGCATCGTTGTCGCCTTTCTCGTACTTCGCCACGGCGTCCAGGGTCGGTGCGTGACCGGCCTTGCGCTGCTTGAGGGTTTGTTCGGCAGCGCTGACGGCGTAGTTGCTGGCCAACAGGTTGAGGTTCTGTCTGGCAGCGGTGTCGACCCAAGCCTTGGCGTCGTTCGGCGTCGGCGGCAGGATCGGCAAGGTGTGGACGATGCCCTGGATCGAGTTGTACTGACGGTTGGTCAGGGTGATCAGCGCTTCGAACGCATCATCCACCTGACGCTGGGCCAGAATCCGGTTGGCTCGCGCCGTGTCGTAACTGGCTTGGGATTGCAGCACGTCGGTCTTGTCCGACAGGCCCACATCAAAGCGCTCATTGGACTGGTCGAGCTGACGTTTGAACGCCGCTTCTTCAGCCTTGGTCGAGGCCAGGTTGTCCTGGCTGCGCAGCACGTTGAAGTAGTTTTCAGCGGTTTGCAGGATCAGGTTCTGCTCGGTCGCCGAGAGTTGCAGTGCAGCCTGCTCATTGACGTCCTTGGCGGCCTGGAACTGGAACCAGCGATCGGCGCGGAACAGTGGCTGGGACAGGGTCGCCTGATACGAATGAGCACTGCGGTTGGCAGTGGCCGCAGGCTGGTCGAGCTGGGTGCGCACATCGGCCACTTCAGCGCCGCCGGAGATGTTTGGCAGCAACCCGGCGCGGGCCTGGGGCACGACTTCTTTCTGAGCGCCATACTGGGCGCGCGCGGCAGCCAGGTCGGCGTTGTTATCCACCGCTTCCTGGTAGACGCTGACCAGGTCGGTTTTGGTGGATAAGGGCGCTTCAGCTGCCCAGGCCATTCCATTGGACGCACAAGACACGGCAAGGGCCAGTGAGAGTTTGCGCAGCATTTGGCCATCCCTAAAAATTACGCTGATAATTTGAGCGCCAAAGGTACGGCGCGGCGTCGTACAGCGTCAAGGCGCGGCACGGCGAAGCGAGTGTAGTTGCGCACACGTTTGGCAACAATCCTGTAATTACGCCATTCATCATGGTGTTTACCGCGGTGTTGGCGTTCTTTGCCAGTTGTGTCTAGACTGGCCGGGTTCTTGTCGGGGTGCCTTGCTATGAGGCTGAGATCGAATAATTTCGGATCCCGTTGAACCTGATCAGGTTAGCGCCTGCGTAGGGAACAAGATTTCTCGTCACCCGGCGAGTCCTCTTGTGCTTCGTCCGGGATGTTGTTCGACAATCGAACACCCCTCGAGCACTGAGCACAGCACAGCTGGTATTCCAGCGCCCGTGCGTCCATTCGATTACAGGTTCGCTCCGACAATAAATCCACTGCCTGGATGTGTTCGGAGAGCCCGTGATGACGATAAAACCAAAAAATACGACGAACCTGAGTGACTCGGCCCAAGTCGATCAACAATCGGTTCAGCCGTTTACCCGCTCGCAAAAAATCTATGTCCAGGGTTCCCGCCCGGACATCCTCGTGCCGATGCGCGAAATCAGCCTCGACGTGACCCCGACCGACTTCGGCGGTGAGATCAACGCACCTGTCGTGGTGTACGACACCTCCGGCCCGTACACCGACCCCAACGTCATCATCGACGTGCGCAAAGGCCTGGGCGACATTCGTTCGCCGTGGATCGAGTCCCGTGGCGACACCGAGCGTCTGCCCGGCCTGAGCTCGAACTTCGGCCAGGAACGCCTCGCCGATGCCGAGTTGACCAAGCTGCGTTTCGCCCTCGTGAACAACCCGCGCCGCGCCAAGGCCGGGGCCAACGTCAGCCAGATGCACTACGCCCGCAAAGGCATCATCACCGCCGAGATGGAATACGTCGCCATCCGCGAAAACATGAAGCTCGAAGTGGCGCGCGCCGCCGGGCTGCTGGACCAGCAACACGCCGGTCACAGCTTTGGTGCCAGCGTGCCGAAAATCATTACCCCGGAATTTGTCCGTGACGAGATCGCCCGCGGTCGCGCGATCATTCCGGCCAACATCAACCACACCGAACTGGAACCGATGATCATCGGCCGTAACTTCCTGGTGAAGATCAACGGCAACATCGGCAACAGCGCACTGGGTTCGTCCATCGAAGAAGAAGTGGCGAAACTGACGTGGGGCATTCGCTGGGGTTCGGACACGGTCATGGACCTGTCCACCGGCAAGCACATTCACGAAACCCGCGAGTGGATCATCCGCAACTCGCCAGTGCCAATCGGCACCGTGCCGATCTACCAGGCCCTGGAAAAAGTCGGCGGCGCCGCCGAAGACCTGACCTGGGAGCTGTTCCGCGACACGCTGATCGAACAGGCCGAGCAGGGCGTCGATTACTTCACCATCCACGCCGGCGTACTGCTGCGCTACGTGCCGCTGACCGCCAAACGCGTGACCGGCATCGTTTCCCGCGGTGGTTCGATCATGGCCAAGTGGTGCCTGGCGCACCACAAAGAGAACTTCCTCTACACCCATTTCGAAGACATCTGCGAAATCATGAAGGCCTACGACGTCAGCTTCTCGCTGGGCGATGGCCTGCGTCCGGGCTCGATTGCCGACGCCAACGACGCCGCGCAATTCGGTGAGCTGGAAACCCTCGGCGAGCTGACCAAAATCGCCTGGAAGCACGACGTGCAATGCATGATCGAAGGCCCGGGCCACGTGCCGATGCAGTTGATCAAAGAGAACATGGACAAGCAGCTTGAGTGCTGCGACGAGGCGCCGTTCTACACCCTCGGCCCACTGACCACTGACATCGCGCCAGGCTACGACCACATCACTTCCGGTATCGGTGCGGCGATGATCGGCTGGTTTGGTTGCGCGATGCTTTGCTACGTCACGCCGAAGGAACACTTGGGCCTGCCGAACAAGGACGACGTGAAGACCGGGATCATTACTTACAAGATCGCCGCTCATGCCGCCGACCTTGCTAAGGGCCATCCGGGGGCGCAAATTCGTGACAACGCCTTGAGCAAGGCGCGTTTCGAATTCCGTTGGGAAGACCAGTTCAACCTCGGTCTCGATCCGGACACCGCGCGTTCGTATCACGATGAAACCCTGCCGAAGGATTCGGCCAAGGTCGCGCACTTCTGCTCCATGTGCGGGCCAAAATTCTGCTCGATGAAAATCACTCAGGAAGTCCGTGAGTACGCGGCCAACCAACGGATTGAAACCGTCGATGCCGAAGTCGCCCAGGGATTGGCGGACCAGGCAGAGCGGTTCAAGCAGGAAGGCAGTCAGCTTTACAAGAAGGTTTGATCCCGTATTGATCACCCTGTGGCGAGGGGGCTTGCCCCCGTTCGGCTGCGAAGCAGTCGCAAATCCGGCGATGAGTTCTGACTGACAGATCTCGGTTGTCTGTTTTGGGGTTGCTGCGCAATCCAACGGGGGCAAGCCCCCTCGCCACAAGGGATCTGTGGGTCAACACAACAACAAATGTCCCTCTGAGATAACACCCTTGAGCATTCAACCCAGCACTTATTCCCCTGATATCGCGGTGCCGACCGACAAACGTGTGTTCGGCGGCCGCGATCTGTTTTCCCTGTGGTTTTCCCTCGGCATCGGCCTGATGGTCTTGCAGACCGGTGCTTTGCTCGCGCCAGGTCTGGGACTGTCCGGCTCGCTGCTGGCGATCTTTCTCGGCACGTTGGTCGGCGTTTTGCTGCTGGCTGCGGTCGGCGTGATCGGCAGCGACACCGGCCTGTCGTCGATGGCCGCGCTCAAACTCAGCCTCGGCGTGAAAGGCGCGAGCCTGCCGGCGATGCTGAACCTGCTGCAACTGATCGGTTGGGGCTCGTTCGAAATCATCGTCATGCGCGATGCCGCCAGCCTGCTCGGCGCTCGCGCCTTTAGCGAAGGCAGTTTGCTGTCGAACCCTCTGCTCTGGACCCTGGTGTTCGGCGCACTCGCGACCTTGCTCGCGGTCAGCGGCCCGCTGACGTTCGTGCGCAAGATCCTGCGCAAGTGGGGCATCTGGTTGCTGCTGGCGGCATGCATCTGGCTGACCTGGAACCTGTTTGCCAAGGCCGATCTGGCGGCACTGTGGGCGCAGGCTGGTGACGGTTCGATGCCATTCGCCGTGGGTTTTGACATCGCCATCGCGATGCCGCTGTCCTGGCTGCCGCTGATTGCCGACTACTCGCGTTTCGGCAAGCGTGCGAAAAACGTCTTCGGCGGCACCGCGCTGGGCTTCTTTATCGGTAACTTCTGGTTGATGAGCCTCGGCGTGGCTTACACGTTGGCTTTCGCACCGAGCGGTGAAGTGAATGCCTTGCTGTTGGCGCTGGCCGGTGCTGGCCTGGGGATTCCGCTGCTGCTGATTCTGCTGGATGAGTCAGAAAACGCCTTTGCCGATATTCACTCGGCGGCGGTATCGAGCGGGATTCTGTTGCGCTTGAAAGTCGAACATCTGGCCTTGGCCATTGGCGTTATTTGCACGCTGATCGCTTGCCTGGCGCCATTGGCCCAGTACCAGAACTTCCTGTTGTTGATCGGTTCGGTGTTTGCGCCGCTGTTCGGCGTGGTGCTGGTGGATCACTTCATCCTGCGTAAACGCAGCAGCCAGGTGGCGTCAGCCGCGTTGCGCTGGCCGGCGTTGCTCGCCTGGCTGGGCGGCGTGAGCACTTATCATCTGCTGGCCAATCTCTATCCGGACATCGGCGCAACCCTGCCGTCGCTGGTACTGGCAGGGCTGCTGCAGCTTGTGCTCGGTCGAGCCTTCAGTTACGGCCGGGAAACAGCTCGGGCCTGAGAATACCGTTGAGGCGCGGGTAAGGGATCTTCAGTTCAGTGTGGCCCAGGGCGTACGGCGCAATGGTGCTCACGTTGTACTTGAGGATCACCGCGCCGTAGGTCAGTGCCACGAGTGGGGTTTTCACAAACGGCCAGCTCTTGACGAACTCGGGTTCCTGATCGAGCTTGGTGCTGATCAGCCAGCTGTTGTGCGCCACTTGCGCAGCTTTCCAGAATGCATCTTCCTGCCCCGGCAACAACATATCCGACAGGGTCAGCACCTTGTGCTGCTGGCGCGAGTAGTTGATGAAAGCGCGGCCCGGCGTGCCATGTTCGTCGCCGGTGTCCAGGTAACTGGACAATTCAACGATCACCAAGCCGTCATGCTGCTCACGTACCTTGGCTTGCAAGTAGATGCTGGTGTGCGGTTCGGCGGTGCGCAAAAACTGTTCGCGGTAGGCGGCCAGGGTCGGTGCAACCGGGGCGCCGGGCGTAGTTTGGGTCAATTGCAGCAGGCGTTTTTCGACGATGCCGTCCAACTGTGGCTCCGCAGAAAAATGCACCGTATCGATGTTCACCAACGGGCATTCAGGCGTGGAGCAACCTGGCTTCAAGGTTTCCGAGGCATCGCGGGTCGAGTCCAGCGGTGTCCGGTAGTTGGGTTGGAACAGGCTCTGGCAGGCGCCCAACGTCAGGGCGATGGCGGCCACGGAGGCGATTTTAAAAAGCGACATGGGCGTCCTTCATAAAACAGGGAAAGGCGAAAAGTTACCGCTTCGACTGTCAACGAAGCAGTCAGTTCGCCACTAAGCTAATTAGAGTTGGTTTCGCCCTCACCGTCTATCCCGATGACGGTAAAGGGGCTGCATCAAACGTCGCGAGCGCGTTAGGATGGCGCGAAGTCGAGGTTGGAACCTCGTAACGGAAGCAGTAAACGAGGATTGTCATGACTGATTTTGCCAACGCCATTCCAACCACCGTTGATATCGTTCAGCGCGAAAGATGCTACGAGGGCTTCTACAAACTCGATCGTCTGCATTTGCGCCACGAATTGTTCGCCGGTGGCATGAGTCGCGAGATCAATCGTGAAGTGTTCGTTCGCCACGATGCAGTCTGCGTGCTGCCTTACGATCCGCAGCGCGACGAAGTGGTGCTGATCGAGCAGTTTCGGGTCGGCGCCATGGGCAAGACCGACAACCCGTGGCTGATCGAGCTGGTCGCTGGTCTGATCGACAAAGACGAAGTGCCGGAAGAAGTTGCTCACCGTGAAGCGCAGGAGGAAGCTGGGCTTGTGTTCGGGGCGCTTTGGCCGATGACCAAATATTTTCCATCGCCGGGCGGCAGCAACGAATTCGTGCACTTGTTCCTCGGGCGTTGTGAAACAAACGGAGTAGGGGGGCTGCATGGACTGGCAGAAGAAGCGGAAGATATCCGTGTCACGGTCTGGGCCTTCGAAGATGCCCTGCAGGCCGTACGCGATGGACGAATTGCCAACGCGGCCAGCATCATTGCTTTGCAATGGCTTGCTTTGAACCGCGCTGAAGTGAGGGGGTTATGGTCGTAAACAAGCTGCGCGATCGCTATCGGGTGGACCTCGTGGGGCTGCAAGCCTCCTGCGAGGCAAACTACGCGCGTTTGATGCGACTGTTGCCGGACATGCGCAGCGAGCCTGAGGCGCGGCGCATTGCCGTGACTCAGGGCGATCAGATGCTCGGTGTTCTGGCGCTGGAAGTGCTGCAAGTCTGTCCGTACACCACGACGTTGCAAGTGCGCCAGGAACACAGCCTGCCGTGGCTGCCGGTGCCGCAACTGGAAGTTCAGGTCTACCACGATGCGTGCATGGCCGAGGTCGTCAGCGCCGAACATGCAAGACGCTTCCGGGGCATCTATCCTTACCCGAACGCCGCGATGCATCAGCCAGATGAAAAGGCGCAGCTCAATTTGTTCCTGGGGGAATGGCTGAGTCACTGTCTGGCGTGTGGGCACGAGTACGCCGTCGTTCGATAGATGTGAACTGCGTCCGGTTCAGCGGTTTCCTCTTTTGATCTTCCCCCAGCATAATTGCGGCCTATATTTAATCCCGCGATCACGCCCAGGGAGAACGCCTTGCCGAGCGTATCCACATTGACCACCGCCGATTCGGCGTTGCTGGTACAGCTGTCCGACAGTCACCTGTTTGCCGAGGCGGACGGCACGCTGCTGGGCATGAACACGCGCGACAGCCTGCAAAAGGTCATTGATCTGGTCCGGCAGCAACAGCCGCAGATCGATTTGATCATTGCCAGTGGCGACATTTCCCAGGACGGGACGCTGGAGTCGTATCAGCAGTTTCGCGACTTGACCCGACAGCTTGATGCGCCGGCGCGGTGGATTCCTGGCAATCATGATGAACCGATGATCATGGCTGAGGCGGCGGTGCAGAGTTCGCTGCTGGAGCCGGTTGTGGACGTTGGCAATTGGCGGGTGACATTGCTGGATTCGGCGGTGCCGGGTTCGGTGCCGGGGTATTTGCAGGATGAGCAGTTGCAGTTGTTGGCGCGTTCATTGAGTGAGGCGCCGGAGCGGCATCATCTGGTGTGTTTCCATCATCATCCGGTGTCGATTGGTTGTGCCTGGATGGAGCCGATCGGGTTGCGTAATCCTGAGGCTTTGTTTGCGGTGCTGGATCGGTTTCCTCAGGTGCGTGCGGTTTTGTGGGGGCATGTGCATCAAGAGATCGACCAGATGCGCGATGGTGTGCGGCTGATCGCTTCGCCTTCGACGTGTATTCAGTTTGAGCCGGGGAGTGAGGATTTTAAGGTGGGGGAGCAGGCGCCGGGGTATCGGTGGTTGCGGCTTTTGCCTGATGGTCTGATTGAGACTGGGGTTGAGCGTGTTGTCGGGTTCGATTTTACGGTTGATTACGGTTCCAGCGGGTACTGAGTTTTGGGTGTATATCCGTTGCTGCGGTAACGGCTTCTTATGGTTTCGCTCTTACAGCGAGTCCCTTTTGGCAAACGCCCCAAAAGGAACCAAAAGGTCTCGCCCCGAGCGTCCGGCCCCTCGCTTAGGCTCGGCGTTCCTTCGTTCCGGTATTCATCTGGGGGCATCGCCTCCGGTCGGCTTCGCTTCGACCTCCTCTCGATGTGTGCGGCTTCGCCGCACGGCGCTACGCGCCCACCCCCCAGATGAACACCTCCACTCAGCCTCCCGAAGGGGCGGGCAGAGCAAGATCAAGAGCAGGCGAGCTAACGCTCGGCCTAATGAGTGGTAAAAAGCGGGTGGCGTACACCCAACCCTGCAGGAGCGAGGCTTGCCCGCGAAGGCGGCCTGCCAGCCGACCAATCTCCCTCAGATGCACTCGGTCCAATTGTGGGAGCTGGCTTGCCTGCGAAGGCGGCCTGACAGCCAACCAATCTCCCTCAGATGCACTCGGCCCAATTGTAGGAGCTGGCTTGCCTGCGAAGGCGGCCTGACAGCCGACCAATCTCCCTCAGATGCACTCGGTCCAATTGTGGGAGCTGGCTTGCCTGCGAAGGCGGCCTGACAGCCAACCAATCTCCCTCGGATGCACTCGGCCCAATTGTAGGAGCTGAGCTTGCTCGCGATGGCGACCTGACAGCCAACCAATCTCCCTCGGATGTACTCGGTCCAATTGTGGGAGCTGGCTTGCCTGCGATGGCGGCCTAACAGCCAACCAATCTCCCTCGGATGTACTCGGTCCAATTGTGGGAGCTGGCTTGCCTGCGATGGCGGCCTGACAGCCAACCAATCTCTCCCCGATGCACTCGGTCCAATTGTGGGAGCGAGCCTGCTCGCGATGGCGACCTGACAGCCAACCAATCCCTTTTGGCTGTACGCCATTCCCTCTGCAGGTAATGCGAAGGGGGGATTGCGCAGGCCGTCCGGTGCCGGCTTGTATATTTATTGAGCTGTGATAGTGTCCGGAAACGCCTCAACCCATCGAGGCCCGTGAAAACCCCGCCTTTTTCTGGCGGGGTTTTGCTTTTTTTGTGCAGAAGAAAGGAGTCTGCCTGGATCATGACCGTACCTTCTATCACCCTTACCCGTCTGGACGTGCAACGTCTGGAGCGCCTGATCGACAGCCTGGATGACACGCTGCCGGGCGTTATCGCGCTGCAAACCGAGCTGGATCGCGCCGATACACTGGTCGGTCACGATGAAGTGCCCGCTGATGTCGTGACCATGAATTCGCGCGTGCATTGCCGCGAAGAAATCAGTGGCAAGGACTATCACCTGACGCTGGTTTATCCCAAGGATGCCAATGCCGACGAAGGCAAGATTTCCATTCTGGCGCCGGTGGGCAGTGCCTTGCTCGGCCTGAAAGTCGGTCAGCACATTGACTGGCCCGCACCGGGTGGCAAGACCCTGAAACTGACGCTGCTGGAAGTTGAATCGCAGCCAGCCAATGGCGGCGACTGCTCATTCTAAAAGACTTAGACCTGCTCGAGCGCTTCGTTCAAGGCGCGCTCCAGGTCGGCCTTGTAGCGTAGATACAGATTGCTTGAACTCTGCCCATCACCGAGCAGGCCTGTCAGGTCCAGGTCGGTGATGTAGCAGCGGTAGCGTTCAGTCTCGCGGCGCTGGTTGATGATCTCCCGGGCGACCACGCTGAACAACTGATCGCCATACTCCAACTCCGAAAACTCCCGTTGATTGCAATACAGCGTGACCTGCACCTGCCCCGGTGCGGCTTTGCCGATGATTGCCTGGACGTCATAGAACGGTTTGTTGACCGGGGTTTGCGGCGCTGGCCGGGTTTCAACCCGCCGTGCCCGGCCGGGGCCGGACGGCAATAGTTGGTAATACAGCGTGTCGAGGCTTAGCGGCTGGGCGGCGTCCATCGGCAGCAAAGCGTCGCGGCGATACAGGATCGATTGCAGGAAGCGTTGCAGCGGCACCAACAGGCTTTGTTCGTCGTGATAGGGCAGGCGCTGCTGCCATAACGCATTGAATTCATCCAGCACGTACAGATCGGCCTGCTGCTCGTTGATCCGGTAGAACACCTGAATGCACTCGGGCTGACCCATCGGCAGCAGCAGCGCGAGGTCTTGTTCTTCGAGGGCCATCGGGTCCAGGTGCAGCGGGCTGTAGCTCGCCAGCTCTTCGCCAAGGTAGTCGAACAGCGCCGGCAGGGTAGCGAGGGCGACGTGGTTGACCTGGCCGGGCACCAGTTCCAGCACGTGGTAATGCTGCTGGACCTGAAACAGGTAGCGATGATTGAGTTTGCTCAACAGCAGGTTTTGCGCGGTGTCGATGATGGCTTCGACGCGCTGGGCGATGAACTGCGCGCGGTTGTGGCAGAAACAGCGGACCCGCAAGCGCGGCTGCTGTGGCCCTTTGGGCAGGTTGTTGAGGTAGTCGCGCAGGCAGTCGAGCAGGGCGTGAGGGCCGTCATAGCGACTGACCAGCACTTCGTTCCAACTGTTGAGGGTGACCTGATCGAGGGTCAGCACCAGGTTCTCCCGCACGCCCGCGTAACTCAGGGAGTCGGTGCGCTCGGTGGTCATCAGGATGTTCAGGTCGCGATGATGCTTGAGCGGATCGACGCCGACGTTCACCAGAATCAGCACTTCGCTGGGCACGCTGGGACGCAACAGCGGTTCTTCGGCAACGGTGGTCAGGGGCAGGGCGATGGTCTGTTGCAGGCTGCCGAGCAGGTTGAACAGTTCGAATTCGCTCAAATCGCTGCTGCCGGGGTGCAAGGCCAGGCGGGTGCTGCTGTCGATCACGCCGTTGCGGTGGCACCAGGTCAACAGTTCGAGCAATTGGCGGCTGCGTTTGATCGGCGCGAAATGTTCCCACTCATGGGCGGTCAGGCTGCCGTTGTACAAACCCCATTGGGTTTGCCCGGGTTCTTTTTTGTTCGGCGCCTGCACCAGCGTCAGGGTGTCTTCGGCCAGGTCCGGGGCGATGCCCGGGTTAATGAATTCGACCTTGTCGGCCTTGCGCTCGAACGCTGCGTACAGCCTTCGGCCGAGCACATTGAGGTCGCGCTTGTTAATCAGGCTGACGGTTTGCTCGGCGCGGGCGAATTGGGTCAGGAAGCGGTAGCTGTAATTCAGTTCATTGACCAGGGCTCGGCGCTCGGCACTGACCTGACGGACTTTCCACTGACTGCGACTGTCGAGCAGCGCCAGCTGCCGTTGATCCCAATGCCATTCGTTGGCCAGGCGTTCCAATAGTGAACGCTGCCAACTTGCGGTGCGACTGCTGCTGCCGGTCAGCTTGCGATTGACCTTCAGGTATAGCGCGCGGCGTACCAGTTCCAGGCGTTCGGGCTCGCCACGGGCAGTCAGGTATTCCTCGATGCGCCGGTAGACCACGATGTACGGGTCTAGCTCATCGAGGTCCAGCCGATTGGCAAATACGGCCTGTTTGAAACGCAGGCTCAGGCAATGGACCTTTGGGTGCTCGCTGGCGTAAACCTCGGTCAACAGCAGCTTGAGCACCGACTTGTAGGGCGACTCGATGCCCTTGAACAACTGCCACAGCCCGGCGCCGATGAATTCCCCTGGCGGAATGTGCGCCAGATGCCCGAGGTCCAGGGTTTCGTCAGCGCGGATGAAGCGCTTGGAAATCAGCGTGTGGGTGTACTGGTCGTAACCGGCTTCTTCGTAGACCGGCACGAGCCACCAGATCGGTGTGCGCCCGGCCAGCCAGATTGCGGTGCGATAGAACTCGTCCAGCAGCAAATAGTGCTGGGTGGTGCCGCAGTCTTCCGAACTCAGTTGAGTATCCCGTTCGCCGCGCACGAAGCGGGTCGGGTCGATCAGGAAGAAATGTGCCTCGGCACCCTGGCTGGCGGCCCAGACTTCGAGTAACTGGCATTTCTTGCGCAGCTCGGCGAGTTCGTTTTCGCTCAAGTCCGGGGCGTGGCAAACCCACACGTCCATGTCGCTTTGATCGGCCTGGGCGAGGGTGCCGAGGCTGCCCATCAAAAACAGCCCGTGAATCGGCCGTGGTGGATTGCTGCCGTGGCGTGGCTTGTAGGAAAACGAACGGGTCAGCCGTTGGGCTTCGGCGAGCACATTGTTGTCGGGTTCGTAGTTCGACAGCCCGGCCGGCGTGCTGCCGGAAACGTAGCCCGGCAACAGCGGATGATTGACGTGGAAAAACAGCGGCAGCAAGGTCAAGACCCCTTGCTGGCGCGTCGACAACCCTTCCATGGCCCTGGCCATGCGGCCTTCATTAAGCTTCAGAAAACGTGCGCGCAGCTGGCTGAGAACCTTGCGGTCGATTCCCTCGTCCAGATCGGGGCGAATTTCATGGGTGCGGGTCATGTCAGCTCAAACCGGCTCGCGAGGCTCGGACGTGGGGGACTACGGATGACGGGCAGTTTAGCGCCTCGGCCCCGGGACTTTTAAGCTGAATTTGTGTTTCTGGCGTCAGATCTCTATCGCGAGGCGACAGAATGCCCGCGGAAATCCCGTGGAAGGGGTTTCCGTGGGCGATGCGGTGGTGCTTAGGCTGTTTCCTGGACGCTCAGAATGGTCAGGACGGTTTGTATATTTTGCGCGGCGTCACGACCCAGGCTGGTCAGGTAACCGCCATCGGGCTGGTCGATCAGGTCTTTCTCATACAGGCGTTGGGCGGCGGCAATCGCTTTCGGGGCAGCGGTCTGATGGATTTTCAAACCTTCCTGGGAACTGTCCAGGTTGAAGAGGGCGAGGATTTCCAGTTCGGCAACCAACTCAGGGGTAAGCGACATAAGGACTCCAGACTTTCTAGGAATTAGACGACAGCGCCCCTAAGGTGAGCCCACTCGTGCGGCATGTCCAGTGCTGGCAGCAGGGTTTTTTCGCCTCGGGAAGCATTCCCCGGCGGGTGGTGTGGCGGCGGGGTGGTTACGAGTGTAGTCAGGGTCTGGGGGAAGGCAGGAATGAAGGGTGACAATTTGTGTATGTGCAGGCGTGTGTGGTGAAGACTGGGCTTTTGTGGCAAAGGAGCTTGCCTGTGGCGAGGGGGCTTGCCCCCGTTCGGCTGCGCAGCAGTCGCAAAGAGCTGGGCCGCTACGCGACCCAACGGGGGCAAGCCCCCTCGCCACAAAAGCCCCGCCGACAAGTTAGGGCTTACTTCTTCTCTGGCGGCAGCTCTGGCAGGGCGCGCAGGGCGGTTTCGTACCATTCGGTATTGAACGCGCGGTCTTCTTCGAGGATCGCGTCGATTTCCACTGCTAGCACGTGGGCCATCAGGTTGAGGATTTCTTCACGCTCGTAACCCACCAGGGTCAGCTTGTTGAAGGTCGCCTTGGCGGCTGGCGGGTTGTCGCTTTCGATCTGGTTTTCAATCGCTTCGATCAAAGTGTTCTCGGCGAACTCTTCTTCGTCGATCTCGATATCAGTTGGCTCGCTCATGGCAGGCTCCTCAAGTTAAGGCGGGCAGTTTACCTGCATTCAACGCTGTGATGCTGCTGGCAAGAAACGCTTGAGCGTTCTATAAAAGGCACCTGCCAACCCCGCACGGCCTGGAGGCTATGTGATGCTCAAGCTTTATGGATTTTCCGTCAGCAACTACTACAACATGGTGAAGCTGGCGCTGCTGGAGAAGGGACTGCCGTTTGAAGAAGTCCTGTTTTACCCGGGGCCGAGCCCTGAGGCGCTGCTTATAAGCCCGCGCGGGAAGATTCCGGTGCTGGGCGTCGAACAGGGCTTCGTCAACGAAACCAGTGTGATCCTCGAGTACCTCGAACAAAGCCAGAAAGGCACGCCGCTGCTGCCGAGCGATCCCTTTGAGCGGTCGCGAGTGCTGGCGCTGGCCAAGGAAATCGAGCTGTACATCGAATTGCCGGGCCGCGCCTGTTATCCCGAAGCGTTTTTCGGCATGACCGTGCCTGAGGCGATCAAGGACAAGACCAAGGCCGAGTTGCTGCTGGGCTTCGCTTCGCTGGGCAGGCACGCCAAGTTCGCCCCTTACGTGGCAGGTGAGAGCCTGAGCATTGCGGATTTGTATTTCCTCTACAGCGTGCCGCTGGCCTGTGCGGTCGGGCAGAAGCTGTTCGGTATTGATCTGTTGGCCGAGATACCGGCGGCCAAGGCGCTGCTGGAGCGTCTGGAGCAGAACCCGCATGTACAGCGGATTGCAGCGGACAAGGATGCGGCGATGCCAGGGTTTTTGGCGATGGTCGCGTCCAAGAAGTAGGTTTTTGTAGCGTCTTCAAGAATGCATTCGCGGGCAAGCCCGCTCCCACATTGGATCTGGTGTACACAGCATGTGTGTTCACCACCGAACTAATGTGGGAGCGGGCTTGCTCGCGAAGCTTTTGGCGGTTTAACGGCTAGCTAACAACGCCTGGCCGCGAACCACTGCTTTCTTGACCTGCGCCGGCGCAGTGCCGCCGATATGGTCACGGGCATTCACCGAGCCTTCCAGGGTCAGCACGGCAAACACGTCCTGATCGATCTGGTCGCTGAACTTGCGCAGCTCTTCCAGGCTCATTTCCGCCAGGTCCTTGCCGCTTTCCACGCCGTACTTCACCGCATGGCCAACGATTTCGTGGCAGTCACGGAACGGCAGGCCGCGGCGCACCAGGTAATCCGCCAGGTCAGTGGCGGTGGAGAAGCCGCGCAGCGCCGCTTCGCGCATGATTGCGTGCTTGGGTTTGATCGCCGGGATCATGTCGGCAAAGGCTCGCAGCGAGTCGCGCAGGGTGTCGGCGGCGTCGAACAGCGGCTCTTTATCTTCCTGGTTGTCCTTGTTGTAGGCCAATGGCTGGCCTTTCATCAGGGTCAGCAGACCCATCAGTGCACCGAATACGCGACCCGTCTTGCCGCGAACCAGCTCCGGCACGTCCGGGTTTTTCTTTTGCGGCATGATCGAGCTGCCGGTGCAGAAGCGGTCCGGCAGATCGATGAACTGGAATTGCGCGCTGGTCCACAGCACCAGCTCTTCGGAGAAACGCGACAAGTGCATCATCGCGATGCTCGCGGCGGAGCAGAACTCGATGGCGAAGTCGCGATCGGAGACGTTGTCCAGGGAGTTGCCGCCGACAGCGTCGAAGCCCAGCAACTGCGCGGTGAACTCACGGTCGATCGGGTAAGTAGTGCCGGCCAGCGCGGCGCTGCCCAACGGCATGCGGTTGGTGCGCTTGCGGCAGTCCACCAGACGCTCGTAGTCGCGGCTGAGCATTTCGAACCAGGCCAGCATGTGGTGCCCGAAGGTCACCGGCTGCGCGGTTTGCAGGTGGGTGAAGCCCGGCATGATGCTGCCGGCTTCGCGCTCGGCCTGCTCCAGCAAGCCTTTTTGCAGGCGAGTGATTTCGGCCAGGATCAGGTCGATCTCGTCACGCAGCCACAGGCGGATGTCGGTGGCGACCTGGTCGTTGCGGCTACGGCCGGTGTGCAGCTTTTTACCGGTCACGCCGATGCGGTCGGTCAGGCGCGCCTCGATGTTCATGTGTACGTCTTCGAGGTCGATGCGCCAGTCGAACTGGCCGGCCTCGATTTCACCCTGGATGGTCTTCAGGCCATCGGTGATGCTGTCGCGCTCGGCATCGGTCAGCACGCCGACCTTGGCCAGCATGGTGGCGTGGGCGATCGAGCCCATGATGTCGTGGCGATACAGGCGCTGGTCGAAAGTGACGGAGGCGGTGAAGCGGGCGACGAAGGCGTCGACGGGTTCACTGAAGCGGCCGCCCCAGGACTGATTGGTCTTGTCAGTGCTCATGAATTCGCTCGTATCGGCTTGAAGAAAGTTGGCGTTGAACGCTGTGGCGGATAATAACAGGGTTGCCAATCCTGTCGTTGACACTGGTCGATACGTTTTTTTCTCATGTGCAGGGCCATACTCGGGGCAACACTGGAGGGAATTGCGCAACGATATTTTTCATTTGAGCAATATCGCGCCGGCAACCGTCTACAGTTGGACAGTAGGAACAGCGCACTTCTCTACGCTGCGGCTGACTATAAGAAGAGGGGGTGTTCGTATTGTGTATCAGCAAACCCTACGGCGATGCCTCGCCAACGCGGGCCCGGGCCGCCAATCGCCCGGCAGATGAAAATTTAGCCGCCGGTCTCGCGGCACTTTTTGGCCCTCGCGCCAGTCTTAGCGTGGATCGCGGTGACGGATGTCACTTCACCTGTCTACGCTATCCTTGTGCGAGACTCACGCAGGAATCCAGCGCAATATGAATGTCCTGATCGTTGATGACGAACCCCTAGCCCGCGAGCGCCTGAGCCGAATGGTCGGCGAACTCGAGGGATACAGTGTCATGGAGCCCGGCGCCACGAACGGCGAAGAGGCGTTGGCGCTGATCGACAGCCACAAGCCGGATATCGTGCTGCTCGATGTCCGCATGCCGGGCCTTGATGGTCTGCAAGTGGCTGCACGATTGTGCGAGCGCGAAACACCGCCAGCTGTGGTGTTTTGCACCGGTCCCGATGAATTCGCCGTGGAGGCCTTGCAGGCCAGCGGTGTCGGTTATCTGGTCAAGCCGGTGCGCGCCGAGCAATTGCTCGAGGCCTTGAAGAAGGCCGAGCGCCCCAATCGTGTCCAGCTTGCCGCCCTGACTCGCCCGGCTGCCGAAACAGGTAGCGGCCCGCGCAGTCACATCAGTGCCCGCACCCGCAAAGGCATCGAGCTGATCCCATTGGGGCAGGTGGTCTATTTCATTGCTGACCACAAGTACGTGACCTTGCGCCACGAAGGCGGCGAAGTGCTGCTGGATGAACCGCTCAAGGCTCTTGAAGACGAATTCGGCGACCGTTTCGTGCGGATCCACCGCAACGCCCTGGTTGCCCGCGAACGTATCGAGCGCCTGCAACGCACGCCGCTGGGGCATTTCCAGCTGTTCCTCAAAGGCCTGAACGGCGACGCGCTGATTGTCAGCCGCCGTCACGTGGCCGGTGTGCGCAAAATGATGCAGCAGCTTTAATCCGCCACTCACAGGCGGATTTCACACCCAATTGCCGGATGTTGAAGGCCAGGGAGGCCGTGCAGTTCCTGATACAAGTCAAAGTGGATTTGACTGAGCTGTTATTATCCGCCGTATCTATTCAGTACGGATTGATCCATGTCCTCTCGCGAAATCCGCATCGCCACCCGTAAAAGTGCGCTGGCCCTATGGCAGGCCGAATACGTTAAAGCTCGCCTGGAAGAAGCCCATCCGGGCTTGCAGGTAACGCTGGTGCCCATGGTCAGTCGCGGCGACAAGCTGCTCGACTCGCCACTGTCGAAAATCGGCGGCAAAGGCCTGTTCGTCAAGGAACTGGAAACCGCGCTGCTGGAAAACGAAGCCGACATCGCCGTGCACTCAATGAAAGACGTGCCGATGGACTTCCCCGAAGGCCTCGGTCTGTTCTGCATCTGCGAGCGCGAAGACCCGCGCGATGCCTTCGTTTCCAACACCTACGCCAGCCTGGATGAGTTGCCTCAGGGCAGCATCGTTGGCACCTCCAGCTTACGCCGTCAGGCCCAGTTGCTGACCCGCCGTCCGGACCTGGAAATACGTTTCCTGCGCGGTAACGTCAACACGCGTCTGGCCAAGCTCGACGCCGGCGAATACGACGCCATCATCCTCGCCGCCGCCGGTTTGATTCGCCTGGGTTTCGAAGATCGCATCACCTCGGCCATCAGCGTCGACGACAGCCTGCCTGCCGGTGGCCAAGGCGCGGTCGGTATCGAATGCCGTAGCGTCGATAGCGAAATCCACGCCTTGCTGGCGCCCCTGCATCACCAGGACACCGCCACCCGCGTCACGGCCGAACGTGCCCTGAACAAACATCTGAATGGTGGCTGCCAGGTACCGATTGCCTGCTACGCCGTGCTTGAAGGCGATCAAATCTGGTTGCGTGGGCTGGTGGGCGATCCAAGCGGTGGCCTGCTGCTTAACGCCGAGGCCCATGCGCCGCGCAGTGACGCTGAAGCGCTGGGTGTGCAGGTCGCCGAAGATCTGCTGAGCCAGGGCGCCGGCGACATTCTGAAAGCGGTCTACGGCGAGGCAGGTCACGAGTGACCGGCTGGCGTCTGCTGCTGACGCGCCCCGCAGATGAGTCGGCGGCGCTGAGCAGCGTGTTGGCCGAGCAGGGGGTTTTCAGCAGTTGTCTGCCGCTTTTGGAGATAGAGCCGATTGCGCCCTCTGACACAATGCGCGCAGTGATAGCGGGTCTGGATCGCTACTGTGCGGTGATTGTGGTCAGCAAGCCGGCCGCCAGAATCGGCATCGATCTGCTCGGCCAGTGTTGGCCGCAGCCACCGAAGTTGAAGTGGTTCAGCGTGGGCGTTGCGACGGCTCAAATCCTAGAGGCTTCCGGCCTGGATGTAAGTTTCCCGGCCGAGGGCGATGACAGCGAAGCCTTGCTTGAACTTCCCGAGTTGCGCGAGGCTATCGCCCGGCCCGATCCGCGAGTGTTGATCATGCGCGGGGAGGGCGGGCGCGAGTTGCTGGCTGAGCGTTTACGCGAGCTTGGTGCTAGTGTCGATTATCTGGAGTTGTATCGTCGCGGCTTGCCGCACTATGCGACGGCTGCGTTGCCGGACCGGATCGAAGCGGAACGCTTGAACGGGCTGGTGGTCAGCAGTGGACAGGGTTTCGAGCACCTGCACCAATTGGCCGGCGATGCCTGGCCACGGTTGGCGCGGTTGCCGTTGTTTGTTCCAAGCCCAAGAGTCGCCGAGCTGGCACGTGCCGCCGGGGCTCAAACAGTTGTGGATTGTCGTGGCGCGAACGCCGCGGCTTTGCTGACGGCGTTACGGGAGCAACCCGTACCCGTTCTCTAATGCAAAGGATGGATACGTGAGCGAAACAGCCTTGCCTAAAGATGACGTCCAGCCGGTGCTCGATGCACCTGTTGAAACACCACCACCTGCTGCTGTGCAGCGCCGAGGCAATGGCCTGGCAATCGTCGCACTGTTGTTGGGTGCCGCTGGGGTCGCCGTGGGCGGTTGGGGTGTCTGGCAGGTACGTCACCTGCAAGCCAATACTCAAGCGCAGTTGAGCCAGGTCCAGGCCTTGAGCGATCAGGCACAAAGCCTGAAACTCAGTGATCAGCGCCTGACCGCACGCCTGGAGCAACTGCCTGCCGCCGACGAGCTGGAAGACCGCCGTCGTCTGGTGACGCAGTTGCAAGGCGATCAACAACGCTTGAATCAAAAGCTGGAAAGCGTCCTCGGCGCCAGCCGCAAGGATTGGCGTCTGGCCGAGGCCGAGCACTTGCTGCGTCTGGCCAGCCTGCGTCTTTCGGCATTGCAGGACATCAGCAGCGCCCAGGCCCTGGTGCAGGGCGCCGACGAAATTCTCCGCGAACAGAACGACCCCGGCGCCTTTGCCGCCCGCGAACAAGTGGCCAAGACCCTGGTGGCCTTGCGCAGCACCGAGCAGCCGGACCGCACCGGGTTGTTCCTGAAACTGGGTGCCTTGCGAGACCAGGTGATCAACCTCACCGAGCTGGCGCCGGAGTATAAGGACCGTGGCGAATCGCTGTTGGGCCTGACCGCCGATGGCGATGGCGCCAGTCGTTGGGCGCAATGGTGGGATGAGATCTCGCGTTACATCCGTATTGACTTCAACGCTGAAAAGAATGTTCGTCCTTTGCTGGCCGGGCAGGGTTTGAGCCAGGTCCGTCTGGCCTTGAGTCTGGCGCTGGAGCAGGCGCAGTGGGCTGCGCTCAATGGTCAGGCGCCGGTGTATACCCAGGCGCTGACCGAAGCGCGGGACGTGCTCAAGGGCAACTTCAATGCGGACAACCCGCAGAGCAAGGTGATGCTTGAGCAGGTTGGCGAGTTGAGCACGCAGCCGGTTACGGTCGTCACGCCAGACCTGACGGGCACGTTGAGTGCGGTCCAGGCCTATCTTGAACGACGCAATGTCAGTGCCGAGGACTCGATCAAGCCGCTGGCCAAACCTGCTGCGGACACCGCGCAGGAGGCCACGCCATGAAACGCCTCTATGTGATCGTGTTTCTGGTCATCGCCGCCGCCGGGGTGCTGGGGTTGGCGATTGCCGAGCACTCGGGCTACGTGCTGATCGCCTACAAGAGCTTCCGTTACGAGTCGAGTCTGTGGGCGACCCTGGCCTTGCTGGCCGTGCTCTGGTTGGTGTTTTGGGGCATCAAGGCGTTGATCGAGTTGGTGACGACCTCCAGCGGCGTGGTCAATCCGTGGTCCCGTCGCAATCGCAGCCGCCGGGTGCAAGTCGCCATCGAGCATGGCCAGCTGGACCTCGCCGAAGGTCGGTGGGCCAGTGCCCAGCGTCATCTGTACCGGGCCGCAGAAGCCGAGCGTCAACCACTGCTGTACTACCTCGGTGCGGCACGTGCCGCCAACGAACAAGGTCACTACGAGGAATGCGACAACCTGCTGGAGCGCGCCCTCGAGCGCCAGCCCCAGGCCGAGTTGGCGATTGCCTTGAGTCACGCGCAATTGCAGACCGACCGTGGTGATACCGAAGGCGCCCTGGCGACGCTGGAAGCCATGCACGAGCGTCACCCACACAACGTGCAGACTTTGCGTCAGCTACAGCGCCTGCATCAGCAGCGGGGCGACTGGTCGGCAGTCATTCGGCTGCTGCCGGAGCTGCGCAAGGACAAAGTCTTGCCTGTCGCCGAACTGGCTGAGCTGGAGCGTCGGGCCTGGGGTCAAAACCTCAGCCTTGCAGCGCGCGGTGAAGAAGACGGGACGGTCGGGTTGCAGTCACTCACCCGCGCCTGGCAACAGCTTACTAATGCTCAGCGCCAGGAACCGCAATTGGTGCTGGCCTATGCTGAACAACTGCGCCAGTTGGGTGCTCAGGTCGAGGCTGAAGAAATCCTGCGTGCGGCGCTCAAGCGCAACTTTGACAGTCATCTGGCACGTCTCTACGGACTAGTACGCGGTAGCGATCCGGCGCGGCAGTTGCAAACCGCCGAGGGCTGGCTCAAGGATCACCCGGCCGACCCGAGCTTGCTGTTGACCTTGGGCCGCCTGTGCCTGCAAAGCAGCCTTTGGGGCAAGGCCCGGGACTATCTGGAAAGCAGCCTGCGCCTGCAGCGCAACCCGGAAGCCTGTGCGGAGCTGGCCAGGTTGCTGGCACAGTTGGGCGATACCGAGCGCAGCAACCAACTGTTCCAGGAAGGCCTTGTCCTGCTGGACGAGCGCCTGCTGGCGGCACCGCTGCCGGTACCTGTTCGGGCCTGACATCCAGGATTCAGGATTTGGCATAAACCTGTGGCGGGGGAGCTTGCTCCCGCTGAGGTGCGAAGCGCCTTCAAAAAGGGACTGCTGTGCAGTCCAACGGGAGCAAGCTCCCTCGCCACAGGCAAGCTCCCACTCCACAAAGTGCTGTGTTCAGTCGCACGATGTTTACCTTTGTAGCCCTGTATCGGAAACGTCCTACCGAGGGCTGCATCTTATCCTCTCTATTCTGTCGGGAATTCCCTACACCTCTGGTGAAGTGTCCGTGCCGGCCTGCCTTGAAAGGCTGCCGCGCTTTCCTCTACCGTAACCGCCTGTCTCTACTGTTACGGATTAGCCATGTCTTTGGCCTGCTCACGCTCCTTGTTTTTCATGGCTTTCACCGCAGGTGCCCTGGCCTTGGGCGTTTCCTATTACCTCGAATATGTGGTCGGGCTCAAACCCTGCGGGCTGTGTTTATTGCAGCGCGGTTGCCTGGCGCTGCTCCTGGTTGTTTACCTGGTGGCTTCGGTACATGGTCCGCGACGATTCGGTTCTTTCGTCTATTGGCTGCTTGGTTTGTCCGCCAGCCTGGGCGGGACTGTCGCGGCGTGGCGGCAGGTGTTGTTGCAGAGTGATCCGCAGCAACAACTCTCGCTCTGTTCGCCCAATCTGGAAGCTTGGTTCGGGAGTATGCCTTGGGGCTGCGCCGTACAAAGGCTGTTCAAGGGCACTGACGACTGCGCCGAGATCTCGTGGACCTTGTTTGATCTGAGCATCCCCGAATGGAGTCTGCTGTTCTTCGTCGCGATGCTGATCCTGGGGATTTACCAGTTACTGCGCCACGTCTGGATCGCCTGTCAGGGACCGCCCAGCGGCGAGTCGTCGCACCGGGCCGGGACGGGTGATTAAACACTTGTATGAACTTTATCTCCTGCGTACCTTGAAGCCATTGTCGTGCGGGCATAATCTGGCCCGCACGTGTCATTGGAATTATGTTGCTCGATGACGCTCTGCCTGGCCGATCCTTGACCCTCAAGAGTGCGGCAGGTGTAGAGCAGCATGACCCACATAGGGAAGAGAGATCACCATGCTCGAAAGTTGTCAGAATGCTCAGGAACGCTGGGGTGGAGTGCATCTGCTGATCGATCGCTGGTTGCAGGAGCGTCACGAACTGGTTCGGGCCTATGATGCTCTCGGCGCGAAGCCTGAAGCTCTGGGCGAGAACCGCAAGCCGTTGCAGGAATTTTGCGGGGTGCTGGTCGATTACGTATCGGCGGGGCATTTCGAAATCTACGAACAGCTCACCGGTGAAGCCAAGGCCTTTGGTGACACTCGTGGTCTGGAGTTGGCCGAGACCATCTATCCGCGCATCGACGTCATCACCGAGAAGCTGCTGGCGTTCAACGACCTGTGTGATGCAGGCCAGTGCGTAGCCGAGAAATTCAAGGAGCTGGGTGGCCTGCTGCACGAACGCTTCGAACTGGAAGACTGTCTGATCGAAGTGCTGCACACCGCTCACAAGGAAGAGGATTCGGTTCAGGCCTGAACCCTTTTCGGCAATACGCTAAAAACGGTGCGCTTTGCGCGCCGTTTTTCGTTTCCGCTATCAGCTGGTGGCGCCGCGTAATTCGACTTCGAATACCAGCGGCGTGAACGGTGCGATCAGGTCACCGGCACCGTCGGCGCCATAGGCCTGGGCCGATGGAATCACCAGACGCCATTTTGCCCCCACCGGCATATTTTGCAGCGCACTGCGCCAGCCAGTGATCACGCTGTCGAGACTGAACCACTGCGGTTGGCTGTTCTGATCGAACACCGTGCCGTCAGGCAGGCGACCGATGTACAACACTTGAACCTTGCCATTTGGCCCGGCCTTCGCGCCGGTACCTGGCGTCAGCTCCGTCATCAACACGCCATCGGCCAATTCATGAACGCCGGGCCTGGCTTTTTCTTCGGTGAGAAAGCGCTGCTCTTTTTCCAGGGCTTCTTCGCTTTGTGGTGCAGGTGGTTGCAAGGCGATCTGGGCTTCGTGGTCCGCAAGGATCTGTTCGATCTGCGCGTCCTTCAGTGCCAGGGGTTTGCCTTGATAGGCTTGCTGCAACCCTTCGATCAGCGCTTGAAGTTGCAGGTCGGGAACCTCCTGGCGCAAGCGTTCGCCGAGACTTGCGCCTAAGCTGTAAGCGAGATCGTGAGCATCATTCTCAGCGGTTTTTTCGGCGGCTTGAACGGTGGAAAAACACACGAGCAGGGATAAAAAAAGGTAGCGCGACATGGGCACTCTCCGACCTCAGATGCGGGGGATTATGCCAGCGAGAATGGGTTAAACGGTGAACTGCTTTTGCGCAGATGCAGAACATTTTCAATCCGGTGCAACGCCGCGCTTTCGATACTGTCAACATGACCTAGCGGCGGTGTCAGCAGAGGTCTAGTATGAGCCGCATTCACGTCAGCCAGGAGGTAAACCATGTCGGCCACCAAGAAGCCTGTAAATACTCCGTTGCACTTACTCCAACAACTTTCGGGCAGCCTGCTCGAGCATTTGGAAACCGCTTGTTCCCAAGCCTTGGCTGATGCTGAAAAACTGCTCGCCAAACTGGAAAAGCAGCGCGGAAAAGCGCAAGAAAAACTGCACAAATCCCGTACCAAATTGCAGGACGCTGCGGCGGCCGGCAAAGCCAAGGCACAAGCCAAGGCCAAGGACGGAGTGAAGCAACTCGAAGACCTGCTCGATGCTTTGAAGGATCGTCAGTCCGAGACCCGCACCTACATTCTGCAACTCAAGCGCGATGCTCAAGAAAGCCTGAAACTGGCCCAGGGCGTCGGTCGCGTACAAGAGGCTGTCAGCAAGGCGTTGTCCCTGCGTTCGGCCAAGCCAGCTGCGGCACCTGCCAAGAAAGCCGCTGCCAAACCGGTTGCTGCAAAAGCAGCCGCCAAGCCTGCTGCCAAACCGGCTGCTAAAGCACCGGCCAAAGCCGCAGCAAAACCTGCAGCGAAAAAACCGGTTGCTGCCAGCGCTGCGAAACCAGCTGCTAAAGCAACGACTGCCAAACCGACTGCTGTAAAAACTGCCGCTGCCAAACCGGCTGCAAAACCAGCCGCTAAACCTGCAGCAAAACCAGCGGCCAAAACCGCAGCAGCGAAACCTGCTGCCAAGCCGGCCGCCAAGCCGGTCGCGGCTAAAACTGCTGCCAAATCGGTTGCTGCAAAAGCACCGGCCAAGCCTGCAGTAAAACCAGCGGCCAAAACTGCAGCCGCCAAGCCGGTTGCTAAAACTGCTGCTGCAAAACCGGCTACTGCCAGCGCTGCCAAACCAGCCGCGGCCAAACCCGCTGCGAAGCCAGTGGCTGCGAAACCGGCTGCAAAACCAGCTGCCGCTAAACCTGCCGCCAAACCAGCAGTGAAAAAACCAGTCGCCGCCAAACCGGCTACCGCGCCAGTCGCCAAGCCAGCCACCCCGGCTGCGGCAGCATCGTCTGCTCCAGCTGCAACCACCTCGACCACCACCGCTGCGCCAACCCCGGCAGCCGCGTCGAGCACTGCGACCACCCCAACCAGCGCTTCCTAAGCGCCGGTTACCGCGACGCGCAGCTGATGCAGCGCGTCGCGGTCCAGGTTGGCGGCGCCCGCCGCCACACCTTCCAGCCAGGCCGATCGTTCGGTCACGTCATTTTGCGGCCAACTCCGGGCCGTACGCTCCAGTTGCAACAACAGATGCCGTTCGGCTTCCAGCTCCAGTGCCTTGATTTGCTCGCGTAACGCATTCAGTTCGGCGTCGTCAGCGGCGGCGGCTTTCCATTGCTGGCGTAACGTGCGCATCGGTTGCACGACATTCACCTCCCAGGGCTCGGCCACCTGAAAAAGTTGCTGCAAGCGTTGCTCGGTGCAGTCCACAGCCCTTTGTTCCAGCCACAGGCCACAGAGCAGCAGGCAGACATTTGCTCCCGCCGATTGCAATTGCAGGCACAGGCTTTCAACGCCGGGGCGGGCGTAAGTGCCAAGGGAAAAGCTCCACAGGTCAGAGGACATAGTGCTACTCGCGCCAGTTGCGAGCGAAGCTGGTAGACTCCGCCGCCATTATGATTCGACTTCAGAACCTGACTTTACAGCGTGGCCCGCAACGTCTGCTAGAAGACGCCGAGCTGACCCTGCACGCCGGCCACAAAGCCGGCCTCATCGGTGCCAATGGCGCCGGCAAATCGAGCCTGTTCGCCTTGCTTTTGGGTGACCTGCACCCGGATTCGGGTGACTGCTTGCTGCCGGGCGACTGGCGCATCGCCCACATGCGCCAGGAGATCGACACCCTCGATCGCATCGCAGTCGACTACGTGCTCGATGGCGACCTGCGCCTGCGTGAGGTGCAACGCGACCTCGCCGCCGCCGAAGCGGCCCATGACGGTGCCGCTCAGGCGCGCCTGCACGCCGAACTCGACAGCGCCGACGGTTACACCGCCGACGCCCGGGCGCGCAAGCTACTGGCCGGTTTGGGCTTCACCAACGATCAGATGGATCGTCAGGTCGCAGATTTCTCCGGTGGCTGGCGGATGCGTCTGAACCTGGCGCAGGCGTTGATGTGCCCTTCGGACCTGTTGCTGCTCGATGAACCGACCAACCACTTGGACCTCGACGCCATCATCTGGCTCGAAGAGTGGCTTAAAAGCTATCCTGGCACGTTGATGCTGATTTCCCACGACCGGGACTTCCTCGACGCCGTGGTCGATCACGTGGCCCACGTCGATCAGCGCAAGATCACGCTCTATCGCGGCGGCTACAGCGCCTTCGAACGTGCCCGTGCCGAACGTCTGGCCCAGCAACAGCAGGCCTACGAGAAGCAGCAGGCGCAACGTGCGCACATGGAAAGCTACATCGCCCGCTTCAAGGCCCAGGCCACCAAGGCCCGTCAGGCCCAGAGCCGGATCAAGGCGCTGGAGCGGATGGAAGAGCTGTCCGCTGCTCACGTCGATTCGCCGTTCGACTTCGTTTTCCGCGAATCGCACAAAATCTCCAGCCCGTTGATTGATATCTCCGATGCTCGCCTGGGTTATGGCGAGCGAGCCGTGCTGGAGAAGGTCAAGCTGCAACTGACCCCCGGCGCGCGCATCGGTTTGCTCGGCCCCAACGGTGCCGGTAAATCGACCCTGATCAAAAACCTCGCCGGTGAACTCGAGCCGTTGTCCGGGCGCCTGACCCGTGGCGAGAACACCGTGGTCGGCTACTTCGCCCAGCATCAGTTGGACTCGCTCGACTCCAAGGCCAGCCCACTGCTACACATGCAGCGCCTGGCACCGACGGAGCGTGAGCAGACCTTGCGCGACTTCCTCGGCGGTTTCGACTTCCGCGGTGCGCGTATCGATGAGCCGGTGCTGAATTTTTCCGGCGGCGAGAAGGCCCGTCTGGCGCTGGCGTTGATCGCTTGGGGCCGGCCGAACCTGTTGCTGCTCGACGAACCGACCAACCACCTGGACCTGGAAATGCGCCTGGCGCTGACCATGGCGTTGCAGGAATTCAGTGGTGCGGTACTGGTGGTCTCCCACGATCGTCATTTGCTCAAAAGCACCACCGACAATTTCTATCTGGTGGCGGACGGCAAGGTTGAAGAGTTCGACGGCGACCTGGAGGACTACACCCGCTGGCTGGTGGAGTATCGCCAGCGCAATGCCCCGGTCAGCAACACGCCGGTGAACCCGGACAAAACCGACAAGAAGGCTCAGCGTCAGGCTGCCGCTACGTTGCGTCAGCAACTGGCGCCACATAAGCGTGAAGCCGACAAGCTCGAAGCCGAGTTGGGCAAGCTGCACGAGAAACTGGCGAAGATCGATGCCAGCCTCGGCGACAGCGATATCTACGAACCGGCGCGCAAGAACGAATTGCGTGATCTGCTGGCCGAACAGGCCAAGCTGAAGGTGCGTGAAGCGCAACTGGAAGAATCCTGGATGGAAGCCCTGGAACTGCTGGAAAGCATGCAGGCGGAGTTGGAGGCGCTGTCCTGATGGACGCCTTCAAACTGCCGTTGCCGGCGATGTGGGTCGAGCCGATTTTGCTCGGCGTGCAAATCCTGCTGATCCTGCTGGCCGGGTATTTTGCTCAGCGCTTCGTCGCCAAATGCCTGACTCGCCTGGGCGAACGTTATCCGTTTCCGCCACAACTGCTGATGCCGCTGCGTGGTGGACTGCGCTGGCTGATCATGGGCAGCGCGTTGATTTTCGTGCTGGAGCGCCTCGGTGTTTCGGCCACGGTACTCTGGACCGCGTTGTCCGGGTTCGTGGCGGTGGCTGCGGTGGCGTTCTTCGCCATGTGGAGCGTGCTCTCCAATCTGCTGTGCGCGATCCTGATCTTCACTGTCGGCCCGTTCCGCATCGGTGATGTGGTCGAGTTGGTGGACACCCTCGACAAGCCCGGCGTCAAAGGCCGGGTGGTGGCGATCAATTTGCTGTTTACCACGTTGATCGAGGCTGAAGAGGCCGGGACTGGCAGTGCGATGGTGCAGGTGCCTAACAGCCTGTTCTTCCAGCGCTCGGTTCGCCGCTGGCGCGGGTCGGATGTTTTCCCTTCCAGCGGCTTCGAAAAGTAAGCCTTCTGTTGCCTGATACACCGCTATCGCGAGCAAGCCCGCTCCCACATTGGATCTTCAGTAGACATCACATGAGTGAACAACACTGATCTACTGTGGGAGCGGGCTTGCTCGCGAAGTGGCCCTAAAGCCATAAACGCTGGTCGGCAGTCACCCTGTCCGACAAAAAATCGGTAGTCATTGCGCCAAAGCCGCATTAGCTTAGACGTCTGTCACGAGTCTGAGTCGAGGTGTGCGATGGTGCTTCAAACATGGCTGGCGTTTTTTGCTGCCTGCTGGGTGATCAGTCTGTCTCCTGGTGCCGGCGCGATTGCGTCGATGTCCAGCGGCCTGCGCTACGGTTTCTGGCGCGGCTACTGGAACGCCCTGGGCCTGCAACTGGGCCTGGCATTGCAAATTGCGATTGTGGCGGCTGGTGTCGGTGCGATCCTCGCGGCTTCGGCCACGGCTTTCTATGCGATCAAATGGTTTGGCGTGGCCTATCTGGTCTACCTCGCGGTCAAGCAATGGCGTGCGTTGCCCAGCGACATGAGCGATGACGCGTCTGTACGGCAGATCGGCAAACCGCTGGCGCTGGTGTTCCGTGGTTTCCTGGTGAACATCAGCAACCCCAAGGCGTTGGTGTTCATGCTGGCGGTGCTGCCGCAATTCATCGACCCGCATACACCGTTGGTGGCTCAGTACCTGATCCTTGGTGCGACGATGATCTGTGTCGACCTGATCGTCATGGCCGGCTACACCGGGCTGGCGTCCAAAGTGCTGCGACTGTTGCGCACCCCCAAACAGCAGAAACGCATGAACCGCACGTTTGCCGGGCTGTTCATCGGTGCGGCGGCGTTTATGGCAACCCTGCGCAAAGCGGTGATGTAAAACCCTGGATACAAGAGCGACCTCTTGTGGCGAGCGAGCTTGCTCGCGCTGGGCTGCGAAGCGGCCCCCGGATTTTGCGAGCGCTGCGCACTCGGGCGGGAGCAAGCTCCCTCGCCACATTAGGTTTCAGTACGGCAATATTGCGTTGATGGGCTTAAGAACAAGCATAAAAAAGGCGACCCTTCAGGTCGCCTTTTTCGTTCCAGAGATCAGCGCAAAATCACCGGCGCCGTATCCTGTGGCAGGTTGTTACGCTGCGGGGCTTGTCCCGGCTTCTCGTAACCACCGCCGCCAAGCTGTTGGCTCAGTTGCCCGGCCACGTCTTCGCCCAATGCCTTGGACACGTCACGCACCACCCGCGGGCGGTTCAGCGAAATCTTGATGTCCCGGCCATTCACCAGTTTGGTGTCCTGGCCTTCGCCCATCGCCGTGAAGGCCGACGTGATTTCGAAAGTCTTGGTGTTGATCAGGCTGAAATCCGCCACCAGGGTCAACGCCAGCACCGCTGAATAGCTGTCGGTGTTCGCCAGCTCGTTCGTGTCTTGGGTGAAGTCGATGTCCGACACCGTGCCGAACAGTACGTAATCCGCGCCCTTGAAGTTACCGGCCTTGATCCGCTTGATCACGTCATACACATCGCTTTTGGCGTTGGCTGTGTAGGGCGTGCCCTGAATCAGCTGGAACATCCCGGTCTTGAGGATCTGACCTTTGATGTCGCCGCTGAAACGCCGGATTTCGGTCTGCTCCAGATAGCTGTTCTTTGTCGTGTACTCGTCGTAACTGGACGAGCCGCTGGCGCCGTAATAGTCCTGTTGCTGATCGTCGCGGGCCGAGATGACGTGAACGTATTGATCGACGCTGGCCTCGTAGGCCAGGTCGGCCACGGCGATTTTCGGCGCCGCCTGTACGCCAGCGGCGCACACCAAAGCGATGATGCCTATCCATGTCCGCATGACTTAGCGCTCCGTGGTTTTGCGGATTTCTTTCTCGTCCATCCACTCGGCCAGCCCGCTTTCGACATCAACCAATTGCAGACTGAATTTGTAGAAGACGTCCTTGTAGTCGTTGCTGCGCTTGATAATCGAGCTGATCGAGCCTTCGAGACGGTAGCGGGCGGCGATCATGTTGCCGGTTTTGGCCACCGTACTTTTTTTGTACAGACCGCTTTGGTTTTGCAGTTTGAGATGGTCGACCTGGCTTTGCATGTTGGTGTTGTCGCTGGCAAAGCGAGCGGTGCCGGTACGCATCAATTGGGTCTTGATGGACGTGGTGATCTCGCGCGTGTCGATGTACTCGCTGGTCTTGTTCATCACGTCGTATACCTGAACCACCGGGCGACCCTTGAGAACACCGGACTGCGCGAGGGAGCGGGTCATGCTTTCAGCGATCATTTGCAGGTCGGTCGAACCGAATTCGTTGGTCACCAGTTCCACGGCTTTCGGGTCGCCATAGCTGATGTTGCCGCGGCCCAGCACCGGCGAGCGGTTGTCGGCGCAGCCGCCGATGAGCAGCGCGGCAAGGGCAATGCAAGAGACACGGGCAAACAGGGGCATGTGCTTGTGTGGGCGGTTCACGGCGTGTTGATCTCCAGGCGGAAGTCCACGGCTTGTGGCACGGGGGCGATGGCGGGCAGAAAACTCGTCTGCCCGGCGTACAGGGTCAGGCTTTTCCAGGTGTCGGCGTCAGCGACTGGAAAACCTTCCGGCCCCATCCACAGATAGCGGTAGTAGAGGGTTCGGTTGTCGGTATCGGTGTTGCTCAGCTGCGTGTTGACCGTCAGGAAACCGTTTTCCCGGGCCATGCGCATTGGGCCGATGGCCACGTTCTCAATCGGTCCGGTGGCCATGACTTTGCTCGCGGCACTGCCAGGTTCCGGTGGTGGTGGCGAGGTGGCGCAACCGGCCAACAAGGCCAGGGCGACAACGGCGAAGCATTTCAATCCCATGAAAATCTCCGTTCAGGGTTGGGCAGGGCTGGCGACAGCCTGGGGTACGGGCTTGGGGTCTTGGCGCATGGCGACGTCGGCGGCGTAAAGCCGGTTTCCCACGGCACGCAAACTGAAGGCTTGATGCGTCTTATCAATCTCGAATTTGATCGCAGGGTATTGCGGCGCATTCGGCAGCGTCAGGTGGTGGAGGCCTTTCTTTAGCCGTATCCGGGCGACAAGCGTCTTGTCCGGCAAGGTACGCCAGACCCGTGTGTCGGCATCCTCTTGCTGGGTTTGCCGCAGAATTTCCTCTTGAAGTTTCTCGGGGCTGCGCTTTTTCAAGAAAGCCAGGTATTGGGCATTGTTCTGGGCGCGATGGAGCGTGCGTTGAATAATCTCCGGCATGTCATCACGCAACGTACGGCGCGACATGTCGCCGAAGCTGTTAAGCAGGGTCAGCTGTTGTTTTTTGTCGTCTACCGTGACGAAGTCCACGGGTGGTGTGGAGGTGTCGGGGACGACGGCCGGAAACGACATGTTGGTGATGAATGTTTGGTCGTCAACGTCGACTGAAATCGGCACACGCACCGACGTGAGCGCCGGCGCCAGACCGGTTTGCACGATCAGCAGGACATCGGCCTCGCCGGCCTTCAGCGGGGATTTGGCCAGGTTGCGCAAGGCTTGCTCAAGCAGCGGCGTATTGGGGCGCAGCTCGATTGCCTGGCGGTATCCCGGTGCGGCGAGGTCTTTCTCGTCCAGCGATTCATAAATGAAGCCGGCAAGGTAATGGCTGAACGCGCTCTGGTAGCTGTTTTTCAGTGCGACGACTTCGGGGGCGTCGAGGGTCGCCACCGGGTAACCCTGAAGGTCTTTGTATTTCAGCTGGATCCCCTGAACTTTCGCCTGGTTTTCCAGTATCAGGTATTCCTTGTCACGCTTGTCGGCGATTATCGCTTCGCGTTCGTGGGTTTTCTTGATTGCGACACGAGCATTTTCCGTGTCGGCGGCGGAGAGCAACATCAGGGCCATTTGCGTCGTCAGCGCGACTTTCTCGAAATCATGCCCATCGTATAAGCGCACCTTGTCGTTGCCGCCGTAGCTGTTGAAATCGGTGAGGCCTTTAAACGCGCCGAAATAAGGCGAGTTTGCCCAGCCTTCGATCAACCGGTCGGCGTAGTCCCAGTTGGCATAGCTGCCCGCAAAATTGCCGTCCAGGCGCAGCAATTCGCCTCTCTCAAAGTTGTAGAGCAGATCGCCCGGGGCAATGGGGTTGTTTCGGTCGAGCACGGCGACAGCGTTCTCGAGGTAGCCGTCCCTGAAATAGTAGAGCGTCTCGTCGAGCTCCGCGTTGTAGTTACGGAACGAGGTGCAACCGCTCAGTAGCAGGCTCGCACTGAGTGCAAACAAGAGGCGCAGGCGGGTGGCCATTTGCTGTGGTTCTTCCTTGAAGATAAGCCGCCAGACGGCGGTAAATAATAGACTTGAATGATGGCACTTTGTTCCTGTACGTCAGCGGCCGCCATAGACAAAGCTTGAGTGAAAGTCATTGGAAGTGAACAATGTATTACTTCGTATTTCCCCTTGAGATTCATTCATGACTGCCTCCTCCCGTTTTCTGGCGTGGCTAGTGCTGCCGGTTATTGCGTTTTGCAGCCTCAATGCGCAGGCCGAAACTGCCGAAGGCGCGCCAAAGGCCCTGCATTTGCTCGATTACATTGGCGCTGACTACCCGATGGCGGTCGAAGCGGGCAAGGTTATCGATGAGTCTGAATACCTCGAGCAGCAGGAATTTCTGGGTGTGCTGCAAGGTTTGATCTCCGAGTTACCGGCCAAGCCCGAGCGCGCTGAATTGGAGCAAGGCGTCAACAACCTGCGCACCGCGATCGCTGCACGCATGGACGGCACCGACGTTGCACGTCAGGCTCGCCAACTCGGCGCGAAACTGGCGGTGGCGTATGAGGTCAGCCAGGCCCCGGTGATTACTCCGGACCCGACTCGCGGCGCGCCGCTATATGCGCAGCAATGCTCGGTGTGCCACGGCGACACGGGTGTCGGTGACGGCCCGGCAGGCGTTGGCATGACGCCGCCACCGGCCAATCTGCGCGATGCGGCGCGACTCGATCGCCTCAGCCTCTACGCGATATACAGCACCCTGGGTCAGGGCGTCGAAGGCACCGACATGCCGTCGTTCGCCGATCAACTGGACGACCGTCAGCGCTGGGACCTGGCAACCTACATCGCCGGCTTCAGTGCCGACCCGACCGCAGCCAAATCCGAAAAGACCTACAACATCGCCGACCTGGCCCGCCAGACACCGGCCGAAGTGCTGGCCGCCGAAGACCCGCAAGCCTTGGCAACCTTCCGCGCACAACGGGCGCAACCGCCGCAGGTCAAGCGTGGCCCGGCACAGTTGCTCGACTACACCGCGGCAACTCTGGACAAGAGCATCGCCGCTTACCGTGCCGGCGAACACGATCAGGCCTACGACCTGTCGGTGGCGGCGTACCTGGAAGGCTTCGAACTGGTCGAAAGCTCTCTCGATAACGTCGACGCCAACGTGCGTAAAGACACTGAAAAATCGCTGATGGCTTACCGTCAGTCGTTGCAGGACGGCTTGCCGGTGGCTCAGGTCGAACAGCGTCTGGATGCGGCCAAGGCCAAGTTAAAGGAATCGGCCGGCCTGCTCGGCAGCGATGGCTTGAGCTGGTCGCTGAGCTACATCTCTGGCCTGTTGATTTTGCTGCGCGAAGGCCTGGAAGCGATTCTGGTGCTCGCGGCGATCCTCGCGTTCCTGCGCAACACCGGCCAGCAATCGGCGGTGCGTAGCGTCAACGTCGGTTGGGGGCTGGCGCTGTTGGCGGGCCTGGGGACCTGGGCGCTGGCGGCGTACGTGATTGATGTCAGCGGCGCCCAGCGTGAGCTGCTGGAAGGCTGCACGGCGCTGTTCGCCAGCGTCATGGTGTTGTGGCTCGGCGTGTGGATGCACGACCGTCGCCACGCGGCAGCCTGGCAGGATTACATCAAGAGCAGCCTGGTGGGCGGCGGCGGACGTTTCGGTTTTGCGATCCTGGCGTTCTTCTCGGTGTATCGCGAACTGTTTGAAGTGATCCTGTTCTACGAAACCCTGTGGTTGCAGGCCGGCCCTGCCGGGCATAACGCGGTGCTCGCGGGCGGCGCGACGGCGTTGGTGCTGTTGGTCGGTCTGGCTTGGGTGATCCTGCGCGGCTCGGCAAAACTGCCACTGGCGCTATTCTTCGGCATCAACGCCGGGTTGTTATGCGCGTTGTCGGTGGTGTTTGCCGGCCATGGTGTGAAGGCGTTGCAGGAAGCCGGGATCTTCGGCACCCGGCCGGTGCCGTTCTTTGACTTCGACTGGCTGGGCATCCACGCTGATGCGTATTCGCTGAGTGCGCAGGCGGTGGCGATCATTGCGATCATCGTGCTGTATAGCCGCAGTCGCATGGCAGAGAAGCGGCGGGTGCCGGTTTCTTAACAGCATTCGCTGCGCTCACATTCGCGGGCAAGCCTCGCTCCTACGGGTTTACATTAACCTTGTAGGAGCGAGGCTTGCCCGCGAAGCTTTCTAAGAGGAAAAACACAATGCGTGTCTGGATCGATGCCGACGCCTGCCCACGGGCAGCCAAGGATCTGGTGGTGAAGTTCGCCCTCAAGCGCCAGTTCGAAGTGGTGATGGTGGCCGGTCAGCCGCAGATCAAACCGGGTCTGGCCCTGGTGAAGCTGATCGTGGTGCCCAGCGGCCCGGACGCGGCCGACGATTACCTGGTGGAACACGCAGTGCCCGGCGAGCTGGTGATTTGCAGCGATGTGCCGCTGGCTGACCGCTTGGTGAAGAAGGGCGTTTCAGCGCTGGACCCGCGCGGCAAAGAGTTCGATGCGCAGAATATGGGGGACAGGCTGGCGGTGCGTAACCTGTTCACCGACCTGCGTGAACAGGGCCAGATGAGCGGCGGGCCAGCGCCGTTTGGCGAACGGGAGAAACAGGCGTTTGCCAATGCGCTGGACCGGATTCTCACTCGGCTAACTCGCAAGCCTTAAGCCAGACCGAGAACCCTGTGGGAGCGGGCTTGCTCGCGAAAGCGGTGTATCAGCCGACATCAATGTTGAAATGTTAGTCAGCCTTCGCGAGCAAGCCCGCTCCCACATTTGTCCGCGTTACACATCGTTTTCGTGGGTGAGTTCGAGAACGCGGTCGACGAGTTTGTTGATACCTGATGCGGCTTCACTGATCGACTGCGCCAGCATATACGCCGGGGTACTCACCAACTTGCGCGCCTTGTCCTCAACAATGTCTCCGACCGCACAGTCCGCATGAGTGGCGCCCATCTTGTTCATCGCCGCTGCCGTTTCGGCATTGTTGCCGATGGTGCAGGTTACGCCCGGGCCATAGATCTTCGCCGCCAGCGCTGGCGAGATGCAGATCAACCCCACCGGTTTACTTGCTTCGGCAAAAGCTTCGGCCAATGCCAGGACTTCTGGCTGAACCGTGCATCCGGCGCCTTCGACCGCGAAGTTGGAGAGGTTCTTCGCCGCCCCGAAGCCGCCCGGCACGATTAGCGCATCGAAGTCTTCGACGCTGGCCTCGCGGATGTCCTTGATGTTGCCCCGGGCAATGCGCGCCGATTCCACCAGCACATTGCGCGACTCGGGCATTTCTTCGCCGGTCAGGTGGTTGATCACATGCAACTGGGCGATGTTCGGTGCAAAACACTGCACCTGGGCACCGCGCTGGTCCAGGCGCAGCAAGGTAATCACGCTTTCTTGGATCTCGGCGCCGTCGTACACGCCACAGCCGGAAAGGATCACTGCAATTTTTTTGCTCATGGGCTTTTCTCCAGATTCATGGCGTTAAATGTCCACTAATTTGTCGCTCGTTGCCATAGGGTTAAATCGCGGCGAGGCCTAGGATCAGTCATCACCATTGCGATCAGGTCGCGTCATGAATTTCATTCTGTATGCGGTGCCGTTTTTCTTTGTGCTGATAGCCATCGAACTGCTGGCCGACCGTTGGCGCGGCGTTCGCAATTACCGCGTGGCTGACGCGATCAACAGCATGAGCACTGGCGTGTTGTCGACCACCACCGGCCTGCTGACCAAGGGGATGGGGCTGCTGACGTATGCATTTGCGCTCGAGCATCTGGCACTGTTCAGACTCTCGGGCGACAGTGCCTGGGTCTGGGTGTTTGCCTTCGTCCTCTACGACTTCTGCTATTACTGGCTGCACCGCATGGGCCACGAGCGGAACATCCTCTGGGCGGCGCATTCGGTGCATCACCAGAGCGAGGACTACAACCTCTCCACGGCCCTGCGCCAGACCAGCACCGGTTTTCTGCTGGGCTGGATCTTCTATCTGCCCATGGCCGTGTTCGGCGTGCCGTTGCTGGTGTTCGTCAGCGTCGCGGCGCTGAACCTGCTGTATCAATTCTGGGTTCACACCAAGCACATTCCCAAGCTCGGCTGGTTCGAGTGGTTCTTCGTCACGCCGTCCAATCATCGGGCCCACCATGCACAGAACGCTCTCTACATGGATCGCAACTACGGCGGGGTGTTCATTATTTGGGACCGTCTGTTCGGCTCGTTTCAGGAAGAAGACGACAACGAGCCGGTGATTTTCGGCGTGACCACACCACTGGCGAGCTGGAATCCGCTGTGGGCCAACCTGCAGTTCTATGCGCAATTGTGGGATGACGCCCGGCGGGCGCAGAGCAAGTGGGACAAGTTGCGAATCTGGTTTATGCGCACCGGTTGGCGGCCGGCGGACGTAGCGGCCAAGTACCCGATGAACAAACCCGACCTGAGCCAGTTCCGCAAATTCGACGTGCCGCTGGACGGCCGGCAGCAGCTGTATGTGGCGTTGCAGTTCTGCGTCTACATCGCCTTGGGCAGCTATTTGATGAAACTGGAGCAGAGTCTGCCGACCGCAGCCATGGTGCTCGGCTGGAGTGCGGTGGTGCTGGGTTTGTTTACGTTGGGCGTGGCCCTGGAGAATCGCCCGTGGGCGTGGAAGTTGGAGCTGCTGCGGCTGGCGTCGAACGTGCCGCTGGTGTGGCTGGCGCCGCTGGTCGGGCTGTGGCCGGCCAGCGCGCAAGGCTGGGTCGGCCTGATCAGTTACAGCCTGCTCAGTGGAATCGGTCTCTACTGCTGTAGAAACCGTTTCACTCGACTGGCGTCTTAGCCTCGGCGGTCTTGGCCAGTTCAGCCTGCTCGTCGGCGTAGATCTTCTTCGCCAGGCGAGCATTTTTGAACCGCCGGCGTAGCCACAGGGCCAGGCCCAACACCAGCAGCGCGCCGAGTACCCACAGCTCGTACTTCTTGACGCTGCCGAGCATGCTTTCGAGCACCGCACCGAAATGGTAGGCCGCCGCCGCCAGGGCGCTGGCCCAGATCGCGGCGCCAATCCCGTTGAGCAGCAGATAACGTCCCGGCGGATAGCCCGAGAGGCCGATCGCCACCGGCATCACCGTGCGCAAACCATAGACAAAGCGGAAGCTCAGGACCCAGATGTCCGGGTGCTTGCGGATATGTTCCAGCGCCCGGTCACCCATCATTTGCCAGCGCGGTTTGCGCGCCAGTAATTTGCGGCCGTGCTTGCGCCCCAGGAAGTACCACAGCTGATCACCGGCATAACTGCCGAAGAACGCCACGACGACGACCAGATTGATGTCCATGTATCCGCGAAACGCGAGGAAGCCCGCGAGCACCAGGATGGTTTCGCCTTCGAAGAACGTGCCGAGAAAAAGGGCAAAGTAGCCGAAGTCATGCAGAAATTGTTGGAGCATTGTCTGGGTGCTAGCGAAATGAACGCGCAGCCTAACCCTTCAGACACATTCAGGAAAGTGTCCAAATGTGTCTCGACGTGAACAATTCCTACACGGACAATGGAATACAGCTACGTGACGCAGGGCTAAGCACAACTGTCATGTGTCCGTCATAATGGCAGCTTATAACTGTCACGCTCGCCTGCCAGCGCGGGCTCAGGAGTCTGCCGTGAGCTTTACCCCCGCCAACCGATTGTTTCCTGCAACCCGCCTGCGTCGTAACCGTCGTGATGATTTCTCGCGTCGATTGGTCCGTGAAAACGTTTTGACCGTCGATGACCTGATTCTGCCGGTGTTCGTGCTGGACGGTGAAAACCGTCGCGAAGCGGTGGCGTCGATGCCGGGCGTTGAACGCCTGACCATCGATCTGTTGCTGATCGAGGCGGCCAAGTGGGTCGAACTGGGGATTCCGGCAGTGGCGCTGTTCCCGGTCACGCCGCCAGAGCTCAAGTCGCTGGATGCGGCCGAAGCCTGGAACCCGGAAGGCATCGCCCAACGCGCCACCCGTGCGCTGCGCGATCGCTTCCCGGAGCTGGGCGTTATCACTGACGTCGCCCTGGACCCGTTCACTACTCACGGTCAGGACGGCATCCTCGACGAAGAAGGCTACGTGCAGAACGACATCACCGTCGACGCACTGGTCAAGCAGGCCCTGTCCCACGCCGCAGCCGGCGCTCAGGTGGTGGCCCCTTCGGACATGATGGACGGTCGCATCCAGGCGATCCGCGAAGCCCTTGAACTGGCCGATCACGTGAATGTGCGGATCATGGCTTACTCGGCCAAGTACGCCAGCGCCTATTACGGTCCGTTCCGCGATGCGGTCGGTTCGGCGCTGAACCTGGGCAAGGCGAACAAGGCCTCCTATCAGATGGACCCGGCCAACAGCAACGAAGCCCTGCACGAAGTGGCGGCGGACTTGTCAGAAGGCGCGGATATGGTCATGGTCAAGCCTGGCATGCCGTATCTGGACATCCTTTATCGGGTCAAAGAAGAATTCAAAGTGCCGACGTTTGTGTACCAAGTCAGCGGCGAATACGCCATGCACATGGCGGCGATCCAGAATGGCTGGTTGAGCGAAGGGGTTATTCTCGAATCCCTGACCGCTTTTAAACGTGCAGGCGCAGATGGCATCCTGACTTACTTTGCCGTGCGCGCCGCCCAATTGTTACGAGAGCAAAAATAGCCCTCCCAGGAACATTCGATGAATACCGAAGGACTCTCTGAAGTTGCAGTAAAGGAAGCCCAACCCGTGGTGGAGCAAATCGACGAAACCCCTCCGGATGTGGAGCCAGCTCCCGTCCCGGTGGTGTCCGAGCCCGCGGCTGCGGCGCCGGCGGCGATTGCCATTCCCGGCCTGGATGACAGCAGCCTGTACATCCATCGCGAGCTCTCGCAACTGCAGTTCAACATCCGCGTGCTGGAACAGGCGCTGGATGAGTCCTATCCGTTGCTGGAGCGGCTGAAGTTTCTGCTGATCTTCTCCAGCAACCTGGACGAGTTCTTCGAGATTCGCGTGGCCGGCCTGAAGAAGCAGATCACCTTTGCCCGTGAACAGGCGGGCGCCGATGGCCTGCAACCGCACCAGGCCCTGGCCCGGATCAGCGAACTGGTGCATGGTCACGTCGACCGCCAATACGCGATCCTCAACGACATTCTGTTGCCGGAACTGGAGAAACATCAGGTCCGCTTCATCCGTCGCCGTTACTGGACCACCAAGCTCAAGACCTGGGTTCGCCGTTATTTCCGCGACGAGATCGCACCGATCATCACCCCGATCGGCCTCGATCCGACGCACCCGTTCCCGTTGCTGGTGAACAAGAGCCTGAACTTCATCGTCGAGCTCGAAGGTATCGACGCCTTCGGTCGCGATTCCGGCCTGGCGATCATCCCGGCACCGCGTCTGCTGCCTCGTGTGATCAAGGTTCCGGAAGAAGTCGGCGGCGCTGGCGACAACTATGTGTTCCTGTCGTCGATGATCCACGCGCACGCCGATGACCTGTTCCAGGGCATGAAGGTCAAGGGCTGCTACCAGTTCCGTCTGACCCGAAACGCTGACCTGGCAGTCGATACCGAAGATGTAGAGGACCTGGCTCGCGCCCTGCGCGGCGAGTTGTTCTCCCGTCGCTACGGCGATGCGGTGCGTCTGGAAGTCGCCGACACCTGCCCGAAACACCTGTCCGACTACTTGCTCAAGCAGTTCAATCTGCACGAAACCGAGCTGTATCAGGTCAACGGTCCGGTCAACCTGACCCGCCTGTTCAGCATCACCGGCCTGGACAGTCAGCGCGCACTGCAATATCTGCCGTTCACGCCGCAGATTCCGAAACTGCTGCAAAACAGCGAGAACATCTTCAGCGTGATCAGCAAGCAGGACATCCTGTTGCTGCACCCGTTCGAGTCGTTCACCCCGGTGGTCGACCTGCTGCGCCAGGCGGCCAAGGACCCGCATGTATTGGCGGTCCGTCAGACCCTGTACCGCTCCGGTGCCAACTCGGAAATCGTTGATGCCCTGGTCGACGCTGCGCGTAACGGCAAGGAGGTCACCGCGGTGATCGAATTGCGTGCGCGGTTCGACGAAGAGTCCAACCTGCAACTGGCCAGCCGTCTGCAAGCGGCCGGCGCGGTGGTGATTTACGGCGTGGTCGGCTTCAAGACCCACGCCAAGATGATGCTGATCCTGCGTCGCGAGGCTGGCGAGATTGTCCGTTACGCGCACTTGGGCACCGGCAACTACCACGCGGCTAACGCCCGTCTGTACACCGACTACAGCCTGCTGACCTCCGACGACGCTTTGTGCGAAGACGTCGGCAAACTGTTCAGTCAGTTGATCGGCATGGGCAAGACCCTGCGCATGAAAAAGCTGTTGCACGCGCCGTTCACGTTGAAGAAGGGCATGCTCGACATGATTGCCCGGGAAACCCAGTTCGCCCTAGACGGCAAACCGGCGCACATCATTGCCAAGTTCAACTCGCTGACCGATCCGAAGATCATCCGCGCGCTGTACAAGGCCAGCCAGTCCGGTGTGCGCATCGATCTGGTGGTGCGCGGCATGTGCTGCCTGCGCCCTGGCATTCCGGGGGTTTCCCACAACATCCACGTGCGCTCGATCATCGGCCGCTTCCTGGAACACACCCGGGTCTTCTACTTCCTCAATGGCGGCGAAGAGCAGATGTTCCTCTCCAGCGCCGACTGGATGGAGCGCAACCTCGACAAACGCGTCGAGACTTGCTTCCCGGTGGAAGGCAAGAAGCTGATCATGCGGGTCAAGAAAGAGCTGGAGCTTTATCTGACCGATAACACCCACAGCTGGAGCCTGCAGTCGGACGGTCGTTACATCCGTAACACACCGACCGGCAACCAGAACCCACGCAGTGCCCAGGCAACGTTGCTGGAGCGATTGGGTAGCCCGATTCTTGCGGTGCGTTAACGCAAACATCGGCTCATAAAAAATGGCGATCCCTGCGGATCGCCATTTTTTTGGTCACATTCCTGTGGCGAGGGAGCTTGCTCCCGCTGGGCTGCGCAGCAGCCCCAAAACCGGTCACCTAATAATTTCTGATAAACCACTAAGGCAGATGGGGGCGCTTCGCACCCCAGCGGGAGCAAGCTCCCTCGCCACAGGGATTGTGTTCGTTAGCGCACGTTCAACGTAAAACCAACCCGGGTCAGCCATTCCGCTTCCAGCGCGAAATCAGCCTGGGTCAGCTGGTTTTCGTCCAGCCAGTTTTTCGGGAACAGCACATCCAGGCTGTCGCCATTGGCTTTGAGTACGACCTGGGGCATTTCCTGGGTGCCGCGAATGTGGTGGAACAGGATCGCAAAGCGCAGCAGCACGCACAGGCGAATCAGCTTGATGCCGTCATCGCCGAAATCGGCAAACTTGTCCCGGGGAATATTGCGGCGGTGACCGCGCACCAGCAGCGCGAGCATTTGCTGGTCTTCGCGGGAGAAACCCGCCAGGTCCGAGTGCTCGATCAGGTAGGCGCCGTGCTTGTGGTAGTGATAGTGGGCGATGTCCAGGCCGACTTCATGGACCTTGGCGGCCCAGCCCAGCAATTCGCGCCAGACGCCGTCGTCCAGGTCCCAGTCCGCGGCTACTTGGTCGAAAGCATGCAGGGCCTTGCGTTCAACTCGCGCGGCTTGTTCCAGATCAACGTGGTAACGCTCCATCAGCGAGCTGAGGGTGCGCTCGCGGACGTCTTCGTGATGATGACGGCCCAGCAGGTCATAGAGCACGCCTTCACGCAGGGCGCCTTCACAGTGATCCATACGTTGCAGTTCGAGGGCGTCGAAGATGGCTTCGAGAATCGCCAGGCCCGCCGGGAAGATCGCACGGCGGTCGGGCTTGATGCCTTCGAAGTCGATTTTCTCCGCATCACCCAGTTTGATCAGCTTGCGCTTGAGCCAGGCGAGGCCTTCGGCATTCACTTCGCCGGTGCCATGACCGCCAGCCTTCAGTGCCAGGCCGATGGCGCGGATGGTGCCCGAGGAGCCGATGGCTTCATCCCAGGTCAGGCGATGCAGGGCGTGCTCGATGCTCATGATCTCCAGCCGTGCCGCGGTGTACGCCTGGGCGTAACGGGCCGGGGTGACCTTGCCATCCTTGAAATAGCGCTGGGTATAGCTGACGCAGCCCATTTGCAGGCTTTCGCGCAGCAGCGGTTCGAAGCGCTGGCCGATGATGAATTCGGTACTGCCGCCGCCGATGTCGGCCACCAGGCGTTTGCCCGGGGTGTCGGCGAGGGTGTGGGAGACGCCGAGGTAGATCAGGCGCGCTTCTTCACGACCGGAGATGACTTCCACCGGGTGGCCGAGGATTTCTTCGGCGCGGTGGATGAACTCGGCCCGGTTACGGGCTTCGCGCAGGGCGTTGGTGCCGACGATCCGCACGGCGCCGGGGGGCATACCGTTGATCAGTTGGGCAAAGCGCTTCAGGCAATCGAGCCCGCGCTGCATGGATTCTTCGTTGAGCTGGCGCTCGTCGTCGATGCCGGCGGCCAGTTGGACCTTTTCGCCGAGGCGCTCAAGAATACGGATTTCGCCGTTCTGGGCCTTGGCCACGACCATGTGAAAGCTGTTGGAGCCCAGGTCGATTGCGGCGATCAGGGACAGATTCTTGGCTTGGGATTGCGGCATGGTCAGGGGGTCTCGGTCGATAACCTCGACATCGTGCCACGATCAAACGCTGGCGCCAACGCGCAGAACTGAAAGCCTTGATTCAGCACAACTTCTGTGGCGAGGGAGCTTGCTCCCGCTCGGCGGCGCAGCAGTCGTAAAATCTGCCGACCGGAATTTGCCGGTGTTGCGCGGTGTATGGCTTTGGGGCTGCTTCGCAGCCCAGTGGGAGCAAGCTCCCTCGCCACAGGTGATATGCGCGACTTAGCTCGCCGCTTCCACGGTGCCGATGAAATTCGCCAACTCCGCCGTCTGCGGATTCGCGAACAAAATCTTCGGATCCCCAACTTCATGCACCTTGCCCTGATGCATGAACACCAACTTATCCCCAACCTCCCGGGCGAAGCGCATTTCGTGGGTGACCATGATCAGCGTCATGCCTTCTTTGGCCAGTTGCCGGACCACGCTCAGCACTTCATTGACCAACTCCGGGTCCAGCGCCGAGGTGATCTCGTCGCACAGCAACACCTTCGGCGACATCGCCAAGGCCCGGGCAATCGCCACGCGCTGCTGCTGACCACCGGACAAACGATCGGGGAACGCATCAAACTTCTCCCCCAGTCCGACCCGTTCCAGCATCTCTTTTGCCAGTTCTTTTGCTTTTGCCTTGGGCACCTTTTGCACCACTTGCGGCGCCAGCATCACGTTCTCGCCGACCGTCAGGTGCGGGAACAGGTTGAACTGCTGGAACACCATCCCGACTTTCTGCCGCAAGCTGCGCAAATCGGCGCGGGCGGCGTCGAGGTATTCACCGTCGACTTCGATCACGCCGTCGTTGATCGACTCCAGGCCATTCAAGGTGCGCAGCAACGTGGATTTGCCCGAGCCGCTGCGGCCGATGATCGCCACCACCTGGCCTTCCTCGACGCTCAGGTCGATGCCTTTGAGCACATGGTGGTCGCCGTAATATTTATGCAGGGCCGAAATTCTAAGCAGAGGCATGCAGTCTCCTTTCCAGATAGCGCGCACTGAGGGACAAGGGGTAGCAGAGCAAGAAGTAACCGAGGGCCACGAGGCCGTAGACCATGAACGGTTCGAAAGTCGCGTTGGCGAGCATGCCGCCGGTCTTGGTCAGTTCGGTGAAACCGATGATCGAGGTGACGGCGGTGCCTTTGACCACTTGCACCGAAAAGCCAACGGTCGGCGCCACGGCGATGCGCAGGGCTTGCGGCAGGATCACGTAGCGCAACTGCTCCAGCGGGTTGAGCGCCAGGCTCGACGAAGCTTCCCATTGACCGTTGGGGATCGAGTCGACGCAACCGCGCCAGATCTCCGCCAGGTAAGCGCTGGTGAACAGCGTCAGCGCCACCGCCGCCGCCATCCACGGGGAAATCTCCACCCCGGCCAACGCCACGCCGAAGAACACCAGAAACAACTGCATCAACAGCGGCGTGCCCTGGAACAGTTCGATGTAGGTGCGGGCGAAGTTGCGCGGCAGGGCTTTTTTCGAAATGCGCATGACCATGATCAACAAGCCGATCAAGCCACCGCCGATAAATGCCACCAGCGACAGTGCCAGCGTCCATTGCAGGCCCGTGAGCAGGTTGCGCACGATGTCCCAGAAGGTGAAATCGCTCATTGGCTGCTCCCCGCGCTGCTTCTGGATATATACCGGCGACCGATCCAGTTCAGCAGTTGGCGGATCAGCAGCGCCATGCACAGGTAGATCAGCGTGGTCAGGGCGTAGGTTTCAAAGGCGCGGAAGTTGCGCGATTGGATGAAGTTGGCGGCGAAGCTCAGTTCTTCGGTGGCGATCTGCGAGCAAACCGCCGACCCGAGCATGACGATGATGATCTGGCTGCTCAGCGCCGGCCAGACCTTGCCCAGTGCCGGCAGCAAGATCACGTGGCGAAAGGCTTCGAAACGGCTCATCGCCAATGCCGCTGCGGCTTCCAGTTGACCCCGTGGGATCGCTTGAATGCCGGCGCGGATGATCTCGGTCGAATAGGCACCGAGGTTGATCACCATCGCCAGTACCGCCGCTTGCCATTCGGAGATCTGCACACCCAGCGATGGCAGACCGAAGAAGATGAAAAACAATTGCACCAGGAACGGCGTGTTGCGGATCAACTCGACGTAAACCCCGAAGATCGCGGAAAACGGACGGATGTTCCACGCCCGCACCAGCGCCCCGACAATGCCCAGACCGACGCCGAACACCGCGCCGATGGCCGTCAGTTCAAGGGTGAACAGCGCACCGCGCAGCAACAGGTCGGTGTTTTGTATCACCGGAATAAAGTCGAACTGATAAGCCATATTGAGTCTCCCGGCTGGCGATCAGAGATCGGCCGGCAGCGGCTCTTTGAGCCAGGTCTGGGAGTTTTTCTCCAGTGAACCGTCGGTTTTGGCCGTGGCGAGGATCTGGTTGACCTTGTCCAGCAGCGCCGGCTCGTTCTTGTTCACGCCGACGTAGACCGGCGAATCCTTGAGTTTCACTTTCAGCGCCGGCACGCGTTTCGGGTTTTTCTCGCTGATCGCCACCATCACCACGTTGCCGCTGGCGATCAGGTCAACCTGGCCGGCGAGGTAGGCGGCGATGGTCGTGTTGTTGTCTTCGAAGCGCTTGATGGTTACGCCTTCCGGGGCGACTTTGGTCAGCTCGATGTCTTCGATGGCGCCACGGGTGACGCTGATGGTTTTGCCCTTGAGGTCGTCCAGAGTCTTGATAGCGGCGTCTGGCGGGCCAAACACGGCGAGGTAGAACGGCGCGTAGGCGCTGGAGAAGTCGATGACTTTCTCGCGCTCGGGGTTTTTGCCGAGGCTGGAAATCACCAGGTCGACTTTGCCGGTGGTCAGGAACGGGATGCGGTTGGTGCTGTTGACCGGGGTCAGTTCGAGTTTGACCTTGAGCTGCTCAGCCAGCAGCTTGGCGGTGTCGATATCCAGACCTCGCGGTTTCATGTCCGGGCCGACCGAGCCGAACGGCGGGAAGTCCTGCGGCACGGCGACTTTGAGGGTGCCGCGCTTGACCACATCCTCCAGACCGTCGGCGTGGGCGGGTGCCTGGCTCAGCATCAGGCTGGCAAACAGGGCAGCGAGGAGGGCGCTGTAACGCTGGGTCATGGCAAATCTCCGAATCGGCGAGAAGTGATTTCTGCGATTCGACAGAGCACGGGCCATGCCAACATTGGGCTTTGCGGGTGGCAGGCCGCGGTTTTACTGGTGTTGTTCGGTCTTACTGGTCTGAACAGTAAGGTCGCGTTTCGCACCTCGATAGCGCATTGCCTTTGATCACCGAACCCCAGTGGGGCACGACTTGCCGGGCGCCGCGAATAGCTTTACAACTAGCCGCTCATTGGCCTGGTTCGTCTGAAAAACCATGAACTCGATCTCTCGCGCCGTACCTGAAGTGGCGCTGCAAGCCATCCGCAAACTGATTACCGAACAGGATTTCGGACCGGGGGATGCGTTGCCCTCGCAACGGGATTTGGCGGTGCAATTGGGGGTTAGCCGGGCGTCGCTTCGCGAGGCGTTGTCGTCCCTGAGTGCGCTGGGCGTGATCAGTATCCAGCCGGGCAAGGGCGTTTTCGTGCAGGCCCCGGTGGACTTGCCCCGAGGCGATGGAGCGCTGAGTTGGCCATTTGCGTCCCAGGCTTCGCCGCTGGATATCTTCCAGTTGCGCTATGCCCTGGAAGGGTTCGCCGCAGGGTTGGCTGCCGTGACCTTAAGCACTGATGAACTCGATGCACTGGAAGATAACGTCGCCGCCATGCGCAACGAATTAAAGGCCTGCGACTTCGATGCTGCGGCGCGGCTGGACTTCGAATTTCATCGGCGCATCCTGCTGGCCAGCGGCAATCAGGCGATGTTGAGCATCCTGACCGCCAGCGCCGACATCTTTCTGGAGAGTCAGAAGTTACCGTTCATCCGGGCAGAGCGGGCCATGGAAACCTGGCAGGAACACCGCAAAATCCTCCGCGCACTGGCGCGCCGGACGTCCGGTGCGGCACAGAAGGCAATGCAGGAACATGTGCGCAATGCCGCGCTGCGCACCGGAATCGCTTTCATCGCCCCCGCCACCTCATGACTTGAGCTATACCCAAACTCATGCGCCACCATAGCGAGACTCAATCATCTGCACCTTCCTGAACGAGGGAAGGGCAGCTATGATGGGCCACGTTTTTTTTTGCTTACAACCCGGAGACATCCATGAGCAGCGATCTTATCAAGCACGTCACCGACGCTAACTTCGAAGAAGAAGTACTTAAGGCTGCCGGCCCTGTGCTCGTTGACTACTGGGCTGAGTGGTGTGGTCCTTGCAAAATGATCGCCCCGGTTCTGGACGAAATTGCTGGTACCTACGCTGGCAAGCTGACCATTGCCAAACTGAACATCGACGAAAACCAGGAAACCCCGGCCAAGCACGGCGTACGTGGTATCCCGACCCTGATGCTGTTCAAGAACGGCAACGTTGAAGCAACCAAGGTTGGCGCACTGTCCAAGTCGCAATTGGCTGCATTCCTCGACGCCAACATCTAAGTCGGCGACGTTGTATAAAAAAGCCCCGCAAATTGCGGGGCTTTTTGCGTATTCAGGGCTAGACGCTCCGAAACTCAGGTGGTACATTCGGCCCCGCACTGGTTTCTCCACTGCCCCCTGCTAGCCGTCGCCGACGCACTCCTTTTCGAATAAGTACGCGATCCTGTCGCCTTCTCTGCGGCGCGGCCTCATTAAGCCAAAAGCTTAATTTCCCCCCCTCCATAAATGATTACGTCATTCCTATATGAATCTGACTGAACTCAAGCAAAAGCCGATTACCGAACTGCTCGAATTGGCCGAACAGATGGGCATAGAAAATATGGCCCGTTCGCGCAAGCAGGA
>Ga0105857_1000027_pt1 | contig 58271 bp, 45 predicted proteins | sample OrgsoiDNA_201061_FD_89682 | JGI IMG/M metagenome (GOLD analysis project Ga0105857, IMG submission 89682) | Permafrost soil microbial communities from the Arctic, to analyse light accelerated degradation of dissolved organic matter (DOM) -... | ecosystem: Environmental > Terrestrial > Soil >...
AAAGTGCACCCCAGACAGTGTTCGCAGATTCATCTCTAAAACCGACTCCAGGGCCGGGTCACCACTGAGTATCGGCTGAAGTATGGTGACATTGTCGATATTACCGGCGATTTTTTTGTCAGCGGCACGCAAAATGCGCAATGCAAAGAAGAGTTTAAAACTAAAAATCATCAGCCAGATCACAACGATCAACGTCATCATTTCATCGCCCGGTAGACCCGTAAGAAATCCCGCAGACTTTGGCGTAAATTCGCCGACGGTGGTCCAAAGTCCTCCAGCATACGCGTCACATCAAGAGTGGCAGAATACCCAAACACCCCAACACCAAAACGAGTAATGGGAGGTTCGCCAGCAAGTGGCAGCCAACGCCAAAACCCTTCCAAAATACCCGCGAAACGCAGTGCGGTACTGACTCGCATGGTTTTATCGGCTAAAGGTAACGCAAGCTGCTGTAAAATCTCGTCTAACAGTGCCGGCGTCTCTAGCGGACAATGGGATGAGAGGTTATAACACGGCTGTAACTGAGGGTGCGTCACTGCGCTCATCAGGTAATCGCACAGGGTGTCTATATGCATAATATCGGCCTGTGCCTTCGTGCCATCACTTAACAGCTGTACCAGACGTTTCTTTTTTGCAGCCGCCATCAGCGGAGGGAAAAGCAAGCGATCGCCTGGGCCGAATATGGCACAGGGGCGAAGAATCGTTTTTTCACCCTGATATCCGGCTACCCGCCGTTCCGCCTGATACTTGCTCAGACCATACTGGCTGGTAAATACCGGGCCAACAGGGTCGCTCTCACGTAATTTGAACTGATGTTCAAAACGAGCATAAACCGCCGCGCTGGAAATAAAAATCAGGCGAGGTAAGCCGTGACGGTTACAAAAATCCAGGACATGCTGAGTGGTCTCAACATTGTCCCGATAGTACTCTTGCGGCGTTCCCCAAGGGGAGGCCCGACCGGCAGCATGAATCACCACATCAGGCGTCACGTCAAGCTGTTCCAGCTTATCAAGCGCCAGCGCGGCGTAGCGGACAGAGACGGGGAAATCATTGATGTGTTGCCGGCCAACACCGTACAGCGAGACGGTGTTTAACGCGGCGAAGCGTTTTAAAAACGCACTGCCAATGAAACCGGACGCCCCGGTAATGAGCACATTCACGCTGTTTCTTCCGTTTGTACGGGCCGTTCGCCCGCATGTTTCCATCGGCAGATAATACGCCGCCGCTTGGTATCAAACTGCGTGGGAGGGATCTGCCTGCCCAGCGTCCAGGTCAGTTGTGCAACGTCGATATCCTGGCGAGCAAACAAGGCCGTCAATGCCTCGCGGCATTTTTCCAGCGTACTGAGGTCGCAATCAGCCAGTAAAGAGAGCGTATTGGCTCCCGTTTGTATCAAACGATAGTCTGCCGTTAACGGCAGGGTCATCGCCAGTACGCGGCTACAGGCATCAGCGAAAATCGTTTGCCGATGCCCATGGCGCAGAGGGAGCATCAACTGATCGTCCTGCCGCCCTTCAATATGCTCAATAGCCAGAGCAGCGCTGCCACAAGGACATTGGCCGGCTCTGGCTACCAGCACGTCATCAAGCCGATAGCGTACGATAGGTTGTGTCCGCCGGGTGAAGTCAGTGATAACCGGAATAAAACGCCGTTCATCCAGCCACTGCGGTTCGACAAGAATGAACTCTTCATTCATGTGCAATGTTCCAAATGCACAGGTCGAGGCCAGAAAGCCCTCCGTTGCCTGATAGATTTCCCCCACCTCACCAAAAACCTGGCTTATCAACGCCCTATCCTGCGCTTCTAACACTTCTGCTACCGAAATGACTTTTTTGACATTCAGGCTCAACCTCTTCGCCATCACCTCCAATGCCAGCGCGCGTAGCACCTGTGCGGGAGCCACGATCAGGGTGGGAGAATATTGCTCAAGGCGGGTTAATTGGTCCTGAAAAGACCCCAGCAGATCGTAAAAATCCAGGCTTAACCAGCGGTTTTTTACGCTCTGATAAAGATTATTATCCGCTCGTAAAAACAACGCCACCCGCTCTCCGGCAAACAAGCCCTCCGGCAACGTTTTAGCCAGCATGGCCGCCGCCCAAATTTTCTGTTCTTGTGGGCTGACCACAAACACCCCCCGCCGTCCTGAAGTCCCTGATGACAGCCCGACACTAAACTGCCCGACCTTAGGAGCGAAGTTGCGGCTATGCTCACTTTGCAATGCGCACGACATCAGTCGGTCTTGCTGTAAACCCGCCGTGTTCATCTGGTCGAAATGTTGCACCATCATCGATTTATCCATGAGCGGCCACTGCTCAAACGGCATCGCAAGATAACGACGAAACCATGGGCTTTTCCTGAGCACCTTTTTATGAAACGCCTTTAGCTTTTTGGCCTGCCAACGCTCAAGCGCTTCGCGCCGTGAAAAGTGCCGCCTCCGGGAAGCGAAATAACGCCAAAGCACGGTCAAGGGGATCATAAATCGCCCTCATGACACAACAGAATATCAACGCCACCCTGCTGCCAGAGTTCGTTCAACCGCTTGAGCGTATGGTAATAAGCCGGGGGGTCTGACAACACCAGATTGGCCAGCCGCGAGGGTCCACGCCGTTCCCGATAACTCACCGATGACCATGCAGCATCCGCAGCCAGCAGCGTCCACCCCGCCTCCGTCAACACAAACGCACCGAAGTGCCCGACAGCGTGACCAGGAAGCGGCAGCAAAATGATCTGCCGGTGACTCTCAGGAAGGACATAGCCAGCATCGAACGGCGCCAATTCCGCGGGCAATGAGATCCGCTCGAAACCTTCGATAAAACGTAGCGAGGACTCGAAACTCTGAGGGACCAGCCCTGGAATAAACCCCTGACGCAGCGCCGTCAATCCCCGCAGCTTGCGCACATGCCCCCAGCCTTCTGCAGAACAAATCCCCGTGACATCAGGGAAATCACGTAACCCAGCAATATGGTCGGCATGAAAGTGCGACAGAATAATCCCGCTGAGGTCTCGGCTGACCAGCCCCTGAGCGCACAGCTGTTGGGCCAAAGACGCGTTGGGATCAAAATAGACTGGCGTCACATGGCGATAGAGCTGGAAAATGCCCGAACGGGTGTAGTGCTCAAACCAGGAGGCATAACCGGTGTCCCACAACCATCGGCGTTCTCCCACCTCCAGCAGGTAAGCTCTGGAAGGAAATTTGCACACTTTTAGCCCGGCCCCTTTCAGGGCCATGCAGCCAATATGAGTACAATACCCCACTTCAAATGTGGTGATTTTTGCCATGCATCCTCAACCATTTTCCGGTCAACATAATCCCTTGTTCCATCGAAAATTTGGGTCTGTAACCCAACTCATTGATCGCTTTTTCTGCACTTAAGGTCATATCAAAGCTAACGGCTCCGACACTGTAACGTGTGAACTGCGGTTCTTTATTGGTGCATTTCCCTATTCCTTCCAGCGCGAACGCCACCATCGACAGTAAAGGCCAGGGCACGGACTTTATTTGATAATTCAGCCCCAGTTGTTGACGCAAAAGGGCATCGAGCATGGAAGAAAGACGCTGAGGTTGGTGGTTGGTGATGTTGTAAACGCTGCCGGAACGCAGCGTCTGATGGTGGGTGGCCAACGCCATTGCGTAGACCACATTCTGGACAAACGTCAGATCCAGCAATGCTTCACCGCCGCGCGGCAGACGTAAAACCCCGTCATCACGTTTAAGCTGTTGCAGCAGGCGGGGAACGATAACGTTATCATGCGCGCCGAACAGTCCGCGCGGGCGCAGCAGAACGAATATCGTATGGTTAAAACGAGCGACTGCGGCGGCAATTTCCTGCTCTGCGGCATATTTGCTGCTGGCATAATGGCTGGAAAACGAGCGCGCCAGCGACGTCTCTGGCAGATCATAATGATGTTGAAAATCAAAATAAATTGCAGGGGTGGAAATATGGATAAACCGCGGGATCTCCGCCTGTCCCGCCGCTGCCGCCAACGTTTTCGTTGCCTTCACATTAGCCTGATAAAACGCAATCTTATCCCCCCAGGGGGAAGACTTCGCGGCGCAATGCCAGACAGCATCGCACCCCGCCATCAGTCTCACGCATTGGTCGACACTGGCCAGGGCCAGATCCAGCGGCATGAAATTCGCACCGGCTCTGGCAAGCTGTTGACCCATGACCCGATTACGGCCCGTCGCCACCACCTGATGCCCGCAATCGAGCAGATACTGTGCAGCATTACGCCCAAGACCACTGGTTGCGCCCGTCACCAAAACTTTCATGGTAATAGCACCATACCCGCCAGCGTAAGACCTGCCGCCGTACCAATAAGCATGACCGGCTTACCCGCGTTAAAGCGCTGAGTGATTACCGCCTCGTGCAATGCGGTTGGAATCGAAGCCGCAACCTGATTACCGTAATATCGATAAATATCAATCAATGAGGATCCCGGAACGTGCAGCCGTTTGCGCATATGTTCGAGGGAAAGGTGGCTGGCCTGATGTGGCACCACCGTCGCAATATCCTGAAGCGTCAGGCCGCTTTTTTGCAGCAGCCGCGACAGGTAGCCTTCCATAAGAGAAGCGGCATAGCGGAACAGGGGTTTTCCCTGCATATGAAAGAGAAAGTCGCTTTCGTCCATACCTGCGCGTGGGTTGCGGCGGGTACCTCCCGCACGAACTTCACAAAGCTCGCTGCCTGCGGGATACATCTCCACCAGACTCGCCAGAATACCGCTTCGCCCGTCACCACGCTCGACAATGGCACAGGCAGCGCCGTCGCCAAAAATGAACGACGCCTCCTCGTGCCGCCAGTCAATACCTCGCGAAGCCAAATCTGCCGAGACAATGGCAATACGCTTATAGGCCCCCGTATTCAGCAGCCCGGCGGCCACCTCCAGCGCGGAAATAAAGCTGACACAACTGCTGTTGATATCAAATCCGGCCACGCCTGGTGGCAAACCGGCGGCTTTAAGGATATGAATCGCACTGCACGGCAGAGCCTGTACGGCAATCGCTGAAGCACAAATAAGCAGATCAATGGAAGAGGCTGCAATGGCTCCTCTCTCCAGCGCGCAATGCAGCGCTTTTGCCGCCAGTTCGGCCTGGCTGGCCTCATCAGTCGCATGATAGCGCCAGGCAATACCAGACCGTTTTTCAACATAACCCTCGGGCTTACCCAGCCGGATATCCAACGCTGCCGACGTGACACAGTCCTCAGGTAGTGCAATACCCGTAGCGATAATTTTTATAGCCGCCACTGGCGCATCGATAATATTTTTTCCCATTAAACCAACCATTATCCCTATCACTTTTTGGCGGCGACGGCGCGTTTACCTGACACAACCCTCATCAACTGACCGAGTCAAAATATATTGAAACATCGGGTATTGCACTGTTAAACCTGCAACTGGTCAGTTTTAAGCGATGCGACGATAGGCGTAGGGTCAAAACCCAATGGCGCAATAATATCCGCCTGATGCCCGTCGGATTTAGTTTTCAGAGTGAGGAACGGCAGGAAGGGGGTATAGCTATGCGGATGTTTAGCATGAAGTCACATGATTCTATGTCAGAACCCAGCCTTAGCGCCGGGTTCTTTATTTTAGCGGACTACGGAACAGGAACTCTTTTCAGGGCGTTATTCTCCACCGCCACCTTACCAGCCAGCGATGGAGTCCCTGCTAAACCAACGGCAAGCCCTGCTACCAGGATACTGATTGCGTTGATTTTTCTGCATTGATCAGGCTAACACGTTAAACCGGTTCAGGCCTGCGCGCTTCGGCCAGGACCCCCTCCAGTTCACGCCTGGTCATGCGAACGCAATAACTCGGCATTGCGCGCTGGAAGCGCCAGCCCTCGGAAAGTGCACCCACGTCCACTGCGTCAAAACCAAAAGCATTGTAAAGAGCGATGATACGTTTTTTCGTTTCCTCGTCGTCTCCGGCCAGCGGCAATGCACGGCGAGCGGGGTCTGCTGCGGGCAAGCCATCGCTTTCGAGATCCGTCATTTGAATGGCATTGAAGGCCTTGGTTATCTTCGATTGCGGCAGAAAACCGGCCAGATATTCACTGGTGGTGGTCCTCTGCTGATCCAGTTCTGTCACCTGTCCGTCGCGCTCAGGGTAATAGTTGACGGCATCGATGATCGGTTTCCCGGCAAGCAGTGCCACTGGCAACTGCCCCAGGGCGGTAAGAGGAACGGCGATCACCACGATGTCGCCAAAGGCGGCGGCCTCAGTGGCAGTACCGATTTCGCAACCAATCATCGGCTTCAGGCTAAACAACGTCTGCGGCCCACGGGAATTGCTGAGCATAACCTGATGCCCGGCCTTGATCGCCAGCTTCGCCACTGCGCGCCCTACAAATCCTGCGCCGATAATGCCTATTTTCATGATTTTTACCTTTCAATTATCTGTCAGAAGGTTAAGAATAATTCGACACTCAGCATTGATAAACACGCGCCATAAGCATAGACAAACAACAAACAGGAGTGAATCGTGGACCGACTCACCAGCATGAATGTTTTCGTCAGGGCCGCCGAACTCGGCTCCTTCGCCGCAGCGGCAGAGGCATTACGCATTTCCCCGCAGATGGTGGCAAAGCACATTGCCCGGCTGGAATCACGGTTGGGCACGGCGCTGCTGAACCGGACGACCCGCCGCCAGCACTTGACCGACATAGGCCGCAGCTACTATGAACGCTGTAAAATTGTGCTGGCAGAGGCAGAAGCCGCAGATGCCATCGCGCTCGAAATGAAAGCCACGCCTTCCGGCACAATCCGCGTCAATGCCCCGGTGACGTTTGGCGCCTCGATGCTGGCACCTTTTATCACGCAATATTTGGATAAGTATCCCGACACTCAAGTTGAGCTGACGCTGACCGACCGTTTCGTCGATCCGATCGAGGAAGGCTATGAAGTTATCCTGCGTATTGGCGAACTGAACGACAGCACGATGATTGCCTACCCGCTGCGCCCTTACCGGCTGATCGTCTGCGCCTCGCCGGGTTATCTTGAACAAAATGGCATACCCGTAACACCTGCCGACCTGTCGCTTCACTCCTGTCTGATTTACGGGATTTGGTCGCCAAAATCGCCCTGCCGCTGGCTATTTTCTAAAGAGGGAAAAACGCAGGAAGTACGTCCCGAGGGGCGTTTTCGAGCCAATGACTGGCGAGCGCTTTTGCACGCAGCGGTCAGAGGATACGGCGTGACGCAGGGGCCTGAGGAGGTATTGAAGGATGAAATCCGCGCCGGGCGGCTGGTGCAAGTGCTGCCCGATTACCAATGTCCTTCGCGGAAAATGCACGTTCTCACGGCGGCGGGTTTACGGCAAACGGTCAAAATACGCAGTTTTATCAAAGCGGTTACTGAAACTTTTGGCTGACCATACCCCACGAGTCAGGCGCAGCGTGTTTGAAGAAGTACGGTGATGTTTATCGGCCTGAAAAGGAAAATGTTAAGCCGTAATGCAGATATAAATCCGTACCCACGGCAAGCGAAATTCCAGCACCCGCCATGGGTTACCGCTGCTTTTAGCCTTTGTTGGCTATTCGGACATTGCGTGTGATCAGCCTGCCCGATTGGTCAACATAACGGCTTGGCCAGATCTCCTGCGGTTTGACGTTCAACGCCATGGCGATCAACATTTCGCCTTTCGGCCAGGGTCTGGAGAGCGCATTCGCCAGGGTTGACGAACTTAAACCGGATTGACGGGAGAGTGCTGCCAGCGTGGTGTTCTTTTTGTGCAGCGCCGCAATAATATCGGCCTGATGCCAGTCGGATTTAGTTTTCATCGCGCACCTCGCAAAACTGAGTGAGGAACGGCAGGAAGGTGGGATTGTGTGACGTTTTCATAGTCTTTTCCGTGTGATGGTTTTAGAAAGCCACCGCCGGAGCTGCGAAACTCTTTGGTGGTAGCCCAGACAAGGTTCGCAGTACCGGTCACATCGGAAACCGGCCAGTCCGAGGACTGCCCTGCCTGAGCCACCATTGAAGTGCAAAACGTAAAATCCGTTTTTTGCTAGGTATGCAAAGGCGCAACACATAATTATTACATATGTGTTTCCGATGTGATATTCAGGCTGCGAAACCCGGCTGCGGATTATACTGCAGCGATGCCGATTATACTGCAAACCGTTCCAGCAGACCAAGTAACTGATTGAGGTTGCGAGGGAGATTCCAGAATGATGTTAGGTTTAGCGATTGGGGTATATACCCCAGTCGGTATTGATCATGAAGGATCGTAATTTCACGTCAGAACCCGCCTCCCCAACGATTAAGGGTAAGTGACTGGAGCCTTGGGGTTTATCACCGGGCTGCCGGTGAGGGTGACAACTGAGAATGGGTGTCTGGTTGTCAGGGACTGAACTGAACATCTAAAGCTAAAAAGTAAGATCCCGGCTTGAGGGCCGGGATTTGTTGCTCAGAGTTTAGGATCTGAAGGTGGAGATTTTCGGGCTTTATATTCATCGATTTTTGCAAAAATCCATGATCCTAAGCCTGCGGCGACACCAGCAATACAACTAAATACTGAAGTATCAATTAGTTTTTCCCGACTTAAGAGGAAACTGCCTTCATGCATGAAAACAATCACACTTTGGATCACTACTCCAATAATGAAAAAACAAATAAAGCAATATAGGATCCCTAGAATTAAAAGAGGGAATGTTATTTTCTTGATCATTTTTTCTCATCCTTCTTCTGATTGTCATGATTAGTATTTTTCACTCCATTACTTATGATTTCGGTAACAAACGCTCCCCCCACCTCACCAACAAATCCAGACGAATTACCGAAAACTGGCTTCAAAATAATGGGGGCTATTTCACCAAAACCACCACCTAACATTGTGCCAAATCCGGAACCAGAAATAGCGCGCCCATTCAATCCATCGGTAAATACCGTGCTTCCCATCGCTATCGCAGTATTTGCCCAAATATCTCGCCCCGGTGCCAATCCACCGGTTATCGCAGCAGATGTACTCCCCCAGTAATCCCAACTTTTATTCTCATTCCCCGTTTTACTCAGGTCATACCATTGATAAGAACCATTAGCGATCTCGCCTATTGTAGATCCCGCCACAACTTTCCCTATCGATGCCGCTGGCCCCAGATACCAGGCTCCTGCTATCAATACGCCGTTAAGGTAACCGTCAACAATAGCTTTCGCGATATTTGCGCCTTCCGGTAAATCCCCCGTAGCCAGTTTATTCAGTCCGGTCTGAGTTTGTTCTGCTGTCAGATTATTATCCACTGCGTACTGATTCCATGACGCCGCCGCCTGACCGTAGTCCATCATTCCTGATGGTAAACTCAGCGCATTATTATCCACAACAACTGCATCCGACGTGAAGTTACGTTTCGATCAACACTTTCTCCAGTGCAGTCAGCAGCTTACAACCACTTTTCACCTGTGCGCTCTCATGTACTGACGACGAAGCCCCGACGCGCATTTTTGGCCCGTTCCACTTTTCCCTGATGATGTTAAAGAGCAACCACAACAACCGCAGCAGTATACCGGCGGCGTCAGCCGCCGGTTATCAGGACTGAGCTAAATATTTGACCTCTTAATGTAAAAACCCCGGCTTGAATGGCCGGAGTTAACTATTAATAACGATATATAATTTCGTATTCACTACCAAGTTCATCACGTAAACACTGAGCTAACTTGTATCCATCTTTTATAAAAATATCTTCATCTGCGGTATTTTTAAATCCTGAAGATGCTGGATCATCTGCATTAAGTATTGCATCAAAACGGTCTGCCCAACGTTGGAGACTATCTTGAAGCTCAGCAGATATAGGTAATTCACTCGGCGGGATATCTCCAAATTCATCAGGGGCTATTCCCCATAATGGGTGACATCCATAATCGGCCATCAATTTTATTATCTTCACTTCGCGGCCCCTCTTAAATTCGCGCCTACAATATAACCATTGTCTCCAACGGAAACTGCGAGATTATATTTTTTACCATTGATCACCGTTTCATAAATCGGGCGACCAGTGCCCGAACCTTGATAACCAACAATTTTTCCATCAGTAACAGCCTTCATTACTACGTTCGGTATTTGAGCTTCTGAAACACCAATTTGGTTAAATTGGCTGCCATGTTACTCAACAATATGCTGTAACCCTGCTTTAGAGCTGCCTTTTTCAAGGAAGATAATGTCAGGTTTGTAGTACGTGCGAATACTTCCCCCACTTGATACGACACCAAATTCATCGGTGCCAGGGTTGTAGCGTACGATATCTCAATTAGGTCTTGCTTTTTCAAGCACGCCCGCAGGCTTCGAGGCTGTTAAGCACTTATCGGCTTTTGCTTGATACTCAAGCGTATTTTTCGCGCCCAAGTCACTGCCATGACGTGCAAAGTGGTCATCAAGCTTGGCTTGGTCAGCAAACTTCGCTCCGTTTCCAACACCTTTTGCATCACCGCTAACAACATCCGCCCCAACCGCTCTCGGCTCATTACCTGTGTAATGCTGCCAATCCGGATGGTAAGGATCGGCCTTCATCTCGTCCGTAACCTTGGTAAGGCTAGTTGGCTTGGGAGCTTGCGCTGTCGCTTTTGCACCCAATCAATCTACGAGATTAAATCTCTCGATTATTTTTTAGATAAAGCACTTGCATTTTTCCCCATGGAAATAAAACACCCTTCAAAGGATCCACTAGTCAAAATCAAGTTATTGCCTTCATAACAAGCTGAAACCAATACTGAATACGGGCCAAATTTACGAGTTTTTTCTTTGATACTCAGAGTTTTCAAGACAATACTCACAAACTCTTCCTCCTCATAATCATCGAAAAATAAGAAATGATTAGTTTCAGAACTTGACTCGGAAAATCGAAACATAAGATTACATTCCCAATCCATAATTAACAGACGCTCGAGAAGACTGGGACTTTTCTATGATCTTCGACCATAACTCATCTCCTGATAGACCTTGACCCAAATATTTATTCACAATCTCACCCCAGGTTCTATTTGGGTCAGTCTTGCTCAAGGAGTCAGCTATCGGTAGACCTACTATCACTCACAGCAATTGGGATGGTGGTTTTCAGTTCAGCACTGCGCCTTTTGCACCAACTGAGTTTTAAAATATTCTACTGCTAACAATTTTCAATTATTTTTGGCTTTTCAGGTCCGCACCATATTATTTTTCGATAAACTCCAGACAGCATTTTTTGATCTCTTAAAAACTCAAACACGTCGGCGGGACACCAATCTGGGCCAGCCGAAAAACAAACCCCCTCATCTCGTAATTTTTCGAATAGCTTTGCCTTAACGTCTTGATCGGGAGCCATTAATGATAGTGTTTTTTGTCCCTTCCCTGACACAGCGACGAACCCTAACTCTCCAAGTAGTTCAGTCACACTATCATCTAGGATTTTTACTACTATTTCCGATAAAACCCCTTCGGAAACAAAGGCTTTCGTAACATAACTCATTTCACTATCACCGTAGTAATGGTTTTCACTTTCGCCGAATCAACCGTCGAAATTGATTCGATAACTATCTATGGGCCGCCTTCTGGAAGAAGGCTGACCTGCAACTTGAAAATTTTTATTTCTTGCCGAGGGCTATTCGAAGACATTTCGGTAATGCCGCCGCTTCAGAACGTTGCCCGCCTGCATCGCCAGACTATTGCTGGAGGTGATGCTATTGCTCTCGTAACTCACACTGGCAAGGCTGATGTCGGTACGCCCTCGGAAACCGGACTGGCTTAAGGCATCGTTGTTCCGGATAGCGTTAGCGGCGATAGCCTCTTCCGTAACCGCTTTTTTATCCTTTTCGAGCTGACTGATGGCATCTGCGTGATCTTTATCCGACGTGTTCGCCATCCTCTTATTCGCACCTTTAGTGACCTGGATCTCACCTTCCGTCCGCGCGATATCCGCCACCTGCGTGCCAATCTCGCTAATCATCTGTGCGGTCTGCAGGCGCCGCGGCTCTTTCTCCTTGTCGAAAATTGCCGTTGGCGTGCGCGGTGTCGCGGCTCAGCGTGGCCACATCTTGCTGCTGATTTACTTGCTCGCGTATCACAATCGAATCGCCCGCCGCCGCCGACTGCGTGGTGCCTCCGCGTTTCCCTTGCCGCCTGCACCTGCCAGCAGGGCGTTCGCTAAACTCACGAGTGAGTTACCCGGCACACCGCCACCGGTGCAGAACCCAACCCCCTGATGTTCTATTTTGTAATCGGCCTGGTTGTTGATATGCTGGGCGCTTAGAGATCGTCTTTGCCCACCAGTAAGTCACCTCCAGATTCTTTTACAGACTGATAAATAAGACTGAGTTTTTGCTATGAAGCAACGCCTCTAAGATCTCCTGGTTTTACGATTAGAAGAGCATCCTTTTCTCTTCTTTTGCATTGTTTAGCAAAATTTACTGCCGCGGCAGGATCACTCAGAAAAATATTATAGTCGCTTTCACTTATCTCATAATATTCTTCATAATCAATCATGTGATTGGTTACAGGTATGGATAAATAATGTCGACCACTCTCTTTTTCAATTCCAATCGAATATCTTTCCTCCCTACTAAAAAAAGTGTCTTCAAATTTCATTATATTATCTCATTTAAATTTAACAGGAGAAATCGTGTAATCACTGGGTAATATACTCCCTGCATCAATTATAGCTTCGGCGTTATTGTTCGGTAATTTCCCTCCCGGTACCAAAATCCATTCGCCCCTGCCTCATTACCGGAAGGCATCCGCAGATTAAAATCACCTGGACTAGGAATGTCTACACGTACTACATTGCCTGTAGAAAAGAAGTCGGAAGGTAAACCTAATGATTGCTCCAACCTCGCTGGATCCCCATTGGCATTCTTCATTAACATATCAACTTCCGTTTTAGCCAAAACGAAGGACGTGCCATCAATTTGACCAATGCCATACTTATTAAAGTTAGTTTCCGTCATAAACTTCGTCGCTCCCTCATCGAACATTATCCACTACAGTCAGGGCACGGATCCGGCGTCCGTTGAACAGATTATCAGCAACGAAATCCATGCTCCAGCACTGATCCACAGCGGTCACTGCCGGGCGGATACGCCTGTGCCTGGCCGTCACGTGCCGCCGCAAGCGTTTTGACCGCAGGTTCAGCCCTTCCAGACAGTAAATCCGATGGGTTTTCTTGTGGTTAACCAGCCAGCCCTCGCGCCGCAGCAGGATATGGATCCGCTGCACACCATAACGAATGCGGGTTTCTGCAATCTCCCGTATCCGCTGCGTGAGGGCCCGGTCATCGCGGCAGCTGCGGTAGTTGTAGACCGTTCGGCTCTGCATCATCAGCCGGCATCCCCTGCGAACCCCGATGCGGTACGCCGCCAGCAGGTATTCGACCGCCTCGCGTTTCTGCACCGGCCTCAGAACTTTTTTCGGATGACGTCCTGCAGCATTTCCTTGTCCAGACTGAGATCGGCGACCAGCCGTTTCAGGCGGTGATTCTCTTCCTCCAGCTGGCGCAGCCGACGCAGTTCCGTTACGCCCATGCCGCCAAACTTCTTCTTCCAATTGTAAAAAGTAGCCTCAGAAATCCCCATCTTTCTGCACACTTCCTCCACCCGAGTGCCGGTTTCGGCCTGTTTAAGGGCAAAGGCTATCTGTTCTTCGGTATAACGGGTCTTTTTCATGGTTGATATGCCTCTCAGTGAGATGAAAGAAAGACCGGATACTTCAGTTTAGACTGGCACTGTTTTCAGGGAGGAGATCAAACAAAGTGACGCGTGCAGGCATGCCTGAAAGTGTACGGATTGCCTGAGAAAATGACTGATAGGGGGTAGTTTTATCTAAACCCGATTTATTCAACAAAGCCATCCTAAACTCAAATAAATCCCTTTCCTTCAATACATGCCCACTAGACCAGCCCCAAGATCGGCTTGATCTGTTCATTCATTTGTACAAAAGTTTCATAGTACATGTTCGGGTCATCGTTGAGAATCAAATAGACCCCACCCATCAGCCGTACCGCCATACGACACTTGCCTTCCAGTCGTGCAATTACTTCATCAGGGCCATAGCCTAGAGCACGCTGACAAAGGGCTGCATCCCAGAACTGGGCAGGATATAGCGTATAAATATTGTTGCGCCCATCAATATCTAAAGTTTTGTCCTCACGCAACCGATTATAAATCGCGTTGTCATCATTCAACCCTCCTTGATAATAAAGACTATACAGATCATAGGATACATGAGCCCTATATCCCTTGAACGCCTCAATCACTTTTGGTAAGTGCTCATTCACAACAAACTTATAATCAATAGCCTTGTTTGATATCTTAAATCCAAACCGCAAGTGTTCGTCATAGGAGGCCCTATCTTCATATATGTATCGATCACCACGATACGCATAGTCTCCCACACACCGGAGCCCTCTGATGGGAAGTTTAACTGTATAGGTAGCAACTAACCCGTCGCCGCAACTCGGGGCAGCCGGAAGCTCAAGACCCGCAAACCCTAAAGGAGCACCAATCCGAGACATCCTATCCATGATTTCAGCATGTCGCTGATTTATAGATAGCGCTTTATCAGGACACGCATAAAACCATAGCTCTATATCTGCTGCACTCATGGGGTTCTTGTCCTAGTACTAACAATGCTATCGAAACCATTGGATCGGATGAAAGCTTTAGCCTGCGCCTCAACTTTTTGGTTCGGAAACTCATATACAACTTTATACCCGGGATTCTGATCCACGGCAGATTTCACACGCTGCAAAGTATCCAAAACCGACTTTTGCGTTGAAGGGCTCCAGATGGCCAACTTTGTCTTTGCATCAATTAACATAACAGACGAACCATCAACTGCCGTCTCAATTCCGTCAAACTTAACAAAATTAACGCCTTTTTCATTGGGGTTGGTATAGCGTAGCGCCGGCACCCCTCCTTTACCTGTCGCTAAATCAGTAAACGCGCCATTGGTACCCGCCTGAAAGTCCTGCGCCGCAGGCTTTCCTTTTGGGCCTTCCGCAACATAAATCAGACCTTTATTTTCACCACCCAAGGCTCTTGCCTCAGTCTCGGTAAGTACCTGGGTATTGAGGTTTGGCAGTAAGTCATCGACCTTACTTCCAGGCACTTTTGCACCCGTAGCCGTCTCTTGCACAACTGCACCGGCTCCACTGGCACTCCAAGACCCAATCCCCGCCGCACCTGCCTGCGTCAGACCGTAAATCCCTTCTGAGTACTCTGGAGATACGCCAAAACCTTCCAGCAGCCAGGCTCCGCTGGTCTTCTGGCCAAGACCTGATACCACAGTATTAGACCCGGCGTAAGCCATATCTATGCCTGAGGCTGCCAGATAAGTACCCGCCGTGCAAGCCACTCCCGTCGTGCACATTGCCAAGCCGCCCAGCGCCTGCAGTTCCCCACCTGTGGTTTGCACCAGACCACCTATACGCGTCCCCACGCTGTAGCGGGAGAGCGTATCCCCGGTCTGATCGCTGACCGAATACCCGAACATCGGCAAACTGGCATTGGCATAACTGCCCATCGCATAGATCGGCTGGTTGCTACTCTGCGATGCCAACTGCGCTCGATCAGTGGCATACGCATCGGAGTTACCCAACTGCTCCAGCGCCTGCGCTTTCACATAATCCGGAGAACCCACCGTAAACTCAGCAGAACATTTCACCAGCGCACAGGCCGCCGCTTTCAGGCGCGCTTCTTTATCTTTATCCCCCCCGGACAACTGCTGGATCCGGGCTACCTCATCAGGGTGTAATTGCCGGTTATAACGTTCTGCATCCAGTGATGCTGCCGCACCGGACTGCGCACCGGTCGTTCCGCCAATCACGCCACCGATTGCACTGCCGCTCAGCGCCGCTGCCCACTGGGTGATGGCTCCCCTTTCATTACGGTCCAGGTTTGTATTGTTGCTCAGATAAGTATCAACCATCTGACCAAGCGCTTCACTGCTCATTCCGGCAAGACCACCCGCCAGCGCATTACCGCCACCGAAGCTGGCCTGAATTGCGCCTATCACGCCGTGGATAGCCGCTTTCTCCGGGCTATTCGGTCCCCAGCCCATCGCCTCACCAAGATCCCCGGCGGCGGAGTTCGCCATCTGCCCGAATACTGCAGCCAGTTCCTGCTGCTCGGCGATTTTCTTCTCGTCGAATATTTTATCTATATGGCCATTGGCGTTGTCAGTGTCACGGCTTAGCCCTGCAATATCCTGCGTCTGTTTCTCACCGTCACGAATAACTATGCTGCCTGCCGCGATGGCGGATTGCGTTGTGCCTGAAGCCTCACCGCTGCTCTTCACACCGATGACAGGTACTACACCTCCGCCGTTTACCCGCTCACCTTTAACATTCTTATCCGACGAAAATCCACCAGCAAGACCTGTACTGCTGGCGCTGTACTGTGCCTTGTTATCTATGTTGCTCCAACCCAATGAGCCGGTATCTAGCAGATTCTTATCAGCTGTCGCAGTACTGGCTATGACGGCACCATCCAATTGAGTATGGTTACCCACCGTAATATCGAACCCTTTATCCCCGGCAAAAAGCCCGCTTTGCTCACCGACGCTGGCGTAGTCGCTATTAGTTTTGCTTTTATTGATGCTCAGTGAGGCAGAACCGGTCATCGAACCAAACGTGAAGCTGGCACCACCACTTATACTTTTCTGCTGACTGCGGTACTCATCAGTATCCTGCAGGCTGGTTACCTTAAGATCACGCCCCACGTCGGCAGTGATTTTTTCTCCCAGTGCCTGCGCACCAGAGATGACAGTATCCCGTCCGCTGCTCAGACCGAGTTCGTCGCGAGCATTCACGCGTGTATTTACGTACTCGGTACTCTTCCCGTCTGCCGTTCCTTTTGATTGATAACCACTGGCAGACACGCCTATCCCTGTCTCCTGACCCAGCGACATATGAACGCCGACATTCCAGCCGTTACTGTTATTCTTGCTGGTTTGCTCGGTGTTGTTCGATGCGGCATCCAGCAGCAGGTCATGCTGAGCGACAAGAGTGACATTGTTGCCGGTCACTCCACTGCCGCTGATGTGAAGATCTCCGCTGCTGCCTTTACTGCCCGTCGCCACCAGCGTGGTATTGCCCCCTGCGCTGAGCGTGCTGCCGCGTACCTGATTTTGAACAGAGTTCGACTCAGACGTGCTTTTGCTCGAACCAACGCTGAGCTCCACCTTAACGGCATTCATATTGCCCTTGGCTATGTCAGTCACCATAGAAGGCGCATCCGCGACAGCTATCCATGCATCGTTTACCGCCTGCACCGAATAAAGGGTTTTCAGCCGTTCATCGCTGACTTGCCCGCCACGCTTCAACGCACTGTTCGCTGCCAGAGCGGCGTCGGTGAGTGGGCTGGACAATGACAATGTCAGACCACTTTTCTTCTGCTCATAACTCTCTTTACGCCTCAGCAGATCATTACCGGGGTCGACCACAATTTCACCCGCGACAACGTTCAGATTTTTATCTGCAATCACATCAGCGCCGCTAATGTGCACTTTTTCACCGGCGATAATATTGGCATTGCCGCCAGTCGAACCAATCGTGCTCACACTCTGGCTCTGGGTAGTTCCATCTTCATTTATTGCATGCCGCGTTTGGGCGCTGCCAAAGGTGACCCCAATGCCACCCGTGCCCATTAGCCCGCTCTTTTTAGTCTCGCTCAGCCGGTAGCTCGAACTGGTGTCAGTCGCGGCAACGATTTCTGCATTTCTGCCCGCCTTCAGCGTCACATCCCCATCCCCGACCACCGACGAACCTTTCACCGTCAGATCCTGCCCGGCGACCACGGAGACCTTGTCACCGCTCAGCTGTGAGGCTTTCTCGGTGGTGGCGTAATCCTCTTTGACGGTGTGCGTGGTGGTGCTGGAGAACAGGTGTTTTTTGGTTTTTGTCTGCTCGTCGTAGCTGTATTCGCTCTCCTGCGCGGTGGTGATATTGACGTCGCGCCCGGCGTTCAGGGCCAGGTCCCCTTTGGCAGAAACTTGCGCCGCCTGGGTGGTGATGTCGCGACCGGCGACGATAGCCGTACTGCCGCCGCTGGCGATCGCCGTCCCTTGCTGGCTGATGTTCTCGCGGATGCTGACGCTTTTGTTGCCGCGCGCCTCGCTGTAGGTGCTGGTCTGCTGCGCATTGAGGTTAACGTCGCGACCCGCGCTGAGCGAGGCGTTGAGGTCGGCGGCCAGCTGTGCGGCCTGCGAGTTAAGGTCGCGCCCGGCGCTGAGCGTCAGGTCGCCGCCGCTGCTCACCGCGCTACGGGTGGCATTGTTATTGTCGGTCTGGTTTTTACCGCTGGTCTGATGGCTGCTCTTGTCCATCGTATTGAGGTTGATGTCGTTGACCGCAGCCAGTGTGGTGTCACCTTTGGCGGTGACGGCGCTGCCCGCGACGGTCAGATCATGCCCGGCGCTGGCCTGCAATGCGCCCCCGGCGCTGACCGTACTCGCCTGACTGTCGGTGGCGGTGGTGCGGGTGGTATTTTTGCCATTCCAGCCGGAGTACGCTGTTTTATCGCTGCTTAACGCGTTGGCTTTGATGTTGATGTCGTTCAGTGCCACCAGTTGTAGATCACTGCCTGCGGTGAGTTTGGCACCAGTGTTGTTGATGTTGTTGCCCGCAGTGAGCGACAGCCCTTTGCTGGCCGCAATGCTCGCGACGTCACCGGTCAGGGTGTCACTGAAGGTCAACGGCGGGGTTTTGTTTTTACTGGTACCCGGCGCGGCGTTCCACTGCTGGGCCTGCGTGACGTTGTTGATGTCGCCGCTGACGGAAGCCAGTGCCACGGTTTGCCCGGCTATCGAGGAGCCAATGTTATTGATATCCCCGAGCGCACTCAGTTGCAGGCTGCCGTTGGAGGTCATCAGACCCGCATTGAGGTTATCCAGCGAGCTGCCACTTTTGGCCGCCAGCTGAGTTTCAGCTTGCAGGGTACTGCCTGTGTTAACGATATGTCCGGCGTCGAGATTAACCGTGTTCCCGGAAATCACGCTGCCCGTGACCGCGTGGGTATCGTTGGCGGAAAGATACAATTTAGGGGCCAGAACGGTCTGGCCGTTGACGGTGGTTTTTTCCCACCAGACGATACTTTTGGTCAGCGCCGCCACTTGTTCCGGCGACAGGCTAACACCCAGTTGCAGGCCAAGGCCGGCCTGCTGATCGGCGGCGTTGTCGATCAAATACTGCATCTGCGCCAGGTCAGAACCGGTGCCACCCACGTAGCGCTGGCCGGTTCTGCTCAGCACCGCATTACTGACGTAGCGGGTATCGAACGCGGCATCGCCGAGGAATTTATAGTCGAAGTCCGGCGTCAGGTTCAGGCGGTTCATAAAGTAGGCTGAACCGATAAACTTGCTCTCATCGGTGTAGACCGATGCCGTCTCAATGCGCGGGTTTGACGGAGTGCCCACCTGCACGGCGGGTTTCAGCGCGCCGGACGTCGGGTGCGCGAGATAATCATTCAGTGCATTAAACAGCGAAGGATCGGTTTTTCCCATGCTGCCCAGTTGCGGGTTGGTGGTGATCAGATACGGGCTGGACGGATTGGTGCCTGGCACAAACAGGCCATTATTGCCGGTCGGTAGCGGGTAATCCGTCAGGGCCGCGCCCTGATTGCCGATCTGCTTCAGGGCATTGCTGACCGAGTCATTCCACTGTACCGAGCCGACCACCAGATTTTTACCTGCCGCCAGTGGCTGGCTTTGCGTTGCGCCAACCGGCTGGAGACCTGCCGTGCCGTTAAGGTTTGGTGCATTCAGCGCATGAGATAAGCCGCCCGCATTGGCGGTTGTGTTGGTATTGCTGATGTTATTGCTGAAGCTGGCGTTGACCGCGCCACCCGCCTGAATGACCGAGCGAAGGCCTTCGCCGGTGCTGAGGGTTTCGTATTCTGGGGCACCAGTGAGGTTATAAGTAACGGTTGAGTTCAGGCTATTTTTGAAGTGGTAGTTGTCGCTATACACATTTCCCCGCAAGTCAGGAATGGCTGTAGCTACAGTGAACGGATTCCCTATCTCCCCGTTATATTGGTAGGTGATATATTTATGCTCAATACTATTGAGATAGGATTGATTATTTAAACTCCCCCCTGATAGTGCAATATTGCTGCCAGCTAATATGTTGCTAGCGATATTATCCAGATTACTGGCGGTGATATTGATATTTCGGTTTGCAGCAATACGCCCAGCACCACCATTAGCCTTTGCTGATAGCGTTGAAGTCCCTGCAAGGTAACGCTTGGTTACAGCTGATTGAGTTGGAGCGAGATAATTATCCGTACGCTCCTCTGGGCCACTTTCATGCCCGGGACTACCACCGTATGACGAGCTGGTTATTGAATAATTACCCAGTTCATCATCGTCCAGACTCCCAAGCTTCACCTTGATAGAACTCGCGCCACCGGAGGCTGCGTTATTTTCCGCCTGGTACGAACTCGACACACTCAACCCATCGCGCTGATTCAGCAGATGGCCGGTATTGAGGGTGATATCACCGTTGGTGGTTTCGATATTGCCGGAGGTGTTAACGATCTGGCTGTTGGCATTCCCGGCGGCGTCCCGCTGCATCCACAGGCTGTTGCCCGCCAGAATGTCTCCGCGGTTATTCAGGATGCTGTCCGCCAGTAACTGCATGTTATTGCCCGCGTACAGCAGCGCGCTGTTGGCCAACTGGCCGGCAGCCGACATCAATACATTACCGGCACCGCCGACAAAGCCGCTGTTGTTGAGTGCACCCCGGCTGGCCAGGCGGATATCCCCGCCGGACTGCACGCTGCCGTTGCCATTGAGCGTGATATTGCTGGCATCGACGCCCACCGTACCGCCGCCGCCGCGCAGTTGCCCGCTATTGGTAAAGTTGCCGGTCGAGCTGAGCTGAATACCGTTACCCTGTAACGTTCCCAGTACATTCAGATCACCCTGCGTGCTGAGGTTGAGGTTTTGCCCGGCAGCCAGCGTGCCCGTCTGGGTAAAGCCTGAGCCCAGTTGCAGCGTCATATCGCCCAGTGCCAGCAAGCTACCGGACTGATTCAGCGCAGGTGTTACCAGCGTCAGGTTACCGGCGCTGTAAAGTTTACCGCCTGCCTGGTTGTCGGCGTTCTGGACGTTGATCCCCAACGCCTGGCTGCCAAACACTGTGCCGCTGTTGTGCAGTGCGCTGCCGTTCAGTTGCAACCAGTCACCCTGGAGTTGCCCCTGATTATTGATCTGGTCGATGTTGAGCGTGCTACTGCCCTGGCCGGTCAGCGTGCCGCTGTTGTTGAGAGCATTACCGGTGAGGGTCAACCCCTGCGCCTGCAACACACCGCTGTTCGTCAGCGTGGATGCAGAGACTGTCAGGCCGCCGCCGGTCAGCAAGGTCCCCTGATTATTCAGGTTATTACTGAGCGTCAGATGACTTACACCTTCGCCCTGAAGCTGGCCCTGATTGAGCAGCGACTGTGCGCCGAGATCGAGCGAACCCTGGCTGCGCAGCATTCCGCCTTGCAGATTATTGATGTCATTTTGCACGGTGCCTTGCAGGCTTTGCTGGCCTTGCAACTGCCCGGCATTCGACAGACTGTTGGTGTGCAGGATCAGAGTATTCGCCTGAATATTGCCGCTATTGGCAATGTTGCCAGCATTAAGCTGGCTGGTGCCGCCGCTGAGTAATGACCCACCCTGCTGCACCTGTAGCTGACCGCCGAGCGCGGTGGCAAGTTGACTGACGCCACTGACCGCACCGCTGTTAGTCAGCGTTCCGCCCTGCAGGCTGAGGTTATTCGCCGACCAGCTCCCCTGATTACTCAGGCTGGCAGCCTGCAAAACGGCCAGGCCGGTAGAGACGACTTTACCTTGTGACTGGGTATTAAACGCACCGGTCAAAATAAGGTTGGCGCGCGACGCCGTCTGGATCGCACCGTTGAGATCCAACTGGCTGGCGTGTAAATCTGCGCTGTCGGCCTGCCAGCTGCCGTTGTTGGTGACGTGACCGGCGGTGACGGTCAGTGCGCCCTGCGTCAGCATTTTGCCGGAGGTGGCGTTATTCAGATCCTGCTGAAGCTGTGCTGTCAGCCCTTTCAGGCCAATCAGGTTGCCGCTGTTGTCAGCACCGTTAGCATTGAGGTTCAGCGTATCGCCCTGGATCTGCCCCTGATTGGTGATATGGCTGGCTGTCAGCGTCGCGCCTTGGTCGCTGAGCAACTGACCGCTATTTTCCAGCGTGTCGGCGTTAACCGTCGCGTTGCCCGACGTCAGCATGCTGCCTGCGTTATTCAGGTCACCCAGGATTTGCGCATTCAGCCCGTTAGTGCCGAGCAGCGTGCCGCTGTTGTTCAGACTGTTGCCGGTCAGGCTCAACTGGCCACCCTGCAAGCGCCCCTGATTTTGGCTGGCGCCGAGATGTAAATCGAGAGTTCCACCGGAAAGCACACGCCCCCCGGCACCATTGATCAGCGAGTTGGCGGTGAGTGTGCTATCGCCATTGCCCTGCAACAGCCCGTTATTGCTGATGCCGCTGGCGGTGATCCCCACGGTTTTTGCCGCCAGAGTGCCATCATTGATAAACGCCGGCGTGGTGACTGTTACGCCGTTGGCGACCGATATCACGCCCGGCTGTTGGTTGGTCAGGCGGGTGCTGGTCGTCATGCCCAGATCGCCTGCGGTGATGCTGCCCTGATTGACCAGCGTTTTCCCTTCAAGACTCATCAGGTTTTGTGCGGCGAGGCTGCCCTGCTGTTGCAGGGTATCGGCCTTAACGTGCAGGCCGTTGTCGGCGGTGATCCCGCCCCTGTTGGTCAGGGTGGTGGCGGTGATGTCCACATTATTGGCACCCAGCGCAGCGGCGTTATTAAGCGTGCCAGCCTGCATGGTTAACGTGCCCGGCGTCACCAGTTTTCCGTCTAAATCAGCCTGTCTGGACGCACTGATCCCCAGCGCGTTTTTGCCCTGCGTCTGCGAATCAGTACCGGTGGTCAGTTGTTGGGTGGTCAGCGCCAGGCTGCCGTCGGCGGAGAGGAAACCGTTCAGGTTCGCGGTGTCGGCATTCAGGGCCACATCACCCTGACTGCTTTGTACCGACCCGGCGCGGGTGGTCAGCGCAGTGGCATTCAGGTTCGCGCCCTGCGTGCCGGTCAGCGTACCGCCTAAATCCGCCTGCGCGGTGTTGAGCACCACATTGCCGTCGGCCAGCAACGTAGCCGCATTACCGTTCGTCACGCCGTCGCGCACATTCAGCGCTAAGTTGCCGTTAGTCCCGGTCAGCCCCTGATTATTGAACTGGTTGAGGGCCAGTGTCTGGTCGCCGCCGGATTGTGATGTCCCGTTATTGTTGAACGTATCGCCGGTAAGACTCTGGCGGCCAAGAGCCTGAAGCAGACCGTTATTGCTCAGCGTGTTGAAGTTGAGCTGCCCGTTGCGATTGGCGGCCAGCGTGCCGCCATTGTTGAAATCGCCTGAAGAGAACGTCAGATCCCGCCCGGCGATCAGGCTGCCCGCCCACTGCCCGCCGCCAGTGACATTGGCCAGTACGTCATTCTGCGCGGAGGTTTTACCGCCCTGCGCCGCGTTCAACTGGTCAGCGGTGAGGGAAAGATTGTTGCCCGCACTGGTGGTGCCGTCGAGCTGCTGCTGGCGGGCGGATAACTGCATATCCCCGGTAGAGGCCAGTGAACCGGTGCCGGTGACCTGAAGTTTGCCGCCGCTGGCTTCGAGCGTATTGCCGTCCAGCACACCGGCCAACACAGCGCTGCCGGTTGCCGTCAGGGATAAATCTTTATCGCTGTGAACGGACCCCTGCGCCCCAACGGACAGATCCTTAGCGGTCAGGCCCACGTTGCCGGTGGTCGACAGCTGGCCGTTGAGCGCCTGCTGCGCAGCGTTCAGCTGAATATCACCGAGGCTGGTGATCAGTGAGCTTTGCCCGGCGTTCAGGGAGTCGCCATTGAGCGTCAGGCCATTTTTACCGGTCAGCGTACCGTTAACGGTCATCTGACCGCCGCCGAGAGTCAACCGGTCACCGGCAAACAGCGAGCCATGTTCACCGACGGTCATCTGGTCAGCCACCTGAAGCCCCAGCCCCTGCTGCGAGCCGATCAGCCCCTGATTATTCAGGGAGTTTGCGGTGATATTTTGCGCACCGCCGGACTGCATTTTGCCGCTGTTGTTCAGGGCCGACGCACTGACGGTCTGTGCGCCCTGCGCTTGTATCATCCCGCTGTTTGTCAGCGTTTGCGCATTAAGCTGCGCGCTACCGCCCGCCGCCAGAGTGCCGTTATTGGTGAGTTCGCCTGCCGCCGACAGCGCCATATCGCCGCCCGACTGCTGGGTGCCATTGAGGGCAATATCCTGCGCATTGGCGTTCAGTTTGCCGGTGACCGTGGCATTGCTCAGCGTCAGTTTGCCGCTGGCGTCAATCTGCATGTCGCCCACAGACGTGTTCAGGTTGCCGAGGTTTACGCCGACGCCTTTGTCGCTGGAGACCAGATGAATACGGTTGGCGTACATGCCGCCGAGCGCGCCGGTGTCAACCGCCACCGACGGCACGCCTGCGCCCGCTATTGGCGTGGCGTTACCCTGCGCATCCACATGATTTGCCCCCAGGGTCACGTTCAGGTCTTTGGCGTACAGCCCGGCGTTAATCTGCGCGGCGCGGGAAATCAGTGAGAAAGAATCGCTCTGGCGGGCGTCCAGCCCCTGGCCTTCAACCGTGATCGCTCCCTGCGTGACGTCGAGCGATTGCAGTGAGCCATCCGCGTTCAGCACCGGACGGCCGGTGGTCAGCGTGGCGTTGGGTGTGTTGAGAAAACCGCAGCCATTACAGGTGATGCCGTAGGGGTTGGCGACCATCACGTTCGCGGCTTTACCGGCCACTTCCATGTAGCCATTAAGTCGCGAAGGGTTCGATGACACCACTTCGTTAATGATGCCCTGTGCTTCCCGGCCTGCCGTAAGGTTGGGATTATTTTGAATCAGCCCGCCCAGCTGGGTTTGGGTCAGTTTGCCGGTGGCATTGTTGAGGATCAGACCCTGCTGGCCGACATTGAAATCATTATATTTATTGTGAGAAATACCGGCCTGATTCGGGGTGGCGATGTTCACGACCGGCACGCCGTTACCTGCCTGATCGGTGCGGGTATTGCCTTCGGCTACGGTGATATCCGCAGCAAACACGGGCACCATCGGTTGCCAGACCATCCAGCCCATCAGACCGTAAGCCAGCGCCTTACGCCACCATGCTACAGGCTGCTCTTTAATCGATTTCATCCCCGAATTCCTTCTCATCATTACAATACCAAGCCGATGCGGTAATAGACCGTGACACGGTCTGGCGACAGTGAATCTGGGTAGCTCAGCGGCCAGCCGACAGTAAACTGACTTGAAAAATAGGCGTTGCTGCTGGCGAGGCCGACCGCCGCGCCCCACAGGGTGCCGGACGCGTTCGTGTCGTGATTGCTGTGTTGCAGGTAACCGCCGTCTAAGGCGGCAACGCTGCTGATTTGTCCGAGGCCCGGCAATGCGAACAACTGGGTGTCCAGTTCGTTGCGCCAGTAGCCACCGTTATCGCCGGAGAGGTACTGCTCTTTGAAGCCACGCACCGAGCTTTCGCCACCGACGGTCAGGCGTTCGCTGCCGTAAAGACGGTCATCCCCCCACTGGCCGTAGGCGCTGGTTAGCCAGGTGACTTTTTGCGTCACCGGGCGGTAGTAACTGCTGGAGAGGGTCCATTTGGAGAATTCGGCGCGAGGCGCCTCTGGGTTTTTATCCTGATCGCTTTCGCCACCAAACCACGGCACGCCACGGCTGAAGGCCGGGTTGAGCGTCGCGTAGCCACCCCAGAGTTTCTGGCTGTGATTGACTCCGGCAGTCCAGCTCGAGAGGCTGCGGCTACTGCTTTGCAGGGGCGTGTCGTTGAGGTAGTTGCGGTTGAGGCGATGAGTCATGCCGAAAGTCGCGGCCGTTTTCATGTCGCCGTTGCGAAATAGCACGCGAGACAACGTGAAGCGATGTGCCTGGCTGTCGCCTGCGGAGCGCCACAGATAACCCTGAGACTCAAGGGTGCTGAGGTAATCGCTGTAACTGTAGTTGTAATCGAATGACCAGTAACCGTAGGGCAGATTGACGCCCGCCTGTACGCTTTTAGCGTCATGGTCAGTAGCCCAGTCGCTGCTGCGCGCCGTACTGACAAACCACTGGTCTGCCAGTCCGAGCAGATTATTGCCGGTCAGCGAGCCGTTGACCTGCCCGGTGCCGGTGCTTTTTTGCCCCGAGTTATCAAAACCTAATCCAGCCTGGAGCGGAAATTCTGCTTTGGACGTCAGGTTCACAATCGAGTATCCCGGAAGGCGTCCCGGTTGTATTTCGATCTGTACCGGTGTTTTACGCAGACGGTTGATCTGCTCCATCCCCTGCTCAATGTCCCGCAGGTTAAGAATGTTGCCGACCAGACCAGGAAACGCCATCGCCAGCATCGCGCCGCGTTGGTTCTCCATGTTGATGGCTTCGAGTTTGCCCTCCATCACCGTCAGATTGAGGGTGCCGGAAGAAAGATCCTGTTCAGTGAGAAACGCGCGGCTGGTGATATAACCCTGGCCGATGTACCAGTCTGACACCGCTTTCACCAGCGCGTTTATCTGGCCAATACCGAGACATTGTTGCAGGTAGGGCTGGGTCAGTTGCTGCTGCTGGCGGGCGGGCATATGGTCTGCGCCGCGCAGGGTAATGGTGTGAATATCAAAACAAGGGCCGCCGGGCTGCGGTGGGGTTTGTGGCGCGGGGGTTATCGGCGTACTGCGTTGCAGTTCCTGACGCTGCTGTTGGTTCTGCTGGAGCAACTGACGCTGTTGCTGCTCGATGCTGTCACGGTCTGCGGGGCTGAGAAACGCGGCCTGAGCAGGCAGGCATAACATCATTGACAGTGCCGTTATCCCCTGCACCAGCGTGCGCTGGCGCAGGTAAGGCCGCGGGCGCTTCACACCGGAGAATAGTGCAATGGGTCTAATGATTTCCATATTCAGCTCGGTTTCCTTACCGTTTCAGCCCCCTTTCCCCTCGAACAATAAAGCGGCAGGAAACGCTACGGCATTGATTATTGGGTAAACACTCAGCCCCTATCGGCATAATTAAGGTTATCTTTAGAGATAATTCAAATAACTCTATTACAGAATGTGTCAAAGGCCGTTAAGCGGAAATCATCAGAAAATAGATTCAGTAGGGGTATTGGGGGGGGAACGTGAGGGAGGTTATGCAGGCGCAGCGAAGAGGTAAAAATCCCGGCTCAATGCCGGGATGTTTTTTTTATTCCAAATCGGCTCCGTTACTGGCAATCACTTTCTGGTACCAGTAAAAGGATTTCTTTCTCTTTCTTTCCAGCGTGCCTTTGCCGCTGTCGTCGCGGTCAACGTAGATAAAACCGTAGCGTTTGCTCATCTCGCCAGTCGAGGCGGAGACCAGATCGATGCAGCCCCATGAGGTGTAACCGATCACCGGAATGCCGTCGGTAATGGCTTCGCCCATCGCTAAAATATGTTCGCGCAAATAGCTGATGCGGTAATCATCAACGATGTCGCCCTGCGCGTTGATCTCATCTTTCGCGCCGAGGCCATTTTCCACCAGGAATAACGGTTTCTGGTAGCGGTCATACATCATATTCATGGTGATGCGCAGGCCCAGCGGGTCGATACCCCAGCCCCATTCGCTGGCCTCGATATGCGGGTTTTTCAGCGATTTGACAATGTTGGCAGCGCTGCTGTTGTTGTCGTTCATGTCCGCCGAAGCGCAACGGGAAGCGTAGTAACTGAATGAGACAAAATCGACGGTGTTTTTGAGGATCTCATCGTCGCCAGAGGCTTTTTCGATGGTGATCCCCTTCTCGGCAAACACCCGTCGGGTGTAAGACGGATAGGCACCGCGGGCCTGCACATCAATAAAGAACAGGTTCTCACGGTCTTTTTGCAGGGCGGCCCAGACATCTTCCGGTTTACAGGTTCGCGGATAGAAATTGCCGCCCGCTAACATACAGCCGACCTGATTTTCCGGGTTCACGTCGTGGGCAATTTTGGTGGCCAACGCGCTGGCCACCAGTTCGTGATGCGCCGCCTGGTATTTGACCTGTTCCTGATCCTCCCCGTCCTCAAACACTAAACCGGCACCGGAAAACGGGCTGTGCAGCAGGATGTTGATCTCATTAAAGGTCAGCCAGTACTTCACCAGACCATCAAAAGCGTCGAAACAGGTTCGGGCATAGCGGGCGAAAAACTCGACCATTTTGCGGTTGCGCCATGAACCGTATTCAACCACCAGGTGCATTGGCACGTCGAAGTGGCACAGTGTCACCAGGGGTTCAATGCCGTACTTTTTGCATTCGGCAAACACGTCGCGGTAAAACGCAATGCCTTCTGCATTGGGTGTCAGCTCATCGCCGTTCGGGTAGAGACGGCTCCAGGCAATCGACGTTCTGAACACGGTAAACCCCATTTCCGCCATCAGAGCAATGTCCTCTTTATAGCGATGGTAAAAATCAATCGCCTGATGGCTTGGGTAGAACTCATCGTCTTTCAGCGTGAAACGCTTCTCCTGACCGGTTTTTACCGCCAGACGGTGCGCACCGTGCGGGATCATATCGACCGTGGTCAGGCCTTTTCCGCCTGCAAAACTGGCACCTTCGGCCTGGTTGGCGGCAATCGCCCCGCCCCATAAGAAACCGTCAGGAAATGATGATGCTGCCATAAGAAAATCCTCTTCAATATGTTCTTTACTGTGTTTTTACAGCGCTTTGCGAAACAGCAAAGGGTGTGGAAGTCGTGGCGTCAGTCGCCTTGTGCTCTTTGGCCTGCGGTGTCTCGACCGGAATGTCTTCGAAACCAAGCAGCAGCGTCGTGAAAAAGGAAATCACAATCGCCAGGATCATCACGCCGAACACCCAGACGATGCTCATCGGATTAGACGGGTCAAAGAATTGGACGCTGGTGAACAGCCCCGGAGAGGCCATCGAGTGGCTGGCAAGGCCGCCTAAACCGGCCACCCCACCGCAGATAAATCCGCTGATTAAGCAGGCAATCAGCGGGCGTTTGAGCCGCAGCGCGACGCCGTATAAAGCCGGTTCTGAAATCCCGGCGATAATGGCCGAAGCGGCGGCCGCCAACGCAGTCTGGCGCAGTTCAGGGTTTTTGGTGCGCCACGCAACGGCCAGCGAGGAACCGCCGAGCGACAGATTCGCACCAATCTCAGACGGCATCACCATGCCCTCTTTGCCGGTTTCGGCGATGGTCTGAATGATGGTCGGCGTAAACACGCGGTGCATACCGGTCATCACCAGTAGCGGCCACGCCGCCCCCATGATGGCCACGGACAGCCATCCGAGATAGCGGTGAACGGTATAAACCACGGCAGAAATCCCGGTGCCGATCCAGATCCCCAGCGGACCAATCAACATGATGGCGATGGGAGCGGCGATCAGCATGATCAGCATGGGTTTGAGGAAGTTTTTGGTGACCACGGGTGTAATACGGTCAACCCATTTTTCGATGTACGACAGCAACCAGGTCATGCACAGCGCCGGGATCACGGTGTAGGTATATTTCACCGCCGTCACCGAAATGCCGATGAATTCAACTTTCTGCCCCTGTGCGGCTTTTGCCATCAGGTCGATAAACGCCGGATGGACAAGGATCCCGGCAATCGCAATCGCCAGCGACATGTTGGTTTTAAACTTCACCGCCGCCGATGCCGCAACCATCACCGGCAGGAAGAAGAACGCGCCGTCGCCGATGGTGTTAAGAATCACCAGTGTCGATGCCCCCTTGCCGAACACGCCCGTCATGTCGAGGATCATCGCCAGCAGTTTGACCATCGAGCCACCAATGATCGCCGGGATCAACGGCGACATGGTACCAATCAGCGCGTCGAGAATGCCGGCACCGATACGTTTTAAGGTGATTTTCTGTTTGGCTGGGCCTGCGCTTGCGCCAGCCGCCCCTTCCGGCAGCAGTTTCAGCACCTCGGCATACGCATGAGAGACGTTATTGCCGATGATCACCTGACACTGTTGTTCATTGCGCACCACGCCCATCACGCCGGTGATGGCTTTCAGCCGTGCGGCATCAACGAGGGATTCGTCGTTGAGAACAAAGCGTAAACGCGTCATGCAGTGCGTCACTGACGCGACGTTACTGACGCCGCCAATGGCGTCAACAATCAACCGTGATACTTCCGCAAAATTCTTAGACATAAGTGACGACTCTCTGGTGATGAAACGCGTTTATTTTATTAAATTCATAAACTTATGAATAACAGGTAAGATGCAGGTCCCCGATTTTCCTGACATTCGAATCAATAGGTAACCGGTTCCACATAAGAATGTTCAGATGAGAGGAAGACTTCAAGAGATGATGCTGTAGAATTTTTGTTATGTGATCACGATCGCCATCACCGCCAACCCTGGGTCAAATTATTGGCGGCCTGAATGCCGAACCCGATGCGCAGTGTGTAGAATGGCCACTATGTTCAAGGATGCAGGAAGACCCGATGTCTACAATGAAAGAAGTGGCGACCAAAGCAGGCGTCTCTAAAGCCACTGTTTCACGCGTGTTGTCAGGTAAAGGGTACGTGAGCGAAGCGACCAAAGCCGGGGTTTATAAAGCCATCGAAGAGTCCGGCTACCGGCCCAATCTTCTGGCGCGTAATCTCGCCACCAGCAAATCAGAATGCATTGGTCTGGTGGTAACGAATACGTTGTACAACGGTAATTATTTTAATGAATTGCTGTCTCAGGCGGCAAAAAAACTGGAAGCCAAAGGCCGTCAGCTTATTCTGGTTGATGGTAAACACAGCGCCGCCGAAGAACAGGCAGCCATCCAGTTCCTGCTCGATTTGCGGTGCGATGCCATTATTATTTATCCCCGTTTTTTAACGGTGGATGCCATGGACCTTATTATCGACCAGTATAAGCAACCTATTATGGTGGTGAACAGAAAGCTGCGGAAACATCAAAGCCACTGTATTTGCTGCGACCACAAAGGGTCGAGTTTTAACGCAACGAAATATCTGCTTGAACAGGGCCATCGGGATATTGCGTTTATTACCGGGTCAATGGACTCACCGACCGCCATTGAACGTCTTTCAGGGTATAAAGAGGCGTTAACGCGATTTAACATCCCGGTGCGCGAAGCACTGATTGCACAGGGTAAATGGACACCAACCAGTGGGGCTGCCGCTATCACAGCCTTGTGTGCCGCGAAAACGCCGTTTAGCGCCGTGCTGGCAAGCAATGACGAGATGGCGATCGGCGCCATGAAATCGTTAAGCGAGGCAGGGATCTCTGTGCCCGAAGCGGTTTCCGTTATTGGCTTTGATAATATTCCTACTGCCCCCTTTCTTAAACCGGGCTTATCCAGTGTGAAAGATCCCGTCAGCGATATGATCAACGAGGTGATTAACCGCTTAATCTCCATGCTGGACGGTGGATATTTATCCCATGAGAATCTGTTCTTATCGGAACTTATTATCAGAGACTCGGTAAGCCCCGGACCTTATTTTAAACCGACAGAATAGCGTTCAATAAAAATCCGCGAATTAACGCGGATTTTTGCAAACCCAATCCCCTACATCATTCGCGTCGCCCAGAGGCGCCGACTCGGGGGTTCTATAAAATACCTTGCGCCAGCATGGCATCAGCCACTTTAACAAACCCGGCGATGTTCGCACCGTGAACATAATGAGTCTGCTTGCCTTCGCCACCGTGCTGCACGCAGGACTCATGAATATCCAGCATAATGTGGTGCAGGCGAACGTCGACTTTTTCTGCCTTCCAGCTAAGACGTGCGGCATTCTGCGCCATCTCAAGCCCTGACGTCGCCACGCCACCGGCGTTGGCCGCTTTACCCGGTGCGAACAGCACACCGGCATCAAGGAAGGCATCGGTAGCCTGAATGGTCGTCGGCATGTTGGCACCTTCGGCAACCGCTTTCACGCCATTGCCGATAAGCACACGGGCTGCATTGATATCCAGCTCATTTTGCGTCGCGCACGGCAGCGCGATATCCACCGGCACGCCCCACGGCTGCTCGCCTGCCAGATAAATCAGGCCGCGTTCGCTGGCATAGTCGGCAATGCTGCCGTAACGCTCGTTTTTGATCTCCGCCAGATGCGCCAGTTTTTCAGGCGTGAAACCGGCTTCGTCCACCACCGTACCGCCAGAATCTGACGCAGTTACCACCCGGGCGCCAAGTTCCATGGCTTTCTCGATGGTGTATTGTGCGACGTTGCCCGCACCAGAAACAGACACCCGGCGGCCTTCAAAACCCAGACCATGGCGTTGCAACATAGCGTCGGTGAAATAGACCAGGCCATAACCGGTTGCTTCCGGGCGGATCAGGCTGCCGCCAAACGACAGCCCTTTGCCGGTAAACACACAGGCAGTGTTGTTCGACAGTTTTTTCATCATGCCGGACATAAAGGCCACTTCGCGCCCCCCGACGCCGATATCCCCCGCAGGTACGTCCGTATCCGGGCCAAGATGACGATACAGCTCGGTCATCAATGCCTGACAGAAACGCATCACTTCATACTGGCTTTTGCCTTTCGGATTGAAATCAGACCCGCCTTTCCCGCCCCCCATGGGCAATGTGGTCAGGGCATTTTTTAAGGTTTGTTCAAAACCGAGGAATTTCAGGATCGACAAATTAACCGACGGGTGGAAACGCATCCCTCCCTTATAAGGACCAATGGCGGAGTTAAACTGGACGCGCCACGCACGGTTAACCTGCACCTGATTGCGATCGTCAGTCCAGGCGACGCGGAACTGAATCACCCGCTCCGGCTCGACGAAACGCTCCAGCAGACTTTGTTCACGGTATTGAGGGTGTTGTTCCAGAAAGGGCCAGAGCGAGGTAAAGACTTCGCGCACTGCCTGCAGATATTCTGGCTGGTGGGCATCACGTTGGTGTAACGATTCTAAAAATGACGCCAGAGAGGTAGAACTCTTCATGATTAATTCCTTTTATTAAGTAAATCTTCCCCACTTTTCTATGCATTTGATATGCACTTTATTGATCAAACAGCGAGGAGAGGATGTTGTGCATCCCGAATATATCACTGCCCCCTATTCGTGCCGCAAGCACCATGAAAAAATTTTTACCCGCTCGCTAAAGTTTTAGGAAATTTTGCCGATACTCACTTTCTGACACACCGACAATGCAAAGGAAATTTTGCTTAAGTTCGATCTTTTTTCTGTAACAGCCTAAATATGAACACATTACTGCCAATACCAGACGTGCTAAGAATTTTCTTATACTAACGTCAGGTCACACAACACAGCAAAAATACGTCGGGACAGACGTAAATCACAGTCGGACTCTTGTTTGGGAGGATCCTGAACAGTGGCGGTCCGCTATCAGGCAAATAAAATGAACGAAGATTCTGATCTAATGTATCGGCTGCTGGTTCAAAGCGTGGAAGATTACGCCATTTATATGCTCACACCAGAAGGGATAATCGCCAATTGGAATGCCGGAGCGCAACGCGCGAAAGGCTACCTGAGTGACGAAATCGTGGGCAAACATTTTTCTTGTTTCTATACACCAGACGATCAAAAAAAGGGGTGGCCTGCGCATGGTTTGGAAACCGCCCGCAACGTCGGGCGTTACGAATCCGAGGGTTGGCGCCAGCGTAAGGACGGCACACAGTTCTGGGCGCACGTGATCATCGAAGCGATACGCGAAGCGGGCGTGTTGATAGGTTTTGCCAAAGTGACCCGCGATGTCACCGAACGCCGCCAATACGAGCAGCAACTGTTGGCAGCCAAAGATCTGGCAGAAGCGAACAATGAGCGCATGACCGCCCTGTCGCAATTTCTCGACACCGTGATCGCCAATATTCCTTCCTCGGTGATTGTCGAAAATGCCGTCTCGCGTGAGATTCTGCTGGTTAACCGGCAGGCAGAGTTATTGCTGGGAATGCCTCGCGAGCGGATGCTCGGTAAACGCCCGCAGGACTGTCTGAATCAGGGGATCAGTGATTATCTGAACAAGCAGTCCGACGAATGTCTGCGCGCTGAGGGCCTGCATAAAAGTGAGCAGCAGCTGATTACGCCGATTGGCGAACGTATTTTGCAAACGACGGCGTCGATGATCAGCGGCAGCGACTCACAAACCAGTTACGTGTTGATGATTGCTGATGACGTGACCGACCAGCATGCCGCTCACGCCCGCATCCATCACATGGCGCATCATGACAACCTGACCAGCCTGCCAAACCGCGTGCTGTTCAGCCAGCGTCTGCATGAAGCGTTAAAGCTGTCGAAACTCTCCAACCGGTTGACGGCCACGCTATGCCTGGATCTGGATAACTTCAAGAGTGTGAATGATGCACTCGGTCATCAAATTGGTGACGAACTGCTACGCGGCATTGCCAAACGTTTGCGTTTTGTATTGCGTGAGGAAGATACGCTGGCGCGCGTCGGTGGCGATGAATTTGCCATTGTTCTGCCAAATCTGCCGTATCTTGAAAAGGCGCACCAGATTGCCCAGCGATTAATTGAAGCCGTCAAACCGCCGATTAACATTGAAGGTCATTCGCTGACCGTCGGGCTGAGCGTGGGTATTTCGATGGCCACAGGCAGTGAAGATACGCCGGAGCATCTTATGCGCTGCGCGGATATGGCACTGTATGAAGCCAAACGTAATGGCCGCAACCGCTATGAAGTGTTCCGGGTGGAAATGGACGAGGCAGCCCGCAAACGCCGCGATATCGAACTGGATTTACGCGACGCCATCACGGGCAAACAACTGCGTCTCTATTATCAGCCGATCACCGACAGTGCTCATAATGAAATCATTGGTTATGAAGCACTTATGCGTTGGAATCACCCGGTTAATGGGCTGATCATGCCGCTGGACTTCATTCACATTGCAGAAGAAACCGGGCTGATTCACAGCATCGGCGCGTTTGCGCTGCACGAAGCCTGCCATGAAGCGGCCAGTTGGGTTGGAGAACAGACCATTGCGGTTAATCTCTCCCCGGTACAGTTCAAAAACAGCGCACTGCTTTCCGTTATTGAATCCGCCCTGACGGAATCTGGGCTGGCACCGCACCGGCTGGAGGTCGAGATCACGGAATCGGTGTTGCTCGACAACAACCACAGCAACGTGACGACGCTGGAAAAACTCAAAGCACTGGGCGTGCGCATCGCTTTGGATGATTTTGGCACCGGTTACTCGTCGCTGAGTTACCTGCGATCTTTTCCGTTCGACAAAATCAAAATCGACAAATCCTTTATCAGCGACATGCACGACAGCCGCGAAGCACTGGCGATTATCCGGGCGATCACCGGCATGAGCCGCAGCCTCGATATTCAGACCACCGCCGAAGGTGTAGAGACGGATGAGCAGTTCCGTCGTCTGAAAGAAGAAGGCTGTTCATTGTTCCAGGGCTATTATTTTGGTCGCCCGCAACCGTCTGAATCACGGTTGACGGGGTTTGCACCCGTAGACTTATCACTTCAGTGTGCACAGTAGACCACGAAAAAGGTCGGTTTAATGGGGTGATAAACGCTTGATTCACCCCGCTTTTCGGCTTATTAACTTTTCATTGGGTTACGCAGGGCGTGGCATGCTGCGCTCTGTCGCAAATGCAGGCGGGAAAAGCGCCTTAATGCCAATACAAATAGAAATCATTTCTATTTCACTTTATTTTTGGTTACCCTGTTTTCATTAGCGTGATTTATAGAATCTTTTCATAAAACGATGATGCAGACGATCCTCAACCGTTTCCGCGATACCCCGATAAGCTGGGTCGCTGACAGTTTTAAACCGCTGACACCCTTGGTGACTCACGCGCTGCCGATGTCCCTGCTGACCACCGCCGAGGGCTGCAACAGCGTGCTTGAACGCTATCTGTCGATGTATGCGGAAGATGCATGTCATACGGAAAAACGCCGTGCGCGTATTTCGATGTGGTCACAGTGGTACTTCGCCAACCTGCTGCCGGGCTGGGTGATCGTCTCCCTCAGTCAGGGCTGGCAGCTGCCCATCGCCGCACAGGACGTCTATATCTCGTTGCAAGAAGAGGGGCTACCAAACCAAATTTACCTCAACGGCCCCGGCGAAGCGCTGCACTCAGCGCAGCCGATGGCGCGTTTTGATTCGATGATCGAACAGCATCTTCGCCCGGTATGTCAGGCTCTGGCGGATCTCTCCGGGCTGAAACCGGGAATTTACTGGAGTAACGCAGGCGTGCGCGTCGCCTGGGGAATTAAGCAGGCAGAACGGGTCAATGCCAATATCTCCGACGGTATGGCACTGCTCGACGCCCGCGAACTGCATTACGGCGGCAAAAACCCGCTGCATCAACCCCTGCGCCCGGAAGATCCGCAGGATGAAAACAGCCCGCAATTCCGCCGTCAGTGTTGCCTGCGCTATGATCTGGCCGACCATGTGATGTGCCCTTCCTGCCCGTTATTGCTAGCAGAACGCAAATCGGGCAAAAAAAGAAAAAGCCCGGCCTGAAATAAGCGCTGAAATCTCCGGCACTTAACCAAAAAGAATGAAGAAAGCACTAAGCTTAGGTGAAAAAAAGATTGGATCTTAGCCAAAGGAAATTATAAGAATTAGGTTATAAGCCCCTAAAACATTCGAGCTGCATCAAGGCGGCAACGCCATGAATCCCCTGGAGCTTACATAAGTAAGTGACCGGGGTGAATGAAGGCAGCCAACGCAGAGGCAGCTTGAAGGATGACGGGGATAGACCAACGAGGTATTCACCCTATGACTATCAAATCGCTGGCCTCAGATGTGCTCGCCACACTGTCGCAACCTGTTAACCGCGTATGGAACACGTTAACCGGCCAGCAGCAGCCGCTTAGAGCAAGGATTGTTCACCGTTACGCCATTCCCTCTTCACGCACTTTCAGCGTGGCAGAAGGTTTTTTCGGCTTCATCCCAATCGACTCCTTCGAAAATGAGCGCTACATTCTGGAAGTTGCCTGCGACAACCAACAGTATCAGGTGGAAGTCCCGCGTAACTATTATCAGAGCAGTCAAATCGGCGATGGTATAGATATTCATACCCTCTGAATTAGCACCTTCCCCACTTCCTTAAAAAACAGGCTGCCCCCGAAAAGGAGCAGCCTGTTTTTTTGCCTGTCCCTGCCCCTTTCCCCCGCAAAACGTTGCCTGCTCCACATCTTTCGCTTTTATTTTGTTCAAAACATGAAAATAATTGACATTAAATCAGCATAAATTTAGAAAATTGTTTACAACTTTTTTTCATCGCGCCTTTCACACTATAAAAAAAACGATCTTCACTTCTATTTGAGGTAACGAATGACCAGCTCAGGGAATACAGCAACACTCAACCAAAACACCTTACCGCCAATTATCAGCGCCGGGCAGTCACGCCGCGCACTGGTGGCCGGTTCGGTCGGTAACTTTATCGAATGGTATGAATTCGGCGTTTACGGCTATCTGGCCACGCTTATCGCCGGTAACTTCTTTACCCTCGAAGGCCAGAGCGGCATGACAGGGCTTATCCTCACTTACGCCTCTTTCGCACTGGCCTTCTTCTGCCGCCCGATTGGCGCCATTATCTTTGGCCGCATTGGCGACCGCATTGGCCGTAAACCGACGCTGATTGCCGTAGTGCTGCTGATGACCCTCGCCACCGCGCTGATCGGCCTGTTACCGACCTACGCACAAATTGGCGTGGCGGCTCCGCTGTTATTGACGCTATTGCGCATGTTCCAGGGGCTGTTCGCGGGCGGGGAATTTGGTGGTGCAGTCTCGCTGATGACCGAATTTGCCCCGAAGGGTAAACGCGGCCTGTACGGCGCATGGCAGTCCTTCACCGTCGCCCTTGGCCTGCTGACCGGCGTCGGTCTGGTGGCGCTGCTGGTTCAAACCCTGCCCGATGCGCAGATGAAAGAGTGGGGCTGGCGTATTCCCTTCCTGCTGGCGCTGCCGATGGGCTTTGTTGCTCTCTGGCTGCGGCTGAAACTCGATGAAACCCCAAGCTTCCAGGCTAGCCAGCGAGTACCGGCCAAAAGCAAGAAAACCGCCGCCGAGAAAGCCTCTGCTGTCGCCACGCTCAAAGCCATCGCGCTGGGCATTGGCCGCATGATGGGCTGGTCCGCAGGCGGCTATACCTTCCTGGTGGTGATGCCTTCGTACCTGCAAACCTCCCTGCACGCCACTTTCCTGCAAGCGCTGGTGGCGACCGTGCTGGCGAATATCGGCTTTGCGCTGGCTATCCTGCCAGCGGGGATCCTCAGCGATAAAATTGGCCGTAAGAAAGTGATGATCATGGCGGTGCTGGCGGTGATACTCCTCACCTTCCCGCTGCTGCACCTGTTGCAGGACACCCAAAGCAGCCTGGTAGCCAAAGGCATCGCGGTGCTGATTGCCGGTGCGGCTATCGGCATGATTGCCGGCCCCGGCCCGGCGATGCTGGCGGAGATGTTCCCCACCCGCGTGCGTTATACCGGCCTTGGCCTCTCCTACTCGCTGTCGAATGCCGTTTTCTCCGGCTGCGCGGGGCTTATCATCACCGGCCTGATTAAAGAGACCGGCAATCTGGATATCCCGGCCTATTACGTGGTTGGCACCTGTATCGTCAGCCTGTTTGCCCTGATGACGCTGCGTAAAGATGATCACCTGCGTGAGCTGGAAAAATAATATGAATACTTTTTCTGGCGCACTGGGGCTGGAAGCCCGGCTGCGCGCACTACAAGGCAGCTTTTCACAGGCAGAGCAGCGGGTGGTGAGCCTTATCGCCGAAGATCCGCAGCGCATTGCGCATATCAGCGTCACTGAACTGGCGAAACAGGCAGCGACCAGCACCGCCACGGTGGTACGCGCCAGCCGCCGTCTGGGGTTTGAGGGCTACCCGGCGCTGCGTCTGGCGCTGGCTGCCGAACTCTCCCGTGACGAGACGCAGCCGCCCTCGCCGCTGGTGGCCGACATTACCGATCAGGACAGCCCGCAGCAGATTTTGCGCAAACTGCTGGCGTTTGAAGTGGAAGGTGCGATGGCAACGGCGGAGTTGATTGACAGCGACGGGCTGGAACAGGCGATCAATGCCCTCAGCCATGCGCGGCGCATTGATGTGTATGGTGTCGGGGCTTCTGCGCTGGTAGCACAGGATTTCTGCCAGAAGCTCCGGCGCATTGGTATCGCCTGCCAGACTTACGGCAGCGGGGATGAAAGTCTGGTCAGCGCCTGTCTGCTGACCTCGATGGACGTGGCGCTGGCCATTTCGCACTCCGGCGAAACCAGCGAGGCGGTCGACGCCCTGCAACAAGCCAAAAACGCCGGGGCTTTTACGCTGGCGATCACCGCCGGTGCCCGCTCCACACTTGGCCGCAAAGCCGACTGTGTGTTACTGACCAGCGGCCGGGAACTGGGTTTTCGCGCCGCCGCGATGGCCAGCCGCACCAGCCAATTGCTGATCATCGACTGTCTGTTTATTGGCGTGACCCAGCGCCTGCCCGCTGCCCGCGAAGCCTTGCAGCGTACGCATGACGTGGTGGCCGCCAAACGGCGCAAGTAAACGCCTCAGATAAGGGTCTGGCTTAAACTATTGACTCGTTCAATCGCCGCCTGCATGGCGGCGAAATCCACTTCAAACGGCATATTGGCCATATCCGGCGCACTCAGGCTGCGGTCAATAATATCGGCCAGATCCTGCTCGGTAATGCCTTCGGCCAGATGGTCCAGCTGTGTTGGGATCGCACTGGCCCGCGCCAACGCCAGCGCACTGTGCAGCTCTTCGTCACTGCGATTTTCCAGCGCCAGCAGGCATAAATTGCCATAACCCACCAGCAGCCCGTGTGGGAAGTGGCGGGTTTTGCTGCACGCGGTGAACCCCTCATACAGGGCGTGCGCCGCCCCGGTATGCGCGCCGTTGCTCATGATCGACGTCAGCCCGGCATAAAGGAAAATGGCGTCGAGCACCTGCTCCAGCGCCGCATTGGCTTTACCTTGTTCCACCGCCAGACAGGCGTCGGCGGCAAAGTGCTCTATCAGCGTAAAGCACAGCTCGCTGTTGGTGCGCGCCACGCCCGACAAGCCTGACAGCGCGTTCATGTCGCTGATGGCGCGGTACTCATACCATTTCGCCAGCGTATCGCCGATCCCTGCCGAGAGCCAGTTCAGCGGCGCCTGTGCCAAAATATCAGCATCGATCACCGCTGCCGCCGGGCCATAGGTGAGCGGAAACATATCGCGGAACTGCCCGTCCTGATGATAACGAAACGACAGCGACGTCACCGCCGAACAGGTCCCGGCGATACTCGGCAGTGTCACCACCGGCAGATTACAGGCCACGCCCGCCGCCTTGGCGGTATCCAGCGCCTTACCACCGCCAGTGGCGACAATCACCTCAACGCCCTGAACGCGGAAAACCTCCGCCAGCCGGGCAATCTCCTCCTGACAGCATTCGCCGTTGAAGACTTCATGCCCCAGATAACTGACCATCTGCTGTTCCATCTGGTCAGCCACCCGCGCTTCCACGCTTTCAATCCCGCGTATCCCACCCACCAGTAACGCCCGCTGCCCCAGACGCCCGCACACGGCCCCCAGATGCTTTACCGCCCCGCGGCCACGCAACACGCTGGCGGGAAAAACTAACCGATGAGTGAACATATTTGTCCTTATGATGACAAAGGGATCATTAAAGAGAAGCGTAGTCGTTGGTGGGCGATTTTGCCGCTATCAACCTCTTGGGCAGCAGCCCAAACCTGCTTTTGAATCTTTAAATCTTTAAATCTTTAAATTCAAATTCAACTTCAAAGTCGTGGGCGTCGGCCCACACCGTGTTGGCTTCGGGTTGCGATCCGAATTCGCTTTTTAAAATTCAAGGTCAAGGTCGTGGGCGTCGGCCCACACCGACCAGAGGGCCGCAGTCGCTCGGCCCTCTGGACTCCGAGCTTTTTAAAAACAGCAGCTGCGCAGGTCACAATGGCCGTGTTTCAGGTGCCGCTGTTATAGCCGCAAACTCCGCCGCTGCGCGGTCCTCTCAGTTCGGGCTTCAACCCGCGTAAAAACCCACGCGGTTTTGCGCCTCTCCCTCGACGTCGTTTTGAACGCGGCCTCGATATTTTTAAAGACAAATACAGTGACGATTAGAGTGACGATTTTGAATTTGAAGAAGCTTCGGCCGCATTCAAAAATGGCGCTGAATGAGAGGTGAGAAACGGCGAGCGGTTTTTATGCGAGCTGGTCCGAACCCGAAATGAAGGTACCGCAACGCGGCGCTATTTTGCGGCTATCACAGCGGTAGCTGGAACACGGCCATCCCGATTCAGCGATAGCGCGCAGTTAAAAAACGCAGGAGATCCAAGAGGAGGCGCGTTTACGCCTCCTTTTGGGCCAGTTTGGGCGGCAGCCCAAGGTTTTGACCTTAGCCAGTTTGGGTGCGTGGGCGACGAGCCCACGACCTTGAAGTTGAATTTAAAGATTTAAAAGCAGGCCTGGGCAGTCCGCCCAGTTAAAAACTAAAGCACATTCGGGCAATGCTCACCCTTTGCCAACTGCGACACATTCATCAACGTTGTTTCTGAAATGCTGGTCAGTGCGTCGCTGGTCAGAAATGCCTGGTGACCGGTGAACAGGACATTGTGACACGACGACAAACGGCGGAAGACGTCGTCGAGGATCACTTCGTTGGAGTTGTCCTCGAAGAACAGATCGCGCTCGTTCTCGTACACGTCCATCCCCAGTGCGCCGATTTTCTGTTTCTTCAGTGCGTCGATGGCGGCGGTCGCGTCAAGCAGTGCGCCACGGCTGGTATTCACAATCATCACCCCGTCTTTCATTTTGGAGAAAGAGGTGGCATTGAGAAGATGGTGATTTTCCGGCGTCAGCGGGCAGTGCAGGGAGATAACGTCTGACTCCGCGTACAGCGTGTCGAGATCGACATACTCTGCGCCGAGCTCCAGGGCCAGCGGGCTTGGATACGGATCATAAGCCAGAATACGCATACCGAACCCTTTCAGAATACGCATGGTGGCGACCCCAATCTTGCCGGTGCCAATAATGCCGGCGGTACGCTGATACATGTTGAAACCAATCAGCCCCTCCAGCGAGAAGTTCGCTTCACGGGTGCGCTGATAGGCGCGGTGAATATGGCGGTTGAGGCACATCATCATGCCCACGGCGTGTTCAGCCACCGCTTCCGGGGAATACGCCGGGACGCGCACGACAGAAATCCCCAGTTCTTTGGCCGCGTCCAGATCCACATTGTTAAAACCTGCGCAACGCAGCGCCAGCGTTTTAACGCCGAGCGTTTTCAGCTCCTGCAACACTTCACGGCAACCATCATCGTTAACGAAAATACACACAGCATCCGCGCCAATGGCGGTTTTTGCTGTCTGCGGTGTCAGTAGGAAATCAAAAAATTCCAGCTCATAGCCGTAATGCTGGTTTACCAGCTCGAGGTATTTACGGTCGTAATTTTTAGTACTGTAGACAGCCAGTTTCATCAGGTTTCTCCATGAGAGGCTTTTTAAGTAGATACTCTAATTATGGTATCTTATAGCGGTTTAGTGAAAAACAAGGCATTTCATGAGGAAAGGACTGAGAAATTTCGTGCTGGTGTGTCTGTCCACCGTGCTGATCCTGCTATTGCTGGCGCTGATTTTATGGAAAACGGTTCCGCGTTGGCTGCCAGGTCTGGCCCAACACTGGCTTCCCGCAGGGTCCAGTCTGAGTCTTTCTGCTTCCCCCCGCTGGTCGGACGGCGTGTTATCGCTCCCTGGTCTGAGTTATCAGGCAGGGAATTGCATGCTGTCGCAGGCGACCAATGCCCGGTTGAGCAAGCACCGCGGGCGCTGGGCGTTAGAGGCGGATGTTCTGACCGTGGATACCCGTTGTCTGAGCAACATGCCCGCCAGTACCGACGGCAAACCGCTGACGCTGGCAGATATTCAGAACTCGTTGCCTGCCGGTTCAGTGATCGTTCGCCAGCTGTCGGTGACACCGTGGCAGCGCTATGCTGGTGAGTTACATCTGCAGAACGACGGCGCGGTTCAGCATCTTTCCTTGCAGGGAGACGCGCTGAAACTTGACGCCTCTCTCGACAACCAACAGCAACTGACCATCAGTTCGCTGAGTCTGATACCGCCGGGCAGCGAAGTGCCGCTTTCACTTAGCGGAAAAGTGACCTTACCCGCGACTTTCAACCAGCTTCCTCAAACCGGTGAACTGCACGGCGAAATGCAAACCGCCGAAGTGCCGAATCCGCTGGATATCACCCTACAATGGCAAAAGGCCTCCGGTGTGCTGACGCTGGCAGAAAAAGGCAACACGCAGCCGCTGGCCACGCTGCCGTGGGCGTTGCAGGAGAAACAGTTACAAATTACTCAGGGGCAGTGGCGTTGGCCGTATGCCGTGCAGCCTCTTTCCGGTGGCGTTAGTCTGACGTTAAGCGACTGGAGCGATACGTTCGATCAGACCCAGATAGCTGCGCGCCTGAATGTGCTGACGCAAGGGCATAACGGCAAAGCCAACGTGGTACTGACCATGGGGCCGGGGAAAATCGGTCTGCTCGACAGCGATCTGGTTTTCCAGCTTACTGGACAGGCTAACTTGCAGTCGACGTCGATGAGTGCCTCTTTACCCGGCACCCTTTCCGGGTCGGTGCTCAACCCTCAGCTTGCATTACGCAGTGGAGCGTTGTTGCGCGTGTGGGGGAAACCGACCCCCGAACTGACATTGCAGGATGCGCGTTGGCCGCTGGCCGGCGTGAAGGTTTCAGCCGAAGGCGTGAGTGGCCCGTTACAGGCTATTGTGAAAGCCCGCGACAGCTACTGGGGCGCATTTGACCTGCATCTTAACGGTAAGTCGCAAAAGTTCTGGCCGGATCAGGGGCAGTGGGACTTCAACTATTGGGGCAACGGTAAACTGCCGCCGCTGGCCGGTCAGTGGGATATGTCCGGTAAAGGCCGCTGGCACGATAATCTGATCACCCTGACGTCGTTATCAACCGGTTTCAACCGGCTGCATTACGGTCTGGTGGATGTCGATGCACCGCGTTTGACGCTGGAGAAACCACTGACGTGGCGACGCCCGCTGCCTGCGCGTTATCAGGATCAACTGCCTGCCTTGCCCCTTCAATTTGCCGGGGCGATCAAGCTGGTGGCGAAAAAGATTGCGCTGGAGAACGGTGGCTATCTGCCGCCTGCCGAGTTGACACTGCAATTGGCCGGTACTGATCCCCGCAGCTTTAACCTGCGCGGAATGCTCGATGCGAAACCTATCGGGCCGATTCGTCTGCATGGCCGCTGGGATGGCGAACGCCTGCGCGGTGAGGGCTGGTGGCCCAAACAGCAACTGACGTCATTTCAGTCGCTGCTGACGCCAGATCTGGCTGTCAAACTGCGTGAAGGCTCTTTCTATGCGCAGTCTGCATTTTCGATGGCGCGCGGTCAGGGTTTTGTTGCGGGTGGACACTGGGTCGTGAAAAACGGGGGGATGTGGTTACAGGACGGTGACCTTAGCGGGATGGATTTCAGCCTCTCATACCGGCTGAAAAATCAAATCTGGACGCTGGGTGTTAAAGAACCGGTGATGCTGCGTATCCGCGAAGTGAATAATCTTAGCAAACTGGAAAATATTACCGCCGACCTGCAAGGCAGTTATCCGTGGAGCGAACAGACGCCGCTGACGCTCAGTAATCTGGGCGTGGATATGCTGCGCGGCCACGTCAGCCTCTCGACGCTGCGTATGCCACAGCATGACGCGGCAGTGCTTAAACTGGATAAAATTAACTTAAGTGAACTGTTCACCGCGCTCAAACCCAAACAGTTGGTGATGTCCGGTAATGTGAGCGGCGAGTTGCCGCTGTTCGTCAATAACCCGAAATGGATCATCCGTAACGGCTGGATTAAAAATGACGGCTGGCTGACGCTGAGGCTCGACCCTCAATTCGCAGAGGCGATGGCGAGTGGCAATATTGCTAACCGGCTGGTGATTGAGTGGATCCACTATCTGGAAATCCGTCAGATGCAGGCGCAGGTCAATCTGGATAACCTCGGCGAACTGACCATGAGCTCCCACGTGATGGGGGCGAATACCTCGGACAAAAAGGATCGCGAAGTGATCCTCAATTACACCCATCAGGAAAATATTTATCAGCTGTGGCGCAGCCTGCGCTTTGGCGACAACCTACAGGAAATGCTGCAACAGCGGATGTCGCTCCCGGCGAATTCACTGTCTCATCAACCTGATGCTACTTCCTCCCACGCTAAAAAGGACACTGATTTGAGGACCCCACAATGAAGCCGCTATTTGCTTACCGCACGTCGGTCTGTACCTGTCTGGCGTTGTCAGTTCTGCTGCTCAATGGCTGCGTGCCGCGTATAGAACTGGCAGCCCCCAAAGAGCCGATCACCATCAATATGAACGTCAAAATCGAGCATGAGATCCATATCAAAGTGGATAAAGACGTTGAGAATCTGCTCAAAAATCAAAGCAATTTGTTCTAGGAGTGTGTATGTCCAGGACATTTATTATAAAAACCAGCCTCATGCTACTGACCACAGGATTGCTCTTTTGTAGCCAGGCGTTCGCGTTAACGCTCAATGACGCCAAGCAGCAAGGGCGCGTGGGCGAAACGCTGTCCGGCTATTTGGCACCGGTCAAACAGGATGCGGAAAGTGTCGCGCTGGCAACGCGTATTAATGATGCACGTAAACAGCAGTATCAGCAGGTGGCGCAGGATAATCAGGTCACCACCGACGATGTGGCAAAACTGGCAGGGCAAAAGCTGGTGGCCAGAGCCGGAAAGGGCGAGTTTGTGCGGGGTATTAATGGGCAGTGGTTGCAAAAATAGCTAAAAAAAAGCGCGCTTTCCAGCGCGCAATGGTTTTATCACAACAATTTCAGGAAGGACCTTAGACAACAGATTTTGAGGGTAATAATCTTTCCTGAATGTGATAATTACGCGGCAGCCACTTGTTTGATGGCGGCGTCGATAGCTTCTTTTGCTGCTGCCTGTGCTTTGGTCGCCACTTCTGGACCGTAAGCGATGCCTTCAGCAAAGATGAATTCTACATCGGTCATGCCCAGGAAACCCAGGAACAGAGACAGGTACGGTGCAACCAGGTCAGTAGGGGTGTCTTTATGGATACCACCACGGCTGGTCAGAACGATAACCTGTTTGCCTTTCACCAGACCTTCAGGACCTTTTTCGGTGTATTTGAACGTCACACCGGCACGGGCTACCAGGTCAAAGTAGTTTTTCAACTGCGTTGGGATATTGAAGTTGTACATTGGCGCAGCGATAACAATCACGTCATGAGCTTGTAATTCTTCAATCAGGGTATTGGACAGTGCCAGCGCTTCTTCCTGACGCGGAGTCAGTGCAGCATCAGAAGGACGCAGCGCGCCAACCAGCTCACCATCGAGAACCGGGATTGGGTCTGCTGCCAGGTCACGTACGGTCACCTGTGCGCCGCTGTGGGCGGCCTGATATTGTGCGACAAAATAGTCGGTCAGTTGGTTTGATTGAGAGAAGTTCGCCAGAATACTTGATTTCAGAACCAGTACTTTGCTCATGTGAAAATCCTTAACTGAGTGCGTTGCAAGAGCGGATGCCCTGTGAATGGAACCCACTTTATTCACTAATGTCATTCAGTGATAGCGCAATAATTCGAGGGCTACGTTCGAATTATTTGAACGAGTGGAAAACAGTTCTTTTACAGGCTGCCCACTTTTCAGCATCCCCAACAGCTTGTGGTAACATATTGGTCTACAGGCATGTTGTAACCCGCCTAAAACCATTTCAAATTCAGCCGACAGAGCGCCTTTCTGCTCTGGTCGTTTGACTTGCAACAAGGAATACCGAACGTGAAATCTCCGCTCGCGGCACTGTCAGCGCAACTAGACGGGCTGATGCTACGTGACCGACAACGCCTGCAACGACGTTTGCAGGGTGCCAAGGCGCTGTTTAATAAACCCAATCAGGATCCGCAGGCGCTGGAAAAACTCACCGCTGAACTCGAACCTTTGATTGCGCAAAGCCTGCAAAAGGTCAGGGCGCGTGAAGCATCACGGCCAAAAATCAGTTATCCCGAAAATCTGCCGGTCAGTCAGAAGAAAGACGACATCTTCAATGCCATCCGTGATCATCAGGTGGTGATTATCGCGGGCGAAACCGGTTCGGGCAAAACCACGCAGATCCCGAAAATCTGTATGGAGCTGGGCCGGGGTATCACTGGCCTGATTGGTCATACTCAGCCGCGTCGTTTAGCGGCTCGCACCGTGGCCAATCGTATTGCCGATGAGCTGGAAACCTCACTCGGCGGCACGGTCGGTTATAAAGTGCGGTTTAACGATCAGGTCAGCGAAACCACCTTGGTGAAACTGATGACCGACGGCATCTTGCTGGCGGAGATCCAACAGGATCGCATGTTGATGCAATATGACACGCTGATCATCGATGAAGCGCACGAACGCAGCCTGAATATTGACTTTATTCTCGGTTATTTGCGTCAGTTGCTGCCCAAGCGGCCTGATCTGAAAGTGATTATTACCTCGGCCACCATCGACCCGCAGCGGTTTTCTAAACATTTCAACAATGCGCCGATCATTGAAGTCTCCGGGCGCACCTATCCGGTGGATGTGCGCTATCGCCCGGTGGTGGATGATGCTGACGATACCGATCGCGACCAACTGCAGGCCATTTTTGATGCTGTGGACGAACTGGGCCGCGAAAGTGCCGGAGATATTCTGATCTTTATGAGTGGCGAGCGGGAGATTCGTGATACCGCCGATGCGCTCACCAAGCTTGACTTACCGCATACCGAAATCCTCCCGCTGTACGCGCGTTTGTCCAACAGCGAACAAAACCGCGTGTTCCAGTCGCATGCTGGCCGCCGTATCGTGTTGGCAACTAACGTGGCGGAAACCTCGCTGACCGTACCGGGCATCAAATATGTTATCGATCCGGGTACGGCGCGCATCAGCCGCTACAGTTTCCGTACCAAAGTGCAGCGTCTGCCCATCGAGCCGGTATCGCAAGCCTCTGCTAATCAGCGTAAAGGGCGTTGCGGACGCGTCTCGGAAGGCATCTGTATCCGCCTTTACTCCGAGATGGATTTCCTCTCACGCCCGGAATTTACCGACCCGGAAATTCTGCGTACTAACTTAGCTTCGGTCATTTTGCAGATGACCTCGCTGGGGCTCGGCGACATTGCCGCCTTCCCGTTTGTGGAAGCGCCGGATAACCGCAATATCCAAGATGGCGTAAAGCTGCTGGAAGAGCTGGGAGCGATTAACAATGCGCAGGATGGCCGCTATACACTGACGCCATCAGGTCGCCAGTTGGCTCAGTTGCCGGTGGATCCGCGTCTGGCCCGTATGGTGCTGGAAGCGCGTAAAAATGGCTGCGTGCGCGAAGTGATGATCATCACCGCCGCGTTGTCGATTCAGGACCCACGTGAACGTCCGGCAGACAAAAAGCAGGCGTCGGACGAAAAACACCGCCGCTTTGCCGATAAAGACTCGGATTTCCAGGCGTTTGTGAACCTGTGGGATTACCTGAAAGAGCAGCAGAAAGAACTCACTTCTGCGCAGTTCCGCAAGATGTGCCGCAGTGATTACCTCAACTATCTGCGTGTGCGCGAATGGCAGGATATCTACACCCAGCTGCGTCAGGTGGTAAAAGAGCTCGGTCTGCCGGTCAACAGCGAACCGGCGGATTACCGCAGTATTCACTGCGCGTTACTGACCGGGCTGCTGTCGCACATCGGCCAAAAAGACGTCGATAAACACGAATATACCGGTGCGAGAAATGCGCGCTTTGCGATATTTCCAGGCTCTGGTTTATTCAAAAAACCGCCGAAATGGATCATGGTTGCTGAGCTGGTGGAAACCAGCCGCCTGTGGGGCCGCATTGGCGCCCGTATAGAACCTGAATGGATTGAGCCACTGGCTCAACATTTGGTGAAAAGCAGTTACAGCGAACCGCACTGGGAAAAAGCACAGGGCGCGGTGATGGCGACCGAAAAAGTCAGCCTGTTTGGCCTGCCGATTGTGGCGGCCCGTAAAGTCAATTACGGCACTATCGACCCCGTGGTGTCCCGTGATCTGTTTATTCGTCATGCGTTGGTGGAGGGGGACTGGCAGACGCGTCATGCGTTCTTCCGCGCCAATTTGCGACTCCGTACTGAAGTTGAAGAGCTGGAGCACAAGTCCCGTCGCCGCGATATTCTGGTGGACGAAGAGACGCTATTCCTGTTTTACGAACAGCGTATCGGTCAGGAGGTGGTGTCAGGGCGACATTTTGATACCTGGTGGAAAACCCAGCCACAAGACAGCCTGAATTTCGAAAAAAGCATGTTGATCAAAGAGGGGGCGGGTAATATCAGCGCGCTCGATTACCCGAACTTCTGGCATCAGGGCAACATTAAACTGCGCGTGACCTATCAGTTCGAGCCGGGTACTGACGCTGATGGTGTCACGGTACACATTCCGTTGCCGCTGCTGAATCAGGTGAGTGAAGAGGGGTTTGACTGGCAAATTCCGGGCATTCGCCGTGAATTGATCATGGCATTGATTAAGTCGTTACCAAAACCGGTCCGCCGTAACTTCGTGCCGGCACCCAATTACGCTGACGCTTTGCTCGGTCGTATTAAGCCCTTTGAATTACCGCTGCTGGAAGCCATGGAGCGCGAACTGCGTAAGATGAGTGGCGTGACGGTGTCACGCGATGAGTGGCAACTTGAGCAGGTACCTGATCATCTTAAAATGACATTCCGTATTCTGGATGACAAAAACAAGACGCTGCGTGAAGGCAAAGATCTGACGGTACTGAAGGCGGGTCTGAAGGAACAGGTACAACAGACGCTGTCTGCGGTGGCTGACGACGGTATCGAGCAGAGCGATTTACATGTCTGGAGCTTCGGCACGCTGCCGGAGAAGTATGAACAAAAGCGCGGTGGCTATGAAGTGAAAGCCTATCCGGCGCTGGTTGATACCAAAGACAGTATCGCTATCCGTTTGTTCGACAGCGAACTCGAGCAGCAGCAGGCCATGCGGGCGGGGCTTCGCCGCCTGTTACTGCTGAATATTCCATCACCTATCAAGTACCTGCATGAAAAACTGCCCAATAAAGCTAAACTCGGGCTCTACTTTAACCCGTACGGCAAAGTACTGGATCTCATTGACGACTGCATCGCCTGCGGGATTGACAAGCTTATCGCGCAAAGCGGCGGACTGGTGTGGAAAGAGGAAGCGTTTGCCCGCCTGCATGAACATGTTCGTGGGCACCTTAATGAAGCCGTAGTGCAGATTGCAGTACAGGTTGAGCAAATTCTGACGGCGGTATTCAGTATCAATAAGCGCCTGAAAGGCCGGATTGATATGACCATGGCGCTAGCACTGTCTGATATTAAGAGCCAGATGTCCGGGCTGATTTATCGCGGATTTGTGACGCAAAATGGCTGGAAACGCTTGCCGGACACGCTGCGTTATCTCAATGCTATCGAAAAGCGCATGGATAAACTGCCGGTTGACCCTCACCGCGACCGTGCGCAGATGCTGAAGGTCGAGCATGTACAGAAAATGTGGCAACAGTGGCTGAATAAATTGCCGCCTGTGCGCCAGCAAAGTGAAGAAGTGAAAGAAGTTCGCTGGATGATTGAAGAGTTGCGGGTGAGTTACTTTGCGCAGCAATTGGGAACGCCATACCCGATTTCAGATAAGCGTATTTTGCAGACCATGGAGCAATTAGCGTAATGAGTCAGGTTTAAATTCTGCCCCAAAAAGCCCCAGACCTCTTATAGAGGTTTAGGGCTTTTCACGCTAGTTTGTCTCTAAGGTGTCGTTTTTACCTCGCTGGCACTCACCACGCCAGAGGAAAGCTTATTGAGGGCATCGCGAATCGATGGAACTGCGAGGGCGCGGTTGTCTGCCAGATTGCGGTCCTGGGCTGCAGGCGCCGAACTCTGAATGGCAATCAGTGACCATTTATCGCCAGTTTTCAGTAACAACGGTGAACCGCTGTCGCCCGGCAGCGTATCGCAACGGTGTGAAAGCACGCCCGGTTGTGCCCATCCGGTGACTAAACAATCCTGATGGTTGTACAAATCATCCAGATGATCTTCTGGATATCCCGACTGAGTCACTTTCCTGCCATTCTGTTTTAACGCCGCGGTCAGCTCATCACGACTGCCTTCCCAGAGAGGAAGCGGGGTGATCGGCAAGGCAATATTGGTATCGGTCAGACGGACCAGCGCAAAATCAAAAGGGGCGGCTTTGGGTGGAACAATCCAGCCGTCACCGTCTGCTTTAAGTTTTTTACCGAGTTTCGGGTCAACTAAGGTTTCCAGCGCCGTCACCTGATAGCGCCATTTTTGATGGTGAGAAATAAAGCGCAGGGCCACGACTTTATCAATCTTGCCTGGAGGCGCCAGCACGCAGTGACCGGCCGTCAGTACAAGATGTTTTGAAATCAATGTCGCAGTACATAAATTTCCACTTTGAGTCTCTATCTGACCAATCGCTTGCCATGGCCACTGGCGGGCATCGGCAACGGGTGTCCGCTGGTCATGACCAAAAAACAGCGCTGTTTTTTCTTTTAGGCTAATAACAGGTGCGTCGGAATCCGGCTCAGGAACATCGGCATGAGCAGAGGGAAGGGCGAAACAGAAAAAGCACAAAACATAAGGTAACGCGATGCGCATAACATTCTGACCTTGAAGACAGGGAAATCCCTTGAATCGTTAATTATGGAGTGATTTTAGATGCTTGCAACATTCGACGTAGATATCGTGCTGATTTTCGCAATCTTTAGAACGCTTTATTCGAAAAAACGTGGTGTGGAACGGATGATTTATAAATAGAAGAACAAAGTGATAAGGCCACAGAGGATCAGGGCGCTCAGGGTGATTTCAAACAGGTATCGGCGCAGCATCTTCCATCAATACCTCAAGATTAAAACTGGAGAAAAAAACACCCGGCGAACCGGGTGTTAGATAATCAGTCTTTAAAGCGGTGAGGAGATACCCTCACTAAGACGTTTTACTTATGCTGCTGGAGTTGCTTTTGCAGCTGGTGCAGCTTTTTTAGCGTGTTTCACGTGTTTTTTAGCGGCCTGAGCTTTCTGAGCTACTGGTGCAGCTTTTTTAGCATGTTTCACGTGTTTTTTAGCGGCCTGAGCTTTCTGAGCTACTGGCGCTGCTTTTTTAACTTGTTTCACAGGTTTTTTAGCAGCCTGTGCTTTCTGTGCAGCTGGAGCGGCTGCTTTCTTAGCGTGTTTTTTGTGTTTCTTGGCAGCCTGAGCTTTCTGAGCTGGTTTCTTGTTTGCTTTTTTAACTACGTGCTTAGCAGGTGCTTTGGCAGCTGGTGCAGCAGTAGTGGAAGCAGCAGCTGCAGGAGCTGGAGTCGCGGTAGTTTCAGCAGCGAAAGCAACAGAAGACAGACCCATTGCAGCGGCAACAACCAGAGCTAATACTTTTTTCATGTTAAATTCCTCAGAATGTTTGTTTATGTGTCCACCCCACTGCGGGGTCGGTAGAAGAATACTAGGCCTGGAAGAACGCTTTGTAAGTGAGTGAATGGTGTCGGCGTGTAACCTTATGTACAAACCCTATAATCCTTTAAAATCAATTCGCTAATCTCAATAAAGTATCTCAGGTACCGTATAAATCTCCCATTTAGTTACAACATACATAATGCTTTGTATACATTAGCTCTCTGCAAGCCTGAAAATCTTTGTGAAACAGGGGGATCTGACAGATTTATTGAGACGATTCTTAGCAGAAAGGGAGATGAATTCAGAAAATAACAAAGGCCCGCCATTGCTCGGGCCTTTATTGGGAGCGGGCGCTCAAATCAAACCCGCTTTGCAACAGCGCACTTAAAGATAACGGCTTTCCAGGTGCTTGCGGAAATAGGCCGGGTTCAACGTTTCGCCAGTGGCGTTCTTAATCAAGTGATCTGTGCTGAAGCGGCTGCCGTGCTGCCAGATGTTTTGCTGCAACCACTGGAACAGGGCGGTCAGGTCGCCGCGGGCAATATCATCCTGCAGGGTAGGGATCGCGTTATTGGCGCACTGGAACAGTTGTGCAGCATACATGGCACCCAGTGTGTACGTCGGGAAGTAGCCAAACCCGCCGTCGGTCCAGTGAATATCCTGCATGCAGCCATCACGGTAATTGCCGGTGGTATCAATGCCGAGATACTCCTTCATTTTGTGCCCCCACAAAGCAGGAATATCGTCGACTTCAATCTCACCGTCGATCAGCGCTTTTTCAATTTCATAACGCAAAATCACGTGCGCCGGATAGCTGACTTCATCGGCATCAACGCGAATAAAGCCTGGTTGAACACGCTGATTGAGTTTGATGAAGTTGCTCTCATCCAGCCCCTGGCGCTCACCGAACTGGGCGATGACCAGCGGATAAACGGATTTCAGGAAAGGCGCGCTACAACCGAGTTGCATTTCGAATAACAGGCTTTGTGATTCATGCACGCCCATTGAGCGGGCATTAGATACTGGCTGGCCAAGCCACTCTTTAGGCAGGTTTTGCTCATAGCGCGCATGACCGGTTTCATGGATCACACCCATCATGGCGCTGAGAAATTCATCTTCATTGTAACGGGTGGTGATGCGGACATCCTGAGGCACGCCGCCGCAGAACGGGTGGGCGCTGACATCCAGACGACCGGCGTCAAAATTAAACCCCAGACGGCCCATGACTGCCAAGCCCAGCTGACGCTGTTTTTCAATATCAAAAGGCCCGGCCAGTGCAATGCAGGACTCAGACTTCTGTTTTTCCACCACGTTTTGCAGCAGTTGTGGCAGCCAGGTTTTCAAATCGCCAAAGAGGACGTCCAGTTTCTTTGAGGTCATACCCGGTTCGTACATGTCCAGCAAGGCGTCATATCGGCTAATCCCGGCAGCGTCGGCCCGTAATTTGGCTTCCTGACGGCTAAGACGTACCACTTCTCGCAGGTTTTCTGAGAAGCCTTCCCAGTCATTGGCTTTACGCTGTATACGCCATGCATGCTCGCAGCGGGCACCCGCCAGCGATTTTTCCTGCACCAGACTTTCCGGCAATAAGGCCGATTGCTGATACTGACGGCGCATCTCCCGCAGATTGGCTTGTTCAACGTCATTGAGATCTTCATTTCCTGCCTGTTCCAGCCACTCTCCAACCTGTTTAGCCGTGAGGATTTGGTGAGAAAGAACGCTCAGTTCGGCCAGCGCTTCTGAACGGGCCTGACTCCCGGCAGGCGGCATCATCGCGGCCATGTCCCAGCCAGCGATGGCGGACAAATGGCTGAAGCGGGATAAACGGGCGAAGGTGCTACGCAGTTGTGAATAGGCTGTTGTCATTATTTACTCCCTTCGGATGTTGAGATTTAGCGTGGTTCTACATTCAGATTAAAAACAGCTTTGACAGGCCAGGTGAAACGGATGCAGGCGCCGCCAAGGGAAGGGCTGGCATCGACGCTGACACGGCCCTGGTAGGCAACGGCGATAGAGTGGACAATCGCCAGGCCGAGGCCACAACCGCCAGTGGCACGGTCACGGCTGGGATCAAGACGAACAAAAGGCTCAAATATTCGATGACGCTCTTCTGCCGGAATGCCGGGGCCGTCGTCTTCCACCTGTAAATTCGCTTCATCACCTTCCAGCCACAGGCTGATACGCAGATGCTTGTCGGCGTAGCGCAGAGCGTTGTTCACCAGGTTGTCTAACACTCGCTCCATCAGGCGTAAGTCCACGCCGCCGAAATCAACATTTTGCGGCACCGACAGCGCAATGTCCCGGTCGGAATTGATCAGACTGAAGTCATCTACTTTATCGGTCAGCCAATCGGCGAGGTTAACTTTTTCCAGATTCAGTGCCACCTGTGGGCGGTCAAGCCGGGCATAGGTCAGCAGTTCATTAATTAGCGCTTCAAGCTGACCAATATCGCGGTTAATTGCCTGTTGCTCGACTTCGGGTAGATTTTCGCTGATGGCTAACCGGTAACGCAGCCGGACCAGCGGAGTGCGCAATTCGTGGGCGATACCGTCGATCAACTGTTTTTTACTGGCAATCAGGGTGTTGATGTTGTCCGCCATCTGGTTGAACGCAATTCCCAGTCGATTAAGACTGGAACTGGAGTCAAAGTTGGTGCGTTCATCCAGATAGCCATTACCCAGTCGCTGGGCCGAGTTTTCCAGTTTAACCAGATCTTTCCAGTGCGGGCTCATCCAAAGAAACACCGGGAACGCCAGTGACAGGCCAATGACCATCATCAGGCACAGGTCCAGAATGCGCATTTCATGCATGTAAAATAGGTACGGAATTGGCCCAACCACTAACACGTAATGGCTGCGAGGTACGCGTTGAATGAACGTGTATTCATCATCCAATGCGATAATTTCACCGTCTTTAAGGCGCTTATCCATCTCAGGGGACAGTACGCGTTTTCCCAGCGGTTCAATATGCAATTTAAATGACAGATTGAGGTCTAGCGTATTAATGGTTTTATTCCAGTCTTTAATTGGAATTTCACGTAATTCGCTGCGCATCAAATAGAGCGAGCTTTTCATCAGGTCATTCATTGATTGCCGACCGGTGCGTTCGGCGGTGACTTTGTACACCAGGCCGACGAGCATCGACATCACCAGAAAACAGACCAGCAACAGGAGGAAAAACTGGATGAACAGCTTTTTCATTCTTCGCCTTTCTCCCAGGCATTCGGTGCAAACAGATAGCCTTTATTGCGCACGGTTTTTATACGGAAAGGCTCGAGCGCGTTGTCGTAAAGCTTACGGCGCAGGCGGGATATCGCCACATCAATACTGCGATCCAGTCCGTCGTAGCTTACGCCGCGCAGGTTAAGCAGTAACGCCTCGCGATCCATAATTCTCCCGGCGTGGGTAGCCAGTTCCCACAGCAAATCGAAGTCTGATGTCGAAAGAATAATCGTCTCATCAACCAGCGTGACTTCGCGGTTTACCGGGTCAATACACAACTGGCCGAAGTGCAGGGCGTTGCCGCCTTGTAGTGGTTTGACAGGTTTATCATCGCCGGCAGATTGCGGCGCGTGTTGGCGCAGATGCAGGCGCAGGCGGGCGAGTAACACCGCCGGCGGGGTGGTTTTCAAAATGTAATCGTTAGCGCCCATTTCCAATGACAAAATATGATTCATGTCGCTGTCGAGCGAGGTCAGCAGGACGATAGGGCCGTTATATGTTGGGCGGAGATCGCGACATAATGTCATGCCGTCTTTACCGGGGAGCATGATATCGAGTAGCACCAGGTCGGGTTTTTCCAGTGCAATGCGGTCCTGTGCTGTGTCACCGCGGGGTTCGACTAATACGTCAATATCATGTTTACCTAAATAGGCGGCAATCAGGTTGCCGACTTCTGCATCATCTTCCACAAAAACGATTTTATTCATTGGCTTGCTGCTTGTAAGTCCGGTGATCAGCGTCGCCCAAGAAATTATGTGGCAACGATGAGATATGCATAATAGAAAGTGACAGTTTTTCAGAGTTTACCGACCTTTTACAGACAGAAACGATGAAAAGCAGACAATAGTTAACAATTTCTCAATTTAGGCTGTTAATCAAGCAAAACAGTCACGTGGTATTAACCTAATGAAACAGGCTTTAACTACATCCCAATAGTACCTTAACGAAATGGTTTCATGCGACGAAAACCACATGATTAAAGCGCCTGAACTGACTGGCGTAGTGTCAGTAAAATATGCCATTATAGAGATGAATAGGCTCAACGTTATATATATGGTTAGATTATAAAAATCCTAATCATTCTTCGTGCGTTTAACCGTGCTAACACTGGCCTGGAGAGGAATAGGGGATGAGCGAAACTCGCCTGGTACCCGATGTGCGCAGTGAAAAAGCGTCTTTTGACTATATGGAATATTTGTCAGCATCGTGCAAAAAGCACTGGAGCTTTCTCGATGCGATTTATGGCGTAATGCCGTTTTTTGGCATGGTTCTCAAGTCGCGCACTTCGCAGGAAAAATCGAAGCAGGAAAGTTTACGGGCACTGGCGCTTCAGGTGGTGTCTACTCAGGTTAGCGATGAAACAAATATCGTGCGTCTGATAGAACTGGCTGAGCAGCAAGGGTTCTATGCCATTGAAATTCATCTGCCCTACGCCCTGAATGATGAACAACTGACGGCAATAAAAATTGAATGCAAACATTTGCTTCAGTTGTCCCAAAGTAATGAAATCTTATTGGTACAAATCCTGCAAATGCCCGCGCAGCATTAAATTTTAGCGTCTTTTTCAGTGCGCTATGATTTGTTTTAGTCATGTGAAAAAAACGTAGCAAAAAGGCAGCCACTGGCTGCCTTTTGTTATTACGTCATACTTGAGAAAGGGTTACTTGAACAAGTCAGCACTGACTGTCAGGTTACCACCACTCTTATTCTGCCACTGACGGGTCACGTGGTAGAACTTCGCCCCTTTCGCGGCCCCACGGTTACCGACTTCCTGCGATACATCCGTCACGCTGTTAAAGTGACCGGTGAACGTTATCGAGTCAAACGGCACCATCTGTGCAGCAGTCACGTCATTCACTTCCTGAATCTTCGCGCCATTCGTCGCAGTCACGGTATAACGCTGACCGGTAGATGATTGCGTTTCAAAGAAGCGACCCACGTCACGGCTTGGGCTGCTGGAAGAAGCCACACCCGGGATCTCAACTTTCTTCGCCGCTGCACCACCGGCAGCTAATGCTGCTTTACCGGCTTCAGAATCAGCAGGGATAGCATCCGCATCCTGAACGACACGTTTTGCTGCATCTTTCTTATAGATGAAAGCCGTGATGTATTGATTGCCGCCGCCGTTGGCATCAATTTGGCGAACGATGAAGAAGGAGTAGGCCCCTTTCTCTTTCGCTGCTTTACTGATGGCATCGGTAACATCTGGCTGGCTGCGGTAGAAACCGCTGACAGTCACGGTGTCATAAGGCTCGATCAGGTAGGCTTCTTCTTTTGGTAATTCTTTTACGCCATTGATTTCACGGTAAGTGGTTTTCTTGCTGACTTCGGCCGCATCTTTTTTATAAATGTCCGCGACGACACGCCAGTTACCGCTGTTACCTGAGCTATTAGTATCTTGAATGTAAAAATAATCTGCACCCAGCGCATCAGCGCGGCGGGAAACGGCATCAGCCGCATCGCCGAGCGCGTTAAAACGACCGGAAACAACAATGCGATCAAAGGGTTTGATGGCGGCTGCTTTTTCTGGGGAGATTTCCTGGGCTGCCTGTGCTGCTGACAACGCGGAAATAGCCGTTAGAGTTAAACACAGGGCCGATGCGATGATCGTTTTGGTCAGCTTCATAAAAAATCCTTTCACCT
>Ga0105857_1000030_pt1 | contig 56281 bp, 50 predicted proteins | sample OrgsoiDNA_201061_FD_89682 | JGI IMG/M metagenome (GOLD analysis project Ga0105857, IMG submission 89682) | Permafrost soil microbial communities from the Arctic, to analyse light accelerated degradation of dissolved organic matter (DOM) -... | ecosystem: Environmental > Terrestrial > Soil >...
ATGCATTTCAGGCCGGCTTCGATCACTTCCCACTTAGAGGAGTCGATCATGATCGGTACGCGGGAGATGTCCGGTTCACCGGCAATCAAATTGAGGAAGGTCACCATGGCCTTCTTCGAATCGAGCATCCCTTCGTCCATGTTGATGTCGATCACCTGGGCGCCGGCTTCGACCTGTTGCAAGGCGACTTCCAGGGCTTCGGTGTAGTTGTCTTCACGGATCAGACGGGCGAACTTGGCGGAACCGGTGATGTTGGTCCGCTCGCCGACGTTGACGAACAACGAGCTGCGATCAATGGTGAACGGTTCCAGGCCCGACAAGCGGCAAGCTTTCGGGATCTCCGGAATTTCACGCGGTGCATAACCGGCCACGGCTTTGGCGATGGCTTCGATGTGGCCCGGCGTGGTGCCGCAGCAACCGCCGACGATATTCAGGAAGCCGCTTTGGGCGAATTCTTCGATGACCTTGGCGGTTTCCGACGGCAATTCGTCGTACTCGCCGAATTCGTTCGGCAGGCCGGCGTTCGGGTGCGCGGAAACGTGGGTACCCGCCTTGTTCGACAGCTCTTCCAGGTACGGACGCAATTCGCTGGCGCCGAGGGCGCAGTTCAGGCCGACCGAGATCGGCTTGGCGTGGGCCACTGAGTTCCAGAACGCTTCAGTGGTCTGGCCGGAGAGGGTGCGGCCGGAGGCGTCGGTGATAGTGCCGGAGATCATGATCGGCAACTCGATGCCCAGCTCTTCGAAAACCCCTTGCACGGCGAAGATCGCGGCTTTGGCATTCAAGGTGTCGAAGATGGTTTCGATCAGGATCAGGTCGGCGCCACCTTCGATCAGGCCTTTGGTGGCCTCGGTGTAGTTTTCCACCAGTTCGTCGAAGGTCACGTTGCGGTAGCCGGGGTTGTTCACGTCCGGGGACAGCGAGCAGGTGCGACTGGTCGGCCCGATCACGCCGGCGACGAAGCGCGGTTTTTCCGGGGTTTCGAGGGTCTTGGCGTCGGCAATCTTGCGCGCCAGGCGTGCGCCTTCTACGTTTAACTCATACGCCAGGCCCTGCATGCCGTAGTCGGCCAGGGAAACCTGGGTGGCGTTGAAGGTGTTGGTTTCCAGAATGTCGGCGCCGGCATCCAGGTACGCCTTTTCGATGGCACCAATCACGTCCGGGCGGGTCAACACCAACAGGTCGTTGTTGCCTTTCACATCGCTCGGCCAATCGGCAAAGCGCTTGCCACGGTAATCTTGCTCTTCGAGCTTGTAGCTCTGGATCATCGTGCCCATGCCGCCATCGAGAATCAGGATGCGCTCTTTAAGGGCGTGCTTGAGAGCTTGAAGGCGAACGCTGCGATCGGACATTTGGACTACTCGGTAAGGCCATGACGAAGGGCCGGGATAATAGCAAACCTGTGCGCTTTTAGAGCATGCCAAGGTTTTGCATGAATATCGTTCATGTTGGTGGCAGGTCTGGACCGGTAGAATCGCGGCGTTTTTACAGGATTGGGACCAGGGATATGTCGTATCGCGTCGTTGTCAGCATTCTATTGCTGCTTTCAAGCTGGGGCGCCGATGCGCAAAGTCCCGCCATTTCCTATACCCGAGATATTCAACCGATCTTCACCGAAAAGTGCGTGGCCTGCCACGCGTGCTACGACGCCGCCTGTCAGCTCAATCTGGGCAGCGGTGAAGGGGCGGCCCGCGGCGCGACCAAGATTGCGGTCTACGACGGCGAGCGCAGCGTCGCATCCTCGCCAACCCGACTCTTCTATGACGCCTTCGGTAAACTGGCCTGGCAGCACAAGGACTTCTATTCGGTCCTCGACGCCCAAGGCAGCCAGGCAGCGCTGATGGCACGGATGCTTGAGCTGGGCCACAAAACCCCGCTAACGCCTAACGCCAAGTTGCCGGAAGACATCGTGCTGGGCCTGAATCGGGAAAACATGTGCGCCATGCCGGCGGAGTTCGATGGTTATGCCGGCGCGCACCCGAAAGAAGGCATGCCGCTGGCGGTGACCGGCCTGACAAATCAGCAGTACCAGACCCTGCAACGCTGGCTCGCCGCCGGTGCGCCGATTGATGAACAAGGCCTGGTGCCCAGCGCCAGGGAAGCGCTGCAAGTGGTGCAGTGGGAAAATCTGCTCAACGCACCGGGCGCTCGTGGCAGCCTGGTCGGGCGCTGGTTGTTTGAACACTTGTTCCTGGCGCATATCTACTTCAAGGATGGCGAGCCGGGGCATTTTTTCCAGTGGGTGCGTTCGCGCACGCCGACCGGCCAGCCGATCGACCTGATCAATACCCGCCGGCCGAACGACGATCCGGGCACGCAGATTTATTACCGGTTGTGGCCGGTGCAAGGCGTGATCGTGCAGAAGACCCACATCACTTATCCGTTGAGCGCGGCGAAGCTGTCCCGGGCCAAAAGCCTGTTTTTCAGCGGCAATTGGCAGGTCAACGCCTTACCGGGTTACGGCCCGGAGCGCCGGGCCAATCCGTTCACCACGTTTGAGGCTATCCCGGCCCAGGCGCGTTATCAGTTCATGCTCGATAACGCCGAGTACTTCGTGCGCACCTTTATTCGCGGTCCGGTATGCCGTGGGCAGATCGCTACAGATGTGATTCGCGACAACTTCTGGGCACTGTTCCAGGCCCCGGAACACGACCTCTACATCACCGATCCGAACTATCGCGGCAAGGCCACGCCGCTGCTGGCAATGCCGGGGCAGAACGACGACGTCGGCAGCGTGTTGAGCCTGTGGCATGACTACCGCAACAAACGCAACGAATACGAAGCCCTGCGCCGGGACAGCTACGCCGAGGCGCCGGCGCCGAGCTGGTCGACGCTGTGGGCCGGTAACGACAACGCGTTGCTGACGATCTTCCGCCACTTCGACAGTGCCTCGGTGAACAAAGGCCTGATCGGTGACGTGCCGCAAACCATGTGGCTGTTCGACTTCCCGTTGCTGGAACGCACGTATTACCAGTTGGCGGTGAATTTCGACGTGTTTGGCAACGTCTCCCATCAGGCCCAGACGCGGCTGTATTTCGACCTGATCCGTAACGGCGCCGAGCAGAACTTCCTGCGTTTGATGCCGGCCGATTCGCGCAACGACTACCTCGACGATTGGTATCAGAGCGGCGGCAAGTTCAAGATGTGGCTGGATTACGAGTCCATCGACAACGACAAGCCCAGCGCGCTGACACTCGACGAAAAAGACCCGAAACGGGATTTCGCCATGCAATTGCTGGCCCGTTACGGCGACCTCAACGCCACGCCGGATCCGATTAACCGTTGCGATGGTGCGTATTGCTCGCGGCCGAACATCGACCCGGCGTTGCAGAACGCCGAACAAGCCTTGAGTCGCCTGACTTCGCGTCCTGCAGCGGGTTTGAAGGTCATTGATCAGTTGCCGGAAGCGACGATGTTGCGTATCGAAACCGCAAGCGGCAAACGCGAGATCTACAGCCTGCTGCGCAACCGTGCCCACAGCAACGTGGCATTCATACTCGGTGAATCCCTGCGTTATCAGCCGGGGCTCGACACGTTGACCATTTACCCAGGTGTGCTCAGCAGTTATCCGAACTTCATGTTCAACATTCCGGCCGAGCAGGTGCCTGAGTTTGTCGATGCGATGGAAAGGTCGAAGGACGCTGACAGCTTCGAGAGGATCGTTGAACGCTGGGGTGTTCGGCGCAGTCATCCGCAGTTCTGGTTCTACTTCCACGACCTGAGCACGTACATCCACGAAACTGACCCGGTGGAAGAGGGCGTGCTGGACATGAACCGCTACGAGAATCTTTGATCGACCTTTAAAGACCAATCACTGTCCCACCGGTAGGAGCGAAGCTTGCTCGCGAAGGCGGCGGTACATTCAACAATGATGTTGACTGACGCGCCGCTTTCGCGAGCAAGCTTTGCTCCTACAGGGGGCTTGCGGTGGTTTGTGAATTTCGATTGGAGGGCCGTCGATGTTGATTTCTGTACAAGCGCTGCGCGCCATCGCAGCCTGGGCGGTGGTCTGCCACCATTTCATGCAGATTTTCTTCGACTTCAAGGCTCGCGGGCCGGTGGGGCAGGCGTTTATCGACAAGGGCGCCGTGGGCGTCGACATCTTCTTCGTCATCAGCGGTCTGGTGATCTTCCTGTCCACCGAGGCCAAGTCGCTGCCGCCGGCGCGGTTTCTGCTGTATCGAATGTGCCGCATCGTCCCGGCGTACTGGCTGTACACGGTGCTGATGGCGCTGGTGGTGGTGTTCGCTCAACCGGTGTTGCCGGATCAGACGGTCGACTGGTCGCATTTCTTGCTGTCGCTGTTGTTCATTCCTACGCAAAACCCCGGCGGCTACGGGATTTATCCGACGCTCAATGTCGGTTGGACGCTGAATTACGAAATGCTGTTTTACCTGCTGTTCGCCTGGGCACTGCTGTTTCGCTTGCAGGTCAGGTTGCTGATCGTCGCGGCGCTGCTGTTCGCGGTGTGCCAGGCCTGGACCGGTTATGGCTGGATCAGCCAGTTCTACCGATCCGACATCGTTTATGAGTTTCTGCTGGGGATTGCCATTGGCATGGTCTACCGCAAGGGTTGGATCAAGCCCGGTTTATGGCTGCCGCTGCTGGGGATCGCTGGTGCCTTACTGACGATTTATCATCTGCCGCCGGCACTGCGACTGCTGGCCTGGGGTTTGCCGAGTGCCGTGTTGGTGATGGCGTGCATCGCGCTGGAACGTTATTTCAAGAACAATCGGGTGTTCGAACTGCTCGGTAATTGTTCCTACTCGGTCTACTTGATGCATGTGCTGGTGCTGTCGGCCGGCGGATTTATCGCACAACAGTACGATGTGAATCCTTACGTCATGTTTGCCGTTTGCGCGGCCACCATTGGCGTGGCTTCCTGGGCAAGTTACGAATGGGTGGAAAAACGCAGCTATCGGTGGCTTAAAGCCTGGATCGACGGCGAAACAGTTGCTCAGCCCGTGCAAGCTCTTTCCCGACAAAAATACTAGGACTTTGTGCGGCGCGATGATTGGCGTAAACTGCGCCCAAGCCTGCGAGGAGTTTCCATGACCGCTATTACCATCACTGACGCCGCCCACGATTATCTGGCTGATCTGCTCTCCAAGCAGAACACCCCGGGCATCGGCATCCGCGTCTTTATCACCCAGCCTGGCACCCAGTACGCCGAAACCTGCATTGCCTACTGCAAGCCGGGCGAAGAAAAACCTGAAGACACTGCGTTGGGGCTCAAAAGCTTCACCGCTTACATCGACTCGTTCAGCGAAGCCTTCCTGGACGATGCGGTTGTCGACTACGCCACCGACCGCATGGGCGGCCAACTGACCATCAAGGCGCCAAACGCCAAAGTTCCGATGGTCAACGCTGACAGCCCGGTCAACGAGCGCATCAACTACTACCTGCAAACCGAAATCAACCCGGGGCTCGCGAGCCACGGCGGTCAGGTTAGTCTGATTGATGTGGTCGAGGACGGCATCGCCGTTCTTAAGTTCGGCGGCGGTTGCCAGGGCTGCGGCCAGGCGGACGTCACCTTGCGCGAAGGCATCGAGCGCACCTTGCTCGAGCGCATTCCCGAGCTCAAGGGTGTACGCGACGTGACTGACCACACGCAGAAAGAAAACGCCTACTACTGATTAAGGTGTTCGCTGCGACATAAAAAACGGCGCCCCGTGAGCGCCGTTTTTTTATGGGTGGTCGATTTTCCTATGGCTGCCATGACCTGTGGCGAGGGGGCTTGCCCCCGTTCGGCGGCGAAGCCGTCGCAAGACCTAAAATGCTGGGGCCGCTTCGCAGCCCAACGGGGGCAAGCCCCCTCGCCACAGGGTTGTGTGTGAACTCAGGGCCTGTAGAGATGCGCATGCCCCGCGCGATACAGCGACGATTCACTAAATTGATCGCTGCCCAACACCCGACCCACCAGTATCAACGCCGTACGCCGAAACCCTTTGGCCTCGACCTTTGCGGCAATGTCCGCCAGCGTCCCCACCACCCAATCCTGATCCGGCCAGGTCGCGCGGTGAATCACCGCAATCGGGCAGTCGGCGCCGTAATGCGGCAGCAATTCGGCGAGGATCTTCTCCAGATGATTGACCCCTAAATGAATCGCCATGGTCGCCCCGTGTTGCGCCAGGCTGCCTAGCTCTTCGCCGGCCGGCATCGCGGTTTTGTCGGCGTAACGGGTCAGGATCACGCTTTGCGAGATGTCCGGTAAGGTCAGTTCGGCGCCCAGTAGCGCAGCGCAGGCGGCGGTAGCCGTGACGCCCGGGATGATTTCGAACGGTATATCGAGTTCACGAAGGTAACGAATCTGCTCGCCAATCGCGCCATACAGGCTCGGATCGCCCGAATGAACACGGGCCACATCCTGCCCCTTGGCGTGGGCGGTTTTGATCAGTTCGATGATCTGTTCCAGGTGCAGTTCGGCGCTGTTGACCACCGTTTCAGCCTGGTGGCCGTCCAGCACGGCAGCCGGCACCAGGGAGCCGGCATAGATGATCACCGGGCAGCTGCGAATCAGCCGCTGGCCTTTGACGGTGATCAGTTCCGGGTCGCCGGGACCTGCGCCAATGAAGTAGACGGTCATCGTCCGTTCCTTTGAAAAAAGAGTCTGTGAGAAAAAGGGCTGTGCAAGGCTTCAGATGAAGATTGCTCATGATCGAAGGTGGGGATTATCGGGTTTTTACGCGGCACTGGCCAATGCGAGGGTGGCCTGAGCGTATTTTTGCCTGGGAATCAGCAGCTTCGCCGGTGCCTGGGCCAAGTGTTCGGCGAGTGCCAGGGCGGCACTTTCCGCTACGCCGTAGCAGCCGGTGCGTTCGAAGGCGATCTGCGAATGGTGGCTGAGCTGTGGCTGATAACCGGCCAATTGTTCGCTGCTGAAGTACATCACTTCTAGCCCAAGCTGCGCGGCCAATTCGATCAGGCCAGGCTCATCACGTTTCAGGTCGATGCTGGCCAGGGCCTTGATCGCACGAAGTTCGATTTGATGCGCCTGTAATGCCTGATCCAACAGCGCCCGCAACGTGCTGGCGGGGCAGCCGCGCTGGCAGCCCAGGCCGACCACTAAGGTCGGCGCTGCGCTGTTATCCGTCATGCGTGGTATTGGCCATCGCTTTTGCGGCGGAACAACCAGGCGCTGATCAGGCCCAGGGCCAGCCAGAACGCCACGTTGGTCAACTGCGAAGCGATTTTGAACTGAGACTCCAGGGCTTGCGGGGCCAGCATCGAGTGGACTTCCGGTTGTGGCGCGCCGATTACATGCGGTACCGCCAGAATCGCCACCCCGAAGATTTTCATCAGCCAGTGACGGCTGAACACGATCAGCGCGATGCCGACAGCGGTAGAAGCCGCAGTGCCGACCCACCAGATCTGCCGTTGCGCCAGATCGGCGGCGGCAGTGCCCGGCAGTTCCGGCGGCAGACCGAGGGTCGGCGCCAGCACAAACGTCGCGTAACCGGCCAGGCCCCAGAGCAGGCCTTGAGCGGTTTTGGTCGGTGCACGCAAGGTGTACAGGCCGGCGAGCATCAGCGCAAAGCCAACCGCGACTACCAGGTTACCGCCGGTGGTCGACAGCACGCGCTGCCAGCCGTCTTCCGGCTCCCAGGCTTCGGCGTCGTGGGTGTGAGCAGCCATGGCGCCTTCGGTGTGCTCGTGAGCTACAGCGGCGGCAGGTTCGGATTTTTCGTAGGTTTCCGCCTGAAGAATCAGCGGGGCGACCCAGAAGCTTTGCAGCAGGGTCAGCAGCAGGGCGGCGAGGAGCCCGGTGAAACCTGCGGTTTGAGCGATACGCTTGATCATGTCAGCAGGTCTCAATGGCACGGGAACGCGGAGCTGTGACGGGTATCGTGCGCAGCGTTGTGCACCGCTTCGATGTGCGAGAAACCGGCGAAATACACCAGGCACGCGCCGAGGATCGACGCGCAAACGGCGGCGGTCAGGCGTTGGCTCAGGGTTGTGGTGGTGCTTGCAGTGCTGTGGTCGGTGCTGCTGATGATCGACATGGCGCTTCCCTCTGGTCTGTCAGCGGGTGAATAGAGCGCATGCAAACCCCTGCGAGCGTGCGCGCAGAGACTTAAACAGCGCCCGCCCACCGCGGGTTTGTTATTCAGTGATCGTACTGGTCACTTTGTGTTGCGGGCCGGTCTCCGGGCTCGCGAGGGGTCAAGGCTTACGCCGGAACCTGCAAGAATCGCCTTCCCATGCCGAACTGCTGGCACAGTGGATCTGATTCTTCACTCGCTTACCGTTGCGGGGGCAGCACCGGACTGACATGGCTTTAGAGTAAAGCACATGATTCACCGGTTTCCCGTTTCACCCTGTGAAGGGCACCCGTAACAAGGCGCACAGGAGACCATGGGCGGGGCGGGGGAGTCAATTGGCAAGGGTTCTCAGTTAGCTTTTGTGGCGAGGGAGCTTGCTCCCGCTGGGTTGCGAAGCGACCCCCTTCATTCCTTCAGACAAATGTTGCAAGCAGGTCTTGCGACGGCTTCGCCGCCGAGCGGGAGCAAGCTCCCTCGCCACAGGGGATCGCTAGCGTCTCATGAACATTGACCCGCCCCCACACCATGCGTAGCCTTGCGCTTTCGAGGTTCTTCGGCGTTTGCCGAAGCTAAGAAGGGAACGCGGTCGATGCCGCGGCTGCCCCCGCAACTGTGAACGGTGATGTTCGCTGCCACGCCACTGCACGCTCCAGCCATGGAGCCCGCGGGAAGGCGCAGCAAACGCCAGTCTAACGACAGGCACACCGTCAGCCAGGAGACCTGCCTCGAAACGAATTCTCACTACAACCGGGCGGGGTGATCCGGTGGCGAAATCTTCCGCGCATCCTTCGCCGCGGTCGTCGTCCCGTATGCCCGCCACCTTGCCAAAGGGCATCCGATGAAAACACTGGCCAAACTCCCCGTCACCATCGTTACCGGCTTTCTCGGCTCGGGTAAAACCACCTTGCTGCGCCATATGCTCGACAACGCGCAAGGTCGCCGCATCGCGGTAATCGTCAACGAGTTTGGCGAGCTGGGCATCGACGGCGAAATCCTCAAGCAGTGCTCCATCGGCTGCACCGAAGAAGAAGCCAACGGCCGCGTCTACGAACTGGCCAACGGCTGCCTGTGCTGCACCGTCCAGGAAGAATTTTTCCCGGTGATGCGCGAATTGGTGGCCCGTCGCGGCGACCTCGACCACATCCTGATCGAAACCTCGGGCCTGGCCCTGCCAAAACCACTGGTGCAAGCCTTCCAGTGGCCGGAAATCCGCAGCGCCTGCACCGTTGACGCTGTTATCACCGTGGTCGACAGCCCGGCCGTGGCCGCCGGCACCTTTGCCGCGTTCCCGGACCAAGTCGACGCCCAGCGCAAACTCGACCCGAACCTGGACCACGAATCGCCGCTGCACGAACTGTTCGCCGACCAACTGGCCAGCGCCGACCTGGTCATCCTCAACAAGGCTGACCTGATCAGCCCTGAAGACCTGGCCCGCGTGCGCCTTGAAGTCGCCGAAGAACTGCCGCCCGCAGTAAAAATCATCGAAGCCAGCAGCGGCCGCGTGCCGTTGGACGTGCTGATCGGCCTCGGCGCCGGTTCCGAAGAACACATCGACAGCCGTCACAGCCATCACGACCATCACCACGGTGAAGGTGATGACGACCATGATGATCATGACCACGACGCCTTCGACTCGATCTCCATCGAGCTGCCGCAAGCCGACGAAAGCCTGCTGATGGATGCGTTGACCCAACTGGTGGTCAAGCACGGCATCCTGCGCGTAAAAGGCTTCGCCGCGATCCCGAACAAGCCGATGCGCTTGCTGATCCAGGGCGTGGGCACGCGTTTCGACAGGCATTTCGACCGTCAGTGGGGCGCCGAAGAAGCGCGCACCACCCGGTTGGTGCTGATCGGCCAGGAACTGGATGCCGCTCAACTCGAAGCGCAATTGCGCGCCGCGCTCAGCGTTTAAGCCATGCATTTGCTTAGGACCCAGCCCGGCGGTTTCGTGTCGGATGACAACATTGCCGACCTCGGACAAACCCCCGCCGAACTGGTGATCCTGTGCAGCGGCGATTCCAGCCTGGCGCTGCTCGCCGAAGCGGCGCAGCAGTTGCCCGATGACTACCCGAGCGTGCGCCTCGCTAACCCGATGCAGGTGCAGAATCACGCTTCGGTCGACTTGTACGTCGACGAAGTGCTGCGTCACGCCAAGGTGATTTTGATCTCGCTGCACGGCGGCATCGCCTATTGGCGTTACGGCGTCGAGCGGCTCGTCGAGCTGTCCGAGCGGGGTGTGCAACTGATTCTGGTGCCCGGCGATGACCGCCCGGACCCCGAGCTCAGCGACTTGAGCACCGTCGTCGCGCAAGACCGCGATCGTCTGTGGCAGTTTCTGCGTCAGGGCGGCATGGCCAACGCCCTGGATTTTTTCCGCTGTTTGGCCAATCGCTGGCTGGATCGCGATTACGCCTGGGCCGAGCCGCAAACCCTGCCGCGCACCGCGATCTACCACCCGAATAAAAGCCCCGCTGAACTGAGCGATTGGCAAGCCGACTGGCAGGCTGATCAACCGGTGGCGGCGGTGCTGTTCTATCGCTCGCATTTGCAGGCGGCGAATACCGGTTTCATCGATATTTTCTGCCAGCGTTTGCAGGCGGCGGGGTTGAACCCGTTGCCAATAGCGCTGGCCAGTTTGAAAGAGCCCGGCTGCCTGACAGTGGTCGAGGACTTGCTGGACGAAGTCGAAGCGGCGGTCATTCTCAACACCACCGGTTTCGCCCAATCCAGCCCCGAAGCGCCGCACTTGCGGCCGTTTCGCCGCAACATTCCAGTGATCCAGGCGATCTGCGCCCAGGACAACGAACCCGGCTGGCGCGCCAGCGAACAAGGCCTCGGCCCACGCGATCTGGCGATGCACATCGCGCTGCCGGAACTCGACGGGCGCATCATCAGCCGGCCGATCAGCTTCAAGGATCTGGCCTGGCGCAGCGAGCGCAGTCAGTCCGACGTGGTCTGCTACCGGCCGCAACCTGAGCGCATGGACTTTGTCGCCGAACTGGCGCGGCGCTGGATCGATCTGGCGCGGGTGCCCAACGGCGAAAAACGCATCGCGCTGATCCTCGCCAACTACCCGACGCGCGATGGTCGCATCGGCAACGGCGTCGGTCTCGATACGCCGGCGGCGGCGCTGAACATCCTGCGTGCGCTGTATAAAGAAGGCTACCCGCTGCCGGCCGAACTACCGGACAGCGGCACCGCGTTGATCCAGCAATTGCTCGGTGGTGTCAGCAATGACCTCGACACCCTCGACCAGCGCCCATGCATGCAAAGTCTGGCGCTGGACGACTACTTTTTGATGTTCGACGCACTGCCTGAAGCCAATCGCCAAGCGGTGCTGGAACGTTGGGGCCCGCCGCAAAACGATCCGATGTTCCGTGGCGGACGGATGATGATTGCGGGTTTGCGCTTCGGCCTGACCTTCGTCGGCATCCAGCCAGCCCGGGGTTATCAGGTCGATCCGAGCGCGGTCTATCACGATCCAGACCTGGTGCCGCCCCACGGGTATCTGGCGTTCTATTTCTGGTTGCGCAACACCTACGGCGCCCACGGCGTGATCCACGTCGGCAAGCACGGCAACCTCGAATGGCTGCCGGGCAAGGGGGTCGGGCTCTCGGAAAACTGCTGGCCGGACGCGTTGCTTGGGCCGCTACCGAACATCTATCCGTTTATCGTCAACGACCCGGGCGAGGGCGCGCAGGCCAAGCGGCGTACGCAAGCGGTGATCATCGATCACCTGATGCCGCCGCTGACCCGGGCCGAAACCTACGGTCCACTACGTAACCTTGAACTGTTGGCGGACGAGTATTACGAGGCGCAGTTGCTCGATCCGCGCCGCGCCCGGGAGTTGCAGCGCGACATCCTGCAACTGGTGCGCGACACCCACATCGACCGCGAACTGCAACTCGACGAAAAACTGAATAGCGATGCCGACGCGGCGATCTGGTTGCCGCGTCTGGATACCTACCTGTGTGATTTGAAGGAATCGCAGATCCGCGATGGCCTGCACATCTTCGGTGAATCGCCGACCGGGCGTTTACGCATTGATACGTTGCTGGCCTTGCTGCGGATTCCGCGTGGTGACGGGCGTGGTGCGCAATCGAGTTTGCTGCGGGCGTTGGCCAAGGCGTTTGTGCTGGGCTTTGATCCGCTGGATTGCTCTTTGGCCGATCCGTGGACCGGGCCAAGACCGGCCGAACTGCAACAGGTGAGCGATGAAGCCTGGCGCACGGCGGGTGATACCCGTGAGCGTCTGGAATTGTTCGCCGCGCAACTGATTTCGCAGACCTTAAACCAGCCTCAAGCCCAACCCGGCCCCTTAGGATACGAGCCTCTGTGGCGAGGGGGCTTGCCCCCGTTGGACTGCGCAGCAGTCCCGTCTTTTGAGGCCGCTTCGCGACCCAACGGGGGCAAGCCCCCTCACCACAAAGGCTCGCTCCCACAGGAGGCGGGTTGGGCTGACGTGAATGCGATCATCGACGGCCTCCGCGAAGTCGTCGCTCCAAGACTGGACGCTTGCGGCCCCGCGGAAATGCGCGGCTTGCTCGACGCCCTCAGCGGTCGTTTCGTCCCCGCCGGGCCAAGCGGTGCACCGAGTCGCGGTCGCCTCGATGTACTGCCCACCGGGCGCAATTTCTATTCGGTGGACGTGCGCAACCTGCCGACCACCACGGCGTGGCGCATCGGCTTCCAGTCGGCCAACCTGATTCTCGAACGGCACTTGCAGGACCACGGCGATCACCTGCGTCAGCTCGGCCTGTCGGTCTGGGGCACGGCGACCATGCGCACCGGCGGCGACGACATCGCCCAGGCTATGGCGCTGATGGGCGTGCGACCGGTCTGGGCGACGGGCAGTCAGCGGGTCGACGACTTTGAAATCCTGCCGCTGAGTTTGCTGGACCGCCCGCGGGTGGACGTGACCTTGCGGGTGTCGGGGTTCTTTCGTGATGCCTTCGCCAACCTGATCCGGCTGTTCGATGCTGCCGTACAAGCAGTCGCCGCGCTGGACGAGCCGGACGATCTCAATCCGTTGGCTGCCAAGGTTCGCGCCGAGCGTGAAGCGTTGCTGGCCTCGGGTCTGGATGAAGACGCGGCCCAGCGTCAGGCCGGTTGGCGGATTTTTGGGGCGAAACCCGGTGCCTATGGCGCGGGAGTGCAGGGCGCCATCGACGGGCGCCTGTGGCAAAGCCGCGAGGACTTGGCCGAGGTGTACCTGAACTGGGGCGGTTACGCCTATGGCGGTTCTGACGAAGGCACCGCCGCCCGTGAACAGTTCGCCCAGCGCCTGAGCCAGGTGCAAGCGGTGCTGCAGAATCAGGATAATCGCGAGCATGACTTGCTCGATTCCAATGACTATTACCAGTTCCAGGGCGGTATGCTCGCCGCCGTGGAAAGCCTCAGCGGCGAAGCGGTGGCCAGTTATCACGGCGATCACAGCCAGCCGGATTTGCCGAAGATCCGCACGTTAAAGGAAGAGTTGAACCGGGTGATACGTTCCCGGGCGGCGAATCCGAAGTGGATCGACGGGGTCAAACGGCATGGCTACAAGGGCGCTTTTGAACTGGCAGCGACGGTTGATAACCTGTTTGCTTTTGATGCGACTACGCAGTTGATCGACGATCACCAGTACGCGTTGCTGGCGGATGCCTACCTGCTGGACCCGGCGACCCGGGATTTTGTCCGCGAGCACAACCCGCATGCCTTGCGTGATATGACTGAGCGGATGCTCGAGGCGCAGCAGCGGGGGATGTGGAAAGAGCCAGGTGAGTACCGCGAGGCGCTGGAGAATTTGTTGCTCGATATAGAAGAAGACAGCTAGCACGCTTACCCCCTGTGGGAGGTTTGCCTGATGCACCTACCGACCATGACCGAGATTTAATAATGACCGACACCCCCCATTTCCCGCTCTCCGCCGTGGTCGGCGCCGACGATTTGAAGCTCGCGCTGTACCTGACCGCTATCGACCCGAAAATCGGTGGCGTACTGATCGAAGGCCCGCGCGGTATGGCCAAGTCGACGCTCGCTCGGGGTCTCGCCGACCTGCTCGCCAGCGGTCAATTCGTCACCTTGCCTTTGGGGGCCACCGAAGAGCGACTGGTCGGCACCCTTGACCTCGACGCCGCCCTGAGCGAGGGTCGTGCACAGTTTTCCCCCGGCGTGCTGGCCAAGGCTGACGGCGGCGTGCTTTACGTCGATGAGGTCAATTTGCTGCCCGATCACCTCGTCGACCTGCTGCTCGATGTGGCCGCCAGCGGCACCAACCTGGTCGAGCGTGACGGCATTTCCCATCGGCATTCGGCGAAGTTCGTGCTGATCGGCACCATGAATCCGGAAGAGGGTGAACTGCGTCCGCAACTGCTTGACCGCTTCGGCCTGAACGTCGCGCTTAGCGGCCACACCGCACCGGCCGAGCGCGGTCAGATCATCCGTCGGCGACTGGATTTCGACAGCGATCCTCAAAGCTTCTGCGATGAGTGGGAAAACCAGCAGCAATCCCTGCGCGAACGCTGCCAGCAGGCGCGCAGCGCATTGGCGAGCATCCCTCTGGATGACGCAGCGCTCGCGCAGATAACCGAGCGCTGTTTTGCTGCGGGTGTCGATGGCCTGCGCGCCGATCTGGTCTGGCTGCGCGCCGCACGGGCCCATGCGGCTTGGCGCGGGGCAAAAGCGATTGCCGAGGAAGATATCGACGCGGTCGCCGAGTTTGCCTTGCGCCATCGCCGCCGCGAACAGACGCCACCGGCACCGCAACAAAGCCAGGCGCCCTCCAGCCAAAACGACAACCCGAGCGAAGGCCAGGGCCAGTGGGGCGAAATGCCCGCCCAGGCACTCCCGGTCGGCGCCCGACGTGACGTGCCGAGCTGGCCAAAAAAGCCCTAGGCATTCGCCCTCGATCTGACGCGGGGGCGAATGCCAGACCCCGCGCCGGACGGCTGGACAATGGCCGACAAGGCAAGCGCCGCGCCGCACCCCAAGGTTCGATCAACTGGCCCGGCACCTTGCTCAATGGGCGCCCGCGTCAGCATGAAGATTTGCTGTTTCATCTGCGCACCCGTTCCGCCCACGAACTATGGTTGGTGATCGTCGACGCTTCGGCCTCGACCCGGCGTCATCAGGCGTTGAGCGATGCCAAGGGCTTGTTGGCGCAACTGTTCGACGACGCCTACCGGCAGCGGGCGCGTCTGGCGTTACTGACTGCCAGCGGCAGCGCGCCGAAGTGGCAGGTGCAAGGATTGAAGGCTTCCAGCGGTTTACACGACTGGCTGGATCGGCTGGGTGCGGGTGGTGGCACGCCGTTGCTCGCGGCGCTGAGTGAGGCGGGGCAGTGGTTGAGCGCTCGGCAGAAACGCTTTCCGGCGGAGCAACAGCGGTTGTTGCTGGTGACTGATGGGCGGTTAAAGGAATGGCCGGGGTTGCCGGTGCTGGAATGTCCGGGGCTGCTGATTGATATCGAGCGCGGGCCGATTCGGCTTGGGCGGGCTAAGGTAATGGCTAGCGAGTTGCGGGCTGAGTATCGGCATATTGATGAGCTGATTTCAGGCTGAGTACTCGGGTGTTTGTGCCGGCCTCTTCGCGAGCAAGCCCGCTCCCACAGGAGATCTTCGCTGTGACAGAGATCCCCTGTGGGAGCGGGCTTGCTCGCGAAAGCATCCCCTCGCTTTAGGATCATCCCCCCAAATCGGCATCGCATACCCTATGCTAACCAAGCCAACCCATTCACAGGAGTGACCCATGCGCGTTCTAGTCGCAAACAGTCAGGATGATTTCCGCGTCAAAGCCTACGCCGGCACCAACGGCGTGTTGTTGGCCATGGACCTGGCCGATCCCCGCCGCAAAGGCTTGCTGGGGTTTGCCATCGAAAAACAGCAGGGCGACAAACCCTGGGAGTTCCTGTTCAACAGCCTGACCTTTCCCGGCAAGGTCCATACCTTCCCCCAATACGCCGCCACCCCCAGCGATATCGCGCCGCTGCAGAAGTTTCGCTGGGCCGATTACGCCGTTATTCCGGGGACGACGATGAATTACCGCGTCCACCTGGCCTACGGCACGCCCGATGCGGTGCAACTGGGTGAGTTTCTGGAGCTGTCGATCACCGCCGACAATGGCCTGCCGAAAAACCAGAGCGTGATCTTCAACCGGGCCGTGGCCGCCAGTCAGGCGTTCCAGCGCAAGTTTCCGGACCTCGACGCCCAGATCAGCGCCAACAAAAACCTGCCCATCGAAGACTGGCCCATCGCTGCGCAACAATGGCTGGAAAACGGTTTGCTTGGGCGCCTGTTGGGGTTTATCAAGCGTGCGCTGGACGATCAATGGGCGCTGGACATCGCCATCTACGAGTACCAGTTAGAGTCGATCATCGATGAGGTAAACGCCGCGTTCGCCCGTGGGGTCAAGGTGCGGGTGCTGTATCACGCGAAACCGGGCGATTCTGACACCACGATGAACGAGGCCAGCCTGGAAAAAATCCCGGCGGCAAACAAGCGCGGACGCGTCACCCACAGCATCTTCCACGACAAGTTCATTGTCCTGAGCAAAGTGGATGGTGGCGGCGAGCACCAGCCGCAAGCGGTGCTTTGTGGCAGCACCAATTTCACCGCCAACGGTGTCTACCGTCAGGCCAACGTGGTGCATGTGCTGGATGACGTGCGAATCGGCACCCTTTACCTGCAAACCTTCGAGGAGGTGTGGGCGAACCCGGCGGACGTCGGTGCCACGCGAACCTGGCTGACCAAAAACAACCCGATGGACCCGACGCAGCCACTGTTTGTCGGCTTCTCGCCGCGCTCGGGCCAGGGTGATTTGACGGAATTCGTCGACATCATCAACGCGGCGAAAAAGGATGTGCTGTTCGTTACGGCGTTCGCGTTGCCCGACGAGATCCTCAATGCGTTGCTCGGTCAGCCCCATGACGATATTTTGCGCTACGGCCTGCAAAACACCGCCAGCAGCATCACCGGTTTCCATGCTGACCGCACCGCCGAGTTCGCCGCCACCGCACTGCTCAACACCGGGCTGGAAGGCTGGCTCAAGGAAAACATGAAAGGCCAGAAGGGCGATCTGCTGGTACACACCAAAGCCATCATCACCGACTTCACCACGGACGCGCCGACCATCATCAGCGGCAGCCACAACCTCAGCGTGTCGGCGAGCGACGGCAATGATGAGAACTTCCTGATCATTCGCGGCGATACGGATCTGGCGGACCGTTACGGGTTGGAGTTGTTGCGGTTTTATGAGCATTACCGGTTCAGGTACTTTGCGAAGAAACTGGCGCTCAAGGAAGTCCAGCCTTTGACGGCGGATGACAGCTGGACCAATGATTACTATCTGGAAGGGGATTTGCGGCAGCTGTCCAGGTTGCGATTCTCCGGACGATAGAGAACCCCTTGTGGGAGCGGGCTTGCTCGCGAAAGCGCTGGTTCATTCAACATCGATGTCGGCTGAAACGGCGCCTTCGCGAGCAAGCCCGCTCCCACATTGGTTCTGCGGTGTGAAGGTGATCGCTGCCATCACCCAGATCACCTGTGGGAGCGAGCTTGCTCGCGATGGGGCCGGCCAATTCAACACCACCTCTCAGCGAAACCAGTTAGTCCGCGCCAACTCAATCACCTCATCGCCACGTCCACTCATCACCGCTTTGAGCATGTACAGGCTGAACCCCTTGGCCTGCTCAAGCTTGATTGCCGGCGGCATGGCCAGTTCCTGAGTCGCGGTAATCACGTCCACCAGCACCGGCCCGTCATGGGCCATTGCCCGGCGCAATGCCGGCTCCAGCGCTTGCGACTCCTCGACCCGAATCCCGAGAATGCCCATGGCATTGGCCATCGCCGCAAAGTCCGGGTTGTGCAGGTCTGTACCGGTATCGAGCATCCCGGCGGACTTCATTTCCATGGCGACGAAGCCCAATGAAGCGTTGTCGTAGACGATGATTTTCACCGGCAATTTCAACTGCGCCAGTGAGATGAAATCCCCCATCAACATGCTGAAACCACCGTCGCCGGACAACGAAATCACCTGCCGATCAGGAAACACCGCTTGCGCGCCAATGGCCTGCGGCATGGCGTTCGCCATCGAGCCGTGGTTGAACGAGCCGAGCAATCGGCGCTTGCCGTTCATCTTCAGATATCGGGCCGCCCACACCGTCGGGGTGCCGACGTCGGCAGTGAAGATCGCGTCGTCATCCGCCAGTTCACTGAGCAGTCGGGTCAGGTATTGCGGGTGAATCGGCCGGCCCGGTGCGGAAGGCTGGGCCAGGTCATCAAGGCCCTGGCGTGCCTTCTCGTAATGCTTGAGCGACGATTCCAGAAAACTCCGGTCGCCGCGATATGGCAGGCGCGGCAGCAACGCGGCGAGGGTTTCGCTGACGTCAGCGGCGATGCCCAGGTCCAGCGTGGTACGCCGACCGAGGGCCTGAGGGTCGTGGTCGATCTGAATGATCGTGGCGTCGGTGGGGTAGAACTGCCGGTACGGGAAGTCGGTGCCAAGCATCACCAGCGTGTCGCAGTTGAGCATCGCGTGATACCCGGAGCTAAAGCCGATGAGCCCGGTCATGCCGACGTCGAACGGGTTGTCCCACTCCACGTGCTCCTTGCCGCGCAAGGCATGCACCACCGGCGCGCCGAGGGCATCGGCCAGCGCCACCACTTGATCGTGGGCCCCAGCGCACCCGGCGCCACACATCAGGGTGACGGCTTTGCTTTGGCTGAGCAGTTCGACCAGTCGATCCAGGTCCTGAGGCGCGGGCAGGGTGCGCGGCTTGGATAGAGCCGGCCAGGGCTTGAGGTTGTCTTCGACTTCCTGCAATGCCACGTCACCGGGAATCACCACCACCGCGACGCCACGGTTGAGGATCGCGCTACGCATCGCCCGGTGCAGCACCTGCGGCATCTGCGCCGGGTTGCTGACCAGTTCGACGAAGTGGCTGCATTCCTTGAACAGGTCCTGCGGATGGGTTTCCTGAAAGTAGTTCAGGCCGATTTCGGACGAGGGGATCTGCGCGGCAATGGCCAGCACCGGCACATGGTTTTTGTGGCAGTCGAACAACCCGTTGATCAAGTGCAGGTTGCCCGGCCCGCAACTGCCGGCACACACCGCCAGTTCCCCGGTGACCGCCGCTTCGGCCCCGGCGGCAAACGCCGCGACTTCTTCGTGACGCACGTGCATCCATTCGATGCTGTCCATGGTGCGCAGGGCTTCGGTCAGGCCATTGAGGCTGTCGCCGGTCAGGCCCCAGATGCGTTTGACGCCGGCCTGTTCAAGGGTGGTTGCCAGTTGCTGGGCAATGGTGATTTTCGCCATGGGGTGCTCCAGTGATCGATGAGTTGTCCTCGGGATTAAAAGAGGACAACTCAATGGCGATCATGACTCACCCCGATTAACGATTACTTGGCCATGGCCTGTTTGTACTGACGGGTGCGCCGGGCGATGTACACCTGATCGCGGATCAATGCCCATAACGCCGAGACTTGCGGCCGAGGCTTGAGTCCACGACTCAGGCGATGCAACTGGAATTTCACCACCGCCATGCTCGCCAATGCGGCCAAGGGTTTGCGCTTCCACTGTATTGGAGGCAGTTGTGGGTGGCTGTTCCGGCCTTCGCGCCAGTGTTTGACCAGGTGCGGTTCAATTGCCATCGCGGTACCGATCCCGGCCATGGCGATGCCACTGTCGAGCACTTGTTCAACGATGGCCAAACGGCGAATCCCGCCAGTCACCATCACTGGCATCTGCGCCACGCTGGCCAGTTCGCCGGCCATTTCCAGGAAATAAGCTTCACGCGCCAACGTCCGGCCGTCCCGGGCTTCGCCTTGCATGGCTGGGGCTTCATAGCTGCCGCCAGACAGTTCCAGCAAGTCGATCTGCTGCTCGTTGAGCCACTGGATCACTTGCTTGGCATCGTCGGCATCGAAGCCGCCGCGCTGGAAGTCCGCAGAGTTGAGCTTCACCGCTACGCAGAACTGCGGCGACACCGCATTGCGAACAGCGCTGACCACATTGAGTAGCAGACGCGCACGATTCTCCAGTGAACCTCCCCATTGATCGGTGCGGCGGTTGGTCAGCGGCGACAGAAACTGGCTGAGCAAATATCCGTGGGCCGCATGGATCTGCACGCCGGTGAACCCAGCCTTTTCCGCCAGGGCGGCGCTGGTGGCGAAGCGCTGGATCACCTCGGTGATATCGCTGTCGGTCATCGGCTTCGGCTCGGCGAACATCTTCGAAAACCCACCAAGATCCAGCGCCACTGCCGATGGCGCCAAGGCCTGCTGACCGAGGTTGGCCATGGTCTGGCGGCCAGGATGGTTGAGCTGCACCCAGAACTGCGCGCCACCGGCCCGGCCAGTGGTCGCCCATTGACGAAAACGTTGAAGGTGCCGCTCGTCCTCCAGCACGACGCCGCCGGGACCGGTCATGGCGCGACGGTCGATCATCACGTTGCCAGTCAGCAACAACCCGGCTTCGCCCTCGGCCCAGGCTTGATACAAGCGCAACAACGCATCCGAAGGGGCTTGTTGGGTGTCGGCGAGATTTTCTTCCATTGCAGCTTTGGCGATGCGATTGCCGATGGTCTGGCCGTTGGGCAAATTCAACGCTTGGAAGGGCGACATTGCTTGACTCCTCATAAGTGATGCGTAGAGGCTAAGCTTAAAGTTAACTTTAATGTCAAGCAGGTAAATGAGGCTGAGATGAAGATTGGTGAATTGGCGCAACTGAGCGGGTTCAACCCGTCGCGCATTCGGTTTTACGAGGCTCAGGGCCTGATCCAGAAAGTGGAACGCCGGGCCAACGGCTACCGGCATTATCCCGAGCAGGTGTTGCAAACGCTGTATCTGATCCATTGCGCCCAGCAGGCCGGGTTCAGCCTGGAAGAGTTGAAGCAACTGATGCCAGACACTGCGACCGGAGAATTCAAGCATGACGAACTGCTGGCGGGCCTTACGCGCAAAGTCGAGCAGATTGAAGAGATGCAAAAGCATCTGGCACAGAGCAAGGCCAAGCTGCTGGCGGTGATCGACGACATTCAAGCGAAGCCCGAGGGCATGGGCTGCGATGCCAATGCCGAGCGGGTGCTGGCGTCGTTCAAGCAGACGCGCTGATGGCGTTGGGTGCGGGTATCGGATTGCGCATCAGCGTGCCTACCACCAGCGCCCCCAGTAATGCCAATAACCCCGCGACCAGCAGCAACAGACTGAAACCGCCGACGAACGCCTGCCGGGCCAATGGTTCGACCACGCTGCGTGCGGTGTCCGGCAGCAGATCCAACGCCGCTGTCATGTCACCGGCCACCACCCGCGAGGCGATACCTCGCGTCTGATCGAGCCATTGCCCCGACAGGCTGTTACGCAACAACAACTCGGTATGACTGGCCAGCAACGCGCCGAACACGCCGATGGCCAACATGATCGCGCTAAAGCGCATGGTGGTGCTCATGCCCGAGGCCATGCCGGCGCGGTCCCGAGGCACGCAGGCCATGATGTTTTTCTGCGTGTCGCCATTCAGCAGCCCGGCCCCGGCACCGGTTACGGCAATCGCCAGCGCGAAGGGCAGGTAGCCGCCGCTGTTGACTGCCCAGGCGCTGAGCAGGTTGCCGCTGCCGACCAGTGTCAGCCCGGCGGCCATCATGGTCGCGGGTTCAAACCGGTTCGCCAGTCGTGCACCAATGCGCGGGCAGATCAACATCGTCAGGGCAAACGGCAACATCCCCAGCCCCGAGGCGATGGCCGAGAAACCCAAGCCGTTTTGCAGGTAGAACGGCAGCAACGTCATCATCACTTGAGCGCAACCGGCGTAGGCAAACATCCCCAGCAGCGCGCCGATGAAGCGCGGATGCTTGAACAATTGCAGGTCGACCATCGGCCGTTGCTGCACCCGTTCAATTACGACAAACAGCCCCAGCAACAGCGTGCCGCCGATCAGCCGGGCGTAGGTCAGCGGGTTGCTCCAGCCGACGCGGTTGGCTTCGATCAAACCCCAGATCAAACATAACAAACTCGCGCTGAACGCCAGGCTGCCCCAGGGATCGAGACGTGCGGATTGGGTATCGCGGGATTCCGGCACATTGCGCCAGACCATCGCCATCAGCAGCACACCCACCGGCAGGTTGAGGTAGAAAATCCAGCGCCAGCCCACGTATTCGGTGATCAGCCCGCCGAGGGTAGGCGCGGCCGTCATCGCCACGCCCATGCACGCGCCCCAGAACGCCCAGGCTTTGGCCCGTTCCACTTCGTCGTGAAAGGTATGGCCGATCGAGGCCAGCGCCGAGGTCAGCAGCAACGCCGCGCCGACACCCTTGATCGCCCGGGCAATGTCGAGCAACAACGCGCTCGGTGCAGCACCGCAACCGATTGAAGCGAGAATAAAAATGCCCAGGCCCCAGAGCAGGGTTTTCTGCCGGCCGAAGCGGTCGGCGATACTGCCTGCCGGCAGTAACAACGCAGCGAAGGCCAGCATGTAGGCACTGACGACCCATTCGATGTCGGCAAAATTAGCGCCCAGGTCCCGGGCGATCGTCGGCAGGGTGACGGCGACAATATTAGTGTCGAGGACGATCAGCGAACACACCCCGGAGGCGGTCAGAAGCGTCTTGCGTGGGCTGACCCGGTTCATGAGGTGATTGCCTTTTGAGTAAGGTGTTTGACGTACATGGTTTTGGCTCTCTACTGTGGCTGCATCGAAAGCTTATCCCGCTCCAAGTCAGCCTTTGTTAGCTGCCGGTCGAGACTTCATTACCTTTGAGCTAACACACCCATGGACATACGCCATTTCCGCTACTTTCTGGCCGTTGCCCGGCAGCGCAACTTCACCCGCGCCGCCGAACAACTCGGCATCGCACCGCCGACCTTGAGCCGGCAGATCCAGGACATGGAAACCGAACTGGGCACCCGGTTGTTCCTGCGTCGCCAGCGCGATGTCAGCCTGACCGAGGCCGGCGCCGCGCTGGTGATCGAAGCCGAAGCGACGGTGCGCCAATTCGAATTCGCCCAACGCAATGCCCAGCGCGCCGGGCGTGGCGATATTGGCCATATCGAACTGGGTTACGTGGCGTCGGCGGTGTACTCGGGGTTGCTGCAAAAGCAGGTGCAAGCGTTTAGCCGCCAGTGTCCGGACGTCAGCCTGAATGTGCGGGAAAGTCCAATGGCCGCGCTGCCGGGCCTGGTGATCGAAGGTCGGTTCGATATCGGTTATGTGCGCTCGCCGATGACCTTGCCCGATGGGCTGGAAGCGATTCGCCTCGATTCGGAGGGCTTTGTACTGGCGCTGTCGAGCGATTCCTGGCTGTGCCGCTTACCGCAGATCAGCCCGGCGCATTTGCAAAATGAAACCTTCATCCTGCCGGAGCAAATCAGCGGCACGTTGCAAGTCGCCGCGCAGGGTGGTTTCGCACCGACCCTGGGGGCGCAACCGGGCGGCTTAGTGGCGGTGATTGCCCTGGTGTCGCTGGGACAGGGCGTGGCGGTGGTGCCGGAATCGGTGGTCGGGCATGTGGGGTTGCCGGGTGTGGTGTACCGGGTGATCGAAGGATGTGAGGCGAGTTCTTGGTTGTCGATGGTTTATCGGCGGTTTGAGAAGTCGGCGGTGGTGGCCAGGTATATCGAGCAGATCAGAAATAGCTAAAAGCAAAAGCTTCGCGAGCAAGCCCGCTCCCACATTGGTTTTGTGGAAGCTCGAGATCCCCTGTGGGAGCGGGCTTGCTCGCGAAGGCGTCCTCAAAAACACCACCACCTTAGAAGGAATACAGATCTTGTAATAATTTCCCGCTGTAGGAAATGTCGCCATCACCTGTACGCTCCAAGTCCTTTTTCCTTTCAGGACCTGCATGAACACCCTCTCGGAGCCTCCCAGTCAGCCCTTCATCTCGCGCCTGCGCGCAACCCTGACGCACGCCAAACACCCGGTTTTCCGATTCCAGTCTATCTTTTTCATCGCAGCCCAACGGCCCTCGCGCCGCACTTTGCCGTGCCCGGCATTCTGAATTCGCTGAAGAGATCGAGATAATTTTATGGAATGGATAGCTGACCCCACCGCGTGGCTGGGCCTGTTGACCTTGATCGTGCTGGAACTGGTGCTGGGCATCGACAACCTGGTGTTTATTGCGATCCTGGCGGACAAGTTGCCGCCGGAGCAGCGTGACCGTGCGCGGATCATCGGTTTGTCCCTCGCGCTGCTGATGCGCCTTGGCTTGCTGGCGAGTATTTCCTGGCTGGTGACCCTGACTCAGCCACTGTTCGAGGTGTTCGACAAGAGCTTCTCGGGCCGAGACCTGATCATGCTGTTCGGCGGTGTGTTCCTGTTGTTCAAGGCCACCATGGAATTGCATGAACGGCTCGAAGGTCATATCGGCCAGCGCGCCAGCAACAGCGCTTATGCGATGTTCTGGCCGATCGTGGCGCAGATCGTGGTGCTCGATGCGGTGTTCTCCCTCGATGCGGTGATTACCGCCGTGGGCATGGTCGATGAACTGGCGGTGATGATGATCGCGGTGATTATTTCCATCGGCCTGATGATCGTCGCCAGCAAGCCGCTGACCCGATTCGTCAACGAACACCCGACGGTGATCATGCTCTGTCTGGGCTTCTTGATGATGATCGGCTTCGCCCTGACCGCCGAGGGCCTGGGGTTCCACATTCCCAAGGGCTACCTGTATGCGGCCATCGGCTTCTCGATCCTGATCGAAGTGTTCAACCAGATCGCCCGGGCCCGGCGCAAACGCTCCCTGCAGGGCCTGCGACCGGTGCGCGAACGTACCGCCCATGCGGTGATGCGTTTGCTGGGTGGTCGCACCTTGGCGGCGGAAGAGGTTGGCGAGGAAATTGCCGACTTGCTGGATAACGGTGCAGCGCCGAGTGAAGTGCTGTTCGACCGGCGCGAGCGGGTGATGATCAGTGGCGTGCTGCAATTGGCCGAGCGGCCAATTCGCACCTTGATGACCGTGCGGGCCGATGTCGACCACATCGATTTATCTGACGATGCCGAGACCATTCGTACACAGCTGATGCATTCGTCCTACTCGCGCCTGCCGCTCATTCGCGACGGCGCGGTGGATGAGCCGCTGGGCTTCGTGCACAAAAAGGAACTGTTGAAGGAATACCTGGGCGGCAACGAGCCCGACCTCGAAGACCTGGCGCGCAAAACCATCAACTTGCTGGACAGTTATTCGATCCTTAATGCTTTGGAACAGATGCGCAAAGCCTCGACCCACATTGCCTTTGTGGTCAATGAATTCGGTGACTTCGTCGGCGTGCTGACCATGACCGACATTCTCGAGTCGATCGCCGGCGAACTGCCGGATGCCAGCGAAATCGAAGGCCCGGATGTGCTGGAAGAGCAGGGCGGGTTCATGGTCAGCGGCGCATTGAACCTGGCGCGGGTGCGCCAGCGCACGGGTTTCAGCGCGCAACCTACTGATGATTATCAAACCCTCGCCGGGTTGGTGATGAGCGTGCTGGATCGCCTGCCGATGATCGGTGACAGCCATGAGTGGGACGGCTGGATGATGACGGTGGTGGCGGTTGAAGAACGGCGGGTGACGCGGGTGATGTTGGCGCGCGTCGGCGGGTGATTTGCGCCGGGTTTGAGGGCCTCTTCGCGAGCAAGCCCGCTCCCACAGGTGGTCGGTGGTGTTCACAAATAATGTGTTCACCGCAGGTCTAATGTGGGAGCGGGCTTGCTCGCGAAGGCAATCTACCAAACGCTAAACGACTCAAACCCTGCTCAGCTGATGAGCCCGAGCCACCGTACACAACCTACGCAAAGTCCGACGCAACCACGCCAGGTCATGTTTCGGCTTTCGAGCCGTAAACCTGGGTTTCACCTTGCCAATGTGCACTACAAAGTCCGCTGCCAAGGTTTGCGGAGTACCAATCCCTTTAAGCTTTTTCAGCAGTCTCCCATCCTTGTAAAACAACACAGTCGGCGTCCCGGTGACATTCGGGTGCCGCGGCGATTCGCTGGTGTTCAACATGTAGATGTCCGCCCGCTGCCGATACGGCTCGGCGATCCCGCGAAAAATCGGCCCGGCCTCTTCGCACGCAGGGCAGTGCTGATTGCCGAAATACAGGATTACCGGGCGCCAGGTTTTCAGGGCTTTGCGGTAGGTCGGGGCTAGCGCGATGGGAGTGGTTGTCGAGGTCATTGAAAGCTCCTTTTCACAACGAGCATCTAAGGCTTGATGACGTTAAAGGAGGGTGAGGGTCGGGTCTACTGTCAGAAATTACAGGTGATGAGCTTTCCTACGCTCATTGGGATATGCCCCACCGTCTTGCAAGACACGCCTGACGGCAAACGCGGAAATACAGAAGCGTGTGGCGTGATACTTTTTAGGCATTCGTAGAGGGGGTGTACGGCAGGTATTGAACGCGGCCTTTATGTCAAAAGAATAGGGCCAGATACGCTTCCGGGTGCTATTTTTAGCACTTCTTAAAGCACCCTAAGGAATAACTTCATGACACATATCGTGCTTTCGCAGGTAGTAGCGAGCATCTCTGAACTGAAAAAAAACCCGATGGGTACGGTAGCTGCCGGCGGTGGTCTGTCTGTAGCGATCCTAAACCGCAACGAGCCGGCCTTCTATTGTGTGCCCGCCAAAGAGTACGAAGCCTTGATGAGTCGTCTGGATGATTTGGAATTGATCGCTCTGTGTAAAGAGCGGGAAAACGATCCGACCATAAAGGTTTCCATTGATGACCTATGAGCTGGAGTTTTCTGAAAAGGCCTGGAAAGAATGGAAAAAACTCGGGGTTAACCTGAGGGAGCAGTTTAAGAAAAAGCTACAAGAGCGACTTGTAAACCCGCACGTACCTGCAGACAGACTCAGCGGACTTGGAAATGCTTATAAGATCACGCTACGGAGTGCGGGGTATCGAATGGTTTACCGCGTGAAAGATGAGGTACTCGTAGTGACGGTCATCGCTGTGGGGAAAAGAGAGCGCGGTGATGTTTACAAGGATGCAGGCGAGCGATAGTGCACCGAATCGCTTTATATTTCCGTAGGTTTTCCAGTTTTAATCCTTCGAGTGCAGGCCTGCACCGAATCAGCTCGTCGAAGCCCAATTGTGAAGCAAGTACCCGCCCGCTGTAGCCAACGGTAGCGTTCGATAACCTGTGCGTTTGGTAACGCTTTAACCGCGCCATCACCTATCCATTTGATTCAAAACACTTTTCAACCGCTCCAGCATCGCCCTACATTCTATGGCACACTTTCTGCTGTCTATTCCGTTGTTACATACCTACTTCCGGTATAGCGGAATACATATCATCTGGAGTGCTTGCCATGCATCGCCGACCTTCCTTGTTCAAAGCGTGTGTTTTGATTCTCGCGGCTTCGGCCGCTGCCGTGGGTGTTGCCCAGGCAGCGGACAGCAAGCTCGATAGCGTGCTGACCCGTGGGAAATTGATTGTGGGTACGGGGAGTACCAACGCGCCGTGGCACTTCCAGGGGGCGGACGGCAAGTTGCAGGGTTTTGATATCGATATCGGGCACATGATTGCCAAGGGTTTGTTCAACGACCCGAGCAAGGTTGAGTACGTGGTGCAGTCGTCCGATGCGCGGATTCCGAACCTGCTGACGGACAAAGTCGACATCAGTTGCCAGTTCATTACCGTTACCGCCAGCCGTGCGCAGCAGGTTGCATTCACCCTGCCGTACTACCGCGAAGGCGTCGGCCTGCTGTTACCCAACAACAGCAAGTACAAGGAAATCGAAGACCTGCAAGCGGCTGGCGACAGCGTGACCGTGGCGGTGCTGCAAAACGTGTACGCCGAAGAGCTGGTGCATCAGGCGCTGCCCAAAGCCAAGGTCGACCAGTACGACAGCGTCGACTTGATGTATCAAGCCGTGAACTCTGGTCGTGCCGATGCCGCCGCCACCGATCAGTCGTCGGTCAAATACCTGATGGTGCAGAACCCTGGCCGCTATCGCAGCCCGACCTACGCCTGGAGCCCGCAAACCTACGCCTGCGCCGTTAAACGTGGCGATCAGGATTGGCTGAACTTCGTCAACACGGTGCTGCATGAAGCGATGACCGGCGTCGAGTTTCCGACTTACGCGGCGTCGTTCAAACAATGGTTCGGTGTCGATCTGCCTACCCCAGCCATCGGTTTCCCCGTCGAATTCAAATGAAAACTGCTGCGCTCGAAAATACTGCGTTGAAAACAGCCTCGAAATGCTCATTGGCTAAAGCCAACTCCGCTTTCTCGCCTGTTTTCGCCTTGTCTTTCCTTCGCTCGCGACGTTTCCATTTCTAAAATGATGAGCGGGGCGGCTATGAAGGCGCCCCGTTCAAGGTACTGCTGACCATGAACTATCAGTTGAACTTTGCCGCCGTGTGGCGCGATTTCCCCAGTTTGTTAGCGGGGCTCGGTCTGGGCCTTGAGCTGGCGCTGGTGTCGATCGCCATCGGCTGCGTGATCGGCCTGCTGATGGCGTTTGCTTTGTTATCCAAGCATCGCGCGTTGCGGGTGCTGGCGTCGGTGTACGTGACGGTGATCCGTAACACGCCGATTCTGGTGTTGATTCTGTTGATCTACTTCGCGTTGCCGAGCCTGGGCATTCGGCTGGACAAGATCCCTTCGTTCATCATCACCCTGTCGCTGTATGCCGGGGCTTACCTGACCGAAGTGTTCCGTGGCGGGCTGTTGAGCATTCCCAAGGGCCAGCGTGAAGCCGGGTTGGCCATCGGGCTCGGCGAGTGGCAGGTCAAGGCCTACGTCACTGTGCCGGTGATGCTGCGCAACGTGCTGCCGGCGCTGTCGAACAACTTCATTTCGCTGTTCAAGGACACCTCGCTGGCGGCCGCAATTGCGGTGCCTGAGCTGACCTATTACGCGCGCAAGATCAATGTCGAGAGCTACCGGGTGATTGAAACCTGGATGGTGACCACAGCGCTCTATGTTGCGGCCTGTTACCTCATTGCCATGATCCTGCGTTACCTCGAGCAGCGTCTGGCGATCCGCCGATAGGAGCCTCCCATGTACGAATCCCCTAATTGGTTGCATGAGTTGTGGGTGGCGCGGGAAGTGCTTTGGCAGGGCTTTCTGGTCACGGTGCAGTGCTCGGCCCTGGCGATTTTGCTGGGCACGATGATCGGCATTGTTGCCGGTCTGGTGCTGACGTACGGCAATGTCTGGATGCGCGCGCCGTTCCGTTTCTACGTCGATCTGATTCGCGGCACGCCGGTGTTTGTGCTGGTGCTGGCCTGCTTCTATATGGCGCCGGCGCTCGGCTGGCAGATCAGTGCGTTTCAGGCCGGTGCCTTGGGGCTGACGTTGTTTTGCGGCTCCCACGTCGCCGAGATCGTGCGCGGTGCGCTGCAAGCGTTACCTCGCGGGCAGATGGAAGCGAGCAAGGCGATTGGCCTGACGTTTTATCAATCGCTGGGTTATGTGCTGTTGCCTCAGGCGTTGCGGCAGATCCTGCCGACCTGGGTCAATTCGTCCACCGAGATCGTCAAGGCTTCGACCTTGCTGTCGGTGATCGGCGTGGCCGAGTTGCTGCTCAGCACGCAACAGATCATCGCCCGGACCTTCATGACCCTCGAGTTCTACCTGTTCGCCGGTTTCCTTTTTTTCGTCATCAACTACGCCATCGAATTACTCGGCCGGCACATTGAAAAGCGGGTGGCTTTGCCATGACTCAGACTTCTACTGCACAAAACGGCCAGGCCCTGCTGGACATTCGCGGCTTGCACAAACAATACGGCAAGCTTGAAGTGCTCAAGGGCGTCGACCTTAGCATGCAGCGCGGCAACGTGGTCACGCTGATCGGTTCCAGCGGCTCGGGCAAGACCACGCTGCTGCGTTGCGTGAACATGCTCGAAGAATTCCAGGGCGGGCAGATCCTGCTCGATGGCGAATCCATCGGTTATGACGAGGTCAACGGCAAACGTGTACGCCACGCGGAAAAAGTCATTGCCCGCCATCGCGCGATGACCGGCATGGCGTTCCAGCAGTTCAACCTGTTCCCGCACCTGACCGCGTTGCAGAACGTCACCCTCGGTTTGCTCAAGGTCAAAAAGCTGCACAAGGACGAAGCCGTGGCGCTGGCCGAGAAATGGCTGGAGCGGGTTGGCTTGTACGAACGCCGTGATCACTATCCCGGCCAGTTGTCCGGTGGTCAGCAACAGCGGGTGGCGATTGCCCGGGCGATTGCGATGAACCCGAGCTTGATGCTGTTCGACGAAGTCACCTCGGCCCTCGACCCGGAACTGGTCGGCGAAGTGCTGAACGTGATCAAGGGCCTGGCCGATGAAGGCATGACCATGCTGCTGGTGACCCACGAAATGCGTTTTGCCTTCGAAGTCTCGGACAAAATCGTCTTCATGAACCAAGGGCGAATCGAAGAGCAGGGGCCACCCAAGGAACTGTTCGAACACCCGAAATCGCCGCGTTTGGCGGAATTTCTCAAGAACACTCGTTTTTAACCCTATTAATCAGGAGAAACACTCATGAGCATTACTCGTTACGGCACCGGTAGCAGCGCCGGTGGCGGCCAGCCTCGTCCTTTCGCCCGAGCCGTTGAAGCCGATGGCTGGCTGCATGTGTCCGGCCAGGTGCCGGCGCTGGATGGCGAAATTATTGTGGGCGGTATCGTCGAGCAGACTCACCAGACCATGAAAAACCTGATCGCCATCCTCGAAGAAGCCGGTTATGGCCTCGAAGACGTAGTGCGCGCTGGTGTGTGGCTGGAAGATCCGCGGGATTTCTGGAGTTTCAACAAGGTGTTCTCCGAGTACTTCAAAAGCGAACACGCCCCGGCCCGGGCCTGCGTGCAGGCGAACATGATGGTTGATTGCAAGGTTGAGATTGACTGCATCGCGTACAAGAAAAAGGCCTGAACCGAGTCGCGCCCATCGCGGGCAAGCCACGCTCCCACAGGAGAACGCATTCCAATGTGGGAGCGTGGTTTACCCGCGAAGACGGCCTAACGGTCGCCGCTGCACTCTAGGTAAACTCCCGGCACTTTGAATGGGAACCTGATGACATGACCGAAGACACCATCAAACGCCGGGCACGCGGTCTGGACCGGGCGTTCGATATCCTCGATTTCCTCAAGGAGATTGGCCAGCCCCTGCGCCCGAACGAAATCGCCAGCGGCATCGGCAGCCCGAAATCCACGGTCTACGAACTGGTGGCCTCGCTGTTGGAACGGCGCATCCTCGAGACCGTGGGCAAGGACGGTCACGTTTACCTCGGCCGCCAGCTGTACTTCCTCGGGCAGGCGCACCTGCGCCATTTCGACCTGACCCGTGAGGCCGATCACGCCTTGCAGGAAATCGTCAGCCAGACCCGCGAAACCGCGCAGATGTGCCTGCTCAATGGTCGCAAGTACACCGTTGCGCTGATGAAAGAGGGCGAGCGGCATTTCCGCATTTCCTCGGACATCGGCGAAAACGCGCCAATTCCCTGGACCGCGTCCGGACGCCTGCTGCTCTCGCACTTGAGCGACCAGGCAATCATCGACCTGATCGACTACGACGACTTTATCCTGCCCAACGGCGAACGCCTGCCGCTGGAACAGTTTCTCCAGGAAATCCGCCAGGCTGGCCTCGATGGGTTTTTCTCTTTCGATAGCGTCGCCGATACTTTTACCCATTGCTTCGCCGCCCCGGTCAAAGACCCCAGCGGCATCGCCATTGCAACCCTGTGCATCGTTGCCCCTCGGGCCGACGCCAAGAACAATTACAACGACTATCGCCGGGTGCTGATCGACAGCGCCAACAACCTGGCCCGGCGTATCAACGAGTAACAGCGGCTGCTTGCGGCCGCGAATGTAAGGAGTTTGACCATGTCTTCTGCCGAATCGACTGCTGCCGTAGAAAAGGGCTTTGCGCACACCGGCGCGCATCTGGTGCGCGACGTCAGCCTGCCGGCGCTGGTGTTGCACCGTGAAGCGCTGGAACACAACATTCGCTGGATGCAGGCGTTTGTCAGCAACAGCGGCGCGGAACTGGCGCCCCACGGTAAAACCAGCATGACCCCGGCGCTGTTTCGCCGCCAACTGGACGCCGGCGCCTGGGGCATCACCCTGGCCAGCGCGACCCAGACCCGTGCCGCTTACGCCCATGGCGTGCGTCGGGTGTTGATGGCCAACCAACTGGTCGGCACGCCGAACATGGCGTTGATCGCTGACTTGCTGGCGGACCCGACTTTCGAATTCCATTGCATGGTCGATCACCCGGACAACGTTGCTGACCTCGGCGCGTACTTCGCCTCCCGCGGCGTGCGGTTGAACGTGATGATCGAATACGGTGTGGTCGGCGGTCGTTGCGGCTGCCGCAGCGAGCTGGAAGTGATCGAGCTGGCCAAAGCCATCACAGCGCAGCCGGCGCTGGCGTTGACCGGTATCGAGGGCTACGAAGGGGTGATTCATGGCGATCACGCGGTCAGCGGCATCCGTGAGTTTGCTTCTTCCCTGGTGCGTCTGGCGGTGCAGTTGCAGGACAGCGGGGCGTTCGCAATTCCCAAGCCGATCATCACCGCTTCGGGCTCTGCCTGGTACGACCTGATTGCCGAATCCTTCGAAGCCCAGAACGCCGGCGGGCGCTTTCTCAGCGTGCTGCGCCCCGGCAGTTACGTCGCCCACGACCATGGCATCTATAAAGAAGCGCAGTGCTGCGTGCTCGACCGTCGCAGCGATTTGCATGAAGGTTTGCGTCCGGCGCTGGAAATCTGGGCGCATGTTCAGTCGATGCCGGAACCAGGCTTCGCAGTGATCGCCCTCGGTAAGCGCGATGTGGCGTATGACGCCGGCCTGCCGGTGCCGTTGTTGCGTTACAAGGCCGGCGTGCTGCCGGCGGTGGGCGACGATGTGAGCGCCTGCAAGGTGACGGCGGTGATGGACCAGCATGCGTTCATGACCGTGGCGCCGGGGGTTGAATTGCGGGTGGGGGACATCATTTCTTTCGGTACTTCACATCCGTGCCTGACGTTCGACAAGTGGCGCACCGGGTGTCTGGTGGATGAGCAGTTGCAGGTGATTGAAACCATGGAAACCTGTTTCTAAGGCCTGAAACCGAGGTGCGGCCTTCGCGGGCAAGCTTTGCTCCTACGGGATCGTGTTGTTCGCGAGTGATCGCAAACCTGTAGGAGCGAGGCTTGCCCGCGAAGGCATCCTTCCAGACAACATCGCATCACCTGAGACCCCACACCCATGAACACCATCAACACCCTCGGCCCCAACACCCCGCGCATCGCCCTGATCGGCGAGTGCATGATCGAGTTGCAGCAGCGGGCCGATGGCAGCCTGCAACAAAGCTTCGGCGGCGACACCCTGAACACGGCGGTCTACCTGTCCCGGGAACTGGGCGAAGGTGGCACGGTGGATTACGTCACCGCCCTGGGCGATGACAGTTTCAGCGATGCCATGTGCCAGAGCTGGGCGGCCGAAAACATTGGCCTGGAGATGGTCCAGCGGTTACCCGGTCGCTTGCCAGGCTTGTATTGCATCCAGACCGATGCCGCTGGCGAGCGACGCTTCCTTTACTGGCGCAACGAAGCCGCCGTGCGCAGTTGCTTCACCACCCCGGCAGCCGCACCGATACTGGCGGCATTGCCGGATTACGACGTGCTGTATTTCAGTGGCATCACTCTGGCGGTGCTGGGCGAGCAAGGTCGGGAGAAGTTACTGGAAACCCTGACCGAGGCCCGGCAGCGGGATGCGCGAATTGTCTTCGACAACAACTACCGGCCGCGGCTGTGGGCATCGCTGGAGGAGGCGCGGGCTGCGTATCGCAGTGTCTTGCCGTACGTGGACCTGGCGCTGCTGACCGTCGATGACGAACAGGCACTGTTTCATTTTTCCGATAGCGAGGCAGTGTTTGACGCCTACGAGCAGATCGGCACACCGGAAGTGGTGCTCAAGCGTGGCGCCGAGGCGTGCTTGATTCGCTGTGGCGGTGAGTCGTTCGAAGTGCCGGCGCAGAAGGTCGAGCGCGTGGTGGACACCACGGCGGCGGGGGATTCGTTCAGTGCGGCGTATCTGGCGAGTCGGCTCAAGGGCGGGAGCCCGGTTGAGGCGGCCGAGGCGGGGCATCGGTTGGCGAGCCAAGTGATTCAAGTCCCGGGTGCACTCATTCCCAAAACCTGAAACACAATCTCTGCGGTGAAGAGATTTTGTGGTGAGGGGGCTTGCCCCCGTTGGGTGGCGAAGCCGCCCCGGCATTCTTTCAGATAAACCGAATCCACAGGCTTACGACTGCTGCGCAGCCGAACGGGGGCAAGCCCCCTCGCCACAGAGGCCCTCAAGCCAACCGCTCAATCCCGATAAAACACCTGCACCAAGTGATACCCGAACTTGCTCTTGATCGGCCCATGCACCACCCGCAGCGGTTTCTTGAAGATCACCGCGTCAATCACTCCAACCATCTGCCCCGGCCGCACTTCACCCAAATCGCCGCCGCGCTTGCCGGACGGGCAGGTGGAGTATTTTTTGGCCAGCACATCGAAGGCTTCGCCCTTGGCGATGCGTTGTTTGAGCTGCTCGGCTTCTTCCGAGGTTTTCACCAGAATATGGCGGGCTTGAGCTTTCATGGGGCAGGTACCTTGCAACGGTGGTGACAACGGGGCGCGGGATTATGCCTCAACTCACTCTGGTTGGCCGATCATCGTGCGAATCTTGTTGGCCAGCAGGTCGATGGAAAACGGTTTGGCCACCATGTCCATGCCTTCCTCCAGGAAACCCTGGCGTTCGGCGGCTTTCTCCGCGTAACCCGTCATAAACAACACTTTGAGGTCCGGGCGATGCTGACGGGCGATTTCCGCCAGTTGCCGGCCATTCATCCCCGGCAGCCCGACGTCGGTCACCAACAGGTCCACGCGCAAGTCGGACTCGAGCAAAGGCAGGGCCGCCCTGGCGTCTTCGGCTTCATGGGCGTGATAGCCCAGCTCATTGAGCAAATCGAGCACCAGCATGCGCACCGCCGGATCGTCTTCCACCAGCACCACCGTTTCGCCGGCAATCGCCGAGGGCGCGTCGCCAGTCACCGGCAGCAACGTGTCTTGCGGCGCACCGAGGTGCAACCGTGGCAAATACAGGCGTACGCAGGTGCCTTGGCCCGGCAGGCTGTCGAGGCTGACATGTCCGCCTGACTGCTGGGCAAAGCCGTAGATCATCGACAACCCCAGGCCCGTGCCCTGGCCGATGGGTTTGGTGGTGAAGAACGGCTCGAACGCCTTGGCCAACACCGACGGTGTCATGCCAGTGCCGTTGTCGCTGACGGCAATCATCAGATAGTCCCCGGCCTTGACTGCTTCGAGCGACGTGCTGTCGCTGCCGTCGAGGTAGACGTTGGCCGTTTCGATCAGCAACCGGCCGCCATCGGGCATCGCGTCCCGGGCGTTGATCACCAGGTTGAGCAGGGCGTTTTCCAGTTGGCTGACGTCAGTACTGACCGACCACACATCGTCGGCCAGTTGCAGCATGAGCTCGATATGGTCGCCCTTGGTGCGGCTGAGCAGGTCTTCGAGCGAATGAATCAACTCATTGGCGTTCAGCGGTTTGCGGTCCAGCGACTGACGGCGGGAGAACGCCAGCAGGCGGTGAGTCAGGGCCGCTGCCCGGTTGGCGGAGGACACCGCCGCTTCGGTGAAACGGCCGATCTCGGCGGTGCGCCCATCGGCGATGTAGCGCTGCATCAGGTCGAGACTGCCGATAATCCCGGTGAGCATGTTGTTGAAGTCATGGGCGATACCGCCGGTGAGTTGACCCACCGCTTCCATCTTCTGCGCATGCCGTAACGCGTCTTCGGCACGCTCGCGCTCGAACATCTCGTTTTGCAGGCGTTGATTGGCCTCGGCTAATTGTTGCGTACGAGCGATCACGCGCTCTTCGAGGGTTTCATTGAGGTTGCGCAGGGCTTCTTCGGTTTCTTTACGCTCGGTTTCGTCGATCACGAAGATGTAGAAACCGTTGACCGAGCCGTCTGAGCCGTGTCGTGGCAAGTAATTCATCAGGGCACTGCGGATACTGCCGTCCCGATGCGGGGTGTCGATACTGAACGAGCAGGGCCGGCCGGCCAGCGCCTCGGCAACGTAGTGGGCGCGGGTGGAATAGTTCTCGTCACCGAGCACTTCATGGATGGTTTTGCCAAACAGCTCCTGAGGCGTCAGGCCGTACCAGTCGAGGTACGCGGCGTTGTTCAGGCGGAAGCGTTCCTCGCGGTCGACGTAGCTGATCAGGATCGGCATGGCGTTGATGATCAACTGCAGCTCAGTCTGGCTCTGGCGCAAGGCTTGTTCAGTGTGTTTGCGTTCAGTCAGGTCGAGGGCTGCGCCGAGAAAGCGCATCGGCCGGCCATGGTGGTCCTTGTAGCAACGACCCCGGGCAAACACCCAGCGCAACTGGCCGTCGGGTTGCAGCAAGCGATATTCCTCGGCGTACTCGGTGCCGTGGGTGATGCAATGCTTGATGCTGCGGGCAATCATCGCCCGGTCTTCCGGGTGGACGCCATGCAGGTAATCACTGATCGGCAACTGGCTGGCCATGGCCGGGTCGACACCGTGCAGTTGCGCGAAGTGGGCGTCGGCGATGAAACGGTCTTCGCCTATGTCCCAGTCCCAGGTGCCGACCGCATCGGTGGCGGCCAGGGCCAGTTGCAGGCGCTGTTCGGTTTCGTGCTGGGCCTTGAGGCTGGCGGCGGAGCGTTGTTCGAGTTCGAGGGCAATACGGCGCCGCTCGTTGGTTTCGATGGCGGTGACCAGAATCCCGGCCACCTGAGCGCTTTCATCGCGGATCGGACTGTAGGTCAAGTCCAGCCAGAAGTCGGAATCTTGCCCGTCGCGCTGCAAGGTAAAGCGTTGTTCGCTGTAGGTCCGCACCTGTCCTTGTAGGACGGCGCTGTAGATCGGGTCAGTAAAGTCTTTTAATTCTGGCCAGATCTGGTGCGCGGGCTGTCCGAAAGCATGAGGATGCTTGTTGCCCGCCAGCAGGGCGAAGCCGTCGTTGTAGATCTGCGTGAGCTGCGGGCCCCACAGCAAGAGCATGGGCATGGGCGAGTGAATCACGATGTCCACCGCAGTTCGCAAGCTCTGCGGCCAGGTGCTGGCGGCGCCCAAAGGGCTGCGGCGCCAGTCCAGTCGGGCAATCAGGGCCTGGGCATCGCTGCCAGTCGGTGATGCGTTCATCAAGATGTCCTGCACGTAAGTCGGTGTGGCTGCGTCTACTATCCTTGCTAGGCGGTAGACGCTGGATGGCCCGATGCGTCACTGTTTCGGGTCATATCTGTTCATTGAATGCTTCGCGGGTGTTTTTTGCCATGGAAATCGATGTGCTGTTGCGGCAACTGGCGAGCCAGGAGGGCTCCGATCTTTACCTTTCCACTGGCGCGCCACCCAGTGCACGGTTCGACGGTGTGCTCAAATCCTTGTCTGATCAACGGTTCAAACCAGGGGAAGTCGCTACCATTGCCGCGTCCATCATGGATGCCGAACAGCGATTGGAGTTCGAGCGAGAACTGGAAATGAACCTGGCTATCTCCCTGGCCGGGGTCGGACGCTTCCGGGTCAACATCTTCAAACAGCGCAATGACGTATCGATCGTGGCGCGCAACATCAAACTCGACATTCCGCGCTTCGAAGACCTCAACCTGCCGCCCGTACTGCTCGACACCGTGATGCTCAAACAAGGGCTGATGCTCTTCGTCGGCGCGACAGACTCGGGTAAGTCCACGTCCCTGGCGGCTTTGATCGATTACCGCAACCGCCACAGCAGCGGCCATATCATCACCATCGAAGACCCGGTGGAATATATCCATCGCCACAAGAAATCGATCATCAACCAGCGGGAAGTCGGCGTCGATACCCGCAGTTTTCATACGGCATTGAAAAATACCTTGCGCCAGGCACCTGATGTGGTGCTGATCGGTGAAATTCGCGACCGCGAAACCATGGAGCATGCCTTGACGTTTGCCGACACCGGCCATCTGGTGATCTCCACGTTGCATGCCCACAACGCCAACCAGGCGCTGGACCGCATTATCAATTTCTTCCCGCAGGAGCGCCGGGAGCAACTGCTGCATGACCTGGCCAACAACCTCAAGGCCTTCGTTTCTCAACGGCTAGTGCGCACTCTCGACGGTCAACGCCGGGCGGCGGTGGAAGTGATGCTGGGGACGCCGACCATTGCCGACCTGATCCGGCGCAATGAATTTGATGAGCTCAAGGGGATCATGGAGAAGTCGGTGGAGCTGGGGATGCAGACGTTTGACGGGGCGCTGTATGCGTTGGTTGTGGAGGGGGCGATCAGTGAGGACGAGGCGTTGAAACATGCGGATTCGCTGAACAACTTGCGGCTGCGGTTGAAGTTGCATGCCGATGCAGTGCCGGGCCCACAGCCACCGCCCGGTGAATGGGGACTCCTAGACTGACACCGGTCAAATAATGAGGGAGCGAGCTTGCTCGCGATAGCGTCATGTCGTTCAGCATAAATGTCGACTGACAGTCCGCTATCGCGAGCAAGCTCGCTCCCACAATAGATTTGCGTTCTAGTCCGTGAGCTCTGGGCGATTGCGAAATTGTTCCAGCGCCTCGGGATTGGCCAGGGCATCGGTGTTTTTCACCGGTTGCCCATGCACCACATTCCTTACCGCCAACTCCACCACCTTGCCGCTGATGGTGCGAGGAATGTCCGTCACCGCCAGGATCTTGGCCGGCACATGCCGAGGCGTGGTGTTGGCGCGGATCACTTGGCGAATCTGCTGCTGCAGTGATTCATCAAGAACGATGCCGTCTTTCAACCGCACGAACAGCACCACCCGCACGTCATCCTGCCACTGCTGACCGATGGCCACGCTGTCCAGCACCTGCGGTACTTTCTCCACCTGCCGGTAAATTTCCGCCGTGCCAATGCGCACGCCACCGGGGTTGAGTACGGCGTCGGAACGCCCGTGAATCATCATTGCGCCGTGGGGCAGTTGTTCTGCGTAGTCGCCCTGAGCCCAGACGCCGGGGAACTGGCTGAAATACGAGGCGCGAAGTTTTTCCCCAGTCGGGTCGTTCCATAAGCCAATCGGCATCGCCGGAAAGTGCCGGGTGCACACCAGCTCACCTTTTTCGCCGATCACCGCTTGACCGGCGTCGTTCCAGACCTCGACCGCCATGCCCAGGCTCTTGCCCATCATCTCGCTACGCCGCACCGCGGACATCGGGTTGCCGTTGACGAAGCACGAAACGATATCGGTGCCGCCGGACATCGAGGCCAGGCACACGTCCGATTTGAAGTCGCGATAGACGAAATCGTAACTCTGCGGTGACAACGCCGAACCGGTGCAGAGCAGGGTTTTCAGGCTGCTCAGGTCGTGGCTCAGTCGAGGTTTCAGGCCGCTGCTTTCCAGGGTCGCAAGGAACTTGGGGCTGGTGCCGAAGACGTTGATGCGCTCGTCGTCGATCAGGTCGATCAAACGTTCAGGGCCTGGATGAAACGGTGAGCCGTCGTACAACACGATGGCGCTGCCGACCGCCAGGGCCGAGACCAGCCAGTTCCACATCATCCAGCCGCAGGTGGTGTAGTAGAACAAACGGCTGCCGGGGCCGAGATCGCAATGCAAGCCGTGTTCCTTGACGTGTTGCAGCAGCACGCCGCCGGTGCTGTGGATGATGCACTTCGGCACGCCGGTGGTGCCGCTGGAATAGAGGATGTACAGCGGATGGGCGAACGGCACTGGAACGAAATCCGGGTCGCCGCCAATGTCGTAAAAGTCCTCCCAAAGCGACACGTTGGCCTGAGTGTGGAAATGTTCGATGTGCGCCTGTGGCAGTGCGTAAGGCACGACGATCAACTGATGCAAGGTTGGCAGCCGTTCGAGGATTTCGTTGACCTTGGCGTGTTGGTCGATCTCTTTGCCGGCATAGCGATAACCGGCGCAGGTGAGCAGTACCTTTGGCTCGATCTGGCCGAAACGGTCGATCACCCCTTGGGTGCCGAAGTCCGGCGAAGAACAGGACCAGATCGCCCCGAGGCTGGTGGTGGCGAGCATCGCGACCAGGGTTTGCCAGGTGTTGGGCATGCACGCTGCGACCCGGTCGCCTTGGCCGACACCAGCGGCTTTCAAACTGTTCTGGAAACCGGCGACATGGCTGGCCAGTTCGGCCCAGGTCAATTGTTCGCGCTGACCGTTCTCAGCCACGGCGACTACCGCCACGGCGTCGTCACGACGCCGCAGCAAATGTTCGGCGAAGTTCAGGGTCGCGCCGGGGAACCACTCGGCGCTAGGCATGAGCGGGCCTTCACGCAGCACCACGTCGGGTTGTTCGTGAAAACGGATCTCGAAGAAATCGACGATTGCCTGCCAGAACGTCTCCCGCTGATCGATGGACCATTGGTGCAGGGCAGGGTAGTCGTCGATCTTGAGGTGATGCCGCTGATTGATAAAGCGCCGAAAGGCCTCAATGCGGGTCTTGCCGATGCGCTCGGCGTTGGGTTGCCATAAAACGTCTGACATCAGTGTCCCCTTATTTTTCTTTTTGCACGCGCATTTGCTTTTTGTGGCGAGGGAGCTTGCTCCCGTCGGGTTGCGAAGCGACCCCCTGCATTCCCTCATTCAACCGATTCGCCTGGATTTACGACTGCTTCGCAGCCGAACGGGCGCAAGCCCCCTCGCCACAGGGGTCTAGCGGCTAATCACTGCGCCAACCACCCACCATCAATATTCCACGCCGCACCGCGCACCTGACTGCCGGCCTCGCTGCACAAAAACAGCACCAGTTCGCCCAGTTGCGGCGGCGTCACGAACTCAAGCGAAGGCTGCTTCTCGGCCAGCAAATCGTGCTGCGCTTGCTGCGGGTCGATCCCGGTGGCGGCGCGATCGTCGATCTGTTTCTGCACCAGCGGCGTCAGCACCCAGCCTGGGCAGATAGCGTTGCAGGTCACTTGGGTCGTCGCGGTTTCAAGGCCAACGACCTTGGTCAACCCGATCACCCCATGCTTGGCTGCGACATACGCCGCTTTGCCCACCGACCCGACCTGACCGTGAACCGAGGCAATGTTGATGATTCGCCCCCAATTTTTGGCGCGCATACGCGGCAGGCAAAGGCGCGTGCTGTGGAACACCGCCGACAGGTTGATCGCGATGATCGAATCCCAGCGCTCTACGGGGAAGTCTTCCACCGCAGCCACATGCTGGATACCGGCGTTGTTCACCAGAATGTCGATGCCACCGAACGTACGTTCTGCGTAGGCAATCATCTCGGCGATTTGCTCCGGGTTGCTGACGTCGGCCGGGTGATGCCCGACCTTGCCGCCAAACTGTTGCACTTCGGCAATCACCTTGGATGCGTCGCCGAAACCGTTGAGGACCACGTTGGCGCCAGCCTTGGCGAGGCTGAGGGCGATGCCCAGGCCGATGCCGCTAGTGGAGCCGGTGACCAGTGCGGTCTTGCCAGTAAGATTCGTCATGAATGCCTCACACAATGCCAGTGGCGTAGAAAGTACCGATGACCACGAAAACCGCCAGGGTCTTGATGATCGTAATACAGAAAATGTCTTTGTAGGCTTCGCGGTGCGTCAGGCCGGTCACCGCCAGCAAGGTAATCACCGCGCCGTTGTGCGGCAGGGTGTCCATGCCGCCACTCGCCATCGCGGCGACCCGGTGCAGCACTTCCAGCGGAATATTGGCCGCGTGGGCGGCGCTGATGAATTGCTCCGACATCGCCGCCAAGGCGATGCTCATGCCGCCCGATGCGGACCCGGTGATGCCGGCCAGCAAGGTCACGGTAATGGCTTCGTTGACCAGCGGATTGGGGATGCTTTTCAGCCAGTCGGCCAGTACCAGGAAACCTGGCAGAGAGGCGATCACCGCGCCAAAGCCGTATTCCGAAGCGGTGTTCATCGCCGCCAACAATGCGCCGCTGACCGCACTTTTACTGCCTTCGGCCAACTTGCTGCGAATCGCCTGGAAGCCGAACGCCAGCACCATGATGATGCCGATCAACAACGCTGCTTGAACGGCCCAGATCGCTGTGAGCTTGGCAATTTCGGTGGTCACCGGCGTAGCCATGCCCGGCAGCGCGAGTGTATGGGTTTTGCCATACCACAGCGGAATCCAGTGGGTGAACAGCAAGTTCATGACCCCGACCATCAACAGCGGCGACAGGGCGATCCAAGGGTTCGGCAGCTTGATATCTGTAGCAGTTTCCGGCTCGTTGCGCAGTTCGGTGCCGTAGCCTTCGCCGGCCCGTTGGGCTTTGTTGCGTTGGCGCTGGAGGAACAGCATGCCGGTGCAGAACACGAAAATCGTCCCGATCAGCCCCAGCCACGGCGCGGCCCAGGCGGTGGTGTTGAAGAAGGTGCTGGGGATGATGTTCTGAATTTGCGGGGTGCCGGGCAGGGCGTCCATGGTGAAGGAGAACGCGCCGAGGGCGATGGTCGCCGGGATCAGCCGCTTGGGGATGTCGCTCTGGCGGAACATCTCGGCCGCAAACGGATAAACCGCGAACACCACCACAAACAGCGACACGCCACCGTAAGTCAGCAGGGCGCAGACCAACACGATCACCAGCATGGCCTGGCGGGTGCCGAGCAAGCGAATGGCCGCTGCGACGATTGAGCGCGAGAAACCCGACAGCTCAATCAGCTTGCCGAACACCGCACCGAGCAGGAACACCGGGAAATACAGTTTGATGAAGCCGACCATTTTCTCCATGAACACCCCGGTGAACGCAGGGGCGACGGCGGAAGGATCGGTGAGCAGGACAGCGCCGAGGGCGGCAATCGGGGCAAAGAGGATAACGCTGTAGCCACGGTAAGCAGCCAGCATCAGCAGCGCGAGGGCTGCCAAGGCAATGATCACACTCATGGGTGTGTCTCCTGGAATTGTTATTTTTGTAGGGTGGATCTTTTGTGGGAGAGGGCTTTAGCGGGAATCGTGCCATATCATTAACTTGTTGAAATATAAGGATATTGTTGTTTTTTGAAACGACTTTGCTGATTTTTGTCTCTGTTTTGAGATTTTTAGTGATCTGGCGGACGCCTTCGCGGGCAAGCCTCGCTCCTACAGGGGGAGGCGCTATTCACGGATGGTGCGTACACCTTGCACCTGTAGGAGCGAGGCTCGCCCGCGAAGAGGCCTCATCTACCAATAGAGATGTCTGTCTCTTTATTGAGACTCGGCAATCCCCAACGCCACCATCTTCTTGTACAACGTCGACCGCCCAAGCCCCAGCCGCACCGCCGCTTCAATCACCTTCCCCCCGCATTGCGCCAGGGTGGCTTCAATCAATTGCCGATCAAATCGTTCCCGAGCCTCACTGAACGTCTCATGGCCCGCGGTCTCGACTGACAACGGTATTACACGCTCAACCGGCGTAAACGTACCAATCGCCGCCCGGATATCCGCCGCATTCAGCATCAAGTCATCACTAAGCAGCGCTGCGCGTTCCAGCACGTTGCGCAACTCGCGAATGTTCCCCGGCTAGGCATGTTGACCCAGCAACTCCTGCGCTTCGCGGTTCAGCTCATGCTGACTGCGCAGTTCTTCAAGGATCGCTTCGCTCAAGGCCGGAATATCGTCGAGCCGGTCGCGTAGCGGCGGAACGTGGATCGGCAGCACGTTGAGGCGGTAGTACAAATCGGCGCGAAATTCGCCGCGTTTGATCGCCGCTTCCAGGTCCGTTGAGGTCGCGGCAATCACCCGCACATCACTCTGGATCACTTCGTTGGAGCCCACCGGCTCGAATTCTTTTTCCTGCAACACCCGCAGCAACTTGCTTTGCAGGGGCAGCGGCATGTCGCCGATCTCATCAAGAAACAACGTGCCGCCCTGGGCGATCTGCAATTTGCCGATCCGGCCTTTGCGGTCCGCGCCGGTAAACGCGCCGGGGGCGGTGCCGAAGAACTCCGCCTCCAGCAATGATTCGGGAATCGCCGCGCTGTTGATGCTGACAAACGCCTTGTGCGCCCGTGGCGAAGCGCCATGGATCGCCTGGGCCAGCAGCTCTTTGCCGGTGCCGGTTTCACCGAGCAGCAACACCGGCGACTCGGCGCTGGCACTGCGCCGGGCCCGGCGTTTAACTTCCAGGCTGGCGGCGCTGGTGCCGATGAAATGAGCAAAGTTGTACTTGGCTTGCCGCGCGCGCAGCAGCGAACGGGTGGAGGCCAGTTCTTCCTGCATGCTCAGGTAGCGCTTAAGCATCGGCGACAGGCTGCGCAATTCGTCGAACAAGGCGAAGCCGATGGCACCGATCACCGCGCCGGCATCGTCATGAATCGGTAGGCGCATCACCACCAGCGGTTCTTTGGGGGTGTCCTGCATGTCCAGCAGGATCGGCCGGCCAGTGCGCACCACCTCGCGCAGCAGACTGCCGGGGATCACGCTTTCGCAGGCTTTGCCGATCGCGACTTCTGCCGATGCCAGGCCGAAGCGCCGGGCGTAGCGTTCGTTCATCCAGACGATATTGGCGTCGCGGTCGACAATCACCGTGCCTTCGCTCGATTGCTCGATGATTTCGAACAACGAACGGATCGCCAGCATGCGAACGCGCTGGTAGTCCTTGAGGCTTTCGGTGGTGTTCATTTGGAGAACCCTGGTTGTGTATTGCTTGTGCGGACGCCATCGCGAGCAAGCTCGGCTCCCACAGGTTTTGCAGTGCTCACATAAATGGTGGTTACACCGCGCACCTGTGGGAGCCGAGCTTGCTCGCGATGGGGGCGGCTCGGTTGATCGGCATGCAAAGGATTATGCCTAACCCTGATGCGCCGCCGCCAACAGCTCTTTGGTATACGGATGCTGCGGCGAATCGAACACGTCGTGGCTGGCCCCGCTTTCCACCACTTTGCCATCCTTGATCACGATCATGTCGTGGGCCAGCGCTCGCACCACCGCCAGATCATGGCTGATAAACAGGTACGTCAGGCCATGCTTTTCCTGGAGGTCGCGGAGCAGGGCGACCACTTGCTTTTGCACGGTACGGTCCAGGGCCGAGGTCGGTTCATCCAGCAGGATCAGCGCCGGCTTGAGCACCAGCGCCCGGGCGATGGCGATGCGTTGCCGTTGGCCACCGGAGAACTCGTGGGGATAGCGGTGACGGCTTTGCGGGTCGAGGCCGACTTCTTCCAGCGCCCGAATCACTTCGGCCTTGCATTCTTCAGCGGTCAGTTGGCTATGCACCTCCAGCCCTTCGCTGATGATCTGCGCCACGGACATCCGAGGGCTCAAGCTGCCGAAGGGGTCCTGAAACACCACCTGCATCTTCTTGCGCCACGGCCGCAGTTGCTTTTGCGTGAGACCGTCCAGTGCCTGGCCTTGAAAACGAATACTGCCTTCGGAGTCGAGCAAGCGCAGGATCGCCTGGCCGAGGGTGGACTTGCCCGAGCCGGACTCGCCAACAATGCCCAAGGTCTTGCCGCGTTGGACATTCAGGCTGATGCCATCCACCGCGTGTAAATAGGTCTTGCGTTGGAACAGACCGCCGCCAATGGCGAATCGTACTTGCAGGTTGTCAACTTCCAGCACTTTCTCGCGCTCGTCCCGGGGCAAGGCTTCGCCTTCCGGTTCAGCATTGAGCAGCACGCAGCTGTAAGGGTGCTTCGGTTCGGTGAACAGCGTTTCGCAAGAGGCCTGTTCGACGATTTCCCCGGCCTTCATCACGCACACGCGCTGGGCGATGCTGCGTACCAGATTGAGGTCATGACTGATCAGCAGCAGCGACATGCCGAGCCGCTGTTGCAGGGATTTGAGCAGCAGCAGGATCTTGCGCTGCACCGTCACGTCCAGCGCCGTGGTCGGCTCGTCGGCGATCAACAGTTCTGGTTCACAGGCCAGGGCCATCGCGATCATCACCCGTTGCCGCTGACCGCCGGACAGTTGATGGGGGTAGGCCTTGAGCCGCTCCTTGGGTTTCTGGATGCCGACCAGTTCCAGCAGTTCAAGAATTCGCGCTTGCGCCACTTTGCCGGCCAAGCCTTTGTGCACCAGCAAGGTTTCGCCGATCTGCTTTTCGATGCTGTGCAGCGGGTTCAGGGAGGTCATCGGTTCCTGAAAGATCATCGCGATCCGGTTGCCGCGTAACTGACGCAAGACCTTGGCATCGGCACCGACCAGTTCCTGGCCGCGATAACGAATGCTGCCCGTGGTTTCGGTGCCCAGTTCCGGCAGCAGTTGCAGGATCGAATGGGCCGTCACCGATTTGCCCGAACCCGACTCGCCCACCAGCGCCAGACACTCGCCGGGGCGGATGTCCAGGCACAGTTTGCGCACCACGGTCTGGCCACTGAAGGCCACGCTGAGATCACGGATTTCGATCAGGTTGTCACTCATATCAATCGCCCGGCTCATAGTCGTGGATCAGGATCTTGGGTCGAAGGCATCACGCAATGCCTCGCCGATGAACACCAGCAAAGAAAGAATCAGCGCCAGGGTGAAAAACGCCGTCAGGCCCAGCCACGGCGCTTGCAGGTTCTGCTTGCCCTGGCCGATCAGTTCGCCCAATGAAGCGCTGCCTGCGGGCATGCCGAAGCCGAGAAAATCCAGGGCCGTCAGGGTCGAAATCGCACCGGTGAGGATGAACGGCAAGTAGCTCAGCGTTGCGTTCATGGCGTTCGGCAATATGTGCCGGACGATCACTTTGCGATCGCTCAGGCCCAGGGCCCGGGCAGCTTTGACGTATTCCAGGTTGCGTCCGCGCAGAAATTCGGCGCGTACCACGTCCACCAGGGCCAGCCAGGAAAATAGCGCCATGATCCCCAGCAGCCACCAGAAATTCGGTTCGACGAACCCCGACAGAATGATCAGAAGATAAAGCACCGGCAGCCCGGACCAGACTTCCAGCAAGCGCTGGCCCAGCAGATCGATCCAGCCGCCGTAATAGCCTTGCAGCGCACCGGCGGCAATGCCGATCAACGCACTGACAAATGTCAGCATCAAGGCAAACAGAATGGACACCCGCGCGCCGAAAATCACTCGGGCCAGCACATCCCGCGCCTGGTCGTCGGTGCCCAGCCAGTTGACCTTCGTCGGCGGGCTCGGCGCGGGTTTATTCAGGTCGTAGTTAGGTGTGTCGTCACTGAACGGGATCGGCGGGAACAGCAGCCAGCCGCCGTCCTTCTGGATCAGCTTCTGTACGTAATCACTGCGGTAGTCGGCCTGGAACGGCAGTTGCCCGCCGAACTCCTGCTCGGTGTAGCGCTTGAATGCGGGGAAGTACAACGAGCCCTGGTAACTGACGATCAGCGGCTTGTCGTTGGCGATCATCTCGCCGCCGAGGGTCAGCAGAAACAACCCGATAAACAGCCACAGCGACCACCAGCCACGGCGGTTTTTCTTGAACCGTTCAAAACGGCGCCGGCCCAGCGGCGAGAGCTTGAACATCAGGCATTCCTCGCGGCGAAGTCGATGCGCGGATCGACCAGGGTGTAGCAGAGGTCGCCGACCAGTTTTATCAGCAGGCCGAACAACGTGAAGATGAACAACGAACCAAACACCACCGGGTAGTCCCGTGACACAGCTGCTTCATAGCTCATGCGGCCGAGTCCATCGAGGGAGAAAATCACCTCGATCAGCAACGAGCCGGCAAAGAACACGCTGATAAACGCCTGGGGAATCCCCGACACCACCAGCAACATCGCGTTGCGAAACACATGGCCGTACAGCACCCGGCGTTCGCTCAAGCCTTTGGCTCGGGCGGTGACCACGTACTGGCGGGTAATTTCATTGAGAAAGGAGTTTTTGGTCAGGATGGTCAGGGTGGCGAACCCGCCAATCACCAGCGCCGTAACCGGCAACACCAGGTGCCAGAAGTAATCGGCGATTTTGCCCACGGTCGACAGCGACTCGAAGTTGTCCGAGACCAGCCCGCGCACCGGGAACCAGTTCAGCGATGTGCCGCCAGCAAACACCACGATCAGGAACATGGCAAACAGGAACGCCGGCATGGCGTAGCCGATGATGATCGCGGTGCTGCTCCAGATATCGAAATGGCTGCCGTGATGCACAGCTTTGCGAATCCCCAGTGGAATCGATACCAGGTAGGTAATCAGCGTGGCCCAGAGCCCGAGGGAAATGGTCACCGGCATTTTTTCCAGGATCAGGTCGGTAACCGTGGCGCCGCGGAAGAAGCTCTTGCCAAAGTCCAGCCGCGCGTAGCTTTTAAGCATCAACCACAAGCGTTCCGGTGCCGGTTTGTCGAAACCGTTCTGTTTTTCGATCTCTTTGATCAGTTGCGGATCGAGGCCTCGGCTGGCTCGGGAACTGCCGTGCAAGGTCTCGCCGGAACCTGCGCCGATACCGGCGCCGCCGATGCCTTGCAAGTGCGCGATCGCCTGTTCCACCGGGCCACCGGGGGCGGCCTGGACGATGACGAAGTTGACCAGAAGAATGATGACCAGCGTCGGAATAATCAGCAGCAGGCGCCGCAGTATGTAAGCCCACATCAGCGCGGCCCTCCGGATTTGCCGCGCTTGATCAGTTCGGCGGTCATCTGTTCGTTGGTCAGCGGGGTGGAACTCACTTCCCACCAGCTCTCGATGGCTTCGTCATTGCTCGCTTGCACGCTGGGAATGCCGAAGCGATTCCACCACACGGTCGAACTGCCGGGTGGGTAATAGTTGGGAATCCAGTAGTAGTTCCATTGCAGTACCCGGTCCAGGGCATGGGCGTAGCGCAGCATGTCGGCCTGGGTGGTGGCGCGGACCAGGCCGCTGACCAGCGTATCGACCGCCGGGTTCTTCAGCACCATGTAGTTGTTGGCGCCGGGATCGTTGGCCGCGGACGAACCGAAGTAGTTGACCAGTTCGCTACCGGGGGAGGTGGTCACCGGGTAACCGGTGATGACCATGTCGTAGTCTCTGGACATCAGGCGGTTGACGTACTGGGACGAGTCGATGCGCCGAATGTTGAGGTCGATGCCGATCTGTTTCAGCGTGCGCTTGTACGGCAACAGCAATCGGTCGATGCCGTTCTGGCTGGTGAGGAAGGTAAAGCTCAGCGGCTCGCCCTGGGCATTCACTAGTTGATCGCCGTCGGGTTTCCAGCCGGCCTGTTCAAGCAAGTCCAGGGCCTGCAATTGTTTGTCGCGGATATTGCCGCTGCCGTCAGTCTTCGGTGCTTCGAAGACCTGGGTGAAGACTTCGTCGGGAATCTGCCCGCGCAACGGTTCGAGGATTGCCAGTTCAGCAGCATCCGGAAGCTTGCGCGCGGCGAGGTCGGTATTGGAAAAGAAGCTCTGCTGGCGGATGTACAGGTCGCGCATCATCTGCCGGTTGCTCCATTCGAAATCCCAGAGCATGGCCAGGGCCTGGCGGACACGGCGATCCTGGAACATCGGGTTTTGCAGGTTGAAGACGAAGCCTTGGGCAGTTTGCGGGGCTTCGGTGGCCAAGTGAGCCTTTTGCAGGCGACCGTCGCTCAGGGCCGGGCTTTCGTAACCGATGGAGTAACCGGTGGCGGAGAACTCGCGGTTGTAGTCGTAGGCACCACCGCGCAACACCTGGCGGGCGACGTCGGTATCGCCAAAGTACTCGAGGCTAAAATGATCGAAGTTATATAAGCCCCGGCTGACCGGCAGGTCCTTGCCCCACCAGTCGGCGTTGCGCTCAAACGTGATGCTGCGTCCGGCATCGACTTTGCTCACTCGATACGGGCCGCTGCCAAGTGGTGGCTCGTAACCACCGCCGCTGGCGAAGTCGCGGGTTTTCCACCAGTGCTCGGGAAAAACCGGCAGCGTCGCAATGTCCAGGGGCAGGGTACGGTTCTCGTTGCTCTTGAAGTCGAACCGAACGGTTGATGGCGACTCGACTTCGACGCCTTTGACGTCGGCGAACTGGGTGCGATAGCGCAGGCTGCCTTGGGTCATCAGCAAGTCGAAGGTGTAGCGCACGTCCTCTGCGGTGATTGGCGTGCCATCGGCGAAACGGGCCTTGGGGTTCAGGTAGAAACGCAGGGACAACCCGTCCTCGGCGCGCTCCATTTTCTGTGCTACCAGGCCATACACGGTATAGGGTTCATCGAGCGAGCGCTGAGCCAGGGGAGAATAGAGCAGGCCATCGATCTGGGTCACGCCGATGCCCTTGTCGATGTAGGGCAGGACATGGTCGAAATGACCGATTTCAATGGCCGAGCGCCGCATCGTGCCACCCTTGGGGGCTTGCGGGTTGGTGTAGGCGAAATGACTGAAACCAGTGGGATATTTCGCCGGTTCGCCGTACACGGTCAACGCGTGTTGCGGTGCAGCATTCACACCAGCGGCATTCAACAGCAGTGCCACGGCAGTGAATATCAAAGTGGGGAAAACCAGTCGCATTGTCAGCCTTAGAGCCGGGTAATCGATAACCACAATTTGTACGCTAGCGGCGCGTCACTCGCCAGCCGAATCACGTAACCAAAACACAACGGCCCACCAAATGGCGGGCCGTTATGCAGAAAACTCAGGTTTCAGATCAGTCCTGACGGCTGGTCACTTCCAGCAGGTGATAACCAAACTGGGTTTTAACCGGGCCTTGCACCACGTTGATCGGTGCGCTGAAGACCACGGTGTCGAATTCCTTGACCATCTGGCCTGGACCGAACGAACCCAGGTCTCCGCCCTGACGGCTGGACGGGCAAGTAGAGTTAGCCTTGGCAACTTCGGCGAAATCAGCGCCGCCTTCGATTTGGGCCTTGAGTTCGCTGCACTTGGCTTCGCTGGCAACAAGGATGTGACGGGCAGTGGCTTTAGCCATGGGAAAATTCTCCATTCAATGTTCAGTAAAGTGCTGAGCCTACCGGATTCAGTAGCCTATTTCTTCTCAAAGTTCCATCGCAGGCGGGCGAGCGGTAGTGCATCTATATACAGAAAGGGATTAGAGGCCGGCATTTCTCAAGCGCTCGGCGTGCAGCACGTACAACTCGATCGGGTCGACGCCTTTGCAGATTCGACCGGCGGTCTGGCGCAGGCTATCCATGTGATCCATTGGATAGTCGGAGCGGATCACCTTGCCCAGGTGGGAACTGAAGCGACCAACCAACCCGTCGTTTTGCCCGGCCTCGGTGATGAAATACTCGGAAAAAGCCCGGCAAAAGGCGTGTGCCGGATCGAGAGCGCCAAGTCCTTCATCAAGGATGTTCCCTTGCAGGATGCCGCTCCAGGAGTAGTACCGCACGCCATTGACCAGTTCGCGGCCCTTGCCCCCCCAGGTTTTTGGCAAGCCTTGAGGGTATTTGTCGTTGAATGCGCCGACGCCTTCGGTGGTCAGCGCGTTAAGCGCGGCAATCGCGTTTTGCGGCAACTGGTGGTTACCGCTTAGCAACGACAGGAAGTCAGCAAACAAGGTCGCGACCTTTCTTGCCACATGCTCGGGCAAACGCGCGGGGGTGAGGGCTTTGCGCAAGAAATCCGCCAACTCCGAGCCATGGTTAGGGCCGCTGACAGACGTCACCGACGCCACCAACTCTGGCGCAACTGCGGCCGCGTAACGCGCAGCCAATGCGCCCTGGCTGTGCCCGATCAGGTTGACCTGGCTCGCATCGGTTCCCTCCAGGACCCGTTCGATCTGTGCCAAAAGCTGTTCGCCGCGTACTTCGTTGCTGTGGGTGGCTGAGAGGTGGGGAACGAAGACTCTGGCGCCATGGCTTCGAAGGGCGCGTTTGACGTCATGGAACAGTTCAAACTTGCCAATGCGGTCGAAGCCGAAGAGTCCATGTACCAGCAGGATTGGGTGTTGAGTTGTCGCATTCCGTTGCATGTTAGTGCCTTTTTCGCAGAAGTTTGTGGATGTGCAATAGCGCCCACTCTAAAACACTCCCGTGGCCTGGCGATGTATGAAAAAGCCGCTTTAGTCGGAGGAAAGCGGCATAGGAAAAGTACGAAATTTCGGAACTGTACGAAGCCTGGATCGGAACATTTCGACATCTTTTTGTGCAGTCAGGACTGATTCTCACCAATGGCCTACTTAGAGATCAGCATTTTTCCCGACCATGTGACGCGATCACCTGACATCGCCTCGCTCGGCGATGGGCTTAAATAGGCTTCGCTCGACGTCGACCTGCGGGACGGCGTTTATTTCCACGGACTGGAGTGTATGAATGACCTCACATGAAGTAGCTGCAGACACCTGTACAAAGTCTTTGATGCTGGCACCGCTGTTGGCGCAGGCGGATAACGGAGTTCTCGACCCAGCCTGTAAAAAAGCGGTCGTGAAGGTCATGCCTTATGCAGGCATGGCCAACGGAGACAGGCTGGTATTGCATTGGTCTGGTCTCGACGCCGAGGGGCAGGCCTATCGGCATGAAGCTACGCGTTATGTCAGTCAAACGCAGGTCGGCAAAGATGTCGTCTTCATCGTCGGCGGCGAACACATCGGCGCACTGGATGGCGGTTCACTGGAAGTCTTTTACACGCTCAGTAGCCGTTCCTTGCCCACGCCGGTGCAGTCACCGCAGTTGCAGTTGAATGTCGGTGATGTCCGATACGAGTTATTGCCGGTAGTCGCTAATGACGCTGTGGGCGGGACGCTCGACCCGAATCGAGTGGATGAAGGGACACGCGTAACGATTCGACCTTATGCGCGGATGGCGGCGGGCGATCGGGTCGTGCTGTCCTGGGAAGGCGCTACACCACAAACGAGCTTCAGCGACCGGCTGAATATCGAATCCTTTGCGGTGGGGCACGAACTTTCGTTCTGGGTGAATCCCGAGTTCATTGCGCCGGCTCTCGGATCGTCGGTGAAGATCTTTTATTGCATTGAACAGCATGGGCAGGCGCCGCTTTATTCGCAATTGATGCAGTTGTCCATCGGCCCTCTGGAACGAGCGCCTCTGTCGGCTCCCATCGTATTGGAAGCCGAAGAGGGCTGGCTGGATCTGCAGGATTCGATCGACGGTGTCACCATCGTGATTGACGACGCCCGGACAGAGGAGGGTGAGCTGGTCTATCTGAAGTGCGATGGCGTCAACTTCAGTCACCGGGACGAACGTGAGATTTCCCGGGAAATGGCCGGTGAACCACTGGTGTTCATTGTTCCTTACCGGTTCTGGAGAGAACATCAGGGCTCGACGATCCGCGTTGGTTATGCGGTCGAACGGCTCGACGATGTGAGCCAGCTATCAGACGTGGCCCTGGTGCAGGTGCAGGGCTAAGTCGTTTCGGGAGACTGCGCGGCTCTCCAGTCTTCGCTTGAAGACTGGAAGAAGCCGTTGGTCATACTGGTTGTCGTGTGCGGTGCTGTGTCCGAAGCCGGTCGGCGGCTTGGCGCAGCAACTGTTCCGTCCCGGTCCAGCCGAGGCAGCCATCCGTTACAGATACACCGTACTGCAAGGATGAACCCAACGGTTGGCAGCCTTCGAACAGGTGACTTTCAATCATCATGCCGATCAGTGTGCGATCACCTTGCAGTCGCTGTTCGAGCACGTCGTTGAATACTGCTGGCTGGCGCAATGGATCTTTGCCGCTGTTGGCATGACTGCAATCGACCATGATCCGTGCCGGGATCTTCAGTTTGGTCAGGTCGTGGTTAATCCGGGCGACGCTGTCACGGTCGTAGTTAGGTCCGCGATGCCCGCCGCGCAATACCAGGTGGGTATCAGGATTGCCTGGGGTTTGAATGATTGCAGGATGCCCCTGGCTATCGACCCCGAAATGTCGATGGGGGTGAGCTGCCGAGCGCATCGCATCGCTGGCAACCGTGACACCGCCATCGGTGCCGTTCTTGAAGCCCACTGGCATGTTCAGGCCGCTGGCCATTTCCCGGTGGATCTGCGATTCGGTGGTACGTGCACCAATGGCGACCCAACTGAGCAAGTCGTCGAAGTAGCCGGCGGCCATCGGTTGCAACAGTTCGGTGGCAATTGGCAAACCGAGACGAAGCATTTCTCGCATCAGCTCGCGAGACAGGGTCAGGCCACCGGCCATGTCGTCGCTGCCATCAAGGCGCGGATCGTAGGCCAGGCCTTTCCAGCCAACCGTGGTGCGAGGCTTTTCGACGTAGGCACGCATCACCAGGAGCATTTCATCACTGACATCGGTGGCCAGGCGCGCAAGGTTGGCGGCGTATTCGAGTGCGGACTGCGGGTCGTGAATGGAGCAGGGGCCGACGATGACCAGCAGACGGGAATCTTCACCGTTGAGGATCGCGCGGACCGCATCGCGGTGGGCGGCGACTTGCCGGGTCAGGGCGTTGCTGAGTGGCAATTGCTGTTTGAGTTGCAATGAGCTGGGCAGACGCAGAGTCAGCGCTTCATTGGCAGGGCTCAGGGTGGACAGTGGCAGAGCAGAGGCGGACGAGTTCATATTCAGGCTTCCTGGGCTGGCAGCGGGTTCGTTCCCGCGTGCTCGGCCCTACTGGGGTGTTCGACAATTGGCCGGATTGGCTGCGTGTGTGTGCTTGCCACCTGTGGGTGACCGATCGGAGGCGGCAGGCTGTCCCGAGCGGAGGCTGGTAAATCGCCAGGCGGTAAAACTGTCGTAACGGTAATAAGTGGCGTAGTTCATTTTCTAAATCCTCAGATGTTTGGTGTGTCGCTAAAAATGTGCAGGGGCTGAAAAAACAAAACCCCCGGTCGGGAAGCCGACCGGGGGTTGAGAATTCTCTGGTGGCGACCCGTTTAAAGTGGGCGCCGTGTGGGTATCAGGCGCGCCAGTGGCTAAACCAATACCCAAAATAAAAGCTTGCCGGAGCACAAACGTCATTCACCCGGGCAGCCGCCACCGAGCGCAGGGCGCTGACGGTACGAAGCTGTGAGAGGGCGTTGAACATGGTCTGTCTCCGATGAATGCGCCGAGCTTACTCGAGGGCGGTAGGCGGATTCAATCAGAAAATGCTATCGAGTACTGACGGTGCTTTCTATCGCTTGAGTGCCTGTAGGGTTGTGACACACTTCGTGTTTCGCAAAAGCACACTGTCACAAGGACGCGTCATGACAACCCTGACCATCGCTGCGGCTCAATCGATCTCCATCGCCGGTGACCTTGCCGCCAATATTGCCTGGCACCGGCGCTTTATGCAGATAGCTGCGGAACAAGGTGTGCAACTGCTGGTTTTTCCGGAGTTATCGCTGACCGGTTATGAGCGTGGTCTGGCCGCAGAGTTGGCCATTACCCCGCAGGCCGGCATATTACAGTCGTTGCGAGATTTCGCGCGGGAGATCGGTGTGACGACTGTTGTCGGGATGCCGATTAGCCTGTCAGACGATTCGCCGGTTTTTATCGGGGCTTTGGTTCTGGGCGCGGATGGCTCGCTTGGGGTTTACAGCAAGCAGCATTTGCATCCTGGCGAAGAGGTCGCGTTTGCGCCGGGGGCCGGCGGCTCGACACTCTGGGTCGGTGCTGACACTGTCGCGCTGGCGGTATGCGCCGATTTTTCTCATGCAAGTCATGCGGCCGCGGCGGCGGAGCAGGGGGCGGACATCTATGCTGCAGGCGTGCTGATTACTGAAAAAGGCTACGCTGCGGATACAACGCTGCTTCAGGGCTATGCCAATAAACATTCAATGGTGGTGCTGATGGCCAACCATGGAGGGACTACGGGTGGCTGGGAGTCGGCCGGGCGCAGCGCCATTTGGGCGGCGGACGGTTCGCTGATTGGCATCGCGCCGGGTAAGGGCAACTTGATGGTCATCGCCCGCCGCAACGCCGATGGCTGGAAAGCGCAAATTGTGACCGTTTCGGAGCGTTGAATGGTTTTCGAATTACGCCCGGCGACATCCCGGGATCTGGGCTTCGCTCGGGACCTGACCTGTCAAAACATGTTGCGCTATTACATTCAGCACGACCTGCTGTGGCTCGACGAGGCGTTCGATGTGGCCTGGGCGGGGCGGGAAAACTGGTTGATTGTGCAGGACGACGTTGCGGTGGGCTTTTTCAGCCTGAGTCGTGATGCCAAGGCCCTATACATCCGCGAACTGCACTTGGCTGAAGCCTTTCAGGGGCAGGGCGCAGGTTCCTGGGCGATCGATCAGATATGGACCATGACGTGCGCAGAGCGTCGGCCCGCGTTACGCCTGACCGTTTTCAAAAATAATCCGGCGCAGTCGCTGTATCAGCGAAAGGGCTTGGAGGTGGTCGGCGAGGACGAGTATTTCCTGAGAATGCAGCGCGAAGTCGATGTCCCTTGTCGCTGAAACGCACAGACGGCAAGCCCCCAAAGATGAATTGAAACTTTTTATATGTCGCTTGACGCTAGGTCTGCCAGTTGCTTTTTGCTAAGGTGTTCGGCAACCCAATACGACCATATCGCGAGGTGTCTGCTTGATTAGGGTGCTAGTAGTCGATGACCATGATCTCGTTCGTACAGGCATTACACGAATGCTGGCTGACATCGATGGCCTGCAAGTAGTCGGCCAGGCCGA
>Ga0105857_1000033_pt1 | contig 54001 bp, 38 predicted proteins | sample OrgsoiDNA_201061_FD_89682 | JGI IMG/M metagenome (GOLD analysis project Ga0105857, IMG submission 89682) | Permafrost soil microbial communities from the Arctic, to analyse light accelerated degradation of dissolved organic matter (DOM) -... | ecosystem: Environmental > Terrestrial > Soil >...
ATTGACCACAGTGGCGCCTTTACTGACCGCGTCTGCCACCAGCGAATGCAGGTATTCGACCTTGCTCGCTTCCGGCAGCGGCGTCAGCGCCACGCCGGTGTCCCACGGCATGCCGGGTTTGAGAGTGGCGAGTTTGGCGTTGAATTTTTCGATGAACGACTCGACCACATCTTCATGGACAAAGAGGATTTTCAGCGCGGTGCAGCGCTGGCCATTGAACGACAGCGAACCGGTGAGCGCTTCGCTGACGGCGTTGTCCAGGTCCACCTCGGGCAGCACGATGCCGGGGTTTTTCGCGTCCAGGCCCAGCGCGGCGCGCAAGCGGTGTGGTTTCGGGTGAAGCTTTTTCAGGTCGCTGGCAGCTTTGTTGGTGCCGATAAACGCGAAGATATCGATCTTGCCGCTGGCCATCAGCGCGCTGACGGTTTCGCGGCCGCTGCCGTAGATCACATTGATCACGCCGGTCGGGAAGCTGTCGCGGAAGGCTTCCAGCAGCGGGCGAATCAACAACACGCCGAGCTTGGCCGGTTTGAACACCACGGTGTTGCCCATGATCAGCGCCGGAATCAGCGTGGTGAAGGTTTCGTTCAGCGGGTAGTTGTAAGGTCCCATGCACAGCGCCACGCCCAGTGGTACGCGGCGGATCTGGCCAAGTGTGTCCTGTTCCAGCTCGAAACGGCTGGAGCGGCGGTCGAGTTCCTTGAGGGCGTTGATGGTGTCGACGATGTAATCGCAGGTGCGGTCGAATTCTTTTTCCGAGTCCTTGAGGTTCTTGCCGATTTCCCACATCAGCAACTTCACCACCGCGTCACGCTGCTGGCGCATACGCCCCAGGAAGGATTCGACGTGTTGAATGCGCTCGGCCACGCGCATGGTCGGCCACAGGCCCTGGCCACGGTCGTAGGCGCGGACGGCGGCGTCGAGAGCGGTCAATGCGGTTTCAGCATCCAGCAGCGGCGTGCTGCCAAGGATCACTTGCTCGTCGCCATTCTCGCCGGTCAGATACACCGGGCTGCGGACTTGGGCGAGGGGGCCGCTCCAGGTTCGTAACTCGCCATCGACCAGGTATTCACGTTGCTCGGTCTGGCCGTCGAGGCGGTATTTTTCCGGGATGTCGCTGCTGTCGGGAAACAGATTGCCAAGGATGTGTGCTGTGGTCATGTCGCTACCCCGTGTGGATTCTGATGCACTGATGAATCGTTTTAGCAGACCTCGACCTCGCTTGTCATGACTCATCTCAGGTGAAAGTTGCTTATTCAAGATAGTCGCTGATGTTGCCGCGAGTGGTTTGTTCGACGCCGGCCCATTGTGGGAGCGGGCTTGCTCGCGAAGACGGCGGGCCATTCAGTCTTGTAGTTGCCTGACACACCGTCTTCGCGAGCAAGCCCGCTCTCACAGGAGATTTGCTGGCCTCAGAAGCCCCCCTTAATGTCCGGCAATGCCCTCAACCCCGCCACGTGCCTGGCTTAGTGTTGCCTCTCCTTGATCAGAATAAGAAATGTGCACCGGCTGGCTGGCGCACTCAACGAGAGGACTGCTATGCCGACAATCAGGTACGCGGCGTTACTGGTCGCCGCTGTGCTACTTAGCGCTTGCGGTGATGAACCCAAAACTCAGGCCACCCGCAGCGAAGCCGGCAGCGCCGCACCCACCGACACCGCACTGGCGCAGGTCTACGCCAACAGTTGCAAGCTCTGCCACGCCAATCCCGCCGCCGGGGCGCCGATGACCGGCGACAAAAAAGCCTGGGAGCCGCGGGTGCTGCAAGGCGCCGACACGCTGCTCGATCACGCGATCAACGGCTACAACGGCATGCCGCCGATGGGGATGTGCATGCAGTGTTCCGAGGAAGAATTCCTGGCGCTGATTTCATTTATGTCCGGTCAGTCCATCCAACAATAAGAACGGCAGGTGCACTTCATGACAATGGACCTGACACGACGTCAGTTATTGCAACGGGCGAGCATCATCGGTGCCTTCACTGCGCTCGGTTCCAGCCCGGCGCTGGCCGAACTGCTGCGCGCGCCACGATTGATTCCCTGGCGCAACTGGTCCGGCGGCCAGAGTTGCCTGCCGGCGGCGCGGTTGGCGCCGAAAAACCTCGATGAACTGACCCAAGTGATTCGCCAGGCCCCCGGCAAGATCCGCCCGGTCGGCTCGGCGCATTCCTTCAGCGCGCTGGTGCCGACCGACGGCACGCTGTTGTCCATGAGCTACTTCACCGGACTGCTCGACCACGATCCCAACACCTTGCAGGCCGAGTTCGCCGCCGGCACGCCGATGTCACGCATGGGCACGCCGCTCAAGGACATCGGTCAGGCGCTGCAGAACATGGCCGACATCGACTACCAGACCCTCGCCGGTGCGATTTCCACCTCGACCCACGGTACCGGCAAGACCTTTCAATCCTACTCGGCCCACGTCTCTGGCCTGCAACTGGTCACCGCCAGCGGTGAAGTGCTCGACTGTGACAGCACCCATCACCCCGAAGTGTTCAGCGCTGCCCGGGTTTCCCTCGGGGCTTTGGGCGTAGCGAGCAAAATACGCCTGCAAAATCGCCCGGCCTATCGTCTGAGAGAACGCCAGTGGATCGCCAAGACCGAAGAACTGCTGGAAGACATCGACAAAAACACTCAGGAAAACCAACACTGGGAAATGCTCGTGGTGACCCATTCCGACTACGCCTTGTCGATCGCCCTGAACGAAACCACCGACCCGGCCACGCCGCCGATCCCGGCAGATGAGGAGGGTGGCAACGAGTTCGTGACCCTGATCGAGAAGATCGACAAGTACGGCAGCGACTTCCCCGACCTGCGCCGCACCATGCTCAATAACCTGCGCCACCTCGCCAGTTTCGATGACCGTGTGGGCGACTCGTTCGACATCTACGCCAACGTGCGCACCGTGCGTTTCAACGAGATGGAATATTCGGTGCCGGCCGAATACGGCCCGGCCTGCCTGCGGGAAATCATCAAGCTGATTCAGGACAAAGACCTGCGTACCTGGTTTCCCATCGAATACCGCTACGTCAAAGCCGACGACATTCCCCTGAGCATGTTCGAAGGCCGCGACAGCTGCTCGATCTCGGTTCACCAGCATTACCAGATGGACCATCACAACTTCTTCGCCGCCGTCGAACCGATCTTCTGGAAGTACAACGGCAGGCCGCATTGGGGGAAATTGCACACGCTCAACGCGAAGAACCTGCAGCCGCTCTACCCACGCTGGCGAGAATTCATCGAGGTCCGCCAGGCGCTGGACCCCAGCGGCAAGTTTCTCAACGCGCATCTGATGTCGATTCTGGGGGTGAGCTGATGGCCGTGAATCGACGCAATTTTCTGCTCGGCAGTGTAGGCGTGGGCGCCTTGCTGATTGGCGTTGGCGCATGGCTGCGACCGGGGGACAGGGGCGGACCGTACAGCGAATATTTCCGTGCGTTGAATCGAGAACTCAAGGACCACGGCCCGATGCGTCCGGTGATGTTGATCGATCTGGACCGCCTCGATCACAACATTGACGTGGTGATGCAATCGGTCCAGCGCGCCGGCAAACACTTGCGGCTGGTGGAGAAATCCCTGCCGGCGCCAGGGTTGCTGACGTACATCGCCCAGCGTGCCGGCACGAAGCGTTTGATGTCATTTCACCAGCCATTTCTCAACCACGACGCCGTGCAATTTCCCGACGCCGACATCCTGCTCGGCAAACCGCTGCCGGTGCGTTCGGCGCAGTTGTTTTACGAAACCCACAAAGGGCCATTCGACCCGGCGAAGCAGTTGCAGTGGTTGCTCGATACCCCCGAGCGACTCCGGCAATACCTGGCGCTTGCGCAAGGTCTGGGCACGCGACTGCGCGTAAACATCGAGCTGGACGTCGGCTTGCATCGCGGCGGTGTCAGCGACCTGGGCGTGCTCGGGCAGATGCTGGCGCTGATCAGCGCTCACCCGCAACACCTGGAGTTCGGCGGGTTCATGGGCTACGACCCGTTCGTGGGCATGGGCGTGCCGGGGATTCTTGGTTCGCCTGAGGAACTGTTCGCCAAAGTTATGGTGATCTACAACCGCTGCGTCGATTTCACCCGTCAGCAGTATCCGGGCTTGTGGCGTGAAGGTCTGACGCTCAATACCGCCGGCAGTCCGAGTTATCGCATGCACGAACAGGAAAGCCTGAGCAGCGAAGTCTCGGTGGGCACGGCGATGCTCAAACCGACGCACTATGATTTGCCATCGTTGGTGGACCATGTGCCGGCGGCGTACATCGCCACGCCGGTGTTGAAAAGCACCGGCGCGGTGAACATTCCGGCGCTGGACGACAAGTCGAAACTGTTCTCGTGGTGGGACGCCAATCAGCGCGAGACATTCTTCATTTATGGCGGCAACTGGATGGCCGAGTTCGAATCACCCCAGGGATTGCAGAGCAACGGCGTGTATGGCCGCAGCTCCAACCAGGAAATGGTCAACGGCTCCAGCGCAGTGGGATTGGTGGTGGAAGATCAAGTGTTCCTGCGTCCGACCCAGACTGAGTCGGTGTTGTTGCAGTTTGGTGATTTGCTCGCTGTACGCGGCGGCAAAATCGTCGATACCTGGCCGGTCTACGCCTGAGCACCGTCACACCCATGGAATGCAAACCCTGTGGCGAGGGGGCTTGTCGGAATGCCGCACCACCCCGTTCGGCGGCGCAGCCGTCGCATGACCTGTATGCGAGATATGCCTGAAGGAATGCTGGGGTCGCTTCGCAACCCAACGGGGGCAAGCCCCCTCGCCACAGAGGTCTTTGGCGGTTTAGAGTAAGCGGCCACTCAAGGAAGAATCACTATGCCCGCCACCGACCCCATCATCACCATCCAGCGCTTCAGCGAATCCCACATCGACGGCGTTACCGCGCTCTACAACGACCCTGCCATTACCCGTCAGGTGCTGCAAATGCCGTTTCAGTCCACCGAGGTTTGGCGCAAACGCCTGGCACCGGATAACGAGCGGGTGGTGCAATTGGTGGCGCTGCATCAAGGGACGATCATCGGCAACATTGGTCTGGAGCAGTTCTCGCGGATCCGCCGCAGCCACGCCGGCAACCTCGGTATGGGCGTCGCCGGGGAATGGCAGGGCAAGGGCGTTGGCTCCAAACTGTTGGCGACGGCGCTGGAGATCGCTGACAACTGGATGAACCTGCGCCGGGTCGAGCTTTCGGTGTACGCCGATAACGAAGCGGCCATCGCGCTGTACCGCAAATTCGGTTTTGAAGACGAAGGCCTGTTTCGCGACTACGCCGTGCGTGACGGCGTGCTGGTGGATGCCTTGAGCATGGCGCGTCTGCGTTCCACGCCCAAGGTCGGTTGAGTCAGTCGCCCAAGGCGAACGCCACCGCCGCCTGCGCATGCAGTTCGGTGGTGTCGAACAGGGGCAGGGCGCTGTGCTCGGGTTTGATCAGCAAGGTGATTTCCGTGCAGCCAAGGATGATTGCCTGGGCGCCGCGCGCCGTCAGCGACTCAATGACTTGCTGGTAAACCTTGCGCGACGCCTCGCTGATCACCCCGACGCACAACTCGTCGTAAATGATCCGGTGCACGGCCTGGCGCTCTTCCACCTCAGGTACCAGCACCGTCAGCCCCATGGCTGCCAGACGATCCTTGAGGAAATCCTGCTCCATGGTGAACGCGGTGCCCAGCAAGCCAACCTTGAGCGCTCCGGCCTCGACTGCCGCTTGGCCGGTCGGGTCGGCGATGTGCAGGAACGGAATGCCGATCGCGTCCTGAATCTGCCCGGCCACCTTGTGCATGGTGTTGGTACACAGCACCACGCATTCGGCACCGCCAGCCTCCAATCTGCGCGCGGCATCCACCAGAATCGCCGCCGCATCGTCCCAGCGCCCGGCATGCTGGGCTTGTTCGACAGGCCCGAAGTCGACGCTGTACATTAGCAATTGTGCCGAACGCAACGGTCCGAGTTGGTCACGGACCTGCTGGTTGATAAGGCGATAGTATTCGGCGCTGGACTCCCAGCTCATGCCGCCGATCAGGCCGATGGTGCGCATGTCGTGCTCCTGTTGTTGGCTACCCTTTGTTAGAGAGTCTCCCGTGGATTCGAGCGTCGATCTATCAGGAAATTTCACATGCTGAGCCAAAGCCTGCTGAGCGATAAAGTTTGCCTGCAACTGCTGCCGCGCGCTGCTTACAGCGCGCGGGATCCGGCGCAGTGGCACACGCTTGGCGTGACGCTGGAGCGCCAGCAAGGTGTGCATGCCATCGATTCGGACCATCGGGTGGACTTCGACACACTGCCCGGCGTACTGGCGCACACACCGGTCGGCGTCGAAGTGTTTTCCGAATCGGCCAGCGGCGGTGAATACCTGGTACTGCGGATGGACGAACAGTTCGCCCATCAACACGTGCCTTTGGTAAACCATCGCGTGCAGTCCGCCGGGAATGGCCGGGCGTTAGCGCTGGCGAGAGAGTTGCGGCGTTTGCTGCTGGCCCCGCAACCTGACCGGCTGGCCCTGGAACAAGGTGTGCTGGCGTTCGTCGCTCTGGCGGGTGTGCCAGCCGAAACCGCGCAGCGGACCACGGCCCAGGCGTTCGCCCGGGTGCTGGATCAGATTGCCGAGCAGTTCCACCAACCCCTGAGCCTGGAACAGCTGGCCGTTACTTATGGACACAATGAGCTGCGGTTCCTGCGCGACTTCACCCGTGCCATCGGCCTCACGCCCCATGCGTATCTGATTGAAGTCAGGCTGCAGGCCGCGCGCCGGCTGATCGAACAGACGAATCTGCCCCTGGCCAGCATCGCCCAGGACGCAGGCTTCGCCCATCAGTCGCACATGGGCAGCGCCTTTCGCAAACACTTGGCCATGACCCCCAGCCAGTACCGCTCACGCTTTTAGTCGTACGTCGGTGGCGCGCATCTGCCATGCTCAAAGTCCGCAGCACTGCTTCAACATAGGAACACCGCAATGGACGACGTACAGCAACTGGGCGAGATGCTTCGCCACTACGCAGAAAGCGAAGCGCACAAGAAGCAATTGTTTGAGTCGCAATCGGCCGTGTGGGCGACGCGCATTGGTGAGCTGTTCGATCAGATCCAGCACTGGCTGGAACCGGTCCAGGCACCGAATCTGCTGGAAGTGAGCCGTGAGGTGTACGTCGCCTCGGGGCCGAGCGTGCCGGTCGAGACTTCGACCTTCAAGACCGAGAAGCTGACGGTTGTGATTGCCGGCAAACCGGTGGAGTTTGTGCCAGATGTGATGGGCGTGGGTGGTCAGATTTCACTGGCGGTGATGGGCCTGACGGCCGCGCGTTACGGCAGCATTTCGCTGGTGTGCCTGCCGCCATCCGCGAGCTGGCAGTGGCGCAAGACCAATGGCCTGAAAGACCCGGATACGTTCAGCTTTGATGCGAACTTCCTGGCGTTGCAGTTGCAGAGCCTGATACCCCGCGAACGCGGCTGAATCCTGGCTGGCACATAACCCTGTGGGAGCGGGCTTGCTCGCGAAGAGGTCATCAGCTTCAACATCTTCGTTGACTGCTAGACCGCTATCGCGAGCAAGCCCGCTCCCACATTGATCGGCGTTGCATCAAATTTCGAGGTTGCCCCAACCAGGTTTAGCTTCCTCCGGCGCCACCGCCTTCACAGTCTTGCCCGTCGCCAACTCCACCCTTCGCGCCACCTCCGGGTCATCGGCAGACGGCATCAGACTCGCATCCTCCAGGCTCTCGGGCGTCTGGTGTTTCAGGCAATACTCAATCGCCAGCCAGAACCCGACAACCCCAAACAGATTCAACATCGTCTCGATCATCTCAAGCTCCTTGCCTCAAGCAATCTGCGCTTCACGCTCGGCCATCACCACGTCCGCCACCCGCACCGTGCGCCAGCAGTTGTAAGCCATCAGCAGCATGCCGCTGAGGAAGAACACCCCGCCGGCAAACCGCACCACAAACCCCGGATGGCTGGCCTGCAAGGCCTCGACGAAGGAATAAGTCAGCGTGCCGTCGTCGTTGATCGCGCGCCACATCAGGCCTTGGGTGATGCCGTTGACCCACATCGACGCGATGTACAACACGGTGCCGATGGTCGCCAGCCAGAAGTGCAGGTTGATCAGCGGCGTGCTGAACATCTGCTCGCGGCCGAAGACTTTCGGCACCATGTGGTAAATCGCGCCGAAGGTGATCATCGCGACCCAACCCAAAGCACCCGCGTGAACGTGGCCGATGGTCCAGTCGGTGTAGTGGGAGAGGGCGTTCACCGTCTTGATCGCCATCATCGGGCCCTCGAACGTCGACATGCCGTAGAAGGCCAGTGACAGCACCAGGAAACGCAGAATCGGGTCAGTGCGCAACTTATGCCAGGCGCCCGAGAGCGTCATCATCCCGTTGATCATCCCGCCCCAGCTCGGCGCCAGCAGGATCAGCGACATGGCCATACCGAGAGACTGCGCCCAGTCCGGCAGCGCGGTGTAGTGCAAGTGGTGCGGGCCAGCCCAGATATACAGGGTGATCAGCGCCCAGAAATGCACGATCGACAACCGATACGAGTACACCGGCCGTCCGACCTGTTTCGGCACGAAGTAGTACATCATTCCCAGGAACCCGGTGGTCAGGAAGAAACCCACTGCGTTGTGCCCGTACCACCACTGCACCATGGCGTCGGTGGCCCCGGAATACACCGGATACGACTTGAACCAGCCCACCGGATTCGACAGGTGATTGACCACGTGCAGCATGGCAATCACCACGATGAACGCGCCGAAAAACCAGTTGCCGACGTAGATGTGCTTGGTCTTGCGCTGCACCACGGTGGTGAAGAACACGACAGCGTAGGCGACCCAGACCACGGTCATCCACACCGCGCCGGAGAACTCGATCTCGGCATATTCCTTGGTGGTGGTGTAGCCCAGCGGCAAGGTGATCAGCATCACCACAATCACTGATTGCCAGCCCCAGAAGGTGAAGGCAGCGAGCTTGTCCGAGTACAGCCGCACCTGGCAGGTACGCTGTACCGCGTAGTAACTGGCGGCGAATTGTGCGCTGCCGGCAAAGCCGAAAATCACCAGGCTGGTGTGCAGCGGACGCAAGCGGCCGAAGGTGGTCCACGGCAGGTCGAGGTTCATTTCGGGCCACACCAGTTGCGAGGCGATAAACACCCCCATCGCCATCCCCACGACGCCCCAAACAATGGTTGCCACGATGAATTGGCGGACGACCTTGTAGTTATAGGCCTGTCCGATTGTCGCTGTGCTCATGGTCAGTTCATCCATGCAAAGTCTTGCCAGGCCACCCGGTCTGGCATGGGATGCACTGTAGAAACCCTGTCGGAAACAAAACAGACTCAGGAAAACTCGATTTATGCGGATCAGATGCAAGGCATGCCTGCGGCCATCTGCCGTGCTCTGATACGGTTTTTTAGGTTTCAGGTGGGTCTGTAACGCGCTGCGCCGTAGGTCCATAGTCGCCACCTAGAAAACGAGCCGCAGAGCCTGATGCCATTCAGTGTTGACGCAAACCTTGTGGGAGCGAGCTTGCTCGCGATGGCGGCTGTTCATTCAGCACATGTGTTGTCTGTCAGTCAGCTATCGCGAGCAAGCTCGCTCCCACAGAGATTGTGGTGACTGGCATTAGCCACCGAGCCCGATCAACCCTGATGAGGTAGCCACATGTATCAGTACGACGACTATGACCGGGCGCTGGTGTTTGAACGGGTCGCGCAGTTTCGCGATCAGGTCGAGCGCTTCATGGTGGGTGAACTGAGCGAAGAGGAGTTCCTGCCGCTGCGCTTGCAAAACGGCCTCTACATGCAAAAGCACGCCTACATGCTGCGGGTGGCAATACCCTACGGCACCCTCGGCGCCGGACAAATGCGCACGCTGGCGAGCATCGCCCGGGACTACGATCGTGGCTACGGCCATTTCACCACCCGGCAGAACATGCAGTTCAACTGGATCGAACTGGCCCAGGTGCCGGATATCCTCGAACGCCTGGCCCAAGTGGAAATGCACGCGATCCAGACTTCCGGCAACTGCGTGCGCAACATCACCACCGAAGCGTTCGCCGGGGTCGCGGCGGACGAACTGATCGACCCGCGCCCCCTGGCGGAAATCCTGCGGCAGTGGTCGACCATCAACCCGGAATTCCTCTTCCTGCCACGCAAATTCAAGATCGCCATCTGCTCGGCCAAGCAGGATCGCGCGGCGATCATGATGCATGACATCGGCCTCTACCTTTACCCCGGCAGCGATGGGCAAATGCTGCTGCGAGTGATCGTTGGCGGCGGTCTGGGGCGCACGCCGATCCTTGGTTTGCAGATTCGCGAAGGCCTGCCGTGGCAGCACTTGCTGTCCTACGTTGAAGCGGTGCTGCGGGTCTACAACCGCTACGGCCGGCGGGACAACAAGTACAAGGCGCGGATCAAGATTCTGGTGAAAGCGCTGGGCATCGAAGCCTTCGCCAAGGAAGTGGAAGAAGAGTGGCAACACCTCAAGGACGGCCCCGCGCAGTTGACCGACGTCGAGTATGAACGCGTTGCCAGTGCCTTCGTCCCGCCGGTTTATCAAGCGCTGGCGGGCACCAACCTGGATTTCGGTACGCGCCTGACGCAGAACCCGGCCTTCGCCCGTTGGGTCGCGCGCAACGTGCAGCCGCACAAAGTGCCGGGTTACGTCAGCGTCGTGCTCTCGACCAAACCGGGCATCGCTTCACCGCCAGGAGACGTGACTGCCGAGCAGATGGACGCTGTGGCCGACTGGTCCGAGCAGTTTGGTTTCGGCGAGATTCGCATCGCCCACGAGCAGAACATCGTGCTGCCGGACGTGACCAAGGCTGACCTGTATGCGTTGTGGTGCCTGGCCTGCGATCAGGGGCTGGGCTGCGCAAATATCGGTTTGCTGACCGACATCATCGCCTGCCCCGGTGGCGATTTTTGCGCGCTGGCCAACGCCAAATCGATCCCGATTGCCCAAGCGATTCAGGGTCGATTCGAAGACCTCGATTATCTTCACGACCTGGGCGACATCAGCCTCAACATCTCCGGCTGCATGAACGCCTGCGGCCACCACCACATCGGCAACATCGGCATTCTGGGCGTCGATAAGAACGGCAGCGAGTGGTACCAGATCACCCTCGGCGGTGCCCAAGGCAGGAACAGCGCGCTGGGCAAAGTCATCGGCCCATCGTTCAGTGCGGCCGAAGTACCCGACGTAATTGAGCGGATCATCGCTACCTTCGTCCGTTACCGCGAAAGCGAGGAACTGTTCGTCGATACGGTACAGCGCATTGGTCTGGAGCCGTTCAAGGAACGGATCTACCCGAAAGTGCTGGAGGCGTCGGTATGAACAATCTGTTGCGGCTGGAGGAGGGACTAGCGCGGATCGTGACGAACGATCCGTGGACGCTGGTGCGTACGCTCGAGGGTGACTTGCCGACAGGCCCGTTAGTGTTGCCTTTGGCCGGATGGTTGACGCGGCGCTTCGAACACAATCCAGCACGCGATGCTGTGTGGCTGGGGCCGGATGATGAGGTCGAAAGCCTGAAACCATGGGCCAGGTTACTGCCAATGATCGCCGTGGATTTCCCGAGTTTTCGTGATGGTCGCGGCTACAGCCAGGCGTACCTGTTGCGTACTCGACTGGGCTGGACCGGTGAATTGCGCGCAATTGGCGACGTGCTGCGCGATCAACTGAGCCACATGCGCCAGTGCGGGTTCGACAGCTTTGCAGTGCGCGAGGACAAGTCCGCTGAAGATGCGCTGAAAGGGTTGGCGGGGATGAGCGTGTCGTATGGGCGTTCGGTGATTGAGCCGCGACCGTTGTTCAGACGCCGCTGAATATCACCACGCAACTTAAGGCCTGTGGGATTTTGTGGCGAGGGAGCTTGCTCCCGCTGGGTCGCGAAGCGGCCCCTGCATTTATCCAGTTGTACCGCGTCCGCTGGATTGACGACTGCTGCGCAGCCGAGCGGGAGCAAGCTCCCTCGCCACATTGATCTTCAGTGAATAGGTATTTTTACTTGGGACCGGTACTGGCATTTTGGTAGAGTCCGCCGCACTCAGCGGTTTTTTGGCTGCATGGACGAAATCAAGAAGGGAGTCTGACGTTGTGAGCTTCGGCAAGAAGATTTTAGGGCTGACGGCATTTTTACTGATGTTGACCCTCTGGGGCGGTTACTTCTACGTGTTCCAGGAAAACCGTGGCGGGCAGTTGGGCGGCGCCTACGACAGCACCGCCTGGTGCGGCACACCACCGTCTGCCGATGCGTTGTCGCTGGGCAAGGATCAACTGACCCTGCGCATCACCAACAACCTGCGCGGTGAGTTTATGCTCGGCGGCTCGATCATCGTGTCCGAGCGCACTTTCAACCGCTACGACCTGGGCCGCAACGAACTGCGTTTGCGCCTGGAACCGTTGCAATGGTCCTACGGCGCCACGCCGATCTTCCTCGAACAGGTCCGGATTAAACCCCTGAGCCGCAACCTCGCCTCGGACAACAAAAGTGCCTACGTCGAACTCGAATCACGACCGATTGGCGTGCAGGGGCGGGCTACCGAGTTTCCTTTCGACACCTACCGCTACGGTTACAAACCGGTGCTCTATTACCTCAAGGGCAACGAGCGCATCGACCTGCGCTTCCGTCACATCACCACGCTGATGGAGATGTCGAACACCTTCACGCCAATCCAGAAGTACAACCGCGTCGAGTACATCAACGAGAAAAACTCGATGGTGCGTGATGAGGATTACAAGGCTTACGCGCCCAACGAATGCGCGTTCAGCGTTGAGCGTAAGGGTTCGTTCAAGGTGATTGTTTTGCTGATGTTGCTGGTGCTTTGCTTGCCGCTGATGCACGTGTTTTATCGCGACGAGCCGGGTATCGACTTTCTGGCCACGCTGGTGGGGGTTGGTGCGGTAAGGATGCTGCTGGTGGGGCCGTTGCAGGATTTCCAGCTGTACAACATCGACTTTCTGTTTGGCGCGGCGATTCTGCTGGTGGGGACGGTGTCGCTGATCAAGGCGATGCGGGCCAATAGTCGGCGGGTATTGGCGGCTAAGAGTGGTTCAACGTGGTGATGCTCTATCAGGTCAACACATAACCTGTGGCGAGGGGGCTTGCCCCCGTTGGGCTGCGCAGCAGCCCTAAAACCTGTCGACGCGATTCTACAGACTTACCGCATTCGCCGGTTTTACGACGGCTTCGCCGCCGAACGGGGGCAAGCCCCCTCGCCACAGAGGCCTCAAGATCAGCCCCCAATCATTTCAACGCCGGATCGCCCATGTTCATCTTCTTCCAGCCCTGCAGCAGCACTTGGGCCTTCGGTTCCTTGCCGTTCTCCAAGTAATACTGGATCAACGACAACCGCGCATTACGGTTGGCCGGCTGAACTTTCAACAACCGCTCCAGCTCTTCGCACGCTTCATCAACCTTGCCGCTGTCATGCAGCGCCACCGCCAATACATAACCGTACTGCGCGCTCTGGGGCTCCAGCGCGGCGGCTTTGCGTAACAGCGGCATCGCTTGCGCGGTTTTACCGGCACGAATCAGCGACAAGCCCTGGGTGTGCAGCAACAGCGCGGCGTCCGGGTGCTCCTTGACGCTCTGCTCCAGCAGCGCTTGCGCCTCCGGGCCGCGCCCGTTGGCTTCCAGCCACTGCACCAGGGTTACCAGCGCCGGGTAGAAGTCCGGGTCACGTTTCAGGGCCATACGCAGCAGCGGCTCGACGTCCGCCGTACGTCCAATGCCCTGATAGAGCATGGCCAGGTTGAGGTTGGCCTCGGCGCGTTCCGCCAGGCTTTTTTGCACGTCTTCGTATTCGGCGATCGCCGCTTCCCAGTTGGCCTGGGCGCTGCCCAAACCGTTGCGGGCCACGCTGAGCAGGTCCCGGGCCGCGACAATCCGCACAGCCTTCACCGGGTCAACAAGCAATGGCGTCAGTAGCGGCGCACGCTCCGGTGGCTGGAGGAACGCACTGATCGCCCGCACCGCGCTTTCACGCACCTGTGGCGCCAGGTTGCTCAAGTCCTGGGTCGCCAGTTTCAGCGCTTGCTCGCTCGGGTACAGCGGCAACTCGGCCAGCAACGTCGCCCGTTGAATCGCCGGCAGGTTGCTGCGCTGCAATTGCTCGTACAAGGCTTGCGCCGCGCCGGGTTGGCCGTTGCGGATCAGCCACAAACTTTCGTCATAACGCGGTGCCTGAACAGCAGACGCCGAAGCGGTGTTCCACAGCTTGAATTGCTCGGTGACCTTGTCCCCGGCCTTGCCCTGGTGACAGGTCAGGCAGGCGTCCGGCGTGCCAAGTTTTTTAGCGCGCTCGGGGTTGGGAATGCTGAAGCTGTGGTCATGCCGGAAGTCGTTGCCCATGTAGAACTTGCCCGGCATATGGCAATCCACACACTGCGAACCCGGCTGGCCCATGGTGTGGCGGGTGTGTTCGATGGAGTCGTAGTTCTTCGCTTGCAGGCCCTTGCCGTCGACGCCTTCCACCGCAGTTTTGCCGGCGGTGTTGTGGCATTGCAGGCATACGCCGTTGCCCGGCGCCTTGAGTTCGGTGCTGTGGGGGTTGTGGCAGTTGCTGCAACGCACACCTTTGTCGAACATTTTGCTTTGGGCGAAGGAGCCGTGCTCGAACACTTCGTCCTTGATCTTGCCGTCCAACGCATACAATTCGCGGGTCAGGGTGCTCGGCAAGTAGTCGTCCATCAGCCGTTTGCCGACGGTGTAGCCATCGCCCAGCGGTGCGCGACGCGAGTGGCAGCGGGCGCAGGTTTCGATCTCGACAGTGGCGTTCTTGTCCTTGAGGTCGACGGCAAACCCGGCGTGGATCAAGTCGGTTTTTTTCGCCGTCCATTCCAGGTGATTGGACGCTGGGCCGTGGCACGCCTGGCAGCCAACGCCAAGGCTGTTCCAGTGACTCTCAAAGGTGTTTTTTACGGCATCGAAATTTCGGTTGTAGCCAGTGGTGTGGCACTCGACACACATGTAGTTGGCGTTCTGGCTCGGCTTGCTCCAGTGCAGCGGGTTCTTGAAGTTCACCCCTTGCCCCGGATAGAGATGAAACCAGCGCTGCTTCTCGGTATCCCAGGCCACGCCGAGGGCTTGCAACCGGCCTTCGCCGACTTCGATCAGGTATTGCTGAAGCGGCGCGATGCCGAAGGTGTAGGCGACTTTGAAATCGGCATTCTTGCCGTCGATCCCAGGTGTGTTGACCCAGAACTCGTCACCTTTGTGCGAGAACACAGTGGTCTCTTTTTCCGCCTTGAAGGTGACGTTTTTAAAGTCCCCCAGCATCGTGTCGGCGGTGGCGGGTTGCATCGCCAATTGGTGATGGGAGCCTTGCCAATCCTTGACCTGCTCGGTGTGGCAGCCCTGGCATTGTTGCTCATCAACCATCGTCGCCGGGGTCGCAGCCACTACCGGTTTGGCCGGTTGCACGACAGGCGCGCTGACCGCTACAGGCTTGAGCGGGGCGGGTGTGCTGCTGTTGAAAAGAAACCAGCCGATTCCCGCGACAGCCAGCAGCAAGACGCCGATGGTGACGGGAAACAGGTAACGGTTAATCAAGGTCGGTGGCGAATCAGGGTTTGTGTTTATTGCTTTATTTTTATGCTTCGACATTGCGACTTCCGTGGTCCGAGTGCGTTGGCCGTTGAAGGCGCGCTTTGACGCTCGATGCAGCTTTGCCGGATGGCGAACTCTTCCTTGGTCAGCGCCGGGCCGATCGGGGTGTTGGTGTTGATGCGGTTGTAATAGCCGAAAACCATGTTCAGGTCAGTCGGCAGGTTCTGCCAGTCGCGGGCGTTGTCGGCCTGGCTCAACAGCGGGGTCATGGCCAGCGTCAGTGCCGTCATTCCTTTTTTTGATGTCTTCAAACGCATCTTTTTGCTCCTGCAATGTTCTGAATGACGGTTTACGACTTATTGACCAATCGGCGTCAGCAGCGGGATCTTCCACTGACCGTTCACCACTTCCGGTTTAGGCAGGTACAGGCGCAGCACGGTGTAGAACGGCCCGTGCGGTGCCGGCAGCCAGTTGCTTTTCTTGCCGTCCACCGGCTCGGAATGCTGCACATACAGGGTCAGCCCGCCATCAGCATCGCGCTTGAGCTTGGGCAACATCCGCGAATTGATCAGGTAGCGCTTCGTGTGGTTGGCCACCAGCAACTTGGTCTTGCCGTCGTACAGGGTCAGCGACCAGAAGGCGTCGGCCGGCGGCAGCTCGTCCTTGTTGAAGTGCAGGGTGTAGCTGTGGCGGGCGCCGTTGAGTGGTTTGCCCTGGTTGTCGACGAAGTAGCCGATGTAATTCGCCTCTTCGGCGGAGTTGCCGAAGATCCCGACATTGGCGCCGACGTAGCGATACAGGTAGTTGCCATTCAGGTGATCGCGGGTGCCGAAGAAGTCGCCGCTGGTGACTTGGTGTGTGTCGATTTTGTCCTTTTTGAACTGGGCGAACTCGGCCTTGCCGTCGGCGATGCCGTCGTCCAGCGCCTTGCGTTGTTCGGCGCTCAAGTCGCTGACTTTGAACGGCTGGCCACCGACGATGCCGATCTTGGCGAAGCGTGCCAGCAGATCTTTTTCCACGTCCTGGGGTGGGGCGAAACTCAGCATGAAGTTGAGGTAGCGGAACAGCTCCGGGCTGTCGCTCATCGTCGCCGTGGGTTTGGGCCAATCGACTTTTGGCGCGGCAGGTGGCGCCGGTTGCTTGAGGTACTGGCTGAGGGTTTGAACCTTGTAGGCGTTCTGGATCAGCTTGACCTTGTTAAGGTCGGCATTGTCGAACAGCTGCGTGCGATACAGCGCGTAGGCAATGTTGCTTTCACTGCGCACCAGGCGATCGATGTTCACCGGTTGCTGGCCTTGCCAGTCCGGGCCGGCAATCATGAACGTGCCGCCCTTGTTGCCGGTGCTGCGAGTGCCCAGGTACGCAAAGTTTTGCGTGTAGAGGTCGATCAACTGCACCGAGTAGTAACGGTTTTCTGCAATCGGCGGCAGGGTCAGCACCACGGGCTCAGTCCGCAGGTCCATCCAGACGAAGGAGTAGGGCGTGTCAGAGTTGGGGGTGACAAATGCAGTGTCTGCGGGCGAGAACACTTTGGTGGTGTTACCGATCTTGTTGAACGGCGCCTTGAAATTCGGCCCGCCCTTGTCCACGGCTTGGGTGTAGAGGGTCTTGTACATCTCCACTACCGGGAAGCCATACAGATAGGCTTCCTTGGCGATGCCGCGGGCTTCTTGCGGCGTGGCGCTGAAATCCGCCCAGGCACTGCAACTGAGCAGTAACGAGAGACTGGCAAGCATCAGGCGTGGGGCTTTTTCAAACTGCATGGTGTGTCCTTTTCAAGTAATGCCGGTCAGTCAGAGATAGAACTAACAATGAGTAACCTGTGGCGAGGGAGCTTGCTCCCGCTGGACTGCGCGGCAGTCCCTTTTATGGGGCCGCTTCGCGACCCAGCGGGAGCAAGCTCCCTCGCCACGGGTAATGCGCTCGCCGGTCCATTCCTTGACTGGCCGATATTGATCTTTGGGCATCACTTCACAACGGTGATGTCATCCAGTTTCCAGCTCTTGTCGACATACGCTTCAGTCGGCGCATACAGCCGGGAGTCGCTGAACGAGTGCTTACCCGGCGGGGTTTGTACCCCGACTTCCTGTGCCTGCGCTTGAGCGCCAACACCACAACTGGCGAACATCGCCATCACACTGAACCCTGCCGCACGAAGTGAAATATGCATATGAGTGTCCTTATTTGCCAACCGTGACATTGATCCCGGTGAACAGCGTGAACTGCGGCAGGCCATCGCCTTTGCGTTCCACGGTCCACTGGGGTTCTACAAAGGCGTTGAGGATGTTGGTGCCGGACTTCCAGACCTTGCCACCACCCAAGCCGATGGGGATGTAATGGGTGTCATTTTTCAGGTCGAAGGTCCAGGTGCCGGTGGACCGCAGGTACCAGCCTTTTTCCAGGTTATGCATGATGAAGGGCTGCATCGTCGCGGTTTCGACGTGGGCGCGGTCACGGTCACCGGCGAACGAACTCTGGTACTGAACCAGCGCACCCAATAGGCCGCGGGGTGACGAATCGATGGCGACGGCGGCCAGGCCGGCCTGCCACTTGCCGGTGCCCAACTCATCTTGCTCGGCGGTGGGCGCGGTGATCTGCGGGCCGATGCCCAACTGGATGCCGTCGGTCTTGAGCAGGAAAATATCGAACAGGTTCAGGTCGCCGATACCGGTGCTGTAACCGTTATGCGGGTCGGGGCGGGTGCTGATCGGCAGAGTCGCGCGCAGCAATTGCGGCACGCCGATGAAATCGTTGGGCGCTACCGGCAGGGTGCCACGCAGCAATGCGTCATTGGTATGAACATTGGTGTCGTAGAGCCTGGGCGTGTAGTAATCCTGCAGGTTGGCGCCGGGCGCCAGGCTCAGCGGGTTGTTACTCTTGTTGGCTTCCTCTGCGTTATCCGCCTGAGCACAAGTGGCAGACGCCATGAGTGACACCAGCAAAAGGGCGTGCGCTCCTGGATTTTTCGACATGATTCCCCAGTTCCTTGATGGCTCAGTGGACGAACCCGGCCATATGTTTGGCCGTTACTGTGTAATCTCTTTCCGATCAAGCCTGTAGGACACATCAGTTGAAGCTAGCAGCTAACCACAAGTTAGCCAGCCGAAAGGGTTAATTCCTTCGTTTTGCGTACGCGTTCTCGTTATTTTTGTGTACTGGAAAGTTAAATTGAATCAGTGGGTTGGGGGCGGGAGTTTAGGAGGGAGTTAGGCTTTTCGGGGGGGATGGGGGCGTGCGACGGGCACAAATACTGTGCCCGTAGAAGATCAAATGTGGGAGCGAGCTTGCTCGCGAAGGCGCCGTGTCAGGCAACATTTCTATCGACTGGTACGCCGCTTTCGCGAGCAAGCCCGCTCCCACAAGGGGGATCACCTATTTAGGCAATTCGAAGTTATCCAGCATCCGATTCACCGCCAGTTCACCCAACATGACGACCTGTTGAATGCCCATCAGGGTGTTGCGATGCGGTCCCTCCATCAGTCCGGCGAAGTTACTGAGCATGACACTCGCCGACGCCATCGATTCGCAGGCGTGGGCCAGCAGGGTTTCCTGGTCGGCATCGGGGTAGATGTTGAAGAGGGTGCTGGGTTTTCGCGGTGGGATAGGGTTTTTCAGGGCCCCGGGGTTGAGGTAGAAATTGAGCGCGCGGTCGGCGGCCTCTTTGAGTTTTTTGGCGTCGAGGGCCGGGTCGTGCGGGACCGGATCTGTGTCCGGAGGATTAGGTGTTGCCTTGAACATAATTGCATTCCTTCCTAAGTAGGGCTGCAACCGTTTCGCTACTAAACGAAAGGGTGGCAGCTGTGCGCAAGTTAGTAGACCGGGAAGGAATGAAACCGGCGCGCCCGAGGACGCCATGCGCACAGCCACCATCAAGTACAGGCGAATTGCCTGACTGAATGACACTTGTGCAACGGTTCAAACCTTCCGGGCTACTAAACCCGATCACTGACCATCAGTGATGCGGACAAAGTTACCGAGCAGCCCCCAGACGCACAAGCCGGCGGATTCTGGCGTAGTTGTAGGCAAAGGCGCAAGACGATGTAGCCTCGCGGAAACCTTCTGACACGCCATTTAAACAGAGCGTTAAACACCCTCAATTACAACGGGTATTGAGCGCGCCGCGCCGGCCCTATTCAGTTCTTTTTCCCCTGCGCCCGCACTCGCTCTTCCTGCTCGCGCAACTCAGGTGTGAACTCGGCACCAAAGTCCTCGGCCTCAAATATTTGGCGAATCTCGATCTCGGACTCTCTCCCAGGCATTGGGTTCGGACAGCGTTTGACCCACTCGATCGCTTCCTCTTTTGATTTCACCTGCCATATCCAAAAGCCGCCGATCAGCTCTTTGGTTTCGGCGAACGGCCCATCAATGACCGTACGTTTTTCGCCCGAGAACCGCACGCGAGCGCCTTTGCTACTGGGTTGCAAACCGTCGCAGTCGAGCAGAATCCCAGCCTTGGACAGTTCCTCGTTGTAGGTGCCCATCGCGGTCATCAGTTCCTCGGAAGGCATCACACCGGCCTCGGAATCCTGGCTGGCTTTCACAATGATCATGAATCGCATGGTTTTATCTCCGCTGGAAGTGAGTGATTCGCTACCTAGTCGAATGGCCGTCTGCTGAATCGACAACACCGCCCACAAAATTTAGCAGCACACCGATACCCGTGTCGGAGCTGCCGAAGGCTGCGATCTTTTGATTTTGCTTTTAAAGACGAAGATCAAAAGATCGCAGCCTTCGGCAGCTCCTACCGGGGGATGTGTCGGGGTTGAGCGCGGTGGTAGGCTGCGCGTTCCCTGGCCAATGGAATGCCTGCCAATCATGCCCGTTCTGCAACTCACCACCCTGATCCCCGACCGCACGCCTGACCAAGTCCTGGATTTCTGCCTCGAAGGCGTCAACTTCCCGAAAATCTTCCCCGAACGCGTCACGCCGCTGGGCGATATCGACCTGAACAATCTGCGTATCGAGGCCGGGCGCCAGTTCCGCTTTCGGCACTGGATGTTCAACGTCATCCCGTCGAACTGGACGGTGGTGATTCGTGAGGTCGGCGAAACGCATTTCATCGATGAAATGCTCAAGGGGCCGATGGCTGCCTTTCGTCATGAACATCGAGTGGCGGCGGGCGAGGGCGGTACGCTGTACACCGACCGGGTGACGTATGCGGCCATCGGCGGCGCACCGTTGGAATGGTTGCTGGTCAACGGCTACATGCGGCGGATTTTCGAGGCGCGGCATCGCAATATGCTGCGGTTGCTCGCCTGAATCAGCCTGTACGCAATCCCTGTGGGAGCGAGCTTGCTCGCGATGACGGACTGACAGTCACCCAATGTGCTGAATGCTAGACCGCTATCGCGAGCAAGCTCGCTCCCGCTGGTTTTGTGTCGTTTGTGCGAGTTGTATCCAATTTCACCTACGACACTTCACAATTTGTATCTGGGCATAGGTCGTCGGACAATTTCGTGGTTAACTTCGGCCTCTTCAGATTTTCAACAACACTTCCAGAAGGACTCCGTTCATGGCTCAAGTCACTCTTAAAGGCAACCCGGTTCAAGTCAACGGCCAACTGCCACAAGCCGGTTCCAAGGCACCAGCCTTTTCCCTGGTTGCCGGCAATCTGTCCGACGTGACCCTGGCGAGCTTCGCCGGCAAGCGCAAAGTGCTGAACATCTTCCCAAGCGTCGACACCCCGACCTGCGCGACTTCGGTTCGCAAGTTCAACGCCCAGGCAAATGATGTCGCCAACACCGTCGTGCTGTGCATCTCTGCTGACCTGCCGTTCGCCCAGGCACGCTTCTGCGGCGCTGAAGGCCTGGAAAACGTTCAGAACCTGTCGACCCTGCGTGGCGCCGAGTTCATCGAAAACTACGGCGTGGCCATTGCTGACGGCCCACTCAAAGGCCTGACCGCCCGTGCCGTCGTGGTACTGGACGAAAACGACAACGTGCTGCACAGCGAACTCGTTAAAGAAATTGCAGAAGAGCCTAACTACGAAGCGGCACTCGCTGTTCTGAAGTAACCGGCTTTACAATTGTTAACGGCCTGGCACTCGCCAGGCCGTTTTCATTTGTGTTTCAGTCCCTTGGACAAACATCCTGTTACGTAAGCCAAAGGTAAATAGCCGGTAAAGCCGCTTTGCTTAATGCTCGCCAGTGCTTATCGTTCAGCCTCCCGTAGAAGAAGCCCCCGCGCCCATGGTTGATCATTCAATGCAATCCTCCTCCCGTAGTCCCCGTCGCTGGCTGTTCGGCCTGCTTGTCCTGTTGATCGTCGCGGGTGTGTGCTGGAAATTCTGGCCTGCCGGCACTGATCACAAAGCGGGCGAAAAGCCGAGAGCCGCCGCAGGGCATACAGGCAAGGCTGGAGGGATGCGTCCGGGGTTTGGCGGGGCGAGCGGCCCGATTCCGGTGCGCGTGGCGCCGGCGGTCAAGGGTGATTTCCCGCTGTACTACAAGGCGCTGGGCACGGTCACGGCGCTCAACACCATCAATGTGCGCAGCCGGGTGGCCGGAGAGTTGATGAAGGTTGCGTTCGAGGAAGGGCAGATGGTCAAGGCCGGCGACTTGTTGGCCGAGATCGACCCGCGTCCTTACCAGAATGCTTTGCTCCAGGCTGAAGGCACTTTGCTACAGAATCAGGCGCAACTGAAAAACGCCCAGGTCGATGTCGAGCGTTATCGCGGTCTGTTTAAAGAAGACAGTATCGCCAAGCAGACCCTGGACACCGCCGAAGCGCTGGTCGGCCAATACCTGGGCACGGTCAAGACCAACCAGGCAGCGGTTAACGACGCCAAGCTCAATCTCGAATTCACCAAAATCCGCGCACCGATCACCGGGCGTGTCGGCTTGCGTCAACTGGACGTTGGCAACCTTGTCGCCGCCAATGACACCACCGCACTGGCCATCATCACCCAGACCCAACCGATCAGCGTGGTTTTCACCCTGCCGGAAAACAGCCTCGACACCGTACTGGCCCGCTACCACACCGGTGCCAAACTGCCGGTGGAAGCCTGGGACCGTGGCGATATGAAATTGCAGGCCAGCGGCGTGCTGCAGAGCCTCGACAACCAAATCGACGTCACCACTGGCACCCTGAAATTCAAGGCACGCTACGAGAACCGCGATCAAGCGTTGTTCCCCAACCAGTTCGTCAACGTCCACCTGTTGGCCGACACCCTCAAAGACGTGACGCTCGCACCGTCGGCGGCGATTCAGTTCGGTACCAACGGCACCTTCGTCTATGCCATGGATGGGGACAAGAAGGTCACGATCCGTCAGTTGAAAGTCGGCCCGAGTGACGGTAACAACACCGTCATCACCGAAGGGCTGGCCGTCGGTGATCGCGTGGTCCTGGAAGGCACCGACCGCCTGAAGGAAGGCAGCGAAGTGGAAGTGGTCAATGACACCCAGGATGTACCGACCACCCCGACCGAACACCTGCAAGGCAAATCGGCGGCCAAGACCCCTGACGCGACCGCCAACGACAAGGCGAAGAAGGGCGCATGAACATCTCGCGGCTGTTCATCCTTCGCCCGGTCGCCACGACCCTGAGCATGCTGGCCATTATTCTGGCCGGCATCATCGCTTATCGTTTGTTGCCAGTGTCGGCATTGCCCCAGGTCGACTACCCGACCATCCGCGTCATGACGCTCTACCCCGGCGCCAGCCCGGATGTGATGACCAGTGCGGTGACCGCGCCGCTTGAGCGTCAGTTCGGGCAAATGCCCGGCCTGACCCAAATGGCGTCCACCAGTTCGGGCGGCGCTTCGGTGCTGACCCTGCGTTTCAGCCTCGACATCAACATGGACGTCGCCGAGCAACAGGTGCAGGCCGCGATCAATGCCGCGACCAACTTGCTGCCCAAGGACCTGCCGGCACCGCCGGTCTACAACAAGGTCAACCCGGCGGACACCCCGGTGCTGACCCTGGCCATCACCTCCAAGACCATGCTGTTGCCCAAACTCAATGATTTGGTCGATACGCGCATGGCGCAGAAAATCGCCCAGATCAGCGGCGTCGGCATGGTCAGCATCGCCGGCGGCCAGCGTCAGGCGGTGCGGATCAAGGTCAACCCCGAGGCCCTGGCGGCCAATGGCTTGAACCTGTCGGACGTGCGCACCTTGGTCGGCGCGTCCAACGTCAACCAGCCCAAGGGCAACTTCGACGGCCCGACCCGGGTGTCGATGCTCGACGCAAACGATCAACTGACGTCGCCCAAGGATTACGCCAACCTGATTCTTGCTTACGCCAATGGCGCGCCGTTGCGGCTCAAGGACGTGGCGGAAATCGTCGACGGCGCTGAAAACGAACGACTGGCGGCATGGGCCAACGAAAACCAGGCCGTGTTGCTGAACATCCAGCGCCAGCCCGGTGCCAACGTTATTGAGGTGGTCGACCGGATCAAGGCCTTGCTGCCGAGCATTACCGACAACCTGCCGGCCGGCTTGCAAGTCACCGTTCTGACCGACCGTACCCAGACCATCCGCGCCTCCGTTACCGACGTACAACACGAACTGCTGATCGCCATCGCATTGGTCGTCATGGTGACGTTCCTGTTCCTGCGCCGGGCCAGCGCGACGATCATTCCTTCGGTCGCCGTGCCGCTGTCGTTGATCGGTACGTTTGGCGTGATGTACCTCGCGGGTTTCTCGGTCAACAACCTGACCTTGATGGCCCTGACCATCGCCACCGGTTTCGTGGTGGACGATGCGATCGTCATGCTGGAGAACATTTCCCGATTTATCGAAGAGGGCGACAGCCCGCTGAATGCGGCGCTCAAGGGCGCCAAGCAGATCGGCTTCACCCTGGTTTCCCTGACCCTGTCGCTGATTGCGGTACTGATCCCGCTGCTGTTTATGGCTGACGTGGTGGGGCGTCTGTTCCGGGAATTCGCCATCACCCTGGCGGTGGCGATCCTGATTTCCCTGGTCGTGTCGCTGACCCTGACGCCGATGATGTGCGCGCGGCTGCTCAAACGTGAGCCCAAGGAAGAAGAGCAGGGCCGTTTCTACCGGGCCAGCGGCGCAACCATCGACTGGATGATCGCTGCTTACGGGCGCAAGTTGCAGTGGGTGCTCAAGCACCAGCCGCTGACCTTGATGGTGGCCATCGCCACCCTGGGCCTGACCGTATTCCTTTACATGATCGTGCCCAAAGGCTTCTTCCCGGTGCAGGACACCGGGGTGATCCAGGGCATTTCCGAGGCGCCGCAGTCGATTTCCTTTGCCGCGATGAGCGAACGTCAGCAAGAGCTGGCCAAAGTGATCCTCGCCGACCCGGCAGTGGAAAGCCTGTCGTCCTACATTGGTGTGGACGGGGACAACTCGACGCTCAACAGCGGTCGCATGTTGATCAACCTCAAACCCCACAGTGCGCGGGACCTTAGCGCCACGAAAATCATTGCTCGCCTGCAACCGGAAGTGGACAAGCTGATCGGCATTCGCCTATTCATGCAGCCGGTGCAGGACCTGACCATTGAAGACCGGGTCAGCCGTACGCAGTACCAGTTCAGCATGTCGTCCCCGGACGCCGAATTGCTCAGCCTGTGGAGCGGACGTCTGGTGGAAGCCCTGGCCCATCGGCCGGAACTGACCGACGTCGCCAGCGATTTGCAGGACAAGGGTTTGCAGGTGTACCTGGTGATCGACCGCGATGCGGCGTCCCGGGTCGGGGTGTCGGTGCAAAACATCACCGATGCGCTGTACGACGCTTTCGGCCAGCGGCAGATTTCGACCATCTACACCCAGGCCAGCCAGTACCGCGTGGTGCTGCAATCGCAGTCTGGCGAGAAAATCGGCCCGGACGCGCTGAACCAGATTCACGTCAAGACCACTTCGGGCGGCCAGGTGCGCCTGTCCAGCCTGGCGCATGTCGAGCAACGTCAGACGCAATTGGCGATCACTCACATCGGCCAGTTCCCGGCGGTGATGATGTCGTTCAACCTGGCCCCCGGCGTGGCGCTGGGGCATGCGGTGGAGATCATCGATCAGGTGCAGAAGGACATCGGCATGCCGATCGGCGTGCAGACCCAGTTCCAGGGCGCGGCCGAAGCATTCCAGGCGTCGCTGTCGAGCACCTTGCTGCTGATCCTGGCGGCGGTGGTGACCATGTACATCGTGCTCGGCGTGCTCTACGAAAGTTACATTCACCCGATCACCATCCTCTCGACCTTGCCCTCGGCGGCGGTCGGCGCCTTGCTGGCGTTGCTGCTGACCGGCAATGACCTGGGGATGATCGCGATCATCGGCATCATCCTGCTGATCGGTATCGTGAAGAAGAACGCGATCATGATGATCGACTTTGCCCTCGACGCTGAGCGCAATCAGGGCATGGCGCCGGAGCAGGCGATTTACCAGGCGGCACTGCTGCGTTTCCGGCCGATTCTGATGACTACCCTGGCCGCATTGTTCGGCGCGGTGCCGTTGATGCTGGCCACCGGTTCCGGTGCAGAGCTGCGTCAGCCGTTGGGTCTGGTGATGGTCGGTGGTTTGCTGGTGAGCCAAGTGCTGACGCTGTTCACCACCCCGGTGATCTACCTGTATTTCGACCGTCTCGGTCGGCGCTGGGGCCATAAGTCTGCAGCCGTGGACGCGGTAGAACAGCCATGAACCTGTCCGGACCTTTCATCAAGCGCCCGGTCGCGACCATGTTGCTGAGCCTGGCGATCATGCTGCTGGGCGGTGTCAGTTTCGGCCTGTTGCCGGTGGCGCCGTTGCCGCAGATGGACTTCCCGGTGATCGTGGTTCAGGCCAGTCTGGCGGGTGCGAGCCCGGAAGTGATGGCGTCGACCGTGGCCACGCCGCTTGAGCGTTCCTTCGGCTCCATCGCCGGGGTAAACACCATGAGCAGCCGTTCCAGCCAGGGCTCGACCCGGGTGATTTTGCAGTTCGACATGGACCGCGACATCAACGGCGCGGCGCGGGAAGTGCAAGCGGCGATCAACGCCTCGCGCAACCTGCTGCCGAGCGGGATGCGCAGCATGCCGACCTACAAGAAGGTCAACCCCTCGCAAGCACCGATCATGGTGTTGTCGCTGACCTCGGACGTGTTGGAGAAAGGTCAGCTCTACGACCTGGCCTCGACCATTCTGTCCCAGAGCTTGTCCCAGGTGCAGGGCGTAGGTGAAGTGCAGATCGGCGGCAGCTCCTTGCCAGCGGTGCGCATTGAGCTCGAACCCCAGGCGCTGAACCAGTACGGCGTGGCGCTGGACGATGTGCGCAATACCATCGCCAACGCCAACGTGCGCCGCCCGAAAGGCTCGGTCGAAGATGACCAGCGTTTGTGGCAGGTCCAGGCCAATGATCAACTGGAAAAGGCCAAGGATTACGAATCGCTGATCATCCACTACAACAACGGCGCGGCCCTGCGCCTGAAGGATGTGGCCAAGGTCAGCGATGGCGTCGAGGACCGCTACAACAGCGGCTTCTTCAACAATGATGCGGCGGTGCTGCTGGTGATCAACCGCCAGGCCGGCGCCAACATCATCGAGACGGTCAACGAGATCAAGGCGCAGTTGCCGGCGTTGCAGGCGGTGTTGCCGGCCAGCGTCAAACTGAACCTGGCGATGGACCGGTCGCCGGTGATCAAGGCAACGTTGCACGAAGCGGAAATGACCCTGCTGATCGCCGTGGCGCTGGTGATTCTGGTGGTGTACCTGTTTCTCGGTAACTTCCGTGCCTCGCTGATTCCGACGCTGGCGGTGCCGGTGTCGCTGGTCGGTACTTTTGCGGTGATGTACCTGTACGGATTTTCCCTGAACAACCTGTCGCTGATGGCGCTGATCCTGGCTACCGGGCTGGTGGTGGACGATGCCATCGTGGTGCTGGAGAACATTTCCCGGCACATCGACGAAGGCGTGCCGCCGATGAAAGCGGCGTACCTCGGCGCCCAGGAAGTCGGCTTCACCTTGTTGTCGATGAACGTCTCGCTGGTGGCGGTGTTCCTGTCGATCCTGTTTATGGGCGGGATCATCGAAAGCCTGTTTCGCGAATTTTCCATTACCCTGGCGGCGTCCATCGTGGTGTCGCTGATCGTGTCGTTGACCCTGACGCCAATGCTCTGCGCGCGTTGGCTCAAGCCGCACACCCCGGGTCAGGAAAACCGTCTGCAACGCTGGAGCCAGCGCGTCAATGAATGGCTGGTCGCCAAATACGCCACCAGCCTCGACTGGGTGTTGCGTCACCGGCGCCTGACATTGCTCAGCCTGCTCATCACCGTGGGTGTCAACGTCGCGTTGTACGTGGTGGTGCCGAAAACCTTCATGCCGCAACAGGACACCGGTCAACTGATCGGTTTCGTCCGTGGCGACGACGGGCTGTCGTTCAGCGTGATGCAGCCGAAGATGGAGACCTTCCGACGCGCCGTGCTCAAGGACGATGCGGTGCAAAGCGTGGCCGGTTTCATCGGCGGCACCAACGGCACGAATAACGCCTTCATGCTGGTGCGCTTGAAACCGATCAAGGAGCGCAATATTTCCGCGCAAAAGGTCATCGAACGTCTGCGCAAGGAAATGCCCAAGGTCGCCGGCGCTCAGCTGATGCTGATGGCTGACCAGGACCTGCAATTTGGTGGCGGTCGTGAACAGACCACCTCGCAGTACTCCTACATCATTCAAAGCGCCGACCTGGGCTCGTTGCGCGAGTGGTACCCGAAAGTCGTCACCGCGCTGCGGGCCTTGCCGGAGTTGACGGCGATTGACGCCCGCGAAGGTCGTGGCGCGCAACAGGTGACGCTGATTGTCGACCGCGACCAGGCCAAACGCCTGGGAGTCGACATGGACATGGTCACGGCGGTATTGAACAACGCCTATGCCCAGCGACAGATTTCGACAATCTACGACAGCCTCAACCAGTATCAGGTAGTGATGGAGGTCAATCCGATATACGCCCAGGATCCGATCACCCTCAAGCAAGTCCAAGTGATCACTTCTACCGGCGCGCGCATTCCCCTGTCGACCATCGCTCACTACGAAAATAGCCTGGAAGACGACCGGGTCAGCCACGAAGGCCAGTTCGCTTCCGAAAGCATCTCCTTCGACATGGCCGAAGGCGTGACAGTGGAGCAGGGCACCGCGGCTATCGAGCGGGCGATTGCCAAGCTCGGCATGCCGGAAGACGTGATCGTGAAAATGGCCGGGACCGCCGACGCTTTCGCCGCCACCCAGAAGACCCAGCCATTCATGATTCTCGGCGCGCTGGTGGCGGTGTATCTGGTGTTGGGCGTGCTGTATGAAAGTTACATTCACCCGCTGACGATTCTGTCGACGCTGCCGTCGGCTGGGGTCGGTGCGTTGCTGTCGATCTATGCGTTGGGCGGGGAGTTCAGCCTGATCTCGTTGTTGGGGCTGTTCCTGTTGATCGGGGTGGTGAAGAAAAACGCCATTCTGATGATCGACCTCGCGTTGCAACTGGAGCGGCATCAGGGCATGAGTCCGCTGGATTCGATTCGCAGCGCCTGCCTGCAACGTCTGCGGCCCATTCTGATGACCACCCTGGCGGCGATCCTCGGTGCACTGCCGTTGCTGCTCAGCCGTGCCGAAGGCGCGGAAATGCGTCAGCCGCTGGGCCTGACTATCATCGGCGGGCTGATTTTCAGCCAGGTGCTGACGCTTTACACCACCCCGGTGGTTTACCTCTATCTCGACAAACTGCGCCATGGTTTCAACAAATGGCGTGGGGTACGTACCGATGCAGCTCTGGAAACTCCGCTATGACTGACCGTTCGCTTATCACTCTGGCTGCACCAATCGCCATGGCGCGTGGCTCGCGTTTGTTGAGCCTGGCGCTGTGTGTGGCCATGCTCAGCGCTTGCGCCGTCGGCCCGGACTACCAGCGCCCACCAACCGCGGAACCGGCGCAGTACAAGCAAGCCGAGGGCTGGCGTCAGGCCAATCCCAGCGATTCCCTGGCCCGTGGCGCCTGGTGGGAGTTGTACGGCGATCAGCAGCTCAACGGCCTGATCGAGAAACTCAACAACTCCAACCAGACCGTCGCCCAGGCCGAAGCCCGGTATCGGCAGTCCCAGGCCTTGGTCAGCACTGCCCGTGCCGCGTTTTACCCAACGGTTGACTTGAGCGCGGGCAAAACCCGCTCCAGTCAGGGCGCCGGCAGCAGCAGTTCCAGCCTGAGCAGTTCCGCCAGCGGTATTCGCGACACCTACAACGCTCAGTTGGGCGTCAGTTGGGAAGCGGACGTCTGGGGCAAACTGCGTCGCGGGCTGGAGGCCAACGAGGCCACGGCCGAAGCAAGCTTCGCCGACCTCGCGGCCATGCGCCTGAGCCAGCAGTCGGAGCTGGTGCAGAACTATTTGCAGTTACGGGTGATCGATCAGCAGAAGCGCCTTCTGGAATCAACAGTCACGGCGTACGAGCGTTCGCTGCAAATGACCCAGAACCAGTACCGCGCCGGCGTGTCCGGGCGTGATGCGGTGGCCCAGGCCCAGACTCAGCTCAAAACCACCCAGGCCAACCTGGTGGACCTGATCTGGCAACGTGCCCAGTTCGAAAACGCCATCGCCGTACTGATCGGCCAGGCGCCGGCCGAGTTCAATCTGGCGGAAACCGAGGACATCCCGAAACTGCCGCAGATTCCCCTGAGCCTGCCGTCGCAGCTACTTGAACGCCGCCCGGACATCGCTTCCGCCGAGCGCTCGGTGATTGCCGCCAACGCCAACATCGGTGTGGCGAAAGCCGCTTACTACCCGGATTTGAGCCTGAGCCTCAGTGGCGGTTACAGCAGCAGTACGTCCAGCAACCTGTTCAGCTTGCCGAACCGCTTCTGGTCGGTGGGGCCGAAAGTGACGTTGCCACTGTTTGACGGTGGCGCGCGCTCGGCAGAAGTTGATCGCAACGAAGCGCTCTACGATGAAACCGTGGCCAAGTACCGCCAGACCGTGCTCGACGGCTTCCGCGAGGTGGAGAACTACCTGGTGCAGCTCAAGGTTTATGAAAACGAAGCGACCGTGCGCCAGGAAGCCCTGGACGCGGCGCGCGACTCCTTGCGCCTGACCCAGAACCAGTACAAGGCCGGGTTGATTGCCTACTTGGACGTGGTCGTGGTTCAAGCCACCGCGTTGAGCAATGAACAAAGCGTATTGACCGTGTTGCAGAGCCGATTGATTGCCAGCGTGCAGTTGATTGCGGCGTTGGGTGGCGGTTGGGATGGGCAATTGCAGGTGAGTGACAAGGAATAACGCAACTTTTGTGGATCGGCGCGATTTGTGGCGAGGGAGCTTGCTCCCGTTCGGCTGCGAAGCAGTCGTAGTCCGGCTAACTCGGTATACCTCAGAGACAAAACGGGGCCGTTTCGCGACCCAACGGGAGCAAGCTCCCTCGCCACAATGACGGTGTTGAAATAACCATTTTTTGACGTCAAACAAGCGCCCCATCGGCTTGATGGCCATTTGATTATTTTGTCAGTGCGTTCTTCCGCGCAATCAGTACAATCGCCGACTTTGCCCCCGAGAACGGACGCAGTACGGAGGGGCGGTCACGAGAATTATCATGCTCATCGGCACTTATTCCCCCACGCTGGTCTTCATCTCGCTGTGCGTGGCGATTCTCGCCTCGTATACCGCCCTGGACCTCACCGGTCGGATTGCCACCACCAAAGGTCTGGCCGTCCACCTGTGGACCGCAGGCGGGGCGGTCGCCATGGGCATTGGCGTCTGGTCGATGCATTTCATCGGCATGCTCGCGTTCAAATTGCCGATTGATCTGGGCTACGACCTCGGCATCACCGTGCTCTCGCTGGTCATCGCCATCCTGTCCTGCGGCTTTGCCTTGTGGCTGGTCAGTCAGCCGAAGCTGCCGGCCTGGCAACTGGCCTTTGGCGCGCTGGTCATGGGCAGCGGGATCAGCGCCATGCATTACACCGGCATGGCGGCCATGCTCATGCAGCCAGGCATCGATTACGACCCGACCTTGTTCAGCGCCTCGCTGCTGATTGCCATCGGGGCCTCGGCGGCGGCGTTGTGGATTGCCTTCCGCCTGCGCCAGCACACGCCATACGTGGGCCTGATCCGTGGCGGCGCTGCGGTGATCATGGGTTTTGCCATTGTCGGCATGCACTACACCGGCATGGCGGCAGCGCGGTTCCCGGACGGCAGCTTCTGCGGAGCAGCCCTCAGTGGGTTGAGCGGCAAGGGCCTCGACAACCTGGTGTTGATCACCACTCTCGCGGTGTTGAGCATTGCCTTGCTGACCTCGATTCTCGATGCCCGCCTGGAAACGCGCACCGCTGACCTCGCTCACTCGCTGACCGAAGCCAACCGCGAACTCACCCAACTGGCCTTGCACGACACCCTGACCGGCCTGCCGAACCGCACGTTGTTGGCAGACCGCATTGAGTTGGCCATGTCGAAGGTACAGGAGCAGGGCGGTTGTTTTGCGCTGATGTTCATCGATCTGGACGGCTTCAAACCGGTCAACGATGCCTTCGGCCACCACATGGGCGACCAGTTGTTGCGTGAGGTCGGTTTGCGACTGCGCGAAGACTTGCGCAGCCAGGACACCCTGGCGCGGATTGGCGGTGACGAGTTCGTCTTGCTGGTGCGTCTGAGCGAGCCAAACGATGCACTGAGCCTGGCGGCTCGTCAGGTCGGCTTGATCGCGCGCTCGTTCCGGGTGGCCGAACATGACCTGCAGATTTCCGCCAGCGTCGGCATCGCGCTCTACCCGGGCAACGGCCAGACCGCACAAGAACTGCTGATGAATGCCGACGCCGCGATGTACCACGCCAAGGGCGCGGGCAAAAACGGCTACAGCTTCTTCGACGCCTCGATGAACAGCAACGCCCGCAAACAACTGCAACTGCTGCAAGACCTGCGCGCGGCCCTGGAACAGCAACAGTTCAGCCTTTATTACCAACCCAAATTCGACGCCAGCAATGGTCGCCCGGTGGGCGCCGAAGCCTTGCTGCGCTGGGAGCATCCGACCCAGGGCATGCTGTTGCCGGACAAGTTCATAGAGCTGGCGGAAAAGACCGGGTTGATCATTCCCATCGGCGAGTGGGTGCTGAACGAAGCCTGCCGGCAGATGCGCGAATGGTACGTGCTCGGCTACACCGACTGGCGCATAGCGGTGAATCTGTCGGCGTTGCAGTTCTGCCACGCAGGCTTGGTCCAGAGCGTGGCCAAAGCCTTGGCCATGCACCATTTGCCAGCCAATAGCCTGACTCTGGAAATCACTGAAACCACCGCCATGAGTGACGCCGACGCGAGCATGACCGTGCTTCGGGAGTTGTCGGAAATGGGCGTCGACCTGTCCATCGACGACTTCGGCACCGGCTATTCGAGCTTGATGTACCTCAAGCGCCTGCCGGCCAACGAACTGAAAATCGACCGTGGGTTTGTTCGCGATCTGGAGCACGACAGCGATGACGCTGCCATCGTTTCGGCGATCGTTGCGCTCGGTCAGGCGCTGGGTTTACGGATTGTCGCGGAAGGGGTCGAGACCGGCGTGCAGCAGGACTTCCTGACCAAACTGGGTTGCGATTCGCTGCAGGGTTACTTGCTGGGGCATCCGCTGCCGGCGGAGCGCTTCATGATCGACATTCACCGTGGCGAGCAACAGGCCACAGGCTGATTGATCTTGTGGCGAGGGAGCTTGCTCCCGCTCGGCTGCGAAGCAGTCGTAGTTCCAGGCGGCTCGGTACCATTGGAAGAATGCAGGGCGCCGCTTCGCGACCCAGCGGGAGCAAGCTCCCTCGCCACAAGGAAGCAGTTCGCCACAGGGCAGTGTTGTCGCTGATGGTAGATGCAGGTCATGCAAAACCCGTCAATGGCGGTTATTCTTGCCTCCGACTGCTTAAGTTTGAAACGGGGGAACGTCAGCATGGAAAAAGTCATCGTCATCACCGGCGGCAGCCGAGGTATCGGCGCCGCCACGGCGTTGTTGGCCGCCGAGCAGGGTTATCGGATCTGTATCAACTATCAAGCTGACGAAAAAGCCGCGCAAAGCGTGCTGGAACAAGTCCGTGCCTTGGGCGCACAAGCGATTGCAGTGCGCGCTGATGTCAGCATCGAAGACGAAGTGATCGCCATGTTCCAACGGGTCGACACTGAACTGGGCCGGGTCACCGCATTGGTGAACAACGCCGGCACCGTCGGGCACAAGTCCCGGGTCGACGAAATGTCCGAATTCCGCATTCTCAAAATCCTCAAGACCAACGTCCTGGCGCCGATCCTCTGCGCCAAGCACGCGATCCTGCGCATGTCGCCCAAGCATGGCGGGCAGGGTGGCAGCATCGTCAATGTGTCGTCGGTGGCTGCACGGTTGGGGGCGCCGAGCGAATACGTGGATTACGCCGCGTCGAAAGGTGCGCTGGATACCTTCACCATTGGCCTTTCGAAGGAAGTGGCGGGCGAGGGGATTCGCGTCAACGCAGTGCGGCCCGGTTACATCTACACCGACTTTCACGCGTTGAGCGGCGACCCGGATCGGGTCAGCAAACTGGAATCGGCGATCCCGATGGCCCGTGGCGGCCGGCCTGATGAAGTGGCAGAGGCGATTGTCTGGTTGTTGTCGGATAAGGCTTCTTATGCGACGGGGACTTTTGTTGATCTTGGTGGTGGGCGTTAAGCCTTAAGGTTTGAGTTGCTCGAACGGGCCTCTTCGCGAGCAAGCCCGCTCCCACAATGGATTGATGTGAACACATTATTTGTGAACACCACCGAACCCCTGTGGGAGCGGGCTTGCTCGCGAAGGCAATGGACCAGGCAACATCAAACTGTCAGAACGACCGCACTATCCGCCCCAACGTTTCCATCGCCTTCTCCGCAGCTTCATTCCACGGGCTGCCATAGTTCAACCGAATACAATTCCTGAAGCGCCGGGTCGGTGAAAAGATCGGCCCCGGCGCGATGCTGATGCCTTGGGCCAGCGCCATCTGAAACAACTTCAACGAGTCCATCTGCGGTGGCAGTTCCAGCCACAGGAAGTAGCCGCCGGCCGGTTGGCTGACGCGGGTCTGTGCCGGGAAGTAGCGGGCGATGGCGGCGAGCATGGCGCTTTGCTGTTCTTCCAGGGCGTAGCGCAATTTGCGCAGGTGCCGGTCGTAGCCGCCGTGTTGCAAGTAGTCGGCGATGGCCGCCTGGGCCGGCATCGAGGCGCAGAGCGAGGTCATGAGTTTCAGGCGTTCGATTTTCTGCGCGTAGCGCCCGGCAGCGACCCAACCGATGCGGTAGCCAGGGGCCAGGCTCTTGGCGAACGAACCGCAGTGCATCACCAACCCTTCAGTGTCGAACGCCTTGGCCGGTTTTGGCGCCTGCTGACCGTAATAGAGCTCGGCGTAGACGTCGTCCTCGATCAGCGGCACCTGATGGCTGCGCAGCAGTTCCACCAGTTCCTGCTTCTTCGCCTCGGGCATGGTCGCGCCCATTGGGTTCTGGAAACTGGTCATGCACCAGCAGGCCTTGATCGGGTGGCGCTCCAGGGTTTGCGCGAGCACGCCGAGGTCGATGCCGTCACGCGGGTGCACCGGGATTTCCACCGCTTTGAGCTTCAGGCGTTCCAGCACTTGCAGGCTGGCATAGAACGCCGGGGCTTCGATGGCCACCAGGTCGCCGGGTTCGGTGACGGCTTGCAGGCACAGGTTCAACGCTTCGAGGGCGCCGTTGGTGATCAGCAGTTCTTCCATCGGCAACATCAGGCCGCCGACCATGTAGCGCAGGGCGATCTGCCGGCGCAACTGCGGGTTGCCCGGCGACATGTCGGTGACGACCATGCGCGGGTCCATTTCCCGGGCGGCACTGGCCAGGGAGCGGGACAGGCGTTGCAGCGGAAACAACGTTGGGCTGGGGAACGCTGAGCCGAACGGGACGGTGGTCGGGTCCTTGATCGAGTCGAGCACCGAAAACACCAGTTCACTGACGTCGACTTCGGTGGACTCGTTGACCTGGCTGCTGATCACTGGCTCCGAGAACGGGCTCGGGGCGTGGGTGTTGACGAAGTAGCCGGAGCGCGGACGGGCGCGGATCAGGCCGCGACGTTCTAGCAGGTAATAGGCCTGGAACACCGTGGATGGGCTGACCCCGTAAGTCTGGCTGGCGTAGCGCACCGATGGCACGCGCTGGCCAGGGCCGAGGACGCCGGAGCGGATCAGTTCAGCGATGTCATCGGCGAATTTTTCGTAGCGTTTCATCGAGTGCCCGGGTTGAATTGATTCATGTGGTGCGCTTTTGTGGCGAGGGAGCTTGCCTGTGGTGAGGGGGCTTGCCCCCGTTGGGTCGCGAAGCGGCCCCCTCCAATTCTTCAGACATATCGCGCTGCCCGGTCTACGACTGCTTCGCAGCCGAACGGGGGCAAGCCCCCTCGCCACAGAGACCGCGCCTGACAAAGGTCGGCATCTTAACGGCTCAACGATTCATCGGCGCAACAAACCGACTCTTTGCCACGCTGTAAATGTCCGGCTCGTCACTGTCGACAATCTTGAAGGCAATGGTCTGCGAGCTGCTGCTTGGCCGTTCCGTGGTCATTGCCACCGACACCGGCACATCGACAATCTCACCCGGCGCAAGGCTCAACTCAGTCTTGCCTTGCAGCTGGAAGCCATCGCCGTCCACCAGGCTCAGGCGATAATCCTGACGCTGCTGGGTCTTGTTGATGACTTTGAGGCTGTAGATGTTTTCGATCTGGCCTTCGCTGTTTTCACGGTACATGCCACGGTCTTTGGTGACGTCCAGCGACACCATCGGTCGTTCCACCAGCGCCATGGCCAATGCGCCGATCATCACCAGCAGCACCGTCGTGTAGCCGATCAACCGCGGTCGCAGCAGGTGGGTCTTGCCACCTTGCAACTCATGCTCGGAGGTGTAGCTGATCAGGCCGCGAGGGTAGTTCATTTTGTCCATGATCGAATCGCAGGCATCGATGCACGCCGCGCAGCCAATGCACTCCATCTGCAAGCCGTCGCGGATGTCGATGCCGGTCGGGCAGACCTGCACGCAGAGCTGGCAGTCGATGCAATCACCGAGACCCACCTCGGCCGGTTTGACCTCGCGTTTGCGCGGGCCACGGTTTTCGCCACGGGCCACGTCGTAGGAAATGGTCAGGGTGTCCTTGTCGAACATCACGCTCTGGAACCGCGCATAAGGGCACATGTGCATGCACACCGCTTCACGCAGCCAGCCGGCGTTGATGTACGTGGCGCCGGTGAAGAAGATCACCCAGAACAGACTGACGCCGGCCATTTGCAGGGTCAGCAGTTCTTCGGCCAGTGGCCGGATTGGCGTGAAGTAACCGACAAAGGTCAGGCCGGTCAGCAGGCTGATGCCCAGCCACAACGTGTGCTTGGCCGAACGCCGCAGCAGTTTGTTCAGGCCCCAGGGCGCGGCTTGCAGTTTGATTCGCTGGTTGCGCTCGCCTTCGGTGATTTTCTCGCACCACATGAAGATCCAGGTCCAGGAGCTCTGCGGGCAGGTGTAGCCGCACCAGACGCGGCCGGCGAACACGGTGATCGCAAACAGGCCGAACGCGGCAATGATCAACAGCGCCGAGAGCAGGATGAAATCCTGCGGCCAGAAGGTCGCGCCAAAGATGTGGAATTTGCTTTCAGACAGGTCCCAGAGCACCGCTTGGCGGCCACCCCAGTTCAGCCACACCGTGCCGAAAAACGCGAGGAACAGAAAGCCCGCGCCGCTCATGCGCAAGGTGCGGAACAGCCCGGTGAAGCTGCGGGTGTGGATCAGGTTGTCGCTGGATTTGGCCTTCATCTTTGGACGCGAAGGCTCATAGCGCTGTACGACTGGGGCGCTTTCTACGGTTCGGACGGGGATTCTATCGCTCATGGTCTTTCGCTCATCAGCCTCCATCAGGCCGGTGCACTATGAGCGTCGATCTGTTTGCATAACAGGCTCAGCTATTGCAATAAAAAGCGGATCAGATGGCATTCAAGCGAGTGCCTGCGACAAGTTGATGCACCTGCCGCCGCTGGCTGCGGGCGCCTATCTCAGGCGTCCGGGGCGGTTGTTGATCCGGGTCAGTCAAATCACCGAATCACTGTCGGTGGCCCTCAAATGCTTACGACCGTCGACAGCGCCTGCTACGGTCAATGCGTCGGCTTCTGCTTCGGTGATGTAGATGCGTTCGCCGTTCATCTCCACCGCGGACATGGCTTTTTCCGAGTCGGTGATGATGGTGACGTCGGGGCACAGACGAATTTCTTCGCCGTTCTCGGTGGTGAAAAAGCAAGTCTGGGTTTCGGTATCGATGCGCACGGTCATGGGACTGTCCTTTTTTCAGCGGAGACTAAAACGTTAGGTCGCCAAGGACGGCCTTCGTTCTGTGCAACCGATTAATGGTCGGCGCGGTCCATCCTCTACAACCGACTTTCTGTTGAAGAAGAAGGAATGGCCCATGGACGCCTGCGTGGGGGCGCAGTGTTATGGACTGCCGATCACCGGCGGCATGGTTGTCGGCGGTTCTTCGCGAGGTGGCGGGGTGGTGCCCGGTGGTTCTTGCTCGGGCACCGGGTCCGGTTCGGTCTCGGGAATGGTCGGGGTGTCGATGTTCGGGTCCGGCGTTTCGGCAGGGATCGGGATACTCATCGGTCAAGCCTCCTTGTGGCACATGGCGTGAGTCGTGCTTAAGTAGATTGACCACCGCGAAAAGGTTTTGATTCCCCCGAACGCTCAGGCAAATCCCCGTGAACTTTTAGCGGCGCCTGTCGCTCGGAACCTAAGTGAGTTCATTCCGGGACGGACTGGCCCATGTGGATGAACATCAAGCACAAGAGCGTCCTTGGGGCGTAAAGGAGAGATGCTCGATGATCGCTGAAAAACCGACAGAACTCAGTTACAACCCGCACATGCCGCTGTCGCAGGCGTTGTTGCTGCCGCGCATCGTCATCGAAGACACCATGCCGATCCTCGACGGCGGGCAGTTTGCCGTCAAAGCTGTGGTCGGTCAGGACGTGTTGGTCACCAGCAAAGTCTTTGCCGACGGTCACGACAAACTGGCCGTGCGCATTCGTTGGCGCAACGAGGGCGAAGAGTCCTGGCACAGCGAAACCATGCAGGAGCTGGGCAACAATGGCTGGCAGGGCCGGTTCCGGGTCGAGCGCCAGGGCCGTCACATTTACTGCATCGAAGCCTGGATCGATCAGTTCGCCAGCTTCTGTTATGAGCTGGAAAAAAAACACACCGCCCGCGTGCCGGTGAGCCTGGAGTTGCAGGAAGGCCGCACGTTGGTCCATCAAGCCGTCGAGCGCAGCGACGGTCAGCTGAGCGAGCAATTGGCGGGGCTGCACCATGAACTGTCCGGGCTGCTCGAAACCGAGCAGGTCGCGCTATTTCTGCACCAGCGTAGCGCCGAACTCATGGCCCAGGCGGATCACCGCGCCTTCCTGAGCCTGAGCCCGGAATACCCGCTGGACGTGGAAAGGGAAATCGCCCAATTTGCCAGTTGGTACGAGCTGTTTCCACGCTCGATCACCGACGATCCCGCCCGTCATGGCACCTTTAACGATGTGCACGCGCGACTGCCGATGATTCAGGACATGGGCTTCGATGTGCTGTACTTCCCACCGATCCACCCGATCGGCCGCAGTTACCGTAAAGGCCCGAACAATTCCCTGACCGCCGGCCCCGACGATCCGGGCAGTCCGTATGCCATTGGCAGCGCCGAGGGCGGGCACGAGGCAATTCACTCCGAGCTGGGCAGCCGCGAAGACTTCCGCCGGTTGGTCGTTGCGGCGGCGGATCATGGGCTGGAAATCGCTCTCGACTTCGCCATCCAGTGTTCCCAGGACCACCCGTGGCTTGAACAGCATCCGGGCTGGTTCAACTGGCGCTCCGACGGCACGATCAAATACGCCGAGAACCCGCCGAAAAAATACCAGGACATCGTCAACGTCGATTTCTACGCCGCCGACGCAATTCCCAGCCTCTGGGTCGAATTGCGCGACATCGTGGTCGGTTGGGTCGAGGAGGGCGTGAAGATCTTTCGCGTCGATAACCCACACACCAAACCGCTGCCGTTCTGGCAATGGCTGATCGCCGATGTGCGGGCGTTGCACCCGGAAGTGATCTTCCTCGCCGAAGCCTTTACCACCCCGGCGATGATGGCGCGGCTGGGCAAGGTCGGTTACTCCCAGAGCTACACCTACTTCACCTGGCGCAACACCAAGTACGAACTGTCGACCTATTTCAGTGAACTGAACGAGTCGCCGTGGCGTGAATGCTTCCGCCCGAATTTCTTCGTCAACACGCCGGACATCAATCCGGGGTTTCTCCACGAATCCGGGCGTCCGGGGTTTCTCATCCGCGCGGCGCTGGCGACCATGGGCTCGGGCCTGTGGGGCATGTATTCAGGCTTCGAACTGTGCGAAGCCGCCGCTGTGCCAGGCAAGGAGGAATACCTCGATTCCGAGAAGTACGAGATCCGTCCACGGGACTTCAATGCGCCGGGCAACATCATTGCCGAGATCGCTCAGCTCAACCGCATTCGCCGGCAGAACCCGGCGCTACAGACGCATCTGGGGCTGAAGCTCTACAACGCCTGGAACGACAACATTCTGTATTTCGGTAAACGTAGCGCCGACGGTAGCAACTTCATTCTGGTGGCCGTCAGCCTTGATCCGCATAACGTCCAGGAGGCTGATTTCGAGTTGCCGCTGTGGGAAATGGGCCTGCCCGACGACGCCAGCACCCAGGGCGAAGACTTGATGAACGGCCATCGCTGGACCTGGTACGGCAAATACCAATTCATGCGGATCGACCCGGTGCATCAGCCGTTCGGCATTTGGCGAATCACCACCTCTTGACTGTGGCGAGGGGGCTTGCCTGTGGCGAGGGGGCTTGCCCCCGTTGGGCTGCGAAGCGGCCCCTACTTTTCCTTCAGCCACATCCAGTTATCCGGATTTACGACTGCTTCGCAGCCGAACGGGGGCAAGCCCCCTCGCCACAAAAGCCCTCTCACCATCGATAGGTGCTCGGCTCAGCGGTTAATTTGAATTCAACAGGAGTTTCAAATGGCGAAGAAACCCAAGTCAGCCACTTTTATCAAAGACCCGCTCTGGTACAAGGATGCGGTGATTTATCAGGTTCACGTTAAGTCTTTTTTCGACTCCAACAACGACGGGATCGGCGACTTTCCCGGTCTGATCGCCAAACTCGATTACATTGCCGATCTAGGCGTCAACACCATCTGGCTGTTGCCGTTCTATCCCTCGCCACGTCGGGATGACGGTTATGACATTGCCGAATACCGCGGCGTCCATTCCGACTACGGCACCATGGCCGATGCCAAGCGCTTCATCGCCGAGGCCCACAAGCGCGGCCTGCGCGTCATCACCGAGCTGGTCATCAACCACACCTCCGACCAGCACGCCTGGTTCCAGCGCGCACGCAAGGCCAAGAAAGGCTCAGCCGCCCGGGACTTCTACGTCTGGTCCGATGACGATCAAAAGTACGACGGCACCCGCATCATTTTCCTCGACACCGAGAAGTCCAACTGGACGTGGGACCCGGTCGCCGGCCAGTACTTCTGGCACCGTTTCTACTCCCACCAACCGGACCTGAACTTCGACAACCCGCAAGTCATGAAAGCCGTGCTCTCGGTGATGCGCTACTGGCTCGACATGGGCATCGACGGGCTGCGGCTTGATGCGATCCCGTACCTGATCGAACGCGACGGCACCAACAACGAGAACCTCCCCGAGACCCACGACGTCCTCAAGCAGATCCGTGCCGAAATCGACGCCAATTACCCCGACCGCATGCTGCTGGCCGAGGCCAACCAATGGCCGGAAGACACTCAGCTGTACTTCGGTGACACCGACGCCAAGGGCCTGAACGGCGACGAATGCCACATGGCGTTCCACTTCCCGCTGATGCCGCGCATGTACATGGCGCTGGCCCAGGAAGACCGTTTTCCGATCACCGATATCCTGCGTCAGACCCCGGAAATCCCGGCCAACTGCCAGTGGGCGATTTTCCTGCGCAACCACGATGAGTTGACCCTGGAAATGGTCACCGACAAGGAGCGTGATTACCTGTGGAATTACTACGCGGCCGACCGTCGAGCGCGGATCAACCTGGGGATTCGCCGCCGTCTCGCGCCGCTGATGGAGCGCGACCGCCGTCGTGTCGAGCTGCTCAACAGTTTGCTGCTGTCGATGCCCGGCACGCCGACGATGTATTACGGCGATGAAATCGGCATGGGCGACAACATCTACCTCGGCGACCGCGATGGCGTGCGTACGCCGATGCAATGGTCGATTGACCGCAACGGCGGCTTCTCCCGCGCCGACCCGGCCAGCCTGGTGCTGCCGCCGATCATGGACCCCCAATACGGCTACCTGTCGGTCAACGTCGAAACCCAGGCCGGCGACCCGCATTCACTGCTGAACTGGACCCGGCGCATGCTTGCAGTGCGCAAGCAGTCCAAGGCCTTCGGTCGCGGCACGCTGAAAATGCTTTCGCCGAGCAACCGCAGGATTCTGGCCTACACCCGTGAATTCACCGGCGCCGACGGCAAACACGAAATCATTCTGTGTGTGGCCAACGTGTCCCGCAGCGCGCAAGCGGCAGAACTCGACTTGTCAGCCTACGTCGGCATGGTCCCGGTGGAGATGCTCGGCGGTAACGCCTTCCCGCCGATTGGCCAGTTAAGTTTCCTCCTGACCCTGGCGCCATATGGTTTCTACTGGTTTGTACTCGCGGCGGAAAACCAGATGCCGAGCTGGCACGTGGAACCGGCGCAAAGCCTGCCGGACTTCACCACGCTGGTGCTGAAAAAACGCATGGAAGAACTGCTCGAAGCGCCGTCTCGCGGCACGCTGGAGCAAGGCATCCTGCCGAACTGGTTGCAGAACCGTCGCTGGTTTGCCGGCAAGGACACGGCCATCGACAGCGTCAACATCGCTTATGGCGTACGTTTCGGTGACCCGCTGCACCCAGTGTTGTTGAGTGAAATCGACGTCACCAGCGGCGGCCAGACCAGTCGCTATCAACTGCCGTTCGGCTTTATCGCCGAAGATCAGGTTGGCGCGGCGTTGCCGCAACAATTGGCGTTGGCGCGTGTTCGGCGAGTGCGCCAGGTCGGTTTGATCACTGATGCGTTCAGCCTCGACACCTACATCCGCGCCGTGCTGGAAGGCATGCAAGCCAGTACCGTGTTGCAGTCCAGCGAAGGCGAGATTCGTTTCGAGCCAACTGCCGAACTGGCCAAACGCGGTCTGACCGCCGAATCGGACGTGCGTTATCTGTCCGCCGAGCAGTCCAACAGTTCGGTGGTGATCGGCAACAGCCTGGTGCTGAAACTGATCCGCAAACTTGCCTCGGGCGTGCACCCGGAACTGGAAATGAGCGCGTACCTGACCGCCGCCGGTTTCGGCAATATTTCGCCGTTGCTCGGTTCGGTGATTCGCCGTGATTCGAAGGGCGAAGACACCCTGTTGATGATTGCCCAAGGCTATTTGAGCAATCAGGGCGACGCGTGGGAATGGACGCAGAACAACCTTGAACGGGCGCTGCGGGACGAACTGGCCGATGCCATGTCCGAGCAGGAGCAGCACTACAACGCCCTCGGCGAACTGAAAGATTTCGCCGGTATGCTGGGCCAGCGGCTGGGGGAAATGCACGTGGTGCTGGCAACGCCCACCGACGACCCGGACTTCGCCCCACAAGTCACGACACAAAAGGATGCCCTGGCTTCGGCCAAGGACGTGGCGGCACAATTGGAACACGCCTTGAAGTTGCTCAAACAGCATCAAAGCGAACTGAACCCGGCAGACAAAGCCTTGGTCAGTCATTTGCTGGACAACAAAAAAGCCATTCTCGGCCATGTCCAGGAACTCGGTAAAAAAGCCGCAGGTGGGCTGCGTATTCGGGTCCACGGCGACTTGCATTTGGGCCAGGTATTGGTGATCAAGGGCGACGCTTACTTGATCGACTTCGAAGGTGAGCCGGCGCGGCCACTCAGCGAGCGGCGCGGTAAGCACAGCCCGTATAAAGATGTGAGCGGGGTGTTGCGTTCGTTCGATTACGCGGCAGCGATGGCGATCAACGTGCATAACGTCGACAACACCGCCGATGCCCGGGCTGCCCGGCAACGGGTGGCCGATCGTTATTTAAGTGAAGCGCGACAGTCATTTATCGACGCTTATCGGCTGGCGGCAGCTAGTCTTGCTCATGCGTGGCAAGATCCTGAGGGCGAAGACGCTGCACTGGCGTTGTTCGGTCTGGAGAAGGCGGCCTATGAAGTGGCTTATGAGGCGGAAAATCGCCCCACCTGGCTGCCGGTGCCGTTGCACGGTTTGTATGGGTTATTGAGTGGGCTCAAACCCTTTTCCGATCTTGGTGGAGAGTAGTCATGAGTTTCTCGAACACGGAACAGGGGCACCACAAAGAAACACTGCTGCCCAGGGCGTCGGACATTGATGCGTTGGTACGCGCTGAACACCACGACCCCTTTGCCATACTCGGCCCCCACGGCGATGACAATGGCGGGCAATTCATCCGGGCCTATCTGCCAGACGCTTTAAGTGTCCAGGTGTTGGCCAAAGACTCCGGCGAAGAGCTCGGCAGTCTTGAAGCCACTCAGACACCGGGGCTGTTCGTCGGCCACTTTGACCGCGCCCAGCCGTACCTGCTGCGCACCCGTTGGGCCGGCGGCGAGCAAGTGGCCGAAGACCCTTACAGCTTCGGGCCGCTGCTCGGTGAGATGGACTTGTACCTGTTTGCCGAAGGCAATCACCGCGATCTCAGCGCCTGTCTCGGCGCGCAGTTGAAGAACGTCGATGGCGTTGATGGCGTGCGGTTCGCTGTGTGGGCGCCGAATGCCAAACGGGTGTCGGTGGTCGGCGATTTCAATGTCTGGGACGGTCGTCGTCACCCGATGCGTCTACGTCATCCGACCGGGGTCTGGGAGTTGTTCATTCCGCGCCTGCAAGCAGGGGAGGCGTACAAGTACGAAATCCTCGGCACTCAAGGCATTTTGCCGCTCAAGGCTGACCCAATGGCTTTGGCCACGCAGATGCCGCCGGACACTGCTTCGAAAGTCGCTTCGCCGCTGAGCATCGACTGGCAGGACCACGAGTGGATGCAGTCCCGTGGCGACCGCCAAAAACCGAGTGCGCCGCTGTCGATCTACGAGCTGCACGCCGGTTCCTGGCAGTGCGAACTGGATGATCTGGGCGAAGTCGCCCGCCAGTACACCTGGCACGAATTGGCCGAGCGGCTGATTCCGTATGTGAAGGAGCTGGGTTTCACCCACATTGAGCTGATGCCGATCATGGAGCACCCGTTCGGCGGTTCCTGGGGTTATCAGTTGCTCTCGCAATTTGCCCCGAGCGCCCGTTACGGCACGCCGGATGACTTCGCCGCGTTCGTCAACGCCTGTCACCAGGCTGACATCGGCGTGATCCTCGACTGGGTGCCGGCGCATTTCCCTACCGATACCCACGGTCTGGCGCAGTTCGACGGCACGGCGTTGTATGAATACGCCAACCCGATGGAAGGCTTCCACCAGGATTGGGACACGCTGATCTACAACCTCGGCCGCACCGAAGTGCACGGCTACATGCTGGCTTCGGCGCTGCACTGGCTCAAGCATTTCCACGTCGATGGCCTGCGGGTCGATGCCGTGGCGTCGATGCTCTATCGCGATTACTCGCGCAAGGCCGGCGAGTGGGTGCCGAACCGCCATGGCGGCCGCGAGAACCTGGAAGCCATCGACTTCCTGCGCCATCTCAATGACGTCGTCGATATCGAAGCGCCCGGCGCGCTGGTGATCGCCGAAGAATCGACAGCCTGGCCGGGTGTCAGCCAGAACACCCAGCAGGGTGGCCTCGGTTTCGATTACAAATGGAACATGGGCTGGATGCACGATTCGCTGCATTACATCCAGCAGGACCCGGTATACCGCGCCCATCATCACAACGAGCTGAGTTTCGGCCTGGTGTATGCGTGGTCCGAGCGTTTTATCCTGCCGATTTCCCACGATGAAGTGGTGCACGGCAAGCATTCGCTGATCGACAAAATGCCCGGCGACCGTTGGCAGAAATTCGCCAACCTGCGGGCGTACCTGAGTTTCATGTGGGCGCATCCGGGCAAGAAACTGCTGTTCATGGGCTGCGAGTTCGGTCAGTGGCGCGAGTGGAATCACGATCAGCAACTGGACTGGTACCTTTTGCAGTACTCGGAACACAAAGGCGTGCAGAAACTGGTGGGTGATCTCAACCGGCTGTACCGCGAAGAACCGGCGCTGCACGACCAGGACGACGCACCGCAGGGCTTCCAGTGGTTGATCGGTGATGATGCGATCAACAGCGTCTATGCCTTCATGCGCTGGAGCAAAGAGGGGCGGCCGGTGCTGGTGGTCGCCAACTTCACCCCGGTGCCGCGTCAGGCCTACCGGATCGGCGTGCCATTTGCCGGGCGCTGGACCGAGATGATCAACAGCGATGCCGACACCTACGCCGGTTCCAACTATGGCAACGGCGGCGGGGCGTTTACCGAGGAAGAACCGAGCCATGGCCAGGCGCTGTCGCTGGTGCTGAACTTGCCGCCGCTGGCAGTGTTGATTCTGCGTCCGGAGGGTTGATTTAAAACCGCGTCGCTCCCTTCGCGGGCAAGCCTCGCTCCTACAGGATTTGTGTTGGTCGCGTCATTTCGGCACGACATAACACCTGTAGGCGCGAGGCTTGCCCGCGAAGGCGCCAGATCAAACAACATACCTCTTGCGGTCAACCCCTCACCACCGCATCCGAATCCCCAAACTCCCTATCACCCCGTTCAAATCATTCGCATCCGCGGCACTGCTGTAATCGGCACTGACGTACAAGCTGACGGTGGGGGATACCCTGGCCACCAACCCCAGCCCCAACTCGACCGTGGATGAATTGCGACTGCTGCTGATCTTGTCCACCTGATCCAGTGTCACGGTATTGCCGGTATACATGGTGTGCCACAGGTTGGTCCGCACATAGGGTTCGACTGGCAGGCCGTTGAAGGTATAACTGCCTTTCAATTGGGCGCCGACCCGACCGCTCCAGGACGACAGATCGCTGCTGGTGGCGTTGTTGGCACCGGCATAGGGCGTGTCCAGGGTAATACGCTGATTGACCAACTGCGCCTGGGGTTCGATCACCCAGTTGTCGCCCAGGCCGATGGGGAAACCACCTTCTACCGACACCGTCATCGCGCTGCCTTCAGCGGTTTGCCGCATCCCTTGGGCATCTCGGCTGAAGCCGTTGACCCGGCCGCCGCTGGCGGTCAAGTCGACGTGCCAGCCCTGGGGACCGATCAGGCTCCAGTAGGCGCCGAGCGTCTGGCCTTGAAGGTTGAAAGTGTCGTTACCGGGGTCAGCAAAGGCGCGATTGCTCAGCAGTCCGTTGTTGTTGCCCTGGTACTGGCTGGTGCCCCCCACCAACCCGAGCCGTTGCACCCGGCCGCCGCTGCTTTGCAGGGTCAGGATGGCCGGGCCTTTGAATTCGTCTGCGCCGGGGAGCGAAAAGCCTGCGGATTGAACATTGGTTTCTGCCAGGCGCGATGCCTGTCCGTAGAGTTGATCCCAGGCAGCCGGCGCGGCGTCTTCAGTGGTCAGGCGGGAACTTCGCATGTCCGGGACTGCACTGAAATGCCCCGGGTAGATGGCAGCGACGTTTGGCAAGGTCAACGTCGGTACATCTTCGCGATACCAAGGCGTGGCGTCATCCTCGGCAGGCCCGGCCTGCACCTCCATGGACGAGCACAGCAGGAGTGAGCTCGAGACTGTGCAAAAAGTAATTTTGATCTCTTGTTGGGTGAATGAAGTTTTCATGGAGGTCTACCTTGCAAACGCATGCCATATCTTGCTTTGGCGTCTCTCCTACCCCGAATGAGGGGCGACCGAATGGATTGGGGCAAGCCTCTGGCCGCCCGTTTTTGCGGGATTCTGGAGGCTTGCCCCTGATGGTATTTCCGGGGGTAGTACGGTTTAGCTAAGAAGACCTGTGACCTTGCGTCAAGAAAATGGCCGATAAATGGTATGGCTATTTTGGTGATTGCAAGTGACTGATTATTAGTGTGTACATAAGTGATTGTTTGCACAAAAAATCAGCGTTTTAGAGCGCTGGCACTAGCATTTGGTAGTCAGCTAACGGTTGTGTCATCGGTAAGCGGGTTTGAATTCATGCGGTAATTTTTAAGACGGTTACTGTCGATAATCACAGTTTTAGCCTATTCGCCTTGGCGCCTTACAGATGCACTTCCACCGCCAACGGCAAATGGTCAGAGAGGTGAGTCCACGGTTTGTTACCGAGTATTCGCGGGTGATGGCTGCTGGCATTGCGCAGGTAGATACGGTCCAGACGCAACAGCGGAAAGCGTGCCGGGTAAGTCTTCGCGGGCTGCCCTTGGTGGCGTTCGAAGGCTTCGTGCAGGTATTCGCGCCGGGCGAGGGCGGCATTGCCTTGCAGTTGCCAGTCATTGAAATCACCGGCGATGATCACCGGTGCGTCGTCGGGAAAGGATTCGAGCAGTTGGCAGAGCAACTGCAGCTGCAACTGGCGATGACTTTCGAGCAGGCTCAGGTGCACGCAAATCGCGTGGACTTCAGCATGGCCCGGCACGTCCAGCACGCAGTGCAACAAGCCACGGCGCTCGGGGCCGGTGATCGAGACATCGAGGTTGCGAAATTCGCGGATCGGGTATTTCGACAGCAACGCGTTGCCGTGGTGACCGTCGGGGTAGACCGCGTTGCGGCCATAGGCGAAATCACTCCACATGCTGTCGGCGAGGAACTCGTATTGCGAGACCTGCGGCCAGGCGTTGTAACGGGCAGAGTGCCGCTCGTGTTCGCCGACTACTTCCTGGAGAAACACCAGGTCTGCCGAGGTGCTGCGTACCGCTTCGCGCAGTTCCGGAAGTATGAAACGCCGGTTGAACGCGGTGAAGCCTTTATGGGTGTTGACCGTGAGTACCCGCAGTCGGTGTATGGCCGTGGGTGTGTTCAAGGGGGCGGATTTTAGTGAGTCGCTGGTCACGTTGGCTCCTCTGAATCAGGCTGCTCAAGTAATGCGACTGATGCAGGGACGAGCAGTTCACAGAGATCCTGGAATTAGCATCGAGCAAGAGTGGGAGCGGGCTTGCTCGCGAAGGGGCCGTGCCAGTCGACATTGATGCTGCCTGAGCCACCGCTTTCGCGAGCAAGCCCGCTCCCACAGGTTTTGTGTTTGCCCGCGGATCGAGTGCAAGTCGGTATAAGGTCATCACCCAACGGTCTAACCATCGCTCTATAAAATCCCTCCCGCCATCGCACAACCCTGCATAAACCAAACGCAGGGATGGCTGTCCATGATCCATTTTTCACCACCTAAATCCCCTTTGACCCTGGCCTTGCTGCTTGCCATGAACACGCTGCCGGCCTTTGCCGCGAGCAGTGTCGATTTCAACCTGCCGGCCGGTCCGCTGGACCAGACCTTGCTGGGGATTTCGCGCCAGACCGGCACGCCGATTTCCTTCGATCAATCCCTGGTCAACGGTATCAATGCACCGGCCATTCACGGCCAACTGACCCAAGCCCAGGCGTTGACCCTGGCCTTGCAGGGCAGTGGCTTGAAAGATGACGACGGCGTGATCAGCGCCGCCGCGCCAACAACTGCTGCCCCAGCCAAAACCTTCGCCGAACCCACCACCCAACTGCAACGCGTCGAAGTCACCGGCAGCGCAATCCGCCGGGTCGATGCCGAAACCGCAGTGCCGATCACCATCCTGCGGGTCGAACAATTGCGTGAGCAGGGCGTGACCAGCACCGAAGAACTGATCAACCGCATCTCCGCCAACCAATCGTCGGTAGGCTCGGGACGTTCGGTAGGTTCCAGCAGCGGCGGTGCGTCCTATGCCGACTTGCGCGGCATCGGCCCGAACAAAACCCTGGTGCTGCTCAACGGTCGACGGCTGAGCAACAACGCCACCAGCTCGATCAACGGCTCCGGCGTCGACCTGAACACCATTCCATTCGCCGCCATCGACCGAGTCGAGGTGTTGCGCGATGGCGCGTCGGCGCTGTACGGCACCGACGCTATCGGCGGGGTGATCAACTTCATCACCAAGAAAAGCCTGACCACCGGCCAGCTCACCACCGGCTACGATAGCCCGACCCATGCCGGCGGCGGTGACAGTCACAACTTCAGCGGCAGTTATGGTTTTGGTGATCTGGAGGACGACCGCTTCAACGTGTTCGGCGTGGTCAGCTACGACAAACAGCAACGCCTGGCTGCCGAGGACCGCAGCTACACCTACAACTACCAGCCCGGCCGTGGCCTCGATTACACCTCCGGCACCGCGTCGCCCGCCAACTGGAGCCAGGGCAGCAACGCGACCAACCCGCTGGCCGGTTCCGGTTGCAACGCGCCCGGGCTGTTGTCGCGCAACGGCATCTGCCGTCAGAGCCTGTGGAATTACCTCGATCTGGTGCCGGAAACCGAGAAGACCTCGGCCTTCGCCAAAGCCACCGGCAAGCTCTCGGACGACCACAACGTCAGCCTCGAATATTTCTGGGCGCGCAACGAAAACCGCACGCAAATCGGCCCTGGTACGTTGATGGGCAATCAGGTGAATCCGGGCACCACGTTCTATCCGGGCAACGGCGTTACCCCCGGCCCCAGCACTTTTTCCCTGGACCCGACGCAACCGGTAGACGTGAATTGGCGTGAAACCGCTGTCGGCGCGCGTCAGCATGAAGACGACAACACCAGCCAACGCTTGTTGCTGAGTTTCGACGGCAATCTGGTGGGTTGGGACTACAACGTCGGCGCCTCGTACAACCAGAACAAAGTGGTCAACTCCATCCTCGACGGCTACGTGAACGACCGGCCGATTAGCCAAGGCATTGCCACTGGCGTGATCAACCCCTTCGGCCCGCAGACAGCGGCGGGCGATGCCTTGCTGGCGGCCAACGCGGTGGACGGTGATTACGGCACAGCAGTGGGCCGGGTGAAGGCGATTGACGGGCGCATCAGCCGCGAGATCGGCGACTGGTTCGGCTCCGGTTCTTCAGCCCTGGCCTTGGGCGGCGAGTATCGCAAGGAAGACTTTCATCAGGATTTCGCCCAGTTTGCCGGCGATATCCAGAGCCTCGGCGTTGACCCCAATGGCAGCGTGGCCGGGGATCGCAGCGTCTCGGCCGAGTACGCTGAGGTCAACGTTCCAGTGCTCGACAGCCTGGAGCTGTCTGCCGCCGTGCGTCACGACAAGTACAGCGACTTCGGCAGCACCACCAACCCGAAATACTCGTTCCGCTTCCAGCCGTTCAAGGAACTGGTGCTGCGCGGCGCCTACAGCGAAGGCTTCCGCGCGCCGTCGTTGTATGAGCTCTACAACCCGACCTTCACCTCGTACACCGTCGCCAACTACAACGACCCTCACCTGTGTGCCGGCGGCAACCCCAGCAACGGCGGGATCGCCAACCGCGACTGCGCACAGCAGTTCAACCGCACCACGGGTGGCAACACCGACCTGAGCCCGGAAACCGCGCGCAACGTGACCGTTGGTTTCGTCTATCAGCCGTTTGATCGCCTGACCACCGGGCTGGATTTCTGGTGGATCAACATCGCCAACCAGATCGCTGAATTCCCCGAATCGGCAGTGTTCGAAAACCCCGAGCTGTACCCCGAGCGTCTGATTCGCAAGCCTGATGGCTCCATCGATCACATCATTACCGGCCTGGCCAACCTCGGCAAGATCAAGACTAACGGCGTCGACGTGAGCTTCGACTATCGCTTGCCGAGCACCTCGATTGGCGATTTCGGCATCGGCCTGCAAGGCACTTATGTCAGCCGTTACGAATTCCAGCAGCAGCTCAAGGGCGATTACATCGACAAGCTCGGCGACTTCCGTGGCGGCGACTTTTCCTCGGCCGGTGCCGTGGCCCGGTGGCGTCACAGCCTGACCGGCACCTGGAACCGCGGCCCGTTCGGCGCGAGCCTGACCAACCGCTACACCAGCGGTTACCACGACTCCAACCGCGAGGCGCACGACTACGTCGGTTCCTACAACGTCTGGGACGTGGCCGGCACCTACACCTGGCGCAAAACCCTAGGCGTGACCCTCGGGGTGAAGAACCTGTTCGACCGCGAGCCGCCGTTCAGCAACCAGACCTACACCTTCCAGAGCGGTTACGACCCCAAGTACGGCGACCCTTTCGGGCGGACGCTGTACACGCGGGTCAGTTACAACTTTTGATCTGAAAACTAACCAGTCAGGACAGGTTTTAGTAACCAAGTGTTCTAAACGCCGCCCTATAAAAACCGCTGGCCTGTTGCACATAACAGGTAGGCGGGAAGGGTGGCAGTCCTGATTTGACTGTCATTGGCCGGGGTGTGTGGTGATTGTTCGGGCCTCATCGCGAGCAAGCTCGCTCCCACAGTGGATTTGTGCACGCCGCGAACCCTGTGGGAGCGAGCTTGCTCGCGATGAGGCCAGTAGCCGTAACCCAACATTCCGACCCTGCATGAAGGCTTGAATACCATGCTCCCCAGATTCTGTTCACTGGGCCTCTGCCTCTTACTGAGCCCGACTATTTTCGCCGCGCCGCAACCCGCCCTGACGGTCTACGGCGAATCCCCCAAATACGCACCTGACTTCCAACACCTCGACTACGTCAACCCAAGCGCGCCCAAGGGTGGCAGCCTGCGCCGCTCCTCGCTGGAAGGCGGCCCGTTCGATCATCTGATCCCCTACGTCGACAAAGGCACCGGCGTCGCCGAGATCGACACCTGGCTCTACGCCCCGCTGGCCTATCGTTCCAAAGACGAGCCCTACAGCGTCTACGGCCTGGTCGCCCAACAAATGGAACTGGCCCCCGACCGAACCTGGCTCCGGTTCTACTTGAACCCGGCAGCCCGTTTCGACGACGGCAGCCCGATCACCGCCGAAGACGTGCGTTACACCTTCGAGCTGTTCACCACCCAGGGCAGCCTCAAATATCGCCAGCAATTCGCCGATGTCGCAGAAGTCATTGTCGAGTCGCCGACCCAAGTGCGTTTCGTCTTCAAAAACAGCGAGAGCCGCACCTTGCCGCTGGATCTGGCGACATTGCCAGTGCTGCCGGAACACTGGTGGCGCACGCGCAACTTCGCTGACGGCGGCGGTTTCGAAGCACCGCTGGGCAGCGGCCCGTATCGGGTCAGCGCGGTGGACGCCGGGCGCAGCGTCAATTTCGAGCGGGTCAAGAACTGGTGGGGCAACGACCTGCCGGTGACGCGCGGCCTCTATAACTTCGATGCCTTGAGGGTCGAGTTCTTCGCCGACACCGACGTCTCGCGCCAAGTGCTCAAGGCCGGTGGCTTCGATTACAACCGCGAGTTCTCGGCGACCAGTTTCACCATCGGCTACGCCGGGAGTGCGCTGGATCAAGGACGTTTGATCCGCGAACACCTGGCCCCCGGCGCGGCTCAGGGCGCCCAAGGGTTTGTGTTCAACCTGCAAAAACCAGTGTTTCAGGACCGTCGGGTGCGTCAGGCAATTGCTCTGCTGTGGGACTTCGAATGGAGCAACCGCCAGATGATGCGCAGCATGTACCTGCGTCAGCGCAGCTACTTCTCCCACAGCGAGTTCTCGGCTACCGAATTGCCGGACGCCGAAGAACTGAAAATCCTCGAACCGTGGCGCGGCAAGATCCCCGATCAAGTCTTCAGCGAGGTGTTCCAGGCGCCGCACACCGACGGCAGCGGCATCATTCGCGGCCAGCAGTTGCAGGCGCTGAAGCTGCTGGAAGAGGCGGGATGGAAGCCTGAGGGCGATCAACTGGTCAACGCCAACGGCGAGCCGCTGCACTTCACCTTTCTCAACGGTCAGAAAGGCTTCGAACGGCTGTTGCTGCCGTTCAAACGCAACCTGGCGCAGATCGGCATTGGCTTCGATATCCGCCAGGTCGACACCGCGCAATACACCAACCGGGTGCGCAGCCGCGACTACGACATGATCGTCGCCGGCTACCCGGTGAGCCAGGCGCCGGGGCGGGAGTTGTTCAACTACTTCGGCGCCGAGGGTGCTGACGATCCCGGCTCGAATAACTATATGGTCCTGCGCGATCCGGCGGTGGACGGCTTGCTCACCGGACTGGTCCAGGCCGATAGCCGCGCCAGTATGTTGCGCCACGCCCGAGCGCTGGATCGAGTGTTGCAGTGGGGTTACTACTGGATTCCCAACTATTACCCGCCGGGGATTTCCACGGTGTGGTGGAACCGTTTCGGCCGTCCGGCGATTGCGCCGTTGTACGACGCCGGCCTGGAAACCTGGTGGGAAATCAGCCCTTCGGCGTTGACCCAAACCCAGATGCAACAACGCACCCGGGAGTATTCCCATGTGGGGTTATAGCCTGCGGCGTTTGCTGCTGACCGTGCCGACCTTGTTGTGCATTCTGCTGGTCAACTTCGTCATCGTGCAGGCCGCGCCGGGTGGGCCGGTGGAGCAAGCCATCGCCCGTTTGCAGGGCATCGGCGTTGGCGGTGGGGTGGGCGGCGGGCATGTCGATACGGTCGGTGGTGAGTCCCGCGCC